>JAABUS010008666.1_pt1 | contig 11053 bp, 13 predicted proteins | sample 5560161 | NCBI WGS metagenome assembly JAABUS01 (sample SAMN10711885, study PRJNA513376) | rock metagenome | isolation source: Antarctica rocks | place: Antarctica: Victoria Land, Trio Nunatak nord | collected 2016-01-04
CCCCGGCCCGAGGTGCTATTCTGCCGGACATGGGCACCTGGGGGAAGTTCCCGATACCGCATCTGGTCAACATGTGCTGACGGGCCGGTGACGGCCGTCCGCGGCGCACCGTGCCCAGCGCGGGCGCCCTCGTGTTGCGAAGGATCGTATCCCCATGTTCTCCCCGGCGATCGGCTCGCCGTTCCGGCGCGGCGTCTTCCAGGTCCGGTCCTACCGGATGCTCTGGGTCGCGACGACCATCTCCGTCTTCGGCTCCCACATCACCGAGGTCGCGATGCCGCTGCTCGCGGTCAACACCCTCGACGCCACCTCGCTCGAGGCCGGCGTCATCCGGGCCTCCTCGCAGCTCCCGTCGCTGCTGTTCGGCCTGCTGATCGGGGTCTGGGTCGACCGGCTCCGGAAGCGGCCGCTCCTGATCGGGGCCGACCTCATCCGGGGCGCCCTGCTGATGTCGATCCCGGTCGCGGCGCTGTGGGACCGGCTCAACGTGCCGCTCCTGTGCGTCGTCGGGTTCGGGGTGGGGACGCTCCGGCTCGTCTACGACATCGCGGAGTCGGCCCTCGTCCCGCACATGGTCCCGCGGGACCAGCTCGTCGAGGCGAACGCCAGGATGGAGGTGAGCTACACCAGCGCCCAGACCGGGGGGCCCGCGATCGCCGGGGTGCTGGTCGGCCTGTTCACGGCGCCGTTCGCCATCTTCGTCGACGCGCTCTCGTACTTCGGCTCGGCCCTCTTCGTCCGGAGGGTCGACACGGTCGAGCCGGCCATCGCGCCCTCGCCATCGGGATCGATCCGGACGGAGATCCGGGAGGGGCTGGACTTCACCGTCCACCACACGATCCTGCGGCCGATCCTGGTGACGATGACGGTCGTCAGCTTCTTCGGCCACATGTTCCTGACGGTCTACGTGCTCTACATGAAGCGCGACCTGGGGCTGTCGGACGTGACGGTCGGGCTCGTCTTCGCCGCCGGCGGGGCGGGGGCGCTGATCGGCGCGCTGATCACCGAGCCGCTGAGCCGCCGCTTCGGCGTCGGGCCGACGATGGTGGCGGGGCAACTGTTCTTCGGGGTGACCGGCCTGCTGATCCCGCTGGCGGTGGTCGTGCCGGATCACGCGCTCGCGCTCGTCTTCGCCGCGGAGTTCCTCGCGTACCTCGGGGAGATGCCCTTCTTCCTGAACGCGATGACGCTGCTCCAGAGCCAGTCGCCGGACGCCCTGCGCGGGCGGGTGGTCTCGACCCGGAAGTTCGTGTCGTGGGGCGTGCAGCCGTTCGGCTCGATCGCCGGCGGCATCCTGGGCGGGCTCATCACCGTGCCGCTGACGCTGGTCGTCGGCGAGATCGGTATCCTAGCGGCGGCGATCTACCTGCTGCGCAACCCGATCCGCGCGCTGCGGACGATCCCCGCCTACGAGGAGGCCCCGACGTGAGCGACGCAACCGGCAGCACGGACGACGAGGACCAGCTGAGTCACCGGCGCACCCGGCAGATCAGCGGCGAGGCGGTCACGGTGGAGCTCCCGCGGCCCGAGCCCGCCCGGGCGCCCATCGCGGGACGGACGGTGACGATGGAGCCGCTCGACCCCGACCGCCACGGGCCGGACCTCTACCCACTGCTCCACGGCGACGCCGAGCGCGAGCGGGTCTGGGACTACCTGCCGTACGGCCCGTTCCCGGACGAGGCGGCCTTCGTCGCCTGGCTCGCGGAGGTCGCGCCGCGGCCGGACCCGCTGTTCTTCGCGATCCGAAGGACGGCCGGCGGTCGGGTCGAGGGGGTCGCGACGCTGATGGAGATCCGCCCGGCGAGCGGCGTGATCGAGATCGGCCACATCAACCTCAGCACCTCGCTCCAGCGGTCGGTCGAGGCGACGGAGGCGCTTCATCTGCTGATGCGCCACGCGATGACCGACCTGGGCTACCGGCGGCTGGAGTGGAAGTGCAACGCGCTGAACCTGCCGTCCCGACGGGCGGCGGTCCGGCTCGGCTTCAGCTTCGAGGGGATCTTCCACCAGCACTCCGCGCCGAAGGGGCACAACCGCGACACCGCCTGGTTCTCGATCCTGGACGGGGAGTGGCCGGCGATCGACGAGCACTTCCGATCCTGGCTGGACCCGTCCAACTTCGACGCCGCCGGCCGCCAGATGCGTTCGCTCGGCGACATGAACCGGGCGCTGGCATAGCCGAGCGAAGGTCGACCGCGCCGGCGGCGCGGACGGGCGGACCGCGCTGCCGACGCGCTATCGGTAGACGTCGTCGTGATCGCCGATGCCCACCAGCCGGATACGTCGCTGCTCGACGACGAGGTACAGCGTCACGCGCATCTTGCGGGTGAAACTGACCGCATGGAGTCCCTTCAACTTGCCCGAGAGGGCATGGATTCGAAGCTTCGGCTGAAACGGGTCGGCTGCCAGTTCGATCAAGAGGTTCAGGAAGGCTTCCTCAAGCTTTGGATGCTTCCGATGGAACTGCTTGAGCCTCCGCTCGAAGCTCTCCTCGAACCCGATCCCGTACGGCTGCCTACTCTCCGACATCTGCCATCAGGGAGCTGAACCACGCGCGGATCTCGGCCTCGGAATGCAACTCCGTCAGTCTCCCCTCGGCCTCCGCGCGCTGGGTCTCCCGCCACTGCTCGAGAATCCGCTCCTCCTCCGCCTCGCGCATGGCCTGATAGCGCTCCTCCCGCATCACCACGTACTTCGGACGGTTCTGCGAGATGACGTGGACCGGGCCGTTCTCCAGCAGCTCGTCGACCGCCGACATGCCCCGGCGCTTGATCTCTTGAGCGGGAATCGTGTTCATCAACGTACTCCTTTACGCGCATGCCGTAGTACCGGATGCGGTATTCATAGCAGTATGGCCGTGCGTGGGTTGATGTCAACCTCTATGTGAGCGTTCGGACGGCGGACCGGGCCGAGTGGCAAGATGGTGTGGTCTCGCTCTCCATGCATCGCCTCGGGAGGAATCTCCGTGTCCCACAAGCGCACCGTCGGCATCCTCATCTTCGACGCGGTCGAGGTCCTCGACTTCGGCGGGCCGTTCGAGGTCTTCGCGACCGCATCGGCCCCCACCGGCGAGGCGACGGAGGACGGCGAGCAGGACAGCGCCCGGCTTTTCGACGTCCGGATCGTCGCGGAGGAGCGCGCGATCGTCTCGGCCCGGGGCGGGCTCCGGGTGGAGCCGCACCACGGTATCGACGACTGCCCGCCGCTGGACGTCCTGCTCGTGCCGGGCGGCTACGGGACCCGGCCGCTGATGTTCAATCAGCGGGCGCTGGACTGGATCGCCGCCCGGAACGAGCGGGTCGAGGCGATGACGAGCGTCTGCACCGGCGCGTTCCTGCTTGGCAAGGCCGGCATCTTGGACGGGCTCAAGGCGACGACGCACTGGGCGAGCATCAGCCGGATGCGCTCGCTCTTTCCGGAGGTGACCGTCCTGGACGACGTCCGGGTCGTCGACGAGGGGCGGATCGTGACCAGCGCGGGCGTCAGCGCCGGGATCGACATGGCCCTGCACTTGGTCGGCCGCTGGCACGGCCGGGAGATCGCCGAGGCGACGGCGCGGGACATGGAGTACCGGTGGGAGCCGGTCGCGGGCTGAGGGTTGATGGTGGAGGGTTGAGGGTGGAGGGCACAGATAGGACGGGCCGGCTCATCGCGGATCTGGTGGCGATGGACTCGGTCAACCCGAGCCTCGTGACTGGGGCGGCCGGGGAGGCGGAGATCGCGGCCCTCATCGCCCGGCGGTGCGAGGCGATCGGGTTGGAGGTCCGGCTGCAGGATGCGGCGCCGGGGCGGCCGAACGTGATCGCGACCCGGCGCGGGACAGAGGGCGGCCGGTCGCTGCTGCTCAATGGGCACACCGACACCGTCGGGCACGGCGGCATGGGCGACCCGCCCGCGGCGGCGCAGGACGGCGACCGCCTGACCGGACGGGGTGCGTACGACATGAAGGGGAGCCTGGCAGCGATGCTGCTGGCCGCCGAGGCGCTCGCGGACGATGTCCTGGCGGGTGATCTGATCCTGGCGTTCGTCGCGGACGAGGAGCACGCGAGCGTCGGGACCGAGGCGCTGGTCCGGGAGGTCTCGGCGGACCTCGCTATCATCACCGAGCCCACGGAGCTGACCCTGGCCGTCGCGCACAAGGGCTTCGTGTGGGCGCAGGTCGAGACGCGGGGTCGGGCAGCGCACGGCTCGCGGCCGGACGAGGGGGTCGACGCGATCGTCGGGATGGGGCCGGTCCTGACCGGGCTGGGCGAGGTGGAGCGGACGCTCGCGGCGGGCGGGCGGCACCCGCTGCTCGGGTCGGCGTCGGTCCACGCCTCGCTGATCGCGGGCGGGGTCGAGCTGTCGACCTATCCGGACCGCTGCCTGCTCGATGTCGAGCGGCGGACGATCCCCGGCGAGACGCGCCAGTCGGTCGAGGCGGAGCTGGCCAGGCTGCTGGACCGAGCTCGGGAGGCGCTGCCGGGCCTGCAGGTCGAGCTGCGCATGGGCATCGACCGGCAGCCGTTCGAGATCGACCCGGCGCACGAGTTGGTCGCGCTGGCATCGGCCGCCGTCGCGCGGGAGACGGGATCGGCACCGACGCTGACCGGCGGCAGCGGCTGGATGGACTCGGCTTTGCTGGCGGCGGCGGGCATCCCGACCGTCATCCTGGGTCCATCCGGAGACGGCGCCCACGCCGACCACGAGTGGGTGTCGGTGACGAGCGTGGGAGCGTGCGCCCGCATCTACGCGGATGTCGCCCGGGCGGTCTGCGGGTGAGCAGATTGAGCGAGGGATGGGTGATGCCTAGAATGGAATGAGGAGGACCGTGAGATGACGACGAAAGAGCATGTGTATCAGCTCGTCGAACAGCTCGATAAGGAATAGTGGGAGGAGTTGGAGCGGGAGCTTACCACTCGCCTGCGCGACGAGCCCACGGGGGAGGCGACCGAGCTCCCGTACGACCCGCTCGGGAGTATCGTCGGAATGTTTTCCTCGAACGACGGAGTAACCGATGTATCGAGCAACAAGTACAAATACGTCGCCGACGCCATCAAACATTGGTAACGCGGACGGAGGTTCGACCGATGACCACCATGGAACATGTCATCGAGTTCGTTCGGCGACTCGACGACGAGAAACTCGAGGCACTTGAGCGCGAGCTCGTCGTCGGGCTCGGGGAGGATGCCGAGACGCCGACGTTACGGCATGACCCACTCGGGACGTTCATCGGGATGGACGACGGAGACGACGACGAGGATCGACCGTACGATCCGCTCGGCAACATCATCGACCTGGTGGGCGATGAGTACGAAGGGCCGACCGACGTGTCGTCGGACAAGTACCGCTATGTTGCCGATGCGATCGAGGCCAACTAGGCCCGCGATTGATAGGCATTGCGAGGAACGCAATCTTTGCGGACTCGTCGTTTCTCTTCGCGCTGATCGTCCGGTGAGACCAGTTCAACGCGGCCGCCAAGGCGGCCTATCGAGTGGTCTCTCGTGGTGAGAGGCCGATCGTGACAACGAACTTCGTCCTCGTCGAGCTGCACGCGTTGATGACGAATCGCGTGGCGGCATCTGTGGCAACCAACGCGCTCTTCGAGATCGAGGCCGGCGACACCGTCATCGTCCGCGTCGAGCCGGAGGACGAGGCGCACGCCCGGCGGATCCTTCGGCAGTACACCGACAAGGGGTTCTCGCTGCTGGACGCCACGAGCTTCGCGGTGATGGAGCGGCTGAACCTCGACCCGGCGCTATCGTTCGACAAGCACTTCGCGCAGTACGGGTTGACGGTGCCGACGGGGTAGCGGCTGTTCGAGGATCGTCCGGCGTGGCTCGTCGGCCGGGGATGGTTGGCTCACGGGCCCGGTGGATCAACGGGCGAGACCACGACGAGGATGCCGGAGAGACGCGGGCCATCGTCGTACTCCACCGGCGCCAGGGCGGCGGCGAGCAGATAGCCGTCAGCGTATCGGCATGGGGTGAGCGCCGGCTGATCGGGTGGGATGCCGCCGACGTAGGGCAGGGAGATCACGAAGCCCGGTTCCCACCCCTCGACGATATCCCCTGGAAATCGTCCCTCTCCGATAGTTCGGATCGCCGCCGTGTCGTCGGCCCCGACGGTGGGATCGGTCGTCTCGTGAAGGATGACCCGGATGATCCGCAGCCCGCGTCCGTCGAGTGGGTTGAGCAGTCGATCGACCGCGCCGAGCGGGTAGATCAGCAGGTCGCCGTGGACGAGGTCGAGCGTCTGCACCGGGCCGACCGGATAGCCCGTGCTCCCTTCGGGGCCGGTGATGGTCTGGAGCATCCCAACGCCTGAGGTGTGGGCCCGTGCCGCTCCTGAGACGACCGCGTCGATGACGATGGCGCTGTCCCCGGGTGTGCCCGGACCGGTCGCGAGGTTCACATCGGCGTTCTCGGCGGTGAGCTCCTGGATCGTCACGTGCCTGGCCCCCGCGAGCGGCGCAGCGAGCTCCGGCGCGACGTCCGTGTCAATGAACGTCGATCCGGCCTCGGGGCCGAAGGTGGGCAGAGGTCCGCAGGCCGCCCAGCCAGCGGACGGCGAGGCGCTCGCCGGAACGGTCGAAACCGCTTGGGCAACTGGAGCCTGGACGGTCGGCGGAGGAGGCGCATCGACGAGGCGACCGCCGAACGAGATCAAGAGGCCGGCGACGAGGGCGGCGACGAGGGCGGCGGCGAGGACGGCGGATCGCCACCGATGCGAGGATGCCGGCCGGCGGGCGATTGGTGGGGGAGGGAGCGCGTTGGTCGCGGTCTGCATACCTATCGGCCGCGATCGGCCCTCGGCGGTCAGCCGAGCGCGGAGGTCGGACGCAAACGACGGGCGCGGCGAAGGGGACCACGTTCGGGAGTGCAGCATCTCGATCACCTCTCGGTCTTGGCTGTCCAGACGGTCGAGACCGTGTAGGCCCCGACCGGCGACGTAGGCATCCCAACTCTCGATCAGCGGGTCGTCGTCCATCGCCTCCTCCTCGCTCATGTCGCCTGGACCTCCTCTCTGACGATGGCTCGCAGGCGCTCGATGGCCCGGTGGTGGGCCACCCGGATCGCGCCGTCGCTCATGCCGAGGACGGCGGCGATCTCCCGGTGGGTCAGGCCGACCAGTCGAAGCTCGACCACCTGGCGCTGGTCCTCCGGCAGCCGCGCCAGCAGCTCGTCGACCTCCGACCGGTGGTCGTCCTCCGTGACGGCGGGGTGATCCGTGTCCAGGGGCTCCGTCGGCCGGTGCGCACGCAGCAGGTCGACGACGACGTGGTGGGCGATCGCGAAGAGCCAGGTCCGGAAGGTGGCCCGGTCCGCCCGGAAGCGGCCGATCGACCGGAGCGCCTCCACGAAGCACTGGCTCGTCGCGTCCTCCGCCGTCTCGACGGTCGGCAGGCGGCGGGCGCAGTAGCGGTAGACCCGGTCGACGTAGCGGTCGTACAGCTCCCCGAACGCGTCGAGGTTCGCGGCGGCGACGGACGCGAGGCGCTCGTCGCAGTCGTCTATGTCCCGTCCGCCTTCCGCCATGGCTCGCCCCTCGTCGCTGTCAATGATGTATCCGTCCCACGGGGCGGCGATGTTACACAGGCGGTGCGGGCGAGGCTCCCGCCGAGTCGCCCGCACACTGCCGTGATCCGTTCGCCGTCGCCGCTCGACCTGCGGGACGACCACCGGGATGCCGTGACCGTTCTCGGCAGCCGAAGGTTTCTCCGAAGGACGACGAGACGTCGCCTGCGTCGGGATGGCGTGGACGTTGCTGTTGCGGTCGGGACGGCGAGGCCCGCATCGCCTGGTCGACTATAGTGAGGCGGAGGCCACCCGGCGGCGGATGGCGCCTCGAGTGACGACAGGTGGTTGACCCCGGGTGCTGGTGACGGAGCGGCAGGATCACGCGGAGACGACCCAGTTCCATGTTGGCGACTTGCTTCGGGAGGCTCGGCGTCAGCTACAGCGGTCGGCCGAGGCGATCCCGCCGGTCGCAATTCTCGATCCTGACGGTGACCTGGCGAGCTACCTCCTGCGAACCGGCCAGGGCAGGCGGTCGGCGAGCTGGGCCTGCTATCACACCCGGCTGATCGAGGCGGTGGTCGACGGGCTTCGGATCGGGATCGTCCCGTGCGCGGTCGGGGCCCCGTTCGCGGTCCTCGTGGCGGAGCAGCTCGTCGCCTCCGGCGCGGAGCTCGTGCTCAGCATCACCTCCGCCGGGCAGCTCGACCCATCCCTCGCCAGCCCGTGTTTCGTGGCGATCGACCGAGCTCTCCGCGGCGATGGGACCAGCCACTGCTACCTGCCGACGGCCGAGTCCGTCGACGCACCGCCGAACCTCCTGGCCCCGGCGGTCGCCGCTCTTCGACTGGCGGGTGTGCGGTTCGTGGCCGGCACGGCTTGGACGACCGACGCCCCGTTCCGCGAGACCGCCTCGGCGCTGGCCAAGGCTCGAGCATGCGGCGCCATCGCCGTCGAGATGGAGGCCGCCGGCCTCTACGCATTCGCGGAGGCGACCGGCGCCCCCGTTCTCTGCCTGGCCCAGATCACCAACCAGATGGCGCAGATCGAAGGCGACTTCGAGAAGGGCCCGGAGAGCGGGGCGATCGACGCCCTACGAATCCTGACGACGGTCGCCGCGGCGCTCGCGTCCGATCCGCCAAGCTCCGCCTATCGAAGTACCCCGGGAGGATGAAGCGATGCAGCGTATCCAGGTAGACGCGACGAATGTGGTCGACCTCCGGTCGCTTGGGCGTGGGCTGGCCGTGATCCGGATCTTCTTCGGCATCATCCTGCTGGCCAACGGCCTGGCGAAAGTCTTCGGCTGGTCGCGCGTTCACCTCGGTGACTACTACATCGTCAACCTGATCAACCGCCCGACATCGCGCGATATCCTGGACAGCCTGGCGAACAAGGAGCGGCCCGGGACTTCGCGGCTGCCCGGCATCCAGTCGATCGCGAACGACGTGATCCTCGACAACTGGGGGTTGTTCCAGTGGTTGACGACCGCGCTGGAGGTCAGCGTCGGTCTGCTGCTGGTGATCGGCCTCGCCACGCGCGGCGCGGCGCTGGTCGGGTTCGGCTTTCAGGTCTTCCTGTCGCTGTTCTACCTGCCGACGAACAAATGGATGTTCGAGCAGCCGCACGAGTACGTCCCTCTGGCCGTCTTGGCGATCGTCGCATCCGGCGCAATCTGGGGCCTGGACGGACGGCTCCGCGCATCGAGCCCCGCCTACCGTCGCTGGCCCTTCTGAGTCGGGCGGTGGGCTACGGCACGATGAGGTTCTTGAGGACCCCGCCCGACAGCGACGCGGCCATCGCCTCGTCGAAGCGGTCGATCGGGTAGCTGTCGGCGAGGAGGGGGGCGACGTCGATCGTGCCGTCCGCGAGGGCGGCGATGGACTTCGGGTAGCAGAACGGGCCCAGATGGGAGCCGTGTACGTTCAGCTCCTTGCTGTCGCCGATGATTGTCCAGTTGACGGTCGCCGGCTCGTTGAAGACGGAGAACTCCACGAACGTGCCGAGCTTGCGGATCATGTCCAGCCCCTGGCCGACCCCCGCCGGGTTGCCGCTGGCCTCGATGTAGACGTCGCAGCCGTAGCCGTCCGTCAGTCCCCGGACGATGTCGACGGCGTCCTCCTTGGTCACGTCGATCGCGACGTCCGCGCCGAGCTGCATGGCGAGGTCCAGCCGGTAGGGCTGGGCGTCCAGCGCGACGATGTGGGCCGGCTTGGAGAGCCTGGCGATCTGGACCATGCAAAGCCCGATGTTCCCGACGCCGCAGACGACGACCGTGTCGCCCTCGCGGATCTCGCCGCGGTCGACCGCGTGCCAGGCGCAGGCGAGGGGCTCGACGTAGGCGGCCTCGCCGTCGCTGAGCGAGTCGGGCACCTTGTGGACGCGGGAGTTGGCGGGGTAGCGGCAGTATTTGGCCATGCCGCCGTTGGTCATCTTCTTGAAGCCGAAGATCCAGTGGCGGGCGCACATCCAGTACTGGTCGCGCAGGCAGAAGCGGCACTCGCCGCAGGGCACGATCTGCTCGGCGATCACGCGGTCGCCGAGCGCGACGCCGTGCCGGTCCCCGGCGCTTTCGCCCAGCGCGACCACCCGGCCGGCGTACTCGTGGCCCGCCACGCACGGCCCCTCGACGTAGCCGCTCTTGCCGTCCGCGCCCCAGAAGAGCGCGCCGCCGAGGTAGCACTTCATGTCCGAGGCGCAGATCCCGACCGCGCCGACCTCGATCAGCAGCTCGCCCGGGCCGGGCGTCGGGACCGGGATCTCCTCGACCCGGTAGTCCCTCGGCCCGTGCGTCATCACCGCCCGCATCGTCGTGTCCATGTCCGCTCCCCGTTGCGCTCTTCGTCGTGAGGGGACAAGTCTATGCCGGATCGGCAGAACGAAGGAGACAGGACGATACGGACGGGAGTGGCCAAGGGGCGATACCGACGGCGGCCGAGACGGCGGGGCTCAGTCGGTTCGGCCCGAGCCGGCGGGGACGAGGAGGAGGGGGAGGCGGACGCGGGAGAGGAGCTTGGCGCCGACGCTGCCCGACCACGCCCCGCCCAGTCCGCCCCGTCCGTGCGTGGCGAGGGCCAGCAGGTCCGCCTCGGCCCGCTCGGCCTCCGCCACGGCCTCGGCGGCCGGATCGCCTCGGACGACGGCGGCGGTCACGGTCAGCCCCTCAGCCCGCAGGCGGGCGGCGACGTCGTCGAGGTAGCCGCCCGCCGTCTCCGCCTCGAGGTCGAGGATGGCCCGGGTCGCGCTCGGGACGAGGATACCGCTGGCCGCTCGATCCGCCGGCAGGGTCGAGCCGGTCGGGACGGCCCGGACCAGGTGAACCGCCGAGCCGAGCCCGCGGGCCAGGGCGGCCACCGGCGGCAGGACCGCCTCGGCCGCGGGGTCGCCGTCGAGGAGGGCAGCGATCCTCACGTCTGCAAAGGGGGGCAGCTGCCCAGCGGGCGGCGGCTCTCGCAGCAGGAGCAGCGGCGTGGTCCCGCGGCGGACGACCTGCTGGGCCATCCGGCCGAAGAGCAGACCGCGGATGCCGCCCGGGCCGTGGGCGGTCAGCACGACGAGCT
>JAABUS010008668.1_pt1 | contig 11051 bp, 17 predicted proteins | sample 5560161 | NCBI WGS metagenome assembly JAABUS01 (sample SAMN10711885, study PRJNA513376) | rock metagenome | isolation source: Antarctica rocks | place: Antarctica: Victoria Land, Trio Nunatak nord | collected 2016-01-04
GGTGGTTTTCTTTGGGGGGGGGGGGTTGGGGGGGGGGGGGGGGGGGGGGGCCCCAGGAGTTGCAACCTCCTGGCCCGCCACTAACTCAGATCTTGAGCAGATCGAACGCTCGAACCTTGACGGCCTCGACGGTCGTTGAGCAGATCGCGCGCTCGGCGCGGGCATCGGCCTGGCCGGACTTGGCCGATACCGGGGCGGTGTGGTCCAGGTACTCAGTGACCGACTGGTAGGCAGCCCACCGGGTGCCCCGGATGGCCTCGTTGGTGTCGGCCCGCCACATCAGCCGCCGCAGCTCGCCGTCACGGTTGGCCTTGATGGTCTTGGCCCGCTTGCTGCCGGTGTCGGCGGCATCGGATGCCCATACGGCACCGATCAGGGCGTCGAACTCCTGGCGGGTGATCTGCTCGCTGATCATCGCGTCGGCCTTGGCCTGGAATGCCTCGGCGTACTTGAACGTCAACCCGAGCGCCTGCCGGGCCTCGGCCACATAGCCGGCCGCGCCGGAGGTGTGCCGGATCTTGTAGGACGACTTCGCCCCGGCGATCGCCGCCGCCTGGGTATTCGCGCACACCACCCGGACCGGCGAGACCAGCAGCCGAAACGCGCTCGAGCCGTCGTGCGAATTCAGCGCGACCAGGTACAGGTCGACGGCGTCGCGGCCGCCGATCAGCATGGTGGTCGGGGCCTTCATGGTGATGAAAACCTGCTTGCCGCCGCGCAGGCTGCCGGCCGTCTCGAAGTGCGCGCCGGACTGGTCGACCAGGGTGTTGAGTAGGTCTGCGTGGGCCTCGTTCTGGATCGGCCGGTACCCGTTGCCGACCACGCCGAGCACGTCCGGCAGGCCGGTCTTCGGGTGGGTGCGGACCGTGGCGTAGGCGTCGGGCACGTCCAACAGGGCGACCCCCTCGGCGGTGACGACGGTCGTCGTCAGCGGCTCCTTGCGGACGTCCCAGCCGCCAAGGAATGCGTGATCCATGCACTCGGCGGCGGTGAACTGCTGCGGCAGCACAGTGCCGAGCCGGTGCCAGGCGTGCTCACGCGCTCCCACGAACGCGGCGCTGCCATCGGTGAACTGCTCGATTTCGTGAGCCATGATGTTCTCCCCTTCAACTGCCTCGGCCGGTCTCTCCGGCCTAATCGGCATACCTCAATGCTACTCCCCACATGCCTAGTCCACAACTGCCTAGCCTAGTTATTTCAGAACTAGTTATCTGCGGACTAGGGGGATTAGTATCAATGCATGGTTACGATCAACGCCGTGCGACTACTGGGAGCGGCAGAACTCGGCGCGCTGCTCGGCGTGAGCCGGGCGCGGGTCACTCAACTGATGGCTAAGCCGTGGTTTCCTGAGCCGATCGCCCGGCTGAAACTGGGCGGGATCTGGGAGCTTGCCGACATCGAGCGCATGGCTTCCCAGACCGGCCGGACCCTGGACTATGCAGCGCTCGATGCCCTGTCGGCTGATCCTGATTCCCTTCTTCCTGGCGATAGTTCGTCGGGTACGGCTGGGACCGCAGTGCAAAGGGAGCCCTAGGCGTCATGCCTCGTCGGGGGAGCTGGGATGACGATCGGGTGCATCTGCCGGCGGGATTCAAACCAGCCGGTATGCGGGTTCGGGCGGTATGTCACTGCGGGTGGACCAGCAGCCCGCGCGTCGATCAGAGACGTGCTCTGGCGGTGCTTGCCGAGGAGCACGGGTGGAGCGAACCGAAGTGCGGGCGGTGCGGCCGCGACTGGACGCCGTCAGGGGTCACCACCGTGGACGCCGCGCTGTTGGGGATGCACCGGACGTGCAGATCGTGGACGCCGGCCAGCCCGGCCGGGAGAGGCTGTTGTGCGCGACGAACGTCGGAGCGTGCGACGAGATGTGGTCCAGGATGCGCGCAGCTATCAACTCGCTCGACCCGCATGCCGCCGGAGGCAGCATGGCGGCGGGGGAGCAGATGGGGACGGTGTTGCCGTTCCGCCGGCGGAACGGGGAGCGGCCGTGACCGCCGGTGGCGGTCGGTGTCGGTGCCCGCGACCATGATCGCCGGATGGAACGACGAGACGGTGAACCGGCCGTGGTGACCCGCACGGTGCAGGCGTGGCAGCTGCGGCCCGGGTGGATCGTCATCCCGGAGCAGGGATCACCGCGGCGCGTGGCGTCCAACCGCCTCCAGGGGGCTACCCCGGCAGCGATCGTGGAGTTCGTCGGCATCGAGCACCGGATCACCCACCCTGCGACCCAGCCGTTCACCGTCGAAGACGACCAGTAACCGAGCAGGTCGGCGGACCTCATGACCGAATACGACGACGAGCTGCAACACGGCAGGGCGCTGTCCACCACCGCGGCCACCGCGAGCACGGACCTGGACCGCGAGGCACAACGCATCGGCGCGGCCGCGGGAAGACCGGTCCCGCCCGACACAGAACCGGCCGCCGGCGACGCGGCCTACCTCACGGCATGGCGGCGAGAAGAGTTCGCCTCACAAATGTTCTGGACGTGGGTCAAGCAACACTCCCGGTTCGTCACCGACCAGGATCTCGGGGTGCTGCTGCGGGTCCTCGCCGGCCAGGACCCCGACGCCGGCGACGACGTCCAGGTCTCGTGATGGTCCGCCACGTCACCAGGGTCCGGGTGATCCGGAGATCCTCGACCACGTTCGGGGGTGTGCTGGGTGGCCTGCTGCTGGGATCAGGTCCGCATCACTGACGACGAGATGGTCGGGCTTTTCGGTGAGCGTTTGAGACCATGCGCGCCACTTGAGCGGCAGGCCTGACGCGGGAACGGTGTCGGTGGCCTGGGCCGGAAACACGCCGGTCGAGGGTCATTGGGGCGGTACTGGTGCTGCTGCGCGTCCAGATTCCACCCCTGTCACAGGAATGGCGTCATCACCGGGCGCAGTCCTGGCCCACCCGATCGCCACCGGCGCGCTGTCAGCGTTGCCGGTGTAGGCGGACTGGGCGCCGGCCGAAGAAGTGCACCAGGGTGAGCGTGAGGACCGCGCCGACGGCTGCGCCGAGGACACCCCAGGGGTGTAGGTGGCCGTCGGGGTCGCTGGTGTCGATCACCCCGTAGGCCAGCATCCCGACCAGCACGGCCCCGAGCAGAGCGAGGATTCCGGCGACGGGTAGCACCAGTCCCCGCTCGCCGCGGGCAATGACCCGGTAGACGGTAGCGGTCACCGCCGCGACGAGCAGGGCACTGATCAGCATCCACACCACGAGCTTGGTTCTCCTGTTGGTGTGTCGGGCGGGTCAGACCGCGTCGGTGCTCGCGGCGAACTTGTCGATCTTGCGGTGGAACCGCATACCCCACAGGCCCCCCAGTAGCGCGCCGAGCAGGGTGACAAGCAGGACGGCGACGAGGGCGAGGATGGCTTGCCAGGTGAATCCGCTGGAGGTGAACGGGATCTGGGGCAGGTTGGCCTGGACCAGGATGGTGCTCTGGCTGCCGGCGATGGCGGCGGTGATGCTCAATGCGACAGCGATGACCACTCCCCACAGCCACACCGCCAGGCCCTGACGGATGCCGTGGAAGCGGGCCATCCGGCCGGCAACGTAACCACCGGCGAGGTAGCCCAGGAACAGCACCACGAGCAGCGCGATCGCCGCGCCCAGCCCAACGCCCTTGAGGTCGGCACTGGAGGTGTTGCTGTCCAGGTTCAGGCCGGAGGCGATGGCGGCGAGGATCGCGGCGAGCACGACGATGGTGCCGACGGTGGTGAGCCACCCCAGCAGTGCTGAACCGAATTTGATGCCGCCGAACTCGTCCTTCTCCTGGGTGAGCAGGTCCGCACGCTCGGATTCGTGGCCGGCCACGGTGGGCGCGGAAGCGACGTACTGCGGGGTCACTTTCTCCGTGGGTGTCGGGAAGTCCCGGGAAGTCGGTGAGCCGTACCGGTCGGCATCGTCGTGGTCACGGTCGGAACCGTTGCTGCTGGGGATGACGGGATGGGACATGATGAGGCCCCTTCTGAGGGATGCAGCGGATCAGTTGCGGACGGTGTCCAGGACCTTGCCGGCGGCCTTCTTGACCGCGCCGCGGGCCAGCTGCGCGGGCCGCTGCTGCTCACCCATCAACGAGCTGATGCCGATCACGACGCCAGTGAGGGCCGGGGTAACCCACTGCAGCACGCGCAGCTGCTTCTGAATGGCAGCCACGTCGTCCGGGGTCTTCGCGCTGGGCTCGGTGGCGCCGTCGGTGTGCACGGCGTTCGCGGTGGCCAGCCGGGCCCCAAGGACACCGCTGTAGGCGGTGGCGCCCATCGCGGCGACGGTGACCGCTGACTTGACGATGGTGCTGGCTTTCACGCCGTTCTGGCCCTGGATGCGGCCGCGGTTGTCCAGGACGATCCCGAGGCCGCCGAGCAGGTGCGCGCCGATCGCAGCCGCGGACACCGGCGCCCAGCGGGCCCAGCCCTTCACCGCTACCTGGGTGCGCTCCGCCGGATCTTTTACATCGGTGGCGGCACCGTTCAACGCGACCGCGCCGGCCAGACTGCCGCCGAACCACGCTGCGGCGCCGACGTCGTGCAGCAGCCGGGAAAGTGTGTTGGTGCGGGTCATGGCCGGTCCTCATTCTGTGCGAGTGGCGAATTGTGTCGAAGAATCTGCGAACCATCCAGGGTGATCGAGACTGACCGATCGACCTCGGTGAAGGGGGACCGCGCCGCACCACGTTTTCCTTTGCGCGGGTGCGTGGTGCGGCGCGCGACTACGGGGCTAGCTCACAGGCCGAGCTTGTTGCCCAGCCCGCCGAGCAGATCGCCCGGGTTGATGCCGAACTTCTCGAGAAGTCCTTGGTGCTGGTCGGTGTCGACCTGGTCGGGTAGTTCGGTGTTGGCCTGGTCGGCCTGGGAGTTGTCGCCGCGTGACTTGATCATCTCGATGATCTTGTCCTTCGGAATCTGCATGCTGGTTCCTTTCCTCTGCTGCGGGATCGGTGACGTGGCCACCGGTATGGAGTACTACGACTACTGCTGCTGGCCGCGCTGAGGGGTGGTGTCGTCGCCGTCGACGGTCTCGATCTGTTCCTTGCGGACCTCGGCGTCGACCTGCTGCTCGCCCGTGACGGTTTCGGTGCCTAGGCGGACCCGCTCGACGGGAACGGTCTCCTTGTTCACCACGGCCTGCTCGGCGGTCAGGACGACCTCGTGCTCTTCCTCGGTGAGGTCGCCGCCGGCCATCGCGTCGCCGCGGTTGGCGTCGGTGATCGGCTCGCGCTCCACGACGACCTCGTCGTGGGACACCGGGACGGTCTGGGTGACGTTCTCGGTGACGATGTACTTGCGCAGCCGGGCCCGGCCGGTCTCGACCTGCTGGGTGTCGACGTTCAGTCGCTCCTCGGAGCGGGTCATGGCGTCATCGGTGGTGGGGCCTGAGGTGTCGCGGCCCTCGACGCCGGGATCGCCGGCCATGTCGCGACGGTCGCTGTTCGAGGTGCTGGTGTCAACCACGGCGTGCTGGTCGCCGACCTGGTAGTGCCGGTACAGCTCGTCCTCGTCGGACTCTGACAGGGCCTGGTCGGCGTCGTGGTTCGGGGCGTCCTTGATCTGGTCCTTGGTGTACGGGACGTGAAGGTTGTCGTTGTCGAAGCTCGCGTCGTTGAGCGGTACCAGGGACACATTCTTGCCGAACATGCCGGTCTTCACCGCGGCCCAAGCCACCTCGGAGGTCTGGTTGTCGAGGAAGACGGTATCGACCGAGCCCAGCTTGTCGTTGTCGGGGCCGTAGACGTCGGCGCCCATCAGTTCGCTCGGATCCTGCACGTTGACGCTCATGCGGTTGCTCCTTCTGGTGGTGGTCGTCCCGGCGGGGGTTTCCGGCGAGACGGACTGCGAGGGTTGCTGTGTCGACCGTGGACGGGTCGGGGTGATGCGGTCACCGAAAGCCATCGGGCCCTCCGGGTGTGGCCGGTACCGCGCGGCGGCGATGTCGCCGCGCGATACGGGGTCGATCAGCGTTGACGCGGGGACGCGCCCTGGGTGTTGCCGCCCATCTGCTTGGCCTTGGCGGCGGCCTGGTGGGCCTGCTGCTGCACGGAGGGCGCGTTCCTGACGGCCTCGGCCATCTTCGGCTTCTCCTCGTCGTACTTGGCCAGGGTCTTCTCCCAGCGCTGCCGGCATCCTCGGCGAGGACTACCAGCTCACCGAGGCAGGCACAGCCCTGACCCCAGTAGTGCAGGAACTGGCCCGGTGGGCGGTCACTACCGACAACGCCACGCTGACCGAGAATGATCTCGACACTGGTGCGCTGACCTGGGACATGCAACGTCGCATCGAGCCCAGCGCGCTGCCCGAGCGCACCGTAGTGCTCGCAATCGAGTTCACCGACCGTCCAGCGACTAAGAACAGGTACTGGCTGCATATGTCCCGCACCAGCGTCAACCTGTGCCGGCAGGACACCGGAGCACCCGTCGATCTCTGGCTCGCCACCCCGGCCCTGCCGGTCACCAGATGGTGGCTCGGTGAGCTGTCCTGGGCGGAATACCTACGCCAACCCGACGTGCGGGTACACGGTGACCGGGCCCTGCAGCGCCAGATGCACCACTGGTTCAAACGGTACCTGTTCACCCCAGACGCCCTCAACGTGGTGACGGGATGAGCCGCCGAACGGACAAGTCCGATCCTTCCGGTCTCGGCGCTGGCGCAGCATCTGCGGGTGGGCTGGCATCCGCTGTGGCGGGCGATCAACACCGAGGCCGGCTCGCGGATTGCCCACCGCGGGCGTGCTGTCGGTCCGGCTCGAGGGTGCCTGTCCCACCGCGCAGGTCGAGTTCGCCGGCATCCCGAACCGGATCACGACTCCGGCGGGGGAGCGTGAGGGGTGAGTGGGATCCGAGACCACACAGCCGGCCGAAACCTACGCCTACGGACGGGTTCTCCCGGATCACCCCAAGCACCAACTCCCGCGGACGGGCCACCACCTTCAGCTACGACAGCCTGGATCGGTTGAGCCGCACCACCTACGCCGACGGCACCTACACCCAACGGAGCCTGACCCGGTTCCGTGGACGGGGTGGGTGTGGTGATCATGCCGCGGGTGCGGCCGTGTTGTGAAGGGTTTCGTAGTCGGAGGTGTCAGCGACGAACCGGCGCTTCACCAGATCATCGTGGGTGGCGGTGTCCGGGCGGTGCCGGCCGCGTTTGCGGCGGTGACTGATCCCGACCAGTCCGGCGGCGCGCATCAGCCGTGCGATGCGTTGCGGCCGCATCGCACGCCCATCCCCATTTTCAGTTCGGCGTGGACCCGAGGCGCACCGTAGGAGCCGCGGGACATCACATGGACGTCGGCGATCGTGGCCGACAGTTGCGCATCGGTAGCCGCCCCGCGCCGACGGTGGCCGGCCCGACCAGGCATAGAAACCCGACCGTGACACCGCGGCATGCGGCTCATCTGCAACACCGGTCAAAACGTCACCGGGCAACCGTCACCGCAGGAGGTGGACGTTGATCCTCGCCGCGATCGACAGCCGATCAGCTTCACGAAACTTGAGCCAGAACCAGATAATTTGGCGATTCACAGGGTGGGAGGCCGCCACGGCTCGTGCTGGTGCGCTAGCCAGACCAGCTCGGGGTCGAGGGCGCGCACCCGCAGCTGTCCTTCGGTGTGCGGCTCGTCGAGTTCGCCGAACGATACCGCCAGACATCGCCGCCGCCAGCACCTCCATGCAGGACCTGCAGGCGGCCCGCAACGAGCGCCGCCGGGAGCTGCGGGAACACCTCACCGCCCGCCGGAGCCTAGCTTGATGACGCCAACGCTTCCAGGCGTCGGTTTCCGAGACGGACACCGTCACGCTTCTAGTTGGGTCAGGTTGACACAACCCCTTCTCACTGCAACAGTTAGGTGTGTGCCTAAGTATTACGTCGAGCTCGACGCCGTCCTCCGCGCCCTCGCGGATCCGACGCGCCGAGCCGTCGTGGAACGATTGGCGAAGTCCCCAGCTGTGGTGTCCGAGCTCGCTGCACCGTTCTCAATGGCGTTGTCATCGCTCATGCAGCACTTACGCGTCCTTGAGAACGCAGGTCTGGTTACGTCGCAAAAGTTCGGGCGCGTCCGCACGGTAAGTCTGCGACCGGGCGCCCTCGACGTCCTGCACCTGTGGCTCGGCGAGCAAAGAACTCCCGCAGTACGCCAAGCCGACCGGCTCGGCATTCACCTGATCCGCACCACCATCGCAAAGGAGACCTGAAATGACCCGCGTTCGCATGGACCTGTTCCTCTCGCTGGACGGGTACACCTCTACCGGCCAAACCGCCGAAAATCCGATGGGTGAGGACTGGGGGCCCCTCACTGCGGCCCATCTGGCCACGCGCACGTTCCGTGAGCGCGTCTTCGGCGACACCAGCGGCACCGGCACAACCGGCATCGATGACTCCTACGCGGCCGCGCACTTCGAGGGCATCGGCGCCGAAATAATCGGCGCGGCCATGTTCGGCCTGCACACGTTCCCCGACGACCCGGACTGGAAGGGCTGGTGGGGCGACCAGCCACCATATCGCACGCCGGTGTACGTGCGCACCCATACCGCACCGCGTCCATCGATCCTGATGCAGGGCGGGACGACGTTCCACTTCCGCAGCGGCGCAATCCAGGCCGTGCTCGCGGAGGCGACTGAGGCTGCCGGCGGCCTGGACGTCCGCGTCGGCGGTGGCGTCGGCACCGCACGCGACTTCCTCCGCGCCGGCCTGGTCGACCACTTGCACCTCATGGTGGCTCCGGTGGTCCTCGGCCGGGGCAATAAACTATGGGACGACCTGCGCGGCCTGGAACGCACCCACAAAGTGACGACGGAAGTGGCCGAGAGCGGTACAACCCACATCACCTTCACGCGATAATCGACAGATGACGATCGAACGCCGACTCGCCCGCGCCGGGTTCACCCTGAACCGCGACTACCCCGTCCCCTTCGAGCGCGTCTGGGACGCGTTCGCCCACGAGCAAGAGAAGTTGGCCTGGTGGGGAGCTGGCGATGCCATTGAGCTTGGTGAGTGGGCGTTCGACTTTCGCGTCGGCGGACGCGACGTCGCCGAAGGGAAGTTTCACAACGGTCCAGTCTCAAGGTACGTGGCCACGTACACCGACATCGTCGAGAAGGTCCGCATCGTCACCACGTACGACATGTGGCTCGACGGGGTCCACATGTCGACGTCGGTGGCGTCGTTAGAGTTCGAGCCGATCGACGGGGGCACCCGGTTCACACACGTCGAGCACGGCGTCTCCTTCGACCAGTTCTGGGCCGACGGGCCGAACCGCGAGCAGGGCAGCCGGGGCCTGCTCGCGGCTCTGGGCAAATACCTGTCGTGACGCACCTCCCGCGATTTAACGGTGGCTGAGCAACCAGTCCGGGCCGATTTCGTGGCCCATGTGGTCTCGCCGACAGCATCGCGAACAGCGGCGCGGAACTCACCGACGACGGCGTTGAACGCCACTTCTCCAAGGCCGGCTCACCGAACTGGCGACCACCACCAGCTCGGACTGACCGAAGGATGACTATGACGATCACGTCCCTACCGATCTGCCAGACGTGCGGTGTCCAGTACGGAGCACCCCGAGCGGACTGCCCGGTCTGCCAAGATGAGCAGCAGTACGTCGGCTGGGACGGACAACGTTGGACCACACTCGCCGAATTGCGCAGCGCCGGTCACTGCGGCAGGATCGCCGAAGAAGGCCCCGGCATCCTCGGCATCGGCATCGGCATCGAACCCACATTCGCCGTCGGTCAACGAGCGCTGCTGGTCCAATCCGCTGCCGGCAACATCTTGTGGGACTGCGTCTCCTACCTCGACGAGGACCTGGTGGCACAGGCCAACGCCTTAGGTGGGATCAGCGCCATCGCGATCAGCCATCCGCACTTCTACGGCTCGATGATCGAGTGGAGCAAGGCATTCGACGCTCCCGTGTACCTCCACGCCGCCGACCGGCAATGGGTGGGACGTTCCGATCCGGCCATCGTCCATTGGGACGGCGACACCCACGAACTGGCTCCGGGACTGACGTTGATCAACGCGGGTCTGCACTTCGCCGGCGGCACCGTGCTGCATTGGCAGGACGGCGAAGCCGGGCTGGGGGCGCTGCTGACCGGCGACATCATCCAGGTTCCGATGGACCGGCGTTGGACGAGCTTTCTGTACAGCTACCCGAACCACATTCCCGAACGCCCCCGGCTGATCAGACGAGCACTCGAGCTACTGCAGCCCTACGCGTTCGAACGTATCTACGCCTCCTTCTGGGGACGCATCGTGGACATCGACGGAGTGGGAGCTCTTCGCCGATCAGCCGATCGATACTTTCAATTCGCACTCGACGACGAACCCGGCCTACGAGGCACAGCGCTCTGAATACGCCCACGCCACCCGATCGACCCGCGACCGTGACCGGCTGCGCGTCGCACGAGGATCGTCTGCGAGACGGAGCCAATCATCTGGAGGACGGTGCGAGTCGGGGCGGGGTCTCCCCTTCGATCTGAGCAGACGCCGGTATCGGACGCCTCTCTGCCGCGTTTGCGAACGGCTGTCAAACAATGGGGCGTGCGCAACATGCCGTCAGCCGAGTTAGACATCGACGCAGAGCTCGTGCGAACACTCTTGCGGGAGCAATTTCCCGCGTTGGCATCGCTACCGCTGACCGTGCTCACCAACGGGTGGGACAACACCCTGCCGCGACTGGGCGACGACCTACTGGTGCGTCTGCCGAGACGACAGTGAGCTGCCCAACTGGTCGAACACGAGCAAATGTGGCTGCCCGGGCTCGCACCCCTACTGCCACTGCCGGTACCCGTGCCCATCCACATCGGACGACTCAACAGCACCTACCCGTGGGCTTGGAGTGTCGGTCCTCACGCTAAGTGGCGCTATTTCCTCACGCTATTTGGCACCGTCGAAGCGTCGTATAACCACCGTGGAGTAGGCCTGACCTGCGACGACGATCGCTTGCAGACTGGGTCAAGTCCGGGGGCGTGGTGTATGAGGTGATCCCTCGTGGTTCTGGTCAGGCTGTGAGCTGACCGATGGTGGCGGGGTCGGTGGTCACCTCCTGGTCGGGCTGGGGATGGTTGTCGATGATGG
>JAABUS010008670.1_pt1 | contig 11050 bp, 16 predicted proteins | sample 5560161 | NCBI WGS metagenome assembly JAABUS01 (sample SAMN10711885, study PRJNA513376) | rock metagenome | isolation source: Antarctica rocks | place: Antarctica: Victoria Land, Trio Nunatak nord | collected 2016-01-04
GCATCCCCCGTCCGGTGACGGTCCGTGTGCGCGAAGAATACGGCGGCTGCCGCTCCTGGCTCGAGCTCCAGCGCGACCTTCCCTTCGAGGGGACTCCGGTCCTCGCCGACGAGGAGTTCGAGCGGGCGGCCGAGGAGATCGCGGGCATCGCCAGCGACTCCGTGCCCGTAGCCGTCTAGCGCCCGATCCGCCCGACCTGCTGGGCCGCTGGGCCGCGCATCGGCGGCAGGAGCAGCCGCACACGGCACCGAAGCTCCCAAGGTGGCCTGGGTCGAGACTCGCTCGCCCCCCTTCGTCGTCCGCCACGGGTCCGCGGCGGCCGACGAGGCCCGTGGGATCCTCGCGACGCTCGATGCCGCGCGCGAGCGCGTCGCCGTGGTGCTGGGCGCCGAGGTCGACGAGGTCACCGTGGTCGTCCACGAGAGCGAGTTGCTCCTCGCGCTCGCCCATCCGGTCCTGCCGGTCCTGCGGCGCCTGACCGCGCCGGCCGCCCGCCGCTACCTAGCCGGCTGGGCCGCGGGAGGCGAGCTCCACGTTCTGACCCCGCGACTGCTCGAGCGTCGCGCCTCCTCGGTGCCCGGCTCGCGCGAGATGCTGGCGCTCACGCCGGCCGCGCTCTACGCCCGACTCGTGCTCGGCGCCCAGAACCCCCGCCTGCCGCCTCCGTTCACGGCGGGCGCCACGATCCGCTTCGCGCGCTGGGCGTGGCTTGTCGAGGGCGCCGCGCAATGGCTCTCGGGACAGACCGCACACGCCCGGCCGGCGATCTCGCGCCGCCTCCACGAAGGCCGGGAGCCCGCCTTCCCACCCGGCCTTCGCGACGCGACCCTGCTCGGAGGAAGCGTGCTCGACCTCCTCGCGCGTGAGGAGGGCCCGGGCGCCGTCGCCGGGCTCCTCGAACGTCTCCACCCGCGAGGACCGAAGGCCGCGCTCGCCGCCGCCTTCGGAGGAAGGCCGCTTGCCCGCACCGCCGACGCCTGGCGCGCGTCGCTCAGGCGGTGAGACCTGCTCGCGCAGGAGGTGAGCACCGCCGGCTCGGCGAAGAGGAGCTTCCGGTTCTCACTAGGCGATGAGCTCGGAGACGATCCAGGCCACCACGGCGATGAGCGCCAGCCCGCCGAGCAGGCCGGCGAGGAGCTTCAGCGGCGGCGGGCCCACCGCCGCCGGACCGGCTGCGAGATCGGTCTCCAGCAGGACCTCGCGCGCCGCGATGGCGCCCGACTCGGGCACGAGCACGTCGCGCGGCCCGGCGGCCAGGAAGTCGGGCACGTCGAAGCCGGCCGTCCGGCGCAGCGTGCTCGGCACGCCCTCCTCGAGCAGGAGGCCCTGGATGAACTCCGCCTCGACCTGGTTGCGCCCGCCCGCGACGCGGACGAGGCCGCCCTCGGCGTACTGAGGCTTGATCTTGCGCGCGCGCTCCTGGCGCTCGGTGATGGGCTTGGCCACACGATCGTTCCCCGAGTAGACGAGCGGCATGCCGCACTCGCGGCAAAAGCGCTCCTCTACCGGGTACGTCGAGGCGCAGCGGGGGCAGGTGAGCGGCTCGCTGACATCGCTCACGGCGCCGGCACGTCGAGCGCGACTTCGGTCACCCGGCCGCCCGCGGCGAGCTCGAAGGCGCGCACGTCGGGATCCTCGCCCGCGACGCCCACGATGACATAGACGGTGCCGGGCCACAGCTCGTCGCGGCCGTCCGGCGTGAGGGCCAGGTTGATGTCGGTCTGCGACGGATAGGGCTCCGAGCGGGTGTGGGAGTGGTAGATCGCTCCGAGGTCGAGCCCCTCGGACTCGATCTCTCCCTGGATGCGGAGCTGGTCGTGCGGATCTACCTCATAGCGCAGCGGGCTGGCGGCGGCGTTTCGCGCACGGTAGGTCCGGACGGCCTCGCCCTCGCGCGAGGCGACCATCCCGCAGCACTCGTTCGGAGCGTCCTCGAGGGAGTGGGCGACGATGTCGTCGAGCAGCTCGGGGGCGATCCGCACGCCGCGAGGGTAGCGGCCAGAGCGCTGGTACTTCTAGGGCGGCGTGGGCGTCGTAGAGCGGCGCTCGCCGGTGATCGGGTCGTCCTCCTCGTCGTCGTCGTCGTCTGCGGGATCGAGGTTCATGGACTCCTTGAGCTCACGTACCCCGCGACCGAGGGAGCGGGCCATCTCGGGTAGCCGCTTCGGCCCGAGGACGATGAGGGCGATCACCAGCACGACGACGATCTCGAGTGTTCCGACTTGACCGAACATGGGCCTACTGTACGACGACGGTTCCCTTCATGTACGGGTGGAACTCGCAGATGTAGGAGAACGTTCCCGCCTCGTCGAAGACGAGGCGCTTGCTCATGCCGGTCTTGAGCGTGTCGGTGTCAAAGCCGGCGCCGCCCTCGACCGACGCCGTGTGCGCGGCGCGGTCCTCGTTGGTCCAGGTCACCGCCCCGCCGCGCTTGACCGTCACCGTCGGGGGCGCGTACTTGAACGAGGCGATCTTGACCTCCGCGCTGGTCGGCGCCTGCCCGCCCGAGCCGGCGGCTCCACCGGATTCGTCATCGTCGCCCCCGCAGCCTGCCGCGAGCACCGTGCCGGCAGCCAGCGCGGCAACCACGCTTCTCTTCCAAAGTCGAGCGCTCATTGCTTTCCAGTCTCGAATGCGTTGGGAACCGGGGGACGGTTCAACGCCTCGCGGACGAGCACGAGGTGCTGGCCCTCGTTGGCCATGATCTGGGCGCCCGTGCGCAGCAGCGGGGCGGCCCGGAGCTTCTGGTGTGCTTCGTAATAGGCGGCAACGGCCATCGTCTCGAGCTCGAGCGCGAAGGAGGCTATCTCGCGCTGGTCGCCCAAGCCTCGCAGACCGGGAATATCCCGTGCCCGCGGCGCGGGCGGCGGGGTCCCGCCGAGCTGACGCAGCGCGGCGACCAGGGCATCTGCGTGCTCGCGCTCCTGCCCGCGCAGGAGCTTCGTCGTGGCCAGGAACGCCGGGTCGAGCAGGCCGCTCGACGCCGCCGTGCCGTACGCGACGACCGCGGTCTGCTCTAGCCGGATCGCCGCGAGGAGGACCTCAGCGTCGCCGTCCGCTTGGGCAAAGGCGCTGCGGACACCGAGCAGCCCGGGGATCGTGGCCGCCGCGAGCAGCCCGGCACCGGTGCCGAGCCCGGCGCGCAGCGCATCTCGGCGCGTGCGCTCGTAGCGGGCTACGACCGCGGTGTCGACGTCGCCGTCGCGGATCGACAGTCGGTCGCTCAAGCTTTCCCCGTCACGAACGCGCGCGGGGCCTGCGGCCGGCCCAGGGCGCCGGAGAGGACGGCCAGGTGCTCCGCCTCGTCTGTGACGATCGCCGCGGCGATGCCCCGCAGGTCGGGGCTCGTGAGGCGCGGCAGCGCGTCGATGTAGGCCGCGATCGCGGTGCTCTCCACGTCGGCCGCGAAGGTCAGCGCCGCCCGCTGCCCAGCCAGGCGAGGGAAGTCGTAGCCGCGGCTGGGCTTGTTGGGGGCGCCGCCGAGCTGCCGGATCGCCTCGGTGAGCGCATCGGCGTGCTCGCGCTCGTGCTCGAGGAACGTCTTGCCCGCATTCAGGGCAGCCCCGGTGAGCAGCGGCAGCGCGGCACGGTAGGCGGCCACGGCCATGTTCTCGAGGTCCAGCGCGCTGTTGAGAACCAGCACGTCGCGGGAGGCGGCAGTGCCCTCAGGCTCGAGCTCTGTCGTCTTGCCGAGCCCTCCGCCCCCTCCCCCGCCCTTGTCGCCGCCGCCGCAGGCGGCGAGCACCGCGGCCGAGGAGCCCGCCAGCCCGAGACCGGCCAGCCCGAGCAGCCGCCGACGGGAAACAAGATCTTGGAGCATCGCCACGCTATGCGGGCGCACCGGCGCGCCGGATCACGGCCGCGCCGCGGTCACCACCACACGGTGGATTCGAGATCCACGATCTCCTCGAGCGGCTTGGTGTAGATGCCCGACGAGAGGTACTTCCACCCGTCGTCGCAGACCACGAAGACGACGTTTCCCTCGTCGGTCTCCTTCGCGATCCGTACGGCGATGGAGGCGATCGCCCCGGAGGAGACCCCGGCGAAGATGCCCTCCTCCTCGAGCAGGCGCCGGGTCCAGACGATGGCGTCGGTGTTGGTGACGAAGATCTTGCGGTCGAGGAGGTCGAGATCGATGATCGGCGGGATGAACCCGTCGTCGAGCGAGCGAAGGCCCTGGACGGGCTCGCCCTGCATCGGCTCGGCGGCCACGATCCGCACCCGGTCGCCGAGCTCCTCGCGCAACCTGCGGCCGTTGCCCATGAGCGTCCCCCCCGTGCCCAGGCCGGCCACGAAGGCGGAGATCTCGTCGAGCTCCTCGAGGATCTCGACGGCGGTCCCGTTGTAGTGAGCGAGCGGGTTCGCCGGGTTTCCGTACTGGTAGGGCATGTAATACGAGGCGTCGGCCTCGGCCATCGAAAGGGCCTTCTCGACGGCTCCGTTCGAGCCCTTGGAGCCCTCGCTGGTGACGATCTCGGCGCCGTACATCTCCAGGAGCTGCGTGCGCTCGGGGGTCACGTTCTCGGGCATGACGACCTTGAGCGGATAGCCCTTGCGGCGGCAGATCATGGCCAGCGAGATGCCCGTGTTGCCCGAGGTGGGCTCGAGGATCGTCTGCCCCGGGGAGATCAGGCCCTTCTCCTCGGCGTCCTCGATCAGCGCCCGGGCGACGCGGTCCTTGACCGAGCCGGTGGGATTGTGGGACTCGAGCTTGGCCCAGATGCGCACGCCCTCGTGCGGAGCCAGGCGCTTGAGCTCGACGAGCGGCGTGTTGCCGATCGCCTGGACGATGTCCCCGTAGCGCCCGCCGCAGGGCCGGTTGTCGAGCAACGGCTCAGGCATCGCTTCAGGAAGTGTAGCGGTGGCTCTGATCCACTACCGGGGACTTCGCGTAAGCTCACGCACAACCGAATCGGGAGGACGACGGAAGATGACGGACACCCAGTCCACGATGGAGGTGCTGGCTCGCGACCCCTCGTCGCGCAAGCGCTTTCTCAAGATGGTCGGCGGCGCCGGCGCGGCGAGCGCCTTCACCATGTTCCTCGCCGCCTGCGGCGGCGACGACGACAAGAGCTCCGGGCCCCCCGAGGTCTCGAAGCCCTCGGGCTCGAAGGCCTCGGGCAAGGACGTGAAGAGCGACCTCGAGATCGTCAACTACGCGCTGACCCTCGAGTACCTGGAAGCGGACTTCTACAAGCAGGTCCTCGAGAGCGGGGAGGTCAAGGACAAGAAGGTGGTCGAGCTCGCCAAGAAGTTCGGCGAGAACGAGCAGGAGCACGTCGACGCGCTGACCGCGACGGTGAATCAACTGGGTGGAACGCCGGCCCCCAAGCCCACGACGAAGTTCGAGGACGTCATCAGCGGCGGCCCGGACAAGATCCTCAAGACGGCCGCCGAGGTCGAGAATCTCGGCGCCTCCGCCTACCTCGGACAGGCCGGCAAGATCAAGAGCCCCGAGATCCTCGCGGCGGCGCTCTCCATCCACACCGTCGAGGCCCGGCAGGCCGCCGCGCTGAACACGCTGGTCGGCAAGTCAGTGACCCCGGACGGGGCGTTCGCCAAGCCGGCCTCGATGGACGAGGTGCTCAAGGCCGTCAAGCCCTTCATCGCCAGCTAGCTCCTGGCTCTAGAGAAAGGAACGTTTCAGTTATGACCAAGGAGACCCTGGCGATCCCCGAGCTCGAGGGCGTGGAGATCCACGGAACCACCCGTGGCGCATTCCTCCTGCGCGCGACGCTCGCGGCGGGAGCCGTCTACGGAGCCGGCGCCGTCGCGCCGTTCGTCAAGCAGGCCATGGCACAAGGGGGCATGGGCGACGTCGACATCGTCAACTACGCCCTGACCCTCGAGCTGCTCGAAACCGCCTTCTACAAGAAGGGCGAGAGCCTCAAGCTGAGCAGCGAGGTCAAGAAGCTCGCATCGCAGTTCGGCAAGGACGAGGCCGAGCACGTCGACGCGCTGACCGCAACGGTGAAGAAGCTCGGGGGCAAGCCGCCCAAGAAGCCGACCTTCACCTTCCCGGTCAAGGACGAGAAGAGCTTCCTCAAGCTCGCGGTCACCCTGGAGGACACCGGCGTGTCGGCCTACAACGGCGCCGCGCCGATGATCAAGTCCAAGGATGTCCTCAAGGCGGCCGGGACGATCGTCCAGATCGAAGGGCGCCACGCGGCGGCCATCCGGCTCGCGGCCGGCGAGGACCCCGCTCCCGAGGCGTTCGACAAGGCGCTCGAGATGCAGGCGGTCCTAGACGCGGTGAAGCCGTTCATCAAGGCCTAGGAGCGGGCTCGGGGCGGTTGCCGTTCGGCCGCCCCGGGTAGCTCCTTGCGGATGCTTCGCGAAGGACCCATCCCCCGCCCGGTGCACGGGATCATCGAGTACCTGGCCGGCGCGCTCTTCATAGCGGCGCCGTTCCTTCTCTCGTTCGACTCCGGAGCCGCCAAGGCGGCTTCCATCGTCGTGGGCGTGGTGATCCTCATCGTGGCCGCTTGCACGGCCGGGCCGACGGGCCTCATCTCCAGCGTGCCGATTCCGGCGCACGTGGTCCTGGACTACATCCTCGCCGTGGCGCTCATCGCCGCGCCCTTCCTCTTGGGCTTCTCGGGCGAGACGGCGCCGACGGCGCTCTTCATCGTGATGGGCGTAGCCCACTTCCTCATCACCATCGGAACCCGCTTCGAGCACGGGCAAGCCTCGAGGGCTGCCCGGACACCCAGCTGAAGCCCGTCTGGGTTCAGGAGCCGCCGCCGGCCATCGCCGGAAGGATCACCACTGTGTCCGTCTCGGTCGCGGCGGTCTCGAGGCCGTCGAGCACGCGCACGTCCTCGTCGTTGAGATAGACGTTGACGTAGCGGTTCAGGCCCCCGTCGGGGCCGAAGAGCTGGCGCTCGGCATCGGGATGCTGCTCGGCGAGCGAGCGCAGGATCTCGCCGACGGACGCGCCGCCCGCGTCGACCTCCTTCTCCCCGCCCACGGACGGGCGGAGGACGGGTGGAATGCGGACTCGGGCCATGGGGTGAGCCGGGCAGGCTAGCCGGCCGCGGCGCAGAACGCCTCGTAGTCCGGGAAGACGCCCATCTCCTCGTCGGTGATGCTCTCGGGGTCCCGGGCGCAGATCGGGCACTCGGGGTCGCGGCGGACCTTGACCTCCTGGAAGGTCGTGGCCAGCGCGTCGTAGAGCAGCAGGCGCCCGACGAGCGAATCGCCTTCGCCGATGATCAACTTGATGACCTCGGTCGCCTGGAAGAGGCCCATCGTGCCCGGAAGCACGCCGAGCACGCCGTTGGCGCCGCACGAGGGCGCGAGCTCGGCGGGAGGCGGCTCGGGGAACAGGCAGCGGTAGCACGGGCCGTCGTAGGGCTTGAACACCGAGAGCTGGCCCTCGAAGCCGAGGATCGCGGCGCTTACGACCGGGACCTGGAGGCGCACCGAGGCGTCGTTGAGCAGGTAGCGGGTCGGGAAGTTGTCCAGCCCGTCGACGACGACGTCGTAGCCGCCCCGATCGGTGAGGATCTCCATGATGTTCGAGGCGTCCAGGCGCACCGGGTACTTGACGACCTCGACGTCGGGGTTGAGCGCGGTGATCGTCTGCTCGGCCGAGTCGACCTTCGGCGTCCCGATCCGCGCGGTGTCGTGGATGACCTGGCGCTGCAGGTTGGAGAGGTCGACGTCGTCGTCGTCGACGATGCCCAGCGTGCCCACGCCCGCCGCGGCGAGGTAGAGCGCGGCCGGCGAGCCCAGCCCGCCGGCGCCGAGCAGGAGAACCTTGGCGTCGAGGAGCTTCTGCTGGCCCTCGACCCCGACCTCGGGCACGAGCAGGTGGCGCGAGTAGCGCTCGCGCTGCTCCTTGGTCAGGGACTTGGGGACCTCGACGTCGTAGCCGCGGTCCTTCCACAGCGTGATCCCGCCCTTCAGCGACTCGACGTTGTCGTAGCCGAGCTCTTCCTGGAGGGTCTTGGCGGCCAGCGCCGAGCGGTTGCCCGAGGCGCAATAGAGGATCACGTGCGCGTCGCGGTCGGGGACCGCGGCCTCGATGCGGGACTCCAGGTAGCCGCGCGGGACGTGCTTTGCGCCCGGGATGTGGCCGGCGTCGAACTCCTCGGTCTCGCGGACGTCGACGAGGATCGTGCCGTTGCCGTTCTGCGATCGCGCCTCGGACGGGTCGATCTCCGACACCTGCTCCTTGATCCGCCGAATCAGCTCGGCTCCTGAGGTGCTCACCTCAAATCTCCTGAATCTCGCTCGGGGTTCATTGCTTCAGGAAGTATAGCGACTCCACCCTGGGTTTCTTAAACGACTCGGAGCGCCCCGACCTCGCGGTCGTGACGCTCCGAATGCTAGGCCCAATGTGCTGCGATCCAAAGCGCGCCCCCGGTCGCCACCGGGGGGAAACGTTCGTGGAGTCGGTCGCACGAGCAGTATCGCCGGAAGGCCGCGATGACGATATGGGGTCAGCACCCCAAAAAGTCAGACCGCTCCGAATCGGTCGGCCTTCGGCCTCCCCCATTCCGAGCGCACCCGTGTCCTCCGAATGCCGAGTCCCTTGAGCATGCGCAAGCCGAGCCTCCTAACGCAGGTCCTGCTGATCAACAGCCTCCTCGTCGCCGTGGTGGCGGTCGGGGCGACAGCGTTCGCGGTGAATCCGGACGGAGGGACGATCGAGGGAGGCGGGCTCGTGCTCACCCTCGGCATCCTGCTGACCGTGCTGGCCAACAGCTTCCTGCTTCGGCGCCGCTTCGCCCCGCTCGAGCGGCTGATCGCGACCATGGAGGAGGTCGACCTCTCCGCGCCCGGCGTGCGTGCGGCCGATCGGCGCCTGGACTCCTCGGACGTCGTACGGCTGAACGCGGCCTTCAACCGCATGCTCGAGCGCTTGGAGGCGGAGCGGCGGGCGGCGGCCAGCGGCGTGCTGCGCGCCCAGGAGCAGGAGCGCCACCGTCTCGCCCGAGACCTCCACGACGAGGTCAACCAGGCGCTCACCGCGATCGTCCTGCGACTTCAGGCCTTGATGCACCACGCGCCGCCCGAGCTCGAGCGCGAGCTGCGCGAGACCAAGCGGCTGGCCGCCCAGGCGATGGACGAGCTGCTCCATCTCGCCCGGGAGCTGCGGCCCACCGCACTCGACGACCACGGCCTCCTCCCGGCCCTCCACGCCCAGGTCCGCGACTTCGGGGAGCGGACCGGCATCGACGCGGAGTTCCGCCGCTACGGAGTCATTCCCAAGCTCTCCGACGAGCAGCAGCTGGTCATCTACCGCGTGACCCAGGAGAGCCTTTCCAACATCGCCCAGCACGCCGCGGCACATCACGTCCGGGTGGAGCTCTCCTTCACCGGGCGGACGGTCCTGCGGGTGCGCGACGACGGTCGCGGCTTCTCGCCCATGACCCGCGCGCGCAACGGCGGCCTCGGTCTCTCCGGCATGCGCGAGCGCGCACTGCAGATCGACGGGCGCCTGGCGATCCGTTCAGACGCCCGCTCGGGCACCCAGGTCGAGCTGGTGATGTGAGCCCATGCGGATCCTGATCGCCGACGACCACGGCATCGTGCGCAGCGGCCTGCGGCTGCTGCTCGAGCGCCAGGGCGACATCCAGGTCGTCGCCGAAGCGGGCGACGGCATCGAGGCGCGCGACCTCGCGCTCGAGCACCGCCCCGACCTCGCGATCCTCGACGTCGGGATGCCGAGGATGACCGGGCTGCAGGCGACGCGCGAGATAAAGGCCTACGCATCCGATGTCAGCGTGGTGATGCTCTCCATGCACGCCGACGAGCGCTACCTCTTCGAGGCGCTCAAGGCGGGCGCGTCGGGTTACGTGCTCAAGGCCGAGGCCGACCAGGATCTCGTGGCCGCGGTCCGGGCGGTCCAGCGCGGCGAGCCGTTCCTGACCAACGCGGCCGAGCGCTCGCTCGTGCGCGAGTGGATGGCCGACGACTCCACGGGGCCGCGCGAGCCGTTGACTCCCCGCGAGCGCGAGGTCGTAAAGCTCATCGCCGAGGCGCACACGAACCGCGAGATCGCCGAGACCCTGCACCTCGCCGAGAAGACCGTGGAGTCCCACCGCGCCAACGTGCTGCGCAAGCTGGGGATGCGCGACCGCGTGGAGCTCGTGCGGTACGCGATCCGCCGGGGGTTGGTGGAGCCGTAGGGGCGGGCGCGGGCACGGGCCGCGCGGGCACGGGCACGGGCCGCGCGGGCGCGCCAGCGAACGGCAGCGACGAGGGAGTAGGGGCCGAGGAGGGGCTGGGCGTTTCTGGAACAGCGAGCGAACGGCGGCGACGAGGGAGGCCGGTCCGGGTGGTCCCGAACGTCCTGCGCCGGCTCGACTACATCTGGTGTAGTTGAGCCGGCGCAGAAGGCGAGGGCGGCGGGTGGCCCGTGCGCACCTCTCCCGCCCGTACCCTGGAAGCGTGCACCCTCGCCTGCGGCTCGTCCTGATCGGCCTCGTCGCCTGCGCCGCCGCGGCTGTTGCCGGCGTGTCGCTTGCCGATCGCGGCGACTCCGCTCGGCCGGCCGGCGCCGGGGACGGCTTTCGCGGGGCGCTGCGGCCGCGGGGCGTGCCTCCGAAGGATTTCGTCCTTCGCGATCAGGACGGGCGGCCGGCACGCCTCGCCGACTACCGCGGCGAGGTGGTGGTGCTGACCTTCCTGTACTCCACCTGCAAGGACACGTGCCCGATCCAGGCCGACCAGATCCGCGGGGCTCTCGACGACCTCGGAAGCGCGGCGCCACCCGTCCTGGCGGTCAGCGTCGACCCTGCTGGTGACACGCCGGATCGGGCGCGGGCGTTCGTCGGGAAGCGCCGGCTCGATGGGAGGATGCGCTTCCTGCTCGGCACCGAGGCCCAGCTCGAGCCCGTGTGGCGGGCCTATGCCGTCCAGCCCCAGAGCGAGGAGTTCGAGCACTCGGCCTACGTGCTGCTCATCGACAAGGCCGGGCGCCAGCGGATCGGCTTTCCGGTCAACCGGCTCACGCCCGAGGGGCTGGCCCACGACATCCGCCTCCTTGCCGAAGAGTCGTGAGGGACCCGCGCCGGCCATAACCGACCGCTGCGGTAGG
>JAABUS010008671.1_pt1 | contig 11049 bp, 12 predicted proteins | sample 5560161 | NCBI WGS metagenome assembly JAABUS01 (sample SAMN10711885, study PRJNA513376) | rock metagenome | isolation source: Antarctica rocks | place: Antarctica: Victoria Land, Trio Nunatak nord | collected 2016-01-04
TCGAGGAGTATCATTCGGAATGTTAAGGGGCCTGGTATGTGATCTCGCTTTATACTTTTGGGAGGTGTGGGATTGGGGCAGTGGGTTTGGGGTTGGGGGGGGGGGGGGATGGAGGGAGAGGAAAAGAGCGGGAATGATGGAGAGGAAAAGGGGGAAATGGGAGGGGGACAGATGGAGGAAAGAAGAGGGGAAATAGGGAGGATGTGAAGAGTGGAGCGGGCGGGTGTGGATACGAAGAAGGCTAATATGTGCGTGGTATAGTGCGCGAAGACGATATCCTGTGTCTGCTGGAGTCGGAGCGTGAGGCTAGGAGGTTGAGGTAGTGGCGGGGGTGTAGGTTGACGATGGGGGGGGGGATTTTGTATGGGAAGCTAGCTGAGGGCGTGGAAAGGAGAGTGTTTGACGAGGATGGATTGCTAGATGGGTGCTAGGGGTGCTTGCATGCTACGAATACGATGCTGCTTTGAGCGAGCATACATGTGCTTTGTGACTCGTTTACTTTTGGCTGGTGGCGAGCTGCTCCGCCTTACTGTACATGTGGAGACCATTATCGTCATAGACATTGTGTTTCATTACCGTACCATTCATGACCAGGGTATCGCTCCCGCACAACCATACCTCAATTCCCCCAGAAATACCCAACAACACGCTCACATATATTCCGGCAAATCCTTTGGCTGAATCTCCCCCATCAAGATCCTATGCACCGCCGTCAACAACGGAAACTCCCCCTGCTTACCCCTCGCCCTCAAAAACGCATTCACATCCTTCGCCGTGCTCGTCCCCTGCAGCATCTGCCCATTCAGCTCCTCCCTCTCCACCTGCTGAATACTGATCCCCCGCTCGATACTCATCTTCGCACACCTGTAATTCCTGCCTCCGCTGCAGCTCGTGATCAGGTCCGCGACGCCGGCGCTCTCCTCCGTGAAGGTCGCCGTGTGCGAGCTGTTGCGGAAGAACATCTTGCCGAATTTCACCATCTCGAGCAGGCCAACACGCATGACGGCCGCCTTGGCGTTGTCGCCCCAGCCGAGGCCGGCGACGAAGCCGGCGGCGAGGGCGACGATGTTTTTCAGGGCGCCGCCGAGGGAGACGCCCGCGACGTCGGAGACGACGGCGACGTGGAAGTAGGGCCGGTGGAAGAGGGTTTTGATGGTGTCGTGGTCGAGGGGGGGAAGGTCGGGGGGTTGGGCCGTGAGGCGGACTTTGGAGGTCTGGCCTTTGGAGTCTTTGTGTTCGGTGATTTGGGTGAGGTCCAGTTGCGAGGATCCTGGCGAGGGGCCTTTGGGTGTGGGGGCGCGGGAGTCCATGGGTGGAGGGTCGTAGGCGATGGTGGTTTCGGAGAACTTCTCCTGCGCGACTTCGTTGGCGATGTTGGCTCCGGAGAGGGCGCCGCAGTAGATGCCGAGTTTTTCGCCGATGGACTCGGAGAAGAGATGGACGTCTTTGCTGGAGACGTCGACGCCTTTGATGCAGGAGATGCCGCGGGCGTAGGGTAGGATGTGGCCTTTCATTTGGTCGCAGAGGCCGCCGATGAATTGGTGGGGGAGATTGAAGATTAGGATGCTGGCTCCTTCGACGGACTCTTCGAGGGAGGGTGTGGCGATGAGGTTTGAGGGGAGCGGAATGTCAGGGAGGTATTTGAAGTTTTCATGCTTGGGAACGTCAGCTCCAGAGTAGCTAGAATGGAAGAAGGACGAACGAAGTGGTTGATCAGCCAAGTCAGCTTGTGTGGTTCGGTGGAGAATTTGGATTCCGGATCGTAGTGCTTGGATGCCTTGGGAACTGTGTATTCTTCTTCATAGACCCCTTCGCGCAATTAGCACCACAATGTGCAAAGGCGAATACATCCTACACATCTTGACCTCCTCTTCGAACAGATACGGGTGCTCCTTGGTGCATTCCGCGCATATCTTCGCAATTGCGCTTCCCCAGTTTCCTGAGCCGACGACGGTGACTCTATGTCTTTTCTCATAGCCTCCTAACGAAGCCATAGTTGAAAATGGGTGAGTAAGTACAGCTTTGGAGGCCTGGAGAGTGTAGGCGCGAGGTGGGAACGAGTTGGAGATGGAGGTAAGTCGGCGCAATGCTGTTACGAACGAGGAAACTATGGCTACGACAGCGCTGTTCAAGCTAGATGTAGCTTCTAAGGATACAGTTGAACCGATTGAATGAGCAATTGCACAATCAAGATTCTCAATCCAGATTGTTGAGGTCGATGGTCATCGCGTGGCTTATCGGACGACAGCGGATCTGATATGATATGATAAGATAATGTAGCCCTGTTGCGACCCTGAAACGATGCCGAAGTAGAGAACAAAATACCTTACTTCTAAGCATTGAGATAATGGCATACAAGGGGAATGTGAATTGATTCCTAGCATAAAACACCCACTTATTGATATCAAAAGACGTAGCGATACGTAATATGAAGCAAACATTCTGACAGCGCGATCCACGTTATTCAGGAGGTCTTTGGTCTTACAATACTGATCAGTATTAATTGCTACATTCACTTTGTGTCTACCATGACTTCATCTGCTTTGCGTGCCTGTTCTACAACACTACATCACTCTAATTCTCCAAACTTGCAAGGTCATGCATGGCCTGAAGGAATTTCCAGCCCTGCTTGCTGCTTTCGTGGTGGCAAGAGCGCATCAGATAGCACCGTTTCAAGAAATTTTGCCATGCGTGGCGCTTCAAGACCCAAGCGCTCTTTTGGCGCTTTTTGCGGACCTTCTCGTGCAGCGACATTGTTCTTTAGAAGCAGGCAATACGATCTCAAGCGGTGACTGATTCATGCTGAACACGCTGCTTGATTCTGCTATTTTTCTTGAATATCATGTCGCACCATCTCTCCTGTGACAGTACGTTGACCCATCCACGATGCGGCGGCGTTGGCCGTTCGTCCTTCTTCGTCTTCTCCTACTCCTCTCCTTCTCACCAGCGTCAGGCGATCCGCCACTTGACGACGAACCTCCCTCACTCTGGAGGTGGAAGTTCCAGCCTATTTCAGGTAAAATCGGGATGATCTCACCCGTCAGCTCCACGGCCGAGCGTTCCATTGAGCTCTTGGAGTATGTCAAAAGCGACGCCCATGACCGCGAACCTTTTTCTGGCCAAGCAGTGGCATATCATCTGGGGAGATTGGGTTTGGTGTTCAGGTCCGAGGGGCCAGGTGATCCGCCGTTGGTGTGGCCGGCCATTGAAAGGTTCTGCCAGGATATGATAGATTATGCAGAGAGAGGAGCTCTACTACAAGTTGAAGGGCTACTGACGAACAACATCCATCCTGATTGGGCGATTTCTGCTGTTGTAAGGATATCTGGAGGAGGTTCGATTGGCAATGAGATGGTTGTCCTTTGAATGCGAAAGGTTAGATGAACAGTCTGGAGCCTGCAGGTGAAGCAGGCAGATCCGAGGGCTTCTGATTCCTGGGATGAGTCCAAATTGTTTGCAAATGATGTATTCGGTGGGGACATGGTCTTGATTCAACAACGGACAAAGGAAGCATCATGTAGGCTCACTCGAAACACCAGCTATGAATTGGCTGTCATTCTGGTAACTTCTACTTTTTGCTCGCCTTACTAGGCACACTGGATTTGGCTATGTGCGCTCATGTGTTTTGCTGGCCGTTCCAAGGACGTTTGGAGGAGCTTGAGCTACTCAGATTAGTCAATGATGCGTACACGTCTTGCGTGTTCGGGTGGAGAGCGAATCTTCACAGCATTGCTCATCTCCTGATGAATAGCTTAAGCATATTCGTGCTGCTTGCCAAAAAGAATCGGTTTGAGCGCGTGATGCTTAAGCGTCAGCTCTACAACGGCTGTACTCCTCCGGAACAGGCTGAACATGATAGGTATATGTATGTGGTGCTGAGGAGACCAAAGGATGAGAAGCATAAGCCATTGAACTCTGTTCAAGCGAGGATCCAGGCCACGTTTCAATCCCCAGCCGACGCAGTGAGCCTCGCAGCTTCGAAATTAAGCCGTGCAGCTTCTTGCATCAAACTCGCCGCTTGCTGCATCAACCTGGCCGCTTCGACTCTGGCATGTTGCGGTGTAAGAGATTGTGGTGTGGTCCTCGGTGGTTGTGATGTAGCGACCTGCGACGACGGCCGCGGCTGGGCAGATGGCCTCTGTTGCCGAGCTCCTCCCGGGTTTGGTCGCCCTTGGGGAGCCTCGATGGATCGATTCGGTGGAAAGGGCCCCCTTGGAACGACCGACTGCTGCGCGCTGCTCGACGGCTGCTCTTCGTTGTTCGGGAAGTTCGGCGCATCATCCTCAAGTATCGGTGCCAGACCGAAGGTGCCTTGGAAATTTCGAAGTTGGTCAGGAGGCAGGTTTGGAGCGTAAGCAGCGGTGGATAGCTGGTTTTGGATCAAAGCGGCATCTTGATTCTGTGCTTCGCCGTTGGCTTTCTGAGGGCAATTCTTCCGATTGTGGCCGGTCTGAAAGCATACTAAGCAGCGACTCCTCCGTCTTGGACGCTCTTCACTACTGGAATCATCATCATCATCACCATCTTGCTCGGCATCGGCGTCTGCCGGGCGCTGCGGACACCTTCTGCTGGAGTGGCCGAATTGATGACAATGCCGACATGGTTTCCTGCATAAGACCTGCCGTACCTTCTGAGCCTGACGGTGCAGAAGTCGTTGACCGTACTTCTTCTCGACAGCGTCAATGATGGCATTGGGTCGTGTCTGCTTGTTGATGTCGAGAAGCTGTGGCACATTTTTGATGAGAAAGGAGAGTCGGGCCACTTCGGAACGTTTGACATGCTGGTTGACAGGCTGACCCGGGCTGGGGCCTGAGGAGGCGACGCATGTATGAGTGCCCTCGACAGTAGTCACGCGAGCAGCGTGGAGCTTGATGTTGTAGTTGACTCTGATACGGAAGGGGCAGTCTGGACTACTTCTGCAGCCAGCACGAACGCGTTGCTTGTCACTGTCGAGAATGTGCGGTGTGAAGTTCGCTTCGACAGCCCATTCACGTAAGGCTTCCTTGAAATCGGCGAGGGTTGTGAAGCGTTGATCTTCCACTATCGGAGGCATCGTTCGTCGATCAATTCTTGAGAAACAGCAGCATATGATTAGCGGCCTGTGAGAGTAACTGGCATTGCTGATCAGCTGCAAGTACCGTGACGGAGGGAGAATCTGACTCCAGCAGCGAAAATGAAATAACGCAGCAAAGACTCAGGGTCTCAAACGCTGACCAGAGTCAAGATCGAGTATTCACAAAGATAGTCTTTGGGCTGATACGAAGAGCAGGTAGCGTTGGTCGGTTGATGGACGATGGTAGTTACTTCATCGAGCATATGTGGCATCGAAGGTCTTCTCAAGCCGGCATCTCGGGGAAACGTTGTTACGGCGCCTTACTTGATCGGGAAAAAGAGCGCCGTATGCCTCCTTCTTGCCCTGGAATTCAAAAATTCGCCGAAGACGTCGCGACTTCCATTTGTTGCTGTTGTCCCTGGCAGCGCCTCTGATGACGCTTGAAAAGATGGAGCGCGACTTGTGTACATATCTTTACTTGTTGATCGTCTCTCAAATGTCCCCAAACTCTTAATACTACTGCCACCAGTGCCGACCTCACTCTGCATACCCTTCATTATTGTTTGGAAACCTACTATTCTTCTCGTCAGCATATCGATCATGGCTCGCTCAGAGAGCAATGCACCGCGGGCGGTGTACTTACTGCCATTGACTGACACCGGCGCTCCGGATGTGCCTGGAGAATACATCTACCTCCCACCACCTACAAACCCTCCATACTCGATCCGCTTTGTCGTTGATGGAGCCTCTTCAATTTGCCGGCAGGGCTCGTTACACGTTAATGTGCCCGAACACGGCCAATGTTTCAATCGCCAAACGTATCATGAGTACCCACTTCATCCGGTCTTTAACAGGGGACTCACCATCGACATTCCCATCCATTGTGCCGGTGCCTTCGCCTTCTACACCACCTACACGCCCCTACCAGACTTCTCCATCTCCCTAGGAGAATCACCTTGTAACGAACCCACCAAATCAGCTACCTACTACATCGACATCTGCCCGAGTCTCACCCTCAATAACGAGCTCCTACCGCTGGACTCACTGTCTGTCTTCTCGATCATTCCCAAGTTCATGGGTCGATATCCGGACGACTGGGACAAGCATCTCCAAGGCATTGGTCGCCGGAATTACAATATGATTCATTTCACACCGGTGTCGGAGAGAGGGAACTCGGATTCGCCCTACAGCATCTATGACCAATTGACCTTTGACCCTTGGAGTTTTCCCAACGGCGAGAAGGATATTGCACGCATGGTAAGCAAGATGGAGAGGGACTATGGTCTACTTGGCTTGACCGATGTCGTGTGGAACCATACTGCCAACAACAGCAAGTGGCTGGAGCAGCATCCAGAAGCTGGATACAACCTCGTGACAGCTCCCCACCTCGAACCTGCTCTAGAGTTGGACAATGCTCTAATGCAATACGGTCGAGACCTTGGCTCGCTTGGTCTTCCCACTTCAATCGGTACCATGGATGACCTTCAGCGGTGTGTTGATGGGATCAAAGAACACGTTCTGCAAAAGATTAGGCTCTGGGAGTATTACATCGTCGATGTTGGCAGCAACGCGAGAGCGGCAGTCGAAGCTTGGGCGGCTGGCAATATACCTTCTCAACAGGCTGGTTTTAGAGATTCTGCTATCGGCGGGCTGGAGGGCGTCAAAGGCTGGTCACTTGAACAACGGGCAGGCTTTCTGCTGGCGAATAGATTTTCTGGTGCTGGTCAGATGGGAGCTCGTTTCGCTCGTAGAACGAATCCTAAGGCAGGTGCTGCACTACTCACAGCCATCCACGGTCGATATGACTCCGAAAAGCATGGTGCCCCAGACCGCGGGATTACGCTAAGTACTATGAGCAAGACTTTGGATGAGCTTAACCTGCAATTCTATCGAGAATACGATGCAGACGTTGCCATCATATTACAGCAGGTCAAGGATCGGGTTCAATATCTGCGAGTAGACGAGAATGGTCCAAGACAAGGCGCTGTGAATGCGAAACATCCATTTGTCGAATCTTACTTTATCACTCTCCCAAAGAATAAAACCACCGAATGCCATGGTTCCAGAGATCTCTCTCTGGTGTGCAACGGCTGGGTATGGGCTGCCGATGCTATGAAAGACAATGCTGGCCCAGACTCACGAGCGTATCTTCGCAGAGAAGTAATCATCTGGAGTGATTGTGTTAAGCTTCGATACGGTAAAAGTCCGGAGGATAACTCCTTTCTGTGGAACCTTATGACTCGATATTCCCAGCTGATGGCGAAGTACTTCGCTGGCTTTCGCATCGATAATTGTCATTCGACTCCGTTACATGTTGCTGAGTACCTCCTTGACAAAGCTCGTGAAGTCAGGTCAAATCTTGCGGTCTTCGCTGAGCTCTTCACTGGAGATGAGAAAATGGACTACGTTTTCGTTAAGCGTCTAGGCCTTAGTGCGTTGATCAGGGAAGCCATGCAATCTTGGAGTACTGCCGAGACCAGCAGGCTTGTGCATATGCACGGTGGGCGGCCTATTGGCAGCTTTGAGGTTGACAAAATCTCCGGTGACCAGAGCACCAGTTATGCGGTTCCTCAGACTAACGGTGTCAATGGAGTTTCTGGAACTAAAGCTGCTGAGGTCGTTCATAGCATCCAGCAAAGTCCGGTTCATGCACTGTTTATGGATTGCTCTCATGACAATGAGGTACCTGCCCAGAAGCGCGATGCCAGAGACACGCTTCCAAATGCTGCTTTGGTCAACATGTGTGCCAGCGCCACAGGCAGTGTCATGGGTTATGATGAGATTTATCCTTTGCATATCGAGATCGTGCATGAGAAACGACTTTACGACTCTCGTTATTCGCTTGGCGACGTTTTCCAAAAGGGTGGCAAGGGAGGTGTTGGCGGTATCAAGGCGATACTCAATGAGATACATACGATGATGGGCCAGGAAGGGTATGACGAAACCTTCATTCACCATGAAGGCGAATATATCACTGTTCACCGCCTTCATCCCCGCTTGAGGAAAGGCTACTTTCTGGCCGCGCATACGGCATTTCCTGGATACGGAGATGGCCACGGGACGTTGACACCCGTGCACTTGGCAGAAACAAAGGCAAGCCTAGTCGGGTGTTGGAAGCTTGAGGTTGACGTGTCCGATGCTACTAAGGCAACTATCGCCGAAGACAAGAAGCTGTTGAGGGGCCTTCCAAGTACTGTGTCAGACATCTCAGGGGTTGGTATTGAGCAGAGGTCGGACGAAACGGTACTAATAATGCCGAAAGAGTTCCCTCCTGGCAGCATAGCTCTCTTCGAAACATGGATACCTGGCGTGGAACAATCAGAGGGGCTCGACAGCTTCGCAACGGGTGGCGCCGAAGAAGCCTTTGGAAGCCTCAGCATGGTCGATCTCAACTTCGTGCTGTACAGATGCGAGCCAGAGGAACATGACTTGATGGGTGGCGATGATGGCGTTTACAATATTCCAGGCCATGGCACGCTGGTGTACGCAGGTTTGCAAGGCTGGTGGAGCGTTTTGAACGATGTTATCCGAAACAATGATCTAGGCCATCCGATCTGCAAGCATCTTCGACAAGGACAATGGGCGCTTGACTGGATCGTAAGTCGGCTTCAACGCATGAGCAAGCGTACAGGGCACTCGGCTCTACAAAAGCCAGCGACTTGGTTCACAGCACGGTTCGAAGCGATACGGAAGGTACCTAATTTCCTACTTCCAAGATACTTTGCTCTGGTCATTCAGACGGCTTACGAAGCTGCCTGGCAACGGGGTATATCTCTCATGAGCGATATTATCAAGCATGGGCAGGACTTTTTGCAGAGCTTGGCCATGGTCAGCATTCAGCAAACGGGCTACATGAATTCCGCATCACTTTGGCCGAAGAAGAGCGTTCCGTGTTTGGCTGCCGGTCTACCGCACTTCTCCAGCGACTGGGCACGGTGCTGGGGCCGAGACGTATTCATCTCTCTACGAGGCCTATACCTTGTCACTGGCCGATGGCAAGATGCCAAGGAGCATATTATAGCTTTTGCAAGTGTGCTAAAGCATGGAATGATACCCAACCTATTGAGCGGCGGGAAGCTGCCCAGGTACAACTCGAGAGACTCGATCTGGTTCTTCCTGCAGTGCATACAAGATTACACTAAGATGATCCCAGGTGGTGTTGCGATCTTGAAAGTCAAGGTTCCGAGGCGGTTTCTCCCGTACGATGATACGTATTTTGATCACGAAGACCCCAGAGCGTATTCTAAGGAGTCGTCTATTGAAGAGATTATCCAAGAAGCCATGCAACGACACGCGAAAGGTCTTTCCTTCCGAGAAGCCAACGCTGGTCCTGCTTTGGACATGCAGATGAAGTCTGAGGGGTTTAATATCGAGATCTATGTCGACTGGAAGACTGGGTTGATTTTTGGAGGGAATCAGAACAATTGCGGAACATGGATGGACAAGATGGGGGAAAGCGATAGAGCCGGCAGCAAAGGTGTACCTGGTACCCCAAGAGACGGTGCAGCAATCGAAATTACTGGTCTCCTCTACAGCACGCTCGTCTGGCTAGTGGATCTCCACAAAACAGGCGAATACTCATCCAGTGGCGTCAAAACCTCTAAAGGCTCAAATATCACCTGGCAAGACTGGTCATCCCTCATATCCACCAACTTCGAACCCTGCTACTACATCCCACTCGACCCTAATGACGACTCTCGCTACGATATCAACTCTGCAATAGTCAACCGCCGTGGCATCTACAAAGACCTGTATCGCTCCAGCAAAGAATACGAAGACTACCAACTCCGCCCCAACTTCCCTATCGCCATGACCGTCGCCGCCAGCCTGTTCGACCCTACACACGCTCTAAACGCCCTCTCACTCGCCGATTCCGTCCTCCGTGGCCCGACCGGCATGGTTACGCTCGACCCGTCGGATCTGAATTACAGACCATACTACAACAACTCCGAAGACAGCGCCGATTTTGCGACGGCGAAAGGGCGGAATTATCATCAAGGACCGGAGTGGCTTTGGCCGACAGGATTCTTTCTGAGGGCGTTGCTAAGATTTGATCTGAGGAGGAGAAAAACGAAGGAAGAGAAGGTCGAGACGATGATGCAGGTTATGAGGAGGCTGGAGGGGTGCAAGAAGGCTATACAGGAGAGTCCTTGGAGGGGCTTGGCAGAGTTGACGAATCGAAATGGGGAGTTTTGTGGTGATTCGGTATGTCCTGATCTTTACTCTCTTCCTGTGTGCTTGAAGGGAGGCTTTGGTGGAATGGGCGATGGGGGCTAACAGCTAGCAGTCTCCAACGCAGGCTTGGTCAGCGGCGTGTATCATTGACTTATTCTACGATGCGAAGGAGCTCTCGATAGAGTGATGAGCATACGCGACGAATGAGACGACATAAAATGTGCGATGCCAAACAAGCCGCACAGGCATAGAGGTAGACGGAGTACGAAGAAGGTATAGACTAGACTATACATACACAGTGACAGTAGACACCTAGAACACCTCTGCAAGGCAACGCGCTAGCGCATCTCTCTCTTTCTAGCATCTTACACCATGCGTGTCTTCCCTCCTTTTCTACTTCCGTTCGATAATCAAAGTCAATGAAGCAGATCTCCTACCTTAGGCGCTTGCGTGGATCCTCCTCTTCTTTCTTCTTTGTCTCCCACTACACACTCCTCACTCTGCACCAGACAGGACTTCAGTTCCCCTTTTTCCTGCCTCTCTAACTAGGCTTTCTCCTCGCCGTCGTCGCCGTCGTCAAAGCTCCTCGCGAAACCTCGAAGGTCGCGGCCCCGTGGGTTTTGGTTTCGGGTGCCGGGGCGGTATGGTTCTTGGAGCCGTTGCGGGCGTGGATGGCGTTGGGTAGGGGGCTGTTGGTGGCGGCGGATGCTGTGTCGTTTTCGGTCGCGGTCCTCTTCCGGCAGTGATGTCGTAGGCGTAGAGGGGGGTAGTGGTCCATGTGGAGGGGTCGGTGGAGACTTCGGCGTAGTTGGTGGGGCGGG
>JAABUS010008672.1_pt1 | contig 11049 bp, 25 predicted proteins | sample 5560161 | NCBI WGS metagenome assembly JAABUS01 (sample SAMN10711885, study PRJNA513376) | rock metagenome | isolation source: Antarctica rocks | place: Antarctica: Victoria Land, Trio Nunatak nord | collected 2016-01-04
CCTGGTGGGCTAGGCTGTGAGCATGGCCGGCCTCATCATTGTACATCTGCCTGCAATGCATCATATGTCTCCGTCAGATGTGAAGTTGGCAGCATGCTTCTAACGGCTGCTCCATTTGACTTGTGGACTGTAAAAGGGTATGTTGGGGTCATGGGAACTGCAGAGCCCATTATACGCATCCCAGACTTTACAGCTGTTCCTAGTGTCTGCTGCAGCTGTTGCTTCATCAACTGGCTGGACCTGCTGGGCTAATCTGTGGGTATGACTTGCTTCAGTGTTGTACATCTGTCTGCAGTGCAGCACAACCTTGTAATGTCTTTGCTTCTGCATTTTTACAGCACCAGTCTTGCTGCTGGACTGTCTACGGCTATATGAGTCTCATTGGCTCCATGAAATTGCGCTGAGGTTCACTCTGAACTTGCGCAGCCTGGCTATCGTCAGCGTGCTTGCATTTGGCATGCTTCAACATGGCAGCAATGATGTTACTTTATAGTGGTGCTGCTGATTGTGTCGCTATATTGTCTGTCTTGGCTCGCAGCTCTTGTGCACAACCATTGTGGTCTAAGCGGCAGGCAACAGGCTTGGTCTGCAGCAAGATCGTGCAGGGTAAGAACCAGGGCTTTCTGATGCCAACATATGGATGTTGCAGCAGCTGACGCGTAACTTCAAAATTGCAGGGCTTGATGCCTAAAACAAAGTGCATGACTCTGGCCTTGCTATGAAACTGGGGTCAATCAACAGCTGTGATGAGCTTGTGCATCAAGGACAGTGTGACATATTGTGATGGTACAGCTGGTGACATGCGGCGAGAAACAAGCCTGATGGTGTCGATCTGGCGGTCCTTATCCACCAGCTGAGTGCGCAGATGGGAGGCAGCCGCCATCTCATTCTGGAAGCTGTGCAGCTGATCCTGCAGAGCCTGGAAGCTGGCTGCTTGAGCCTCACTCAGATGCTGCTCATAGCTGCTCACCTGCATCGCCATCACCAGCTATCAAGCCTTGCCTGGACAATCATGGTGGGCTTTGTTGCAAGGTACATTAGCAGCAGGGCAGGCTAGGCTTTCTGGCAGCACATATGTTGGTGTGGAATGCACAGATGGGCAGGAATACAGCACAGGGCTTGGCATATTGTCATGGTATGTCCATTTGCGCTTCCTACAAGGTGCAAGTGACAGTCAAAGTCTCCATCATGACCTGCCTATCATGGACGCTGAGACTCTGTACCATAATCTGCTATGAAGGGATGCTGAGAATGCCCAGCAAGGCTTCTGGCTGTGCCTGTAAGCAATGTCTATCAGGTAGTCACCTTGTGCTGCAAGGCATCAATCTGTTCTGCCCTCTTCCTGAGCAGGTCCTTCTCACCCAGGCGGTCCTTCTCATAGCCAGACAGCCTGTCCTGCACATCCTGGTATTCCTGCCACTTTTTTTTCAGCACCTCTATCTCACCATCCTTGGTCTTCATTGCATGCCGCATGTAGTCCATCTGAGCTACATGCTGAGCCACTGTCTGCAGCAACACACACAACACCGCTACAATCCAAGGGTGAAGGTCGCGCTGCTCATGGCAGCGCATCTGACCTAGACGACAGCAAAAAAAATCAGTGTGTGCAGGTTGCTGCATTGCCTGCAGCACTCGGCACAGCTGCATGGAAGATGTTTTCAGCGTGCGCAAACCCTGGTATTGATTGCATGGCGCATCCATCTTTGTTGTCCAAACCACATGCTCGGCCATTGTCTGTGTATGTACTGTTGCCAAGCACTGACCATGCACGCTTGACACTATTGCGACACCAGCTGTGTCATTGTAAGTTGATGTGGTCAGCTGACGTTAAGTGCTGACCTGTTTTAGCTCATCCACTTGCTGTCCATACATGGTCCTGCCTGCTGACTCAGATGCATTTACATACTCCTTCAGCCGGTTTAGCTCTGTTGTTTGAATGTTTGTCTCTGCTTCAAGCTCTTTGATCCTGAGCCTGGCAATGCGTAGCGTTTCCCCCAAAATCTGCAGTGCGTCACACCATAATGCACGCATCGCTCAAAGCTGTGTGGTGATGGCATTTGACATTCTGTACACAGTCATTGCAGTGATGACTCCAGGCAATGTAATGTCTTTCATACCTGGTCTGGGACCCCAGCAGTGGCCTTGCCACTCCGAGGTCTGTCAGCCAAATCGTCACCCTCTACATGCTCGTAGATCTCCTTCCATTTGGTGGGCAGCAAGGTGCCATACCCTTCTAGCCTGCTTTTGGCCATCGCGCTACGTTGTGCTGCCATGAGTGCTGCAGCAACTGTGTAGAGAAGAGTTCCTAGATAGGACCGTGAGCTCAAATCACGGTCATGAATTGCACCGAGGGTCAAAGGCACCCATGCACAAGTGTAGCGTCATCCGCAATCGAAGTTGCCAACTTCAGCAGGCGCTGCCAAGTTACAACACGCTAACAGCACGATTGCATGCCTTTAATCCTTGAGTACCAACACTGGTCCGCTGTTAAGGACGGCAAAGGCTGCGAAAATTTCATGCCTACATTGCTGCGGCTTGCTAGCCTTGCACAAATGGGCAGCGCATGAGGCGCATGCCGCGTTCGATGGCAGGCTTGCGTTACGACTTCCCGGAAGTCTCGTCCGGAATCGAAATCCCAACTCCCAACATCTCCGAGAGCAAGCATGTCGAGCAAAACCTTCGCTAGCTACGCAGCCATGCGTGCTTGAGATACTTTGGTGAAATCTATCCCGAAGCAGCGGCCATGCTGCAACGTCTGCTGAAACCTTGTCATCTAAAGCTGACAGTCAGAGGTTGGCACAAACATGGCAAGCAAGCTTGGCTTCGCGCACCACACAACACACAAGCCCTTACAAGTAAGGCCAGCAGACAATACTGTAGATCCAGATGTCAGCGCTTCACGACCAGTTGCGTTGTGGCCGAACAAACCCCGAGCGTTACTGAAGAGTTGCCTGAACTGACGGATCAGCGCATGAGCTGGCGCGGCAGAAGCATCAATTGTGGCAATCTCAACGAAAGCCACGTCGGACAACGTGTCACAATTTGTGGGTGGGTGCACCGCCACAGAGGACTGGGAGGCGTCGTTTTCTGCGATGTCAGAGACTCTACAGGATTGATACAGGTGCTTTGCTGCTTCTGTGCCAGCATTGATGGCTCAAAAGCTAGTAACATGCACATTTGCATAAAAACCAAAGTACCTGCAGGTTGTGAGTCAGCCATCGTTTCCTGCCCATCCGTACATGGAAAGAATTAGAAGTGAATTTGTTGTCAGAATAGAAGGCAATATCCGTGCCAGAAAGGATCCCAACAAGAAGATCCCAACTGGCATGGTGGAACTCGAAGCTGATGCTGTCACTATCTTGAATGTTGTCAGCTCAAAGCTTCCCTTCCTACCTGCTGAGGACAGCATACAGCTGAGTGAGGAAGTGAGACTTAAGCACAGAGTCCTTGACCTCAGGTATGACATATCTCAGCATATCAAAACATAGCAACAACAACCACAACCCCTCCTTGTACCACAATCAAACACAGCACACGTTCGACTAAGCTGGCTTGCAACCTTCATAGATGTGCAGGTGTGTGTCTGATGAGGCAGTATCATGCATTGCAGACTGTTGCCTCCAAACTCAAGTCTGTAAAGCTCACCAGCAGCACATGCAGCCTGATGCTCAGATGTGTGCATGTCACTGCAGACGCCAGCAGATGGCCACCAATCTGAGGCTACGACATAAGGTCATCAAAACAATACGCAATTTTCTAGATGCAAAGGACTTTCTTGAAGTTGAGACTCCCATCCTGGGCCGAGCGACACCTGAGGGAGCTAGAGACTTCCTTGTGCCTTCAAGGTGATTGCTAGCATCTGCCTACATTGGTAGGACCACTTGACAAGTCAGTGGGTATCAGAAAATGTTTTCCCATGATATCAGTGACAAGCGAGCCCTGGCAAGACAATGCAGCTGCACTTTGCAAGCCACCTATCAGCTGCATTGGCAAGTTTGGCACTTTGCAGCATGCGGCAGTGTTTGTGCTGTTGAAAAGCTAGAATTCTGTCTTGACGCTGTACTGGCCAGAGGGCTGCAAGCTGCTTTTTATGAATTTGTATCCCTGACCCGCCTTGGGCTTATTAAAGCAATTCTACGGCTGTTGGAGAGACATAGATGATCTGTCTTCACGGGATCATGAAGACAGATCATCTATGTGCTTGCACCATAGCTGCATGCCATCATTTCACTTTCAGTGCATGTCACAAGAAACAAGAACCACCACCCTTGTTGGAAAGCTGTTGTTGCATGTTGCACATCGGTTTGCACAGCTTAAGGCTAATACACTCTGTCCTTGGGCAGCAAGAATGGCTGTGCATGTATGCGACTTTGTACAACAGCTGTGGTGTAGTGGTGGCTTGCAGGCTCCAGGAAGCGCATTTCTACGCACTGCCTCAGTCACCCCAGATCTGGAAGCAGTTGCTGTGCTGCTCAGGGGTAGACCGCTACTACCAAATAGCTCCATGTTTCCGGGATGAGGTACACTAAGCATGCAGACATGTGTTGTACACTTTTGTCCATGGCCTTACAGCATCATGCCAGCAACTTTAAGGTTTAGCAAAGCGTCTACTGGAGTCCTGCTGTGGGTTTGACATCTTTTGGTACATTGTATGCAAGCATTACTCTTGATCAACTCTACATACTTGAGCAGGCCCTGCAGCCCTGCCAGAGTGCATGTCACCATGAAATGATTATGAGATACTCTTAATGTGGCCTAGAGTTCAAGCAAAACTGCACTGTGAACTCGACCCTTCAGCAGTTTAACAACAGCATGGTATTCTGGTCATGGCTTTTGCAAGCCAGCAACACCATCTTGCACACGGCACTCATTCAAAAGATCCAGCTGAGGGGCTGTTTTGAGATGTCACAACCTTCACTGTCAAGCTGCACTGACAGAGCAAACTCTGAGAGCAAGATAGTACATATGTGGCGCAGGACACACGAGGTGACAGACAGCCCAGCTTCACCCAGATGGATCTGGAAATGACCTTTGCTGACCAAGACGTGATTATGCAGCTCACTGAGGCTCTCATGAGGAACGTCTTTCAGGAGGTCACCCATCGTGCTCTTAAAATGCTTTTTAGGACAACCCTTCGATGCTGTGGGGCGCAGTTGCAAGGACAACAGCTGCAGTCGCAGCCCAGCAGACATGCACTGCCAAATGAGGCATGCATACAGTACATGGCACATACATTTGCTCCAAGAATGGAGCTCTGTCTGATTGTGTGAGGTAGCCAGCAAAGCATTCTAAACGCAAGGCATGTGCGTGAACCTTGCTTGCCAGTGCTGACACGCATGCTTGAGTATTCAGCCATGCTCGCAATGGTTCAGGTGATGGGGGTGCAGCTTCCTGAGCAGTTTCCCAGGATGACCTATGCGCAAGCCATGGATAGATATGGCTGTGACAAACCAGATGTCAGATACGAGCTGCACATGCAGGATGTCACAGACGTTGTGCAAGACTGTTCCCTCAGGTATTTGCTGGATCTAGCACAGATTGGCAATGAACATGGTGTTCATCACACACCGTGTTGCCCGCTTGACAGCGCATCCACATTTGATTGCTTTAGCGTCCAGCCTCTGTCCATCCTCTGTAAAATGATGAGCATGTTGCACTAGACAGTATCCCTGGCTTCAAAGGCTACTGGGGATACGAAAACGTCACTATCTTTGGAGAAACACCTGTGGACCAGTACCAGGCGTCTCTATAAATACACATATACCTTGGACATTTGTCATTATCATTGATTGGAGTCTACTGGTTCTGTAAGGCCTGCCCTGTCACATACAAGAAACAACAGCCAGTCGTGGAAGGGATGTATGCTGACAGGCCTTTTGATTATCACTGCCAAACCCTTGCTCAACCCTTGGTCTTTGCTTTTCTGGCTGCAGTCCTGAGTCCATGTCTTCTCAGCAGATGCCATGCACAATGCTGACAGTAAGCCAAGATCACATCTCCACTGCATGGCATCAAGATGCAGTGTGTGCACGCAGGCTGTTTGAGAGCGCGCTGTCGGCAGGTGGCATTGTGAAGGTGCTGCGCATCCCCAATGGAAAGGCCATCTCCAATGCACGCATCAAAACAAAAGGAGACGTGGCAAGTAAGGCTCTTGGCAAATGGCAACATGTGATCTCTGGGTTGAGTCTGCTTATGCCAGGCAGACAATTGACCTACCAGCAATGCTTTGGTTGGTGTGTTGCTAGGCGTGAAGCAGTTTCTGGGACTGAGCAGCAGCCAACTCATCTGGCACAGTCCTGTTGCTTCAAGGGTTTAACCATGCAGGCTTTGACACAGCAGTGCTCATGCAAAGTGAGGTGGCACAAAAGCAGTGTTGCTCTGTGCACAGCTTTCACGCTGTACGCAGACTGTAACTGTCACTGTACTTCATGTGATTTGTCACTGTCAGCTGAAGGCAAGGCATCAGAAGCTGGGCCTTGTTGATTTGTTGCAGACACATTTGCGCAAGTGCTCTTGCGCATTTCGTGCACTGGCTTCAGAGTCAGTGGACCTCTTGCATGGTTGCAGATGAGGCAGCAGATGCTGGGATCAAAGGTCTGGTGCAAATGCGGGTAGAAGGGGGGGCTCCCCAGGCTCCCAAGGCAGTCACAGAAGGCCTGTCAAGCCAGCAGATTGACGACATCCTGAAGCTGTGTGAAGCTCAAGAGGTCGGTCCATTCACCTGGGCTCGTTGTTTGACAAGTCAGTTTGCCTTGCTCCTAGCCTTTGCTGATGGAGGCTCACATCACAGACAAACATGTCGCAGATTTCCCCAGACAGACAATTGTCAAGCATCACCATTGTCAGCTGATGCCTTATTGTGAAGGAAGGATCTCAACTTGAGATTCTCAAGTTTCATTTAGCTGTGGGGCTGTGCCAATGGAGGAGTTACGTGCAGAAACTTATCTTGTACTGTGTTTCCAGCTTTGAGTCATACATGCAAGCCATGCTGTGCAGGGTGACCTGCTGCTGTTTGCAGCCGGTGATGAGGCAGCAGTCAATCGTGCGCTAGACAGGGTCCGCCAGTACATTGCCAAGCAGCTGAACCTAGCAGACCCTAAGGCCCATGCCCTGCTATGGGTCACAGACTTCCCCATGTTCGAGTGGAATGAAGACGAGCAACGGCATGAGGCGCTGCATCATCCCTTCACTGCACCCAATCAGCAGTCAGCTGAGCAGAATGGAGGAGACCTGAGGCATGCCAAGGCTCTCGCCTATGATCTGGTGTACAATGGGGTTGAGGTCGGAGGTGAGCACTACAAGGCTGTGCACCACAACAAGGCTGTGCACAATGTTGTGAAGTGAAAAATTGCATGATGTGAAGCAGACCAGACTGCTGTGCCAGGTGTATTTTCGAATGGGAGCAGTGCTGTGTGCGCCTAACTTTTGTGGCGAAGCATGAGCATAGTATGTTGGACTGCGATGATGCAGAATGTCCCAACGGGCGTTGTGGATTGCATCTGACTTGTGCATGAAGCCTGGATAAGATCGTTGGCACATCTGCAACTATTGTCAGCATGGATTCTTGCTTTTGCAACTCAGATCATGAGTGTCTGCATCATGTGTGCCTGCTCTCATGCTAGTTGTGCCTTCTTGGACTGGTTGACAAGGAGCCTGAAAAGGACAGAGACCTCATGTTTCTGGACCAGTGGCTGCAGCTAAAGGCTTGTTCCCGTCTGATTTAGACAAGATCAGCATATACTGTTGTTCCACGCTGTTTACCAAGGTAGGACCTTTCATAGGGAGCTGTTCAGGACGGTATGGACGTGGACCTAGGCAGCGACACGTGCTCAATGAATGAATGGGTGATGACTGCGGTGTGTGTTGCAGGTGGCAGCCTCAGAATCTACAGACGGGACATTCAGCAAAAGGTATTTGACATCATTGGCCTTTCACCAGAGCAGGCCCAGGACAAGTTTGGCTACCTTCTAGATGCCTTTGATGTGGGGGCGCCCCCCCACGGGGGAATTGCCTTGGGTCTGGATAGGCTCATCATGCTGCTGGCTGGGGCATCTTCTATTAGAGATGTCATTGCCTTCCCCAAAACAGCTCAGGTAGGCTAGCATGAAACCTTGCATGCCGGCTGGAGGCTTGCTTGTATGTTGACGACACGCATGCATCAGAGGGTTAGCGCATAGTCTGGTTGTGAAAATTTGGTCACCACTTGGTGTGCTTAATGCCCTGCTGATAATAGCAGTCATGATCCCGCCCAGATGCCCCAGTTGTCTGGGTCTTGCATTGGGACACACTTTGTTCTGCAAATATGCAAGATGTTGCATGGTCATTGTTGGAGTACAACTCTGAGTGCTGCACAGATAAGCCTTTGCATCTATGATTATATGGAAATCTACTGATCATCAAACTGAACCTTTCATGTACTGTTTGCAGGGCCAATGCCTGCTGACCAATGCCCCTGGAACGGTGTCAGACAGTCAACTAACAGATTTACATATTAAGACATTGTGACAAGATGGCTCTTGAAACAGCTGACAATGAATGAACTTGTGCAAACGATTGAGGGTCACAATGGATGCCTTAGTTTTCCAAGTCAAACATCCAGAACGCTTCATGTCACATTGCTTCTACAGTGTAATTGTCTTCTGTTCATTTTGCACACGTTCAATTTGGACAGCTCGATTTGCAGACAAATACGCATGCCTGCCAAACGTTGGGGCTTTATGACAGTGGCAGCACATTGTTAAAGCTGCACATGGTGAGGGCTCAGTCTCTGAGAAACAACGTTGCATTGACTTAAGGGACAACTGTTTGCGCTCTTCTGCTGTTGATCCATCATGCAAGCCTGCCAGTTTTTGAGTGCTACATTGCATTTCAAAGACAATCCCTCAGGGATAGTGAATGCACACAGAGACCGAAGCTTGTCCTGCCATGAAAACTGCTCTTGAAGCACCTGCACACAGCATCAATCAGCTGGCTGCGGTGTCAACATGTGTATGCAGATGGCAAAAACAAGTCCTGCATATGCAGCCTCGTGAGTGTCATGCCAGTGAAGCGTTGCCATGATGTGAGCAGGCGGCCACATATCTTCTTTTCTAAAGGCTATACAAAACCATTAGGGCTTCACGCTTGCTGGTTGACCAAGTAAAGGACAAGGTCAGCTGACATCAGTCACAAGACATATCTTATCCAGGTGACATTCACTGCATCTTGAATGCAACATGCCCAAACCTCAATGAAAGGACCATTTATCTGCGCCTCATGGAAGACCAAAACTGTATCTGAGAGAAGCTGCGCCAATGTCTCTGCTGTGGCCCTGTGTGCAAGATAGACGACTGGGTACTGCAAAAGCCATCCACTCAGGGTTGGCATGATAGGGATCCCCACAGCTGCGTCCAAGTCAACAAAGGTACTTGCGCCCTTGCTGGAAGGCTCTGCTACCATGATGAGATTGCACATTGTCTCCAGCTCAGTAGCTACTGCCTGCAGGAGTTTTGTTTTGTTGGTGCCAGGACAATCTGGTATGTTTCTAACATGAACGTCCAGCAGACAATGTTCCAAGAATGCACTGAATGTTACACCCCTGTGTGCAACGGGTTTGACACACCATTGGCAATCCATCATAAACCTCCTTCATGCTGATGTCAACCATCGGTGAGCTGGCAGCTGCAAGCTCAGATTCAGTCATGATGCGCCACAGCAAGGACACAAGACGCAACAGCAAGCATTGAGCAAGAGAAGATGATAGAATGATGACAGCACCAGCTCCACACCTTCAAAGCCTCATCTGATGCCACGCCAAGATATGGTTGGCCGCAGGGGTCTGTTTGAACTGTTACAAAGACAGTCTTGGCCTCAACACTACTCAATTTGGCTGCTTGAGAGCAACAAGCATCATGGCGAAGCAGATATAGGCAGCCATCAAGGTGCAACAGAGCCAGGCTGTCCCCTACATGCGTCAAGCACTTTGTTCTAGTGACATACTGTAGCATGCAAAGATGTAAATTCATGTTGCGCTGCGTATTGCAGCTGATGCATACAGACAATGCAGGTCTTACTATTGCAACTCTCCTGTCTTGTGCATCATCTTGTGCATGAATATGCTCAGCAATGCTAATCACATTGCACCATGAATGCCAGGAGACTGCTTGCAGAAGTATGCAGCATACACACAAACATCCACATTGTGGTGTAAGATCATATAGCAGGTCCAAGGAACATGCACAAAGCAAACTCTAGCCAATGGAGGTTACCAAGTCAAAAGCATACATTGCTTGGGATCTACAAATTGTGCTTGAACATCTGCCAGTATTGCCAGCATGGTTGAGCTGCTGAGTGGCATATAGTCTACCATAATGGCTGCACGCAGGCCTGTACAGACTGCTGCAATGTCTCTGGCCAGTACTGCAGCATTCTTGCGCAACCTTGGCTGCTTGGTACAAGCTTCCTGCAAGCCGGGGTCAAAGGCCATTGCTGTACCAATTTTGTTATTAGGTCAGACTGCAGTCCAATGTACAAAGCGCCACACAACAAGCAGCTGCCTGGGCTAGCATACCTTGACGCACTTCACAATGGACAATAGCAAGAAACTACTCATCAAGGTTCTATGGCTGCTGTTGTTGCTGAGGAGCTGTTTGCTGACCAAGATGCTGCAGTGAATTGGTCAGCTTGCTCAGGTCCTGCTGCAAAACCTCAAAATAGGTTTGAAAGTCGCCAAGAATTCTCAGAGCTTGGTCTGCTGAGTTGATCAGTGCAGCCCATTCTGTGTTCTGGTCGCTCAACTTGTTGGTCAAGCTCAACACCTTCTCGACCTCAACGCCTATTCGCTGCTGCTCTTGAAACGCCTATGCACAACGTGGACTCTTTAACGTGCCACAACGGGCGGCCTCACAGTGAGAACCCTCAGTTGTCCAGGCTCCAAGCTGACCTTGGCTGCTCCTGAGTTCGCCACTTCCACCAAATCTGCTGACAAGTTCTCCGCTGCTTTCACAGCACGCTGGGTTGCCGCCTCTGCAACCAAAACTGGCTCTGGTACAACACTGTAGTATAAAGTAT
>JAABUS010008673.1_pt1 | contig 11048 bp, 8 predicted proteins | sample 5560161 | NCBI WGS metagenome assembly JAABUS01 (sample SAMN10711885, study PRJNA513376) | rock metagenome | isolation source: Antarctica rocks | place: Antarctica: Victoria Land, Trio Nunatak nord | collected 2016-01-04
TCAAAGAATTTTATTACTTCTAGCAAGATCTCATATTTCTCACTCGTTTTATTCGCTCTGAAGATCAATGACGATCTTCGCTTCTGCGTCGACTATCAAAAGCTCAATGTCATTATCAAAAGAAATCGCTACTCTCTATCGCTCATAGATGAGATGATTGACAAAATCGTTGACTGCAAGCATCTGATTTAACTGAATATAATTTTCGCTTTCAACAAACTTCGTATGCATCTCGATAGTGAGAACTATACGATCTTCATTATCGCTCTAGAAGCGTACAAATCAAAGATTTTATCATTTGAATTAACAAACGATTCGATCTCGTTTCAGCAATATATGAACGATGTTCTATGAAACTTTCTAAATGATTTCTGTCAAGCTTATTTAGACGACATTCTCATATACAGCAAGACTCAAAAGAAGCATAGACAACATGTCAAGATGATACTAGATCGTCTACAAAACGCTGATCTGCAGATAGATATTCAAAAGTGCGAATTTGACATAGAAGAAACAATCTTCTTAGAGATCATAGTATCAGAACAAGATCTTTGCATGAACTTTATCAAAGTGAAAGCTATAGTAAATTGAGTTACATTTACTAATCTAAAAGAAATACAAGACTTCATTGACTTCATCAATTTCTATTGATGCTTCATCAAGAACTTTTCAAAACTAGTCAAGTTATTTACTCAGCTGACTCAAAAAAACATATCTTTTGTTTGAAATAAAGTCTGCATCGAAGTCTTTGACAATCTGAAGAAGCAGATCAGCTCGACTTCAGTTCTACATCATTTTGATGTCAAACATCAAGCTATTTTGTAAATCAATGCATTCAACTATGTAAAAGACGACATACTATCTCAGTATGATGATGAGAATATGCTTCACTCGATAGTCTTCTATAGCAAGAGCATGATTTCAGCTGAATGCAATTATCACATCTATGACAAGAAATTGCTAACTATCATTCAATGCTTTGAACACTGATGATTCAAACTAAAAAATACTGAGTTATCTATTCAAATGTTTACTGATCATCAGACTTTGAAGATCTTTATGAAAAACAAACAGCTGACTCGACGACAAGCGAACTACCTGAATATTCTATCGAAGTTTAACTTTCAGATTATCTTTCGATCAGACAAAACAAACTTCAAAGTCGATGCTTTAACTAGAATGTCGATGATCGATAGTTCTGAATTAGCTAAAGACATAGATGATCGTTTTCAGACTATACTGATTTCAAATTGAATAGACGTTCTATCGATTGAGTTCAAAATCGAATCTGAATACGAGACTAATCTCTATCAACGCGTACGTCTAGTCAATCAGAAGAATGAACTATGCAATGAGTATCGACAAGCTATGAACAAAGATGAACTGAAGCTTCATGACATGAAGCTAAAGAACTGTCAAATCATTGACAACGTTCTATTCAAAAAGAATCTACTATGAATGTTGAAACAAATGCATATGAAATTGCTTCAAGAGATTCACGATCAATCATCAATCTTGCACTCTGACATTAGACGAACGATTGATCTAGTTCAACGCTTCTACTATTGATCAGATCATCGAGCAACTATTCAACAATACATTCGAAACTGTCATGTCTGTCAGCGAAGCAAAGCATCTTGAAATGATACAAATGATTTGCTTCAGTCTCTATCAATTTTTCAGCAGCGTTGACAAGATATAACTATGAACTTCATCACTGAGCTATCTCTATCGAAAAACTATAACGTCATTTGCACGATCATATGTCATCTCTTCAAAGAACGTCACTATGTTTTCTGTCATTGAGAAGACGATGACATCTCAATCGAAGAAACAGTATGAATCATGCTATGAAACGTCTATCGACTTCATGATCTACTCAGTTCTATCGTTTTGAATAGAGACTCTCAGTTCATATTGATCATGTGACAAAGTCTTTGTAAACGACTGAAGATCAAAGTCAATCTATCAACAGTTTATCATTCAGAGATCGATGATCAGTCGAAACGAGCTAATCAAGATGTTGAACGTGAACTTCGAATCTACTGCAATTACATGCAGAATGACTGAGCTAAATGACTTTCAATGATGAAATTCAGTGACAATTTCAATACATTCTCGACTATCTCGATGATTTCTTTCTACTTCAATAAAGACTTTCACCTTCGAATGAGTTTCGATTCAGATACGACTGATTACAAAACGACTCGTCAACGTATTGAGACTAGAAAGATCAATGACATTGTCACTTGAATGAGCGAACTTCTTATCTTCAATCATCAACAATTGAAAAAGATCAAGCAGATCATTGAAGCTCAGATGAACAAGCATAGACGAGACGTCATCTATGAAGTAGATGATCAAGTTTGATTAGTCTTCGAAAACATCAAAATCACTAGATCATGCAAAGATTTGAAAGACAAGCAGCTCAACTTCTATTCAATCACAGTCAAAGTTGAGATCTTCTATCGTCTTCAGCTATCTAGAAGCATGAAGCATATACATTCAGTGTTCAGCTCAAAGTATCTACGAACTTCATCAAATGATTCTCTATCAGAACAACACTCTGAGATCTCTAGATCAATGATCATTGAAGAGAATGAAGAGCACTGAAAGATAGACAATATATTGAACTTCAGATGATATAGAGAAAGACTACAATACAAGATCAAATGAATCGAAGTAGATCATGATGACGAATGATACTATGTCGATAAAGAAAAATTCGATGACTCGAAGAAAGTTCTGAACGAATTTCACAAGCTATACTCGAATAAGTCGCACTAAATTGAAAACACGATGAATTTTTTGCTTTTATTTCTTTTCTATTCATGTGAACATGAATGTTCGAAGAGAAAAAGTAATGTTATGAACATGTCTGAATCAATCAGAGTTCAGATCTAATTCTAATCAATTTGATTAAAGCAAGTCATGATGCTATGCCTAGTTTGAATCTAGCGCATTTCTTTGAGTCATTCTCAGCACTTCTTCTCGTTGTTCAGCACTTTCTTCATTCATCTTTTTCATCATTCTTTTAAACAAACACATCTGATCTATTACATCACATCTGTATCGAGTCTAGCGCAGCCTCAAGTCATTATTTATAGAAGAGCTCGCACTCTTTCTCTTCTGTATTCTTAATGTCTTGTTATAGCTATCTTTAAAGAACAATACATACATATCAGTCTCAAGTCTCTTTGATTGAATGATCTAGACACGATCTCAACAAATCATTGCATTGACGAAAGATGTCATTGTAGCAGACTCACTAGTTGCATGTGAATGTATGATCAGATTCACTGATGAGTGAAATGATGAAAAGATAGATCATTGCATTGAGAATAGATGTCATTGAAGCAGACTCACTAATTGCACGTGAACTGATAGACGAATTGATTCACTGATAGATAGAGCGATGAGAAGATAGATCATTGCATTGACAATGTCATTGAAGCAGACTCACTGAGAGTTTGCTTCTTGAGATAAAGACTTCACGCAGTTCTAGACTGATCTCTTTGATTGCTCTTTGAAGTAGAGACTTCATGCAGTTTTATGACTGATCTCGTTTGAATGCTCATCAAACTCAAAGAATCTCTTGCGAATTTGAATGAGCAATGTATTCGCTGATCTTTGATCTAGTCGAATGATTTCGATCATTTATTTCATCTCACTGATCAGCGCATAAGAGAAAGAAGTAGAGTGAGTGCTGCTGATGATCTCAAGTCGTCTAGAACAAGATCGATAGACGTATGAATTGAACAGAGCGCTCGATGAGATGAGTGTTTCTGAATGTTGCAAGTCAACTAGATCAAATGTCAATAGTGAGTTAAAAGATTGACAGAAACACTGAAGAATTAGTTGCAGTATATTTGACTTCGTCTGCATGAAGAAGCATTTATATAATGTTAGAAATCAGCATAGAGCGAGTCATATGAGTATAAGATAACGAGTATATAAATGCTAAGAAAGAAAAGTATCTAGAAGAAAAGAATCGACTATTTATATGACTCAGAAAAACATAAGCTAATTCTGAATAGAGTTGACTTCGAAACAATTCAATAGTCTAGTGACGAGCAATCAACGATAGTCATGAACATAGTCATCAACATAGTCATCAACAAAGCTATCAACATAGATGCGTAGCTAGAATCATAACAACATGAAGCTAAAGAACTGTTAAATCATTGACAATGTTTTATTCAAAAACAGTCTACTATGAATGTTGAAACAAATGCATACAAAATTGCTTTGAAAGATTCATGATCAATCATCAATCTTACATTCTGACATTAGATGAACAATTGATTTAGTTCAACGCTTCTACTATTGATCAGATCATTGAGCAACTATTCAATAATACATTTAAAACTGTCATGTTTATCAGCAAAGCAAAGCATCTCAAGATGATACAAATGATTTGCTTCAATCTCTATTGATTTTTTAGCAGCGTTGACAAGATATAACTATGAACTTCATCATTGAGCTACTTCTATCGAAAAACTATAACGTCATTTGCATGATCATATGTCATCTCTTCAAAGAACATCACTATGTTTTCTGTCATTGAAAAGACAATGACATCTCAATTGAAGAAACAGTATGAATCATGCTATGAAACGTTTATCAACTTCATGATCTACTCAGTTCTATCACTTCAAATAGAGACTTTCAGTTCATATTGATCATGTGACAAAGTCTTTGTAAATAATTGAAGATCAAAGTCAATTTATTAACAGTTTATCATTCAGAGATTAATAATCAGTTGAAATGAGTTAATCAAGATGTTGAACACAAACTTTGAATCTACTGCAATTACATGCAGAATGACTGAGCTAAATGACTTTCAATGATGAAATTCAGTGACAATTTCAATACATTCTCGACTATCTCGATGATTTCTTTCTACTTCAATAAAGACTTTCACCTTCGAATGAGTTTCGATTCAGATACGACTGATTACAAAACGACTCGTCAACGTATTGAGACTAGAAAGATCAATGACATTGTCACTTGAATGAGCGAACTTCTTATCTTCAATCATCAACAATTGAAAAAGATCAAGCAGATCATTGAAGCTCAGATGAACAAGCATAAATGAGACGTCATCTATAAAGTAAATGATCAAGTTTGATTAGTCTTTGAAAACATCAAAATCACTAGATCATGCAAAGATTTGAAAGACAAGCAGCTCAACTTCTATTCAATCACAGTCAAAGTTGAGATCTTCTATCATATTCAATTATTTAAAAGCATAAAGCATATACATTCAATGTTCAGCTTGAAGTGTTTATAATCTTCATCAAACAATTCTCTATCAAGACAACATTCTGAACTTTTTAGATTGATGATCATTGAAGAGAATGAAAAGCACTGAAAAGTAGACAATATATTGAACTTCAGACAATATAAAGAAAGACTACAATATAAGATCAAATGAATCGAGATAAATCATGATGACAAATGATACTATGTTGATAAAGAAAAATTCAATGACTCAAAGAAAGTTCTGAATGAATTTCACAAGCTATACTTGAATAAGTTGCATTAAGTTAAAAACATGATGAATTTTTTTTGCTTTTATTTCTTTTCTATTCATGTAAACATGAATGTTCAAAGAAGAGAATAATGTTATAAACATGTCTGAATCAATCAGAGTTCAGATCTAATTCTAATCAATTTGATTAAAGTAAGTCATGATGCTATGTCTAGTTTGAATCTAGCACATCTTTGTTGAATTCTTCAAGTCATCTTCAGCACTTCTTTTCGTTGTTCAGCACTTTCTTCATTCATCTCTTTCATTATTCTTTTAAACAAACACATCTGACTTATTACATCACATCTGTATCGAGTCTAGCACAGTCTCAAGTCATTATTTATAAAAGAGCTTGCACTCTTTCTCTTCTGTATTCTTAATGTCTTGTTATAGTTATCTCTAAAGAGCAATACATACATATCAGCTTCGAGTCTCTTTGATTGAATGATTTAAACATGATTTTAACAAAATATTGAAATACAAGTTGTGAAATTAATTGCAAAATTGATTGCAACATCAAGAGCAAAATCAAAAGCAAAATTCAAATAGTAAAAGAAATAATAATTATGTTGTAAACAAGATTACAAAAAGAACTGTCAAAATTTATACAATAAGATGACATGCTACGTCTTTTCAGAAATTCTAAAACTGTCAAAAAATCTTTACTGTCAATGCTTTTCTGATGACATTCAAGTCATTCATCATCTCTTGATTCATCATCATCTTGAGCTTTTCTTTCAGAAGCAAGTCATTCATCTGATATTGTTCTTTCGTCTGAAAATCATTGATGTCAGAGAGCTTTTTTCATTGAGAATTCTTCACATTCATATTGAAACAAGCGCTTAGTACTGAAGAATCTTGATTAAAACTTGTGACATCAAGACACGTTCTTACATGATTCATTGTATTTTCTTTTGCAACTCTATGAATTTATTAATATTTGATTGCAAAAAGAACTGTAAAAAATATCGTTGATTTCATTTGCTATTTACATGTGCAGTTAACAAGAACTCACAATCATAATTTGATGCTTGTAGATAGACATTCAATTTTTTGAATTGCTTAATTCAGTAGAAATGAATGTTTCTATCTCTGTTCTTGACATCTTCTATTTCTTTTTCATCATTCATCATTCTTTCGACTCAACTTCTAGTCTTTTTCAAATGAGAATTATTAAAATAATTATCGTTTATCTTATGCTTGTTAGTTGATATCATTGCAATGATGATATAGAGTAGTAGTGAAAATGTAGACGTAATATTTTAGTAATCTAAATGATAATTGTGAGTTAAAATAGTGAAGTTCAATTGCAATAATAAGATATGAACTTTAAACTTCAATATCTTGATTTAAGATTTTAAGATTTAGATCATCAACATTAATTCAGTCGTGTAATCATCGACTTTTTTCTTTTTTGTAACAATCATCTTCAAACAACAACATACTGCAATCATGATCACAACAGCTCAGTAAGTTATGTATCAGCTTCACGAGTTTATAGAAGATTGCAAAACTGATTGCAATACAGTGTCAGAATCATGTTTAAATAATACAATCAATGAAGATTAAAATTGATAGTGCTTAATCTTTAAAGATAGCTATAACTGAATATTAAGAATACAGAAGAAGATTGATACAAAAGCTTCTATTTATGTAATGTTCAAAGACTGTGTTAGACTCAAAAGAAATGTGTTTGTGACATGAAAAGAAAATGATGTAAATGAACAAGATGTTGATGAAAGAAAAGAATGTTAAGAAAGAAAAAAAGTGTTGAGTCATATTTGAGTCAAATTTGAGTCAGATCTAGATCAGATTTCGACTAAATCATTGACTAACTTTAATCATTACACAGAGTACTCGCTAGCGTGCATTGCGAATTGATTAGAGCTTCAGCCTTATTGATCTTGATACGCTCGTAACATTACTTTCTTCTTTGAAAATTCATGTTTGCATGAATGTAATTCTTTTGCTGACTTTTATTAATAGTTATTTTGATATTTAGCGCGATTTGCTTGAATATAACTTATGAAATTCGTTCAAAACTTTCTCTGAGTCATTGAATTCTTTTTTATCAACATAGTATTATTTGTTATTTCTATTTAAATCTTTTCATTTGACTTTGTACTGTATTCAATCTTGATAGCATCTGAAGTTTGATATATCATCTATCTCTCAATGTTTATTGTCTTCAATAGTGATTAATCTGAGTGATTTTCAATGTTGTTCTGATAAAAAGTCTTCTGAATATGATTGTAGTAACTTCGAGCTGAACATCAAGTGTATATGCTTCATGCTTGTAGATAGACGAAAATGATAGAAAGTCTTGACTTTGACAATGATTGAGTAGAAATCTAGCTGTTTGTCTTTCAAATTCTTGCATGATCTCATGATTTTGACGTTTCTGAAAGATAGTCAGATCTGATCATCTATCTCATAGATGACATCTCGTCTATGTTTATTGATCTGAGCTTCAATAATCAGCTTAGTTTTTTTCAATTATTGATGATCGAAGTTCAATAACTTTTTCATTCAAATGACAATATTGTCTGCTTTTCTAGCTTCAATTCATTCACAAGTGATTTCATAGTCAGTTGTATCTGAATCAAAACTCATTCAAGAGTGAAATTCTTTATTGAAGTAGAAAGAAATCATTGAGATGATTGAGAATGTATTGACATTGTCATTGAACTTAATCATAGATATTCATTTAGCTCAATCATTCTGCATGTAATTACAGTAGATTCTGAGTTCGCATTCAATGTCTTGATTGACTCGCTCTGTTTGATTGTTGATCTCAGAATGATAAGCAGTGAATAGACTAGCTGTGATTCTCAGTCGCTTGCAAAGACTTTTTCACATAGTTGATATGAATTGAAAGTTTCTGTCTGAAACAATAGAACTGAGTAGATCATGCAGTCGATAAACGTTTCATAGCATGATGCAAATCATTTTTTCAACTGAGCTGTCATTGTCTTCTCAATGACAGAAAACATAGTGACGTTCTTTGATAAGATGACATATGATGATGCAAATGACGTTATAGTCTTCTGACAGAAGTAGTTCAGTGATGAAGTTCATAACTATATCTTTTCAGCGTTTCTGTGAAATCGAGAGAGAATGATGAAGTTCATTGATGCTATTTCTAGAAACTTTGCTTCGCTGATAAGCATGACAGTTTCAAATGTATCATCAAATAGTAACTTGATGATCTGATCAATAGTAGAAACGCTGAACTAGATTGATGATTCATTTATTGTCAAGATGAGAGATTGAAGATTGATCATGCACTTCTTGTAGTAATTTCGTGTGCATGTTCTCAGAAACTCACAGTAGATCTTTTCTAAATAGAATATCGTCAATGATTTTGCAGTTCTTCAGTTTAGTGATATGAAATTTGAGCTTGTTCTCGTTCATAGCTTGTTTATATTCACTGCAGAACTCATCTGTTTGATTGACTAATCATACTCTTTAATAGAGATTGACTTTCGATTCAACAGATAGAACATTGACTCTATCAAAGATCAGAATAGTCTGAAAATAATCTTCAAGACGCTGAGCTGATTTAGAGACGTTCACTAGAAGCATTCTGATTAGAGCATCAACTTTAGTGTTCATTTTGTCTGATCTAAAGATGATCTGAAAATTGAACTTTGATAGAATGTTCAGATAGTTGACTTGACGTTGACTCAGCTGTTTGTTTTTCATGAAGATCTTCAGAGCTTAATGATTAATGAATATCTGAATGAGTAATTCAGTACATTTCAACTCAAGTCGTCAATGTTCAAAACAGCAAATAATGATCAGCAATTTCTTGTCATAGATATGATAGTTGATTTCAGCAAGAATCATGCTTTTGCTGTAGAAGATCATTGAGTGAAGTACACTTTCATCATCATATTGAGACAGTATTTCATCTTTTACATAGTTTGATGCATTGATTTTCAAAATAGTCTAATGTTTGAGATCAAAATGACGAAGAACTGAAGCGAAACTGATCTGTTTCTTCAAATTTCTGAAAGCTTGAATGCAGACTTCATTTTAAACAAAAGATGTGTCTTTTCTAGTCAATTGAGTGAATGATTTGACTAGTTTGAAGAAGTTCTTAATGAAACAACGATAAAAGTTCACAAATTTCACGAAGCTCTGAATTTCTTTCAAATTGATCAAAGTAGTTCAGTGAACTATGATGATCATCTTACTTGAATTCATGCGAAGATCTTGTTCTGATACAATGACTTCTAGAAAGACTGTTTCTTCTACATTGAATTTGCACTTTTGAATATTCATCTGTAGTTCAGCTTCGCGTAGTTGACTCAATACTAGTTTGACGTGATCTCTATGTTTCTTTCTTGTTTTGCTATAAATGAGAATGTCATCTAGATAGACTTGACAAAAGTCGTTCAGAAAGTTTCATAGAACATCATTCATATATTGCTGAAAGAAGATCAATTCATTAGTCAGTTTGAATGATAGCATCTTATATTTATATGCTTCTAAAGCAGTGATAAAAGTGATGTAATTCTCATTATCAAAGTGCATTCAAAGTTTGTTAAACGCTGATATGATGTTCAATCTAGTCAGATGCTTGCAACTCACTATTTTATCAATGATCTCATTTATCAACAATAGAGAATATTTATTTCTTTTGAAAATGATATTTAGCTTTCAATAGTTCACGCAGAATTGAAGATCTTCATTTGCTTTGAGAACGAATAGAACGAAGAAGAAATAAAGAGTCTGACTGAAAGTGATAAATCTCTTCAACAAGTTCTCGTTTAAGTACTTCTTTACTTTCAGAAGTTTGACAGAGAACATTTAATAAACTCAACAGCAAGAAAACGTTGAATCATTGATGAGCTCAATTTTATGATCGTAGAAGCGATGAGAAGATAGTTTATTTGATTGAGCTCGATCAAAAACATCTAGAAAATCATGATATTCTGAAGACAGCTTGACTTTAATAGCTTTCAAATTCTGAGTAGTTTTCTTGACGAAAGAGACGTTCAGAGCGTTCAAATTGCACTGAGTGTTGTACGTGATTTTTCTATTGATATTCTTCATGAATAGAGCGAATACTTCAGTCTGATTCTTCTTTAAGTGATTCAACAATGTTTTGAACAAAGTGATGTTTATGCTTCAAATTGTGAATGACTCTTTCTGAATCGTAGTTGAAACAGATCATTTGAGCATTCTAGAAATCTTTGACTGAGAGATAAAAGTAAACGAAGTTGATCGCGATCAACTTGAGTGCTTTGAATTGAAAGAGATTGAAAAAATCGAAATGAAAGTATCTAATTGATTTGAAAAAACGATGACGTCAATTCACATATTCAGTAATATTTCATTTTTGTTCATTCATGATTTTTCTAATATGACTTCGTGATGATCGATGTCAGCTATCAACATAGAAACAGTCAATTTCTTATGACTTTCAATGATGAGATTCAATAGAATTTTATGAGTGATAGTCTTTTTAAATATCTTTTCATCATATTCTTTTATTAACTTCTCTTTT
>JAABUS010008674.1_pt1 | contig 11048 bp, 6 predicted proteins | sample 5560161 | NCBI WGS metagenome assembly JAABUS01 (sample SAMN10711885, study PRJNA513376) | rock metagenome | isolation source: Antarctica rocks | place: Antarctica: Victoria Land, Trio Nunatak nord | collected 2016-01-04
CCAGGCCGCGCGGTTCTTCTCGAGCCAGAGTTGGCGGAGCGGTCGGCCCGAGCGGACGTCGGTGACCCCCCCCGCGGCGTCGAGGAAGAGGTCTCGGAGCGACGGAACCCCCTGGGCATCGAGCTCGAGGCCGCCGACCGCCGAGTCGACGTTGAGCATCAGCACGGCCTTCTCGTCGAGCTCCTGGGCGTGCTCGTCGGCCCATTCGGTCGACCCGACCAGGCCGTACTCCTCGGCGTCCCAGCTGGCATAGACCAGGGTCCGCCTCGGCTTCCAGCCATTTTTGACCGCCGAGCCCAGGGCGCGACACATCTCGAGCGTGGCGGCGGTCCCGCTCCCCGGATCGACCGCGCCATAGACCCAGGCGTCGCGATGGTTGCCGATCATCACCCAGCGATCGGGCTCGACCGAGCCCTGGAGCGTGGCGATCACGTTCCAGATCGGCCGGACCTGGTAGTCCATGACGATCCGGAAGTGGACCTCGACCGGCCCCGGCCCGAGGTGGTAGGCCAGCGGCAGCCCCCCTTGCCACCCCGTTGGGACGTTCGGCCCCCCCAAGGCTTCCAGGATCGGCCGGGCCGCGTCATAGCTGATCGGCAGCGAGGGGATGCTGGCGAAGTAGTCGTCGCGGACGAGCCCCGTTTGCTTCTCCCACGTTTCGACTTCCATCGGGACCAGGCGAGGATACATGAGCGGTTCCGGCCCGAGAGTGAATCCATGGACGGGATCGATGGGTAGTCGCTTGGCCCCTTTGACCGACGGGCCGAGGGGCGTCGACGGATCGCCCGGCCCGAGCGAGAGGAATTGCACGCTGCCGCGCTGGATCGCCGACCCGGGGCGGTAGGGGCCGTCGGGGTAGACATCCCCCTTGGCATATCCGTCGTCCGCCGGGTCGGAATAGATCAGGATTCCCTTCGCCTTGCGCTTCTGCGCGTTGCGGACCTTCAGCCCCCGGAAGACCTCGCCGTACCGCACCAGGACGATCTTCCCTTCGACCTCGATCCCCTTCTTCTCCAGGGCTTTAAAGTCCTCGATCCTGCCGTAGTTCGCATAGACCACCTGCCCGGTCACATCTCCGGAGACTCCATAGCCGTGGAAGGCCGGGAAGGCGGCCGGGCTGGCCGAGTCCTTGTCGGCGGCGAGGGGGTCTTCGGTGACCTTGAGGGTGCGGGCCTGCGGCCTGAGGATCTCGAGCTGGACCGAGGGCCGGGGGTAGTTCAGGAGCACCTCGTACTCGGCAAGGTCGGCCTTCCAGCCCCACTCGCGGAGCTTGTCGCGGACGAAGAGGGCGGTCTTGTGGTCGGCCGGGGTGCCGGCGACGTGCGGCTCTTCGGTGAGCGTGTGCAGCCACGAGCGGGCCTTCTCGGGGGTGGGGACCGCCAGCGCGTGGGCTTCGGCCACGGCCTGGGCCGCGCGCGAGCCGGGGGCGAAGCCGGAGGGGCCGGACGTCGTGGGTCCGACCTGGCCCAGTGCCACCGTCGCGAAGGTGAGGAGCATTGAGGCCCCAATTCTCTCCGGGATTCGACGTCGGGACATGAATGCTCGCCTTTCCGATGCCGATGCTTGACAGCCCGCCCATTTCCTGGCAAGACTCGGGGCGTGGGTCGTCGCCTCCGGTCTGCGAAGGATACGTGTCGGCGGCTCTCAAATCCAGGCCCGAGCCTCGGCCTCCCCCTCGATCGTTGCGGACCTGCACAGCACGACCCCGAGAGGTCCACCATCGATGGTCGCCCTGCCGCTCATCCTCGGCTGGCTCGCCCTCTCCGCCGACCCGACGCCATCGGGCCGCGCGGCCTCGGGCTATCTCCCGACGGGCACGGCGGTCGACCTGCACGACCTCGGCCGGCTGGCCCGCTTGCGCGACCCCCGGGTGCGGATGGTCGTCCACGAGACCTCGATCCCTCGCGGCGGTCGCGACGAGCCCGGCGGCACGACCATCGCCGAGGCGAAGGGCCCCGGCATCATCCAGCGGATCGCGTCCGCGACCCCCGCGGGCACGGCCGTCCGGGATGCCGAGCAGATCAGGATCTTCCTGGATGGCCGCGCGACGCCCGCCCTCGACGTCGGCGGCGGGGAGCTCTTCTCCGGGCGGCATCCGCACTTCCCCAGGCCCCTGGTGGACTCCGGCCCGGCCGGCGCGGTCTGTCATGTCCCGATCGCGTTTCGGGACGGCTGCAAGGTCGTGGTCGTCGGGGGGGGCGACCGGCCGTACCAGGTCGACCTCTTGACGCTCCCGACCGCCGAGGGGGTCCGCACGTTCACCGCGACGCCGACGGCGGCCGGGCGCCTCGACCTGGAACGTGCCCGGCGACTCTGGTCGAGTCCCGAGGCGATCGAGTCGCCGGCGGGCATGGACATGAAGCCGGCCGTCTTCACCGTCGAAGGGGAGGCGCGGAGCACGCAGCGGCTCCTCTTCCCCGCCGGCCCGAGGACGATCCGGTCGCTGGAGGTGATCCCGACCCCTGCGACCGCCGACTCCTGGCGATCGGTCCGGCTCCGCCTGATCTGGGACGGCGAGGACCCGACCGCGGCGGGCGTCGACCTCCCACTGGGGCTCGCGTTCGGCCAGGCGAAAGGGGCCCATCCGTACCGCTCGATGATGACGGGCGGGGGCGAGGCGGGATGGTACAACCGATTCCCGATGCCCTACCGTCGCCAGGCGTTGCTCCAGATCGACACCGAGCGGCCCATCCAGGGGACCATCCGCATCCAGTCGACGCCCGGGGTCGACTCCGACGCGGGCTACTTCCATGCCCTGGCTCGCAAGGCTCCCGCAGAGTCGGGCGTCCCGTTCGAATGGCTGAACGCCCGAGGGCGGGGCCATTACGTCGGGGCCTTCTGGGAGGTCGCGCACCTGGGCCGTCCGGACGCCTGGCCCAACGGCCCCGTCCAGTTCGCGGTCGACGGCCGGGCGGCGTTCCCCGGGGAGAACCGGGGTGAGTTCCCGACGGCACTTCCGGGCTTGTCGGGGGGGATCGACCGGCCCGTGACCTATCCTTCGCACGGGGTCACGGCCCTGAGGACCGAGGGCGAGGCGATGCGCATGGCGGCCTACCGCTGGCATCTGGCCGACCCGGTCCCGTATGCACGCTCGGTCTCGGCGACGTCGAGTCGCCGCGGCGGGGTCGACACACTCGCGGCCGTCTTCTGGTACTCGGAGCGGCCCGGTCCGTGACCATCGGGGCATCGACGGCACCCTGACTCCTTTGCACCAGAGGACTATCATGGGCTTATCTTTCACGGTCGGCGGGGCGAGGGGGACGTTCGAGGAGCGGTTCGCCGCCGAGGTGGCGGGCCTGCTCGACAACGCATTCGGCGCCGAGGGGGATTGGGAAGGTGGGGCCCCCCATCACTTCGGCGAGATGATCGAAACCGGCTGGGCCGACTTCCAGCGTCGTGCCGTCGAGGAGCTGGGCGCCGAAGCTCTGCCGAACCTGCTGGCACTGGGCGAAGAAGGCCGCGGGGTCTATCTCCCCGCGCACGTGCGGGCCGTCTCGCTGCCCTTGTCAGCAGGCGCCCCCCTGCGATGCGCCAGCCTGCCCGGCCTCAGGGAGGAGCTGGCCGAGCTGGCCGCCCGCTGGGAACTGCCCCTCGACGACGAGGGGTTGCTGGACATGCTCCACATCCACCAGGACCCAGACGACGGATGGGTCGCCGACGCCCTCGAGAACCTGACCTTCGCCCGGTTGACCCTCGCCGCCAATGAGGCCGTCCGCCGCGATTGCCCGCTCTGGCTCTTCGGCTGAGGGGCGGAGCCCGATCCCTTCTTACTTACCTTCTCCCCCCGGGAGAAGGTGCCCCGCGGGGGCGGATGAGGGGATTCGCGTGGCGACCGGCCTCGCGCCAAACGACCGGGCTCGTGTCATGCCCGGTCACCCTCATTCGGCCGTCCCGGCCACCTTCTCCCGCGGGGAGAAGGAAGGATAGCGCCGGCTTCGCTTGATAGCGGCATGCGACACGCCAGCCAACTCCACGAGATCGTCCGGCGTGTCGCCCTCCCCCCTTGCGTCTCCCCCCCCATTGCCTCGACAATCACAGCCCCGTGGCCCGCCCACGAGGCCACCTCACCGCCGACCTCCAGATCGACTCCGCAATTATATGCATGAATAACTCAATATCAAAGACCGACGAGATGACACGACGTCTCTCCACCGGGATACCGGGCCTGGACGATGTCCTCCGGGGCGGCCTGCTGCCCGGGCAGCTCTTCGAGGTCCGCGGCACCGCGGGCACCGGCAAGACCACCCTGGGCCTCCAGTTCCTCGGGGAGGGCGCCCGGCGGGGCGAGCCGACGCTCTTCATCACCCTGGTCGAGCCCGAGTGGGCCATCCGCCAGAGCGCCGCGATCCGCGACTGGGACCTCGAGGGCGTCGACTTCCTGGACATCCATCCCGGCCTCAGCAATGACGGCTTCACCCCCGAGGGGCAGTACACGATCTTCCACCCCGCCGACGTCGAACTGGCCCCGGTGACCCGCAAGATCACCGAGGCGATGGATCGCCTGCGCCCGACGCGGGTCGTCTTCGACAACGTGGCGGAGATCGGCTTTTTGGCCCGCGACATGATCCGCTACCGCCGCCAGGTCCTGGCCTTGAAGGACTACCTGCTCGGCCGGGGGACCACGACCATCCTCCTCGCCGAGAGCAACGACCACCGTTTCGACGAGGAGGTCCTGTCCATCGTCGGCGGGGTGATCCACCTGGCGCAGGCCAAGGGCCGCGACGGCAGGGACCGCCGCTCGCTGCGGGTCGAGAAGTATCGGGACAGCGACTTCGCCGCCGGCGAGCACGCGCTGGAGTTGACCCGGGAGGGCCTGGTGGTCTACCCGCGCATGGTCGCCGAGTCGCACGCCCGGGATTTCCCCCGCGATGTGATCTCCAGCGGGATCGATGGGCTGGACCGGCTGCTCGGCGGGGGGATCGACCGGGGGACCACCACGCTCATCGCCGGCAGCTCCGGGGCCGGCAAGACGACCGTCGGGATGAGCTTCCTCATCGAGGCGGCCCGCCGGGGTGAGCGCGGGGTGATCTTCACGTTCGAGGAGGAGGTGGAGGGGATCATCCTCCGTTGCGAGTCGATCGGGTTGGAGGTCCGCTCGCTCATCGAGCACGACCTCCTGCGGATGGAGAAGGTGAACCCGCTGGTCCTGTATCCCGACCAGTTCGCCGCCTGGGTCCGCGCCGAGGTCGAACAGAACGGGACCAGACTCCTGCTGATCGACAGCCTCAACGGTTACCGCCAGGTGATGCCCGACGAGGATTTCCTCGTCACCCACATGCACCAGCTCACCAGCTACCTCAACCGGATGGGGGTCGTCACCCTCCTGACCACCGAGCAGCCCACCCTGATCCAGGCGACCGAGTTGACCGAGTTCGGCCTGAGCCACCTGGTCGACACGGTCCTCCTGTTCAAGTTCTTCGAGTACGAGGGGGGCCTGAGGATCGCGGCCGGGGCGATCAAGCGACGGCTCGGCGTGCACGAGCGGATCCTGCGCGCGATGGAGATCACGCCCCGGGGGGTCGTCGTGGGGGAGGCCCTCCCGCAATTCCGGGGCATCCTCAGGGGCGATGCCGAGGTCCGGGAACCGGCACCCGGGGCGGGGACGAAGCCCAAGGATGGGGGGCCGAAAGGTGAGTGACGTGGAGAATCCCCCCCTGGTCCTGATGCATTGCGGCTGGCCCGGCGACCGCGACCTGGTCGGCCGACTCCTCGGCTCGATGGGGATCGAGTGCCTCGCCCTGGAGCCGGAGACGGACCTGCGGCGGCTCGTGGCCGAGGATCGGATCGACCTGGTCCTGGCCGACTCCTCCGGCGGACACGGCCCCCTGGGCGACCTGCTCGGGACGCTCGACGGACTGCCCGAAGGCCGTGACCTGCCCCTCATTTTGCTGGCCGATCCGACGGATGCGTCCATGCTGGCCGACCTGACCGCCCGGCGGTTCCACGCCACGCTGCTGAAGAAGCCGGTCGAGCCGGCGCAGCTCGCGGCGGCCGTCCGGGCGGGCCTGCGCTACTGGCAGGGCCGGCGCGAGAACCGCCGGCTGATGGCCCAGCTGGAGGCGGCGCACGTCCAGTCGGAGTCTCGGCGTGAGGAGGCCGAGGAGGCGGGGCGACGATACCACGACCTGGTACAAGGCATTGAACTGGTCATCTGGGAGTCCGACACGGCGACCCGCCACTTCACGTTCGTCAGTCGGCGCGCCGAGGAGCTCTTCGGCCAGCCCGCGGAGCGGTGGCTGACCGAGCCCGGCCTCTGGCTCGACCGGATCGTGCCGGAAGACCGCGAGTACGCGGGGTCCGCGTGGACGCACGGCCTCCGCGACGGTCGCGACTTCGAGCTGGAATACCGGGCGATCGCCGGGAATGGCCGGACGATCTGGATCCGCGAGGCCGTCCGCATCGCCCGCGACGCCCGGGGCCGCACGGTCGGCCTGCGCGGGCTGATGTGGAACATCACGAGGAAGAAGAAGGCCGAGCGGCGACTCCACACCGTCAAGCGCCTCCTGGCCGAGGGGCTCGACGACATGAGCTACCTGCACGAGCTGAGCACGCGACTCTCGGCTACGCTGGAGCTGGAGCCGATGCTGGAGGAAGTCCTCGCGGCGGTCATGTCGGTCCAGGGGGCCGAGATGGGCCTGGTGCGCCTCGTCGACCGCGAGCGGGGCGACCTCGAGATCGTCGCGAGCGTCGGCCTGCCCGAGGCCTTCCTGACCCGGTTCGGTCGCATACCGCCGGGCGTCGCGGCCTGCGGGATGGCAATCGTCCGGGGGGTACCCATCCTCATCGAGGACGTGGAGGCCGATCCGTGCGACGCCGAGACCCGCGAGGCGGGGCGGATCGGGGGCTTCCGCGGCGACTACAGCACGCCGTTGGTGAGCCGGACCGGCGCGATGCTGGGGACGATCGCCACCTTTTTCCGCGATCCCCACCGACCGTCGGAGCGCCAGGTCCGCCTGGTCGAGTTGTACGCCCGCCAGGCCGCCGACTTCGTGGAGGCCGCCCGGCTCCACCGCGACCTCCGGGAGGCCGACCGCCGCAAGGACGAGTTCCTGGCCATGCTGGCGCACGAGCTGCGCAACCCCCTGGCCGCGATCCTGGGCGAGGCGCAAATGCTCGGCGAGGCGTCCGATGGGCCGGCCCTGGCCGAGTCGCGGGAGGTCATCTTGCGACAGGGCCGGCAGATGACCCGGCTCGTCGACGACCTCCTCGACGCCTCGCGAATTCGCCGCGGCGACATCCCGCTCCGCAAGGTCCCGCTGGAGGTGGCGACGGAGGTGGCCCGCGCCGTCGAGGCCGCCCGGCCGCTCATCGAGTCGCGTGGCCACGAACTCACGGTTTCTCTCCCCCCCGAGCCGCTCTGGCTGGAGGCCGACCCGGTCCGGCTCGTCCAGGTCCTGGGCAACCTCCTGACCAACGCCGCCAAGTACACCGAGCCGGGGGGCCGGATCGCCCTGGAGGCCGGGCGCGAGGCCGGCTTCCTGGCCGTCCGGGTGCGTGACAACGGCATCGGGATCGCCCCGGAAGTCCTGCCCAAGGTCTTCGACCTCTTCGCCCAGGCGGACCCGACCGCGGATCGGTCGCACGGGGGCCTCGGGATCGGGCTGGCGCTGGTGCAGAGCCTGGTCGAGCGGCACGGCGGGTGCGTCTCCGCCACCAGTGCCGGGCCGGGCCGGGGCAGCGAGTTCGTCGTCTTCCTCCCCCTGGCGGCGTCGCCGTCCGAGGATCAGATACCTCGGGTTCATCTCAATGGAGCGACGGACGCCCGGAGCGAGTCGCGACCGAAGCGGGTGCTCGTCGTCGACGACCAGCCGGACGCGGCGCGGAGCCTGGCACGGCTCCTGAAGTCCTGGGGGCACGAGGTGCACGTCGCCCACGACGGCCCCGAGGCGCTCCAGGCCGCGCTGGCCCACGGGCCCGAGGTCGTGCTGCTGGACCTCGGGCTCCCGGGCATGGACGGCCATGAGGTGGCGAGTCAGCTCCGAGGGCACGACGGCCGGGGGCCGCGGATCGTGGCCCTCACCGGCTACGGCCGGGACGAAGACCGTCGCCGGTCGAAGGAGGCGGGGTTCGTCGACCACCTCGTCAAGCCCGTCGATCCCGACGAGCTGCGGAAGTCACTCGGCAAATAGAAGGCGGCGATTGGCGATCCGAGAAAGGCCGCTCGCGACGCATTCCGCCGGCGGGCCGGGTGTCCCCACCACCGGATCGGGGGCATCTAGGCCAAAAAAGAAGTGCGGGCGTCCGACCCCCCGGGATTCCCGCGGTGCCCCCACGCCGAAGGGCGACCCGGTCCCATCCCCCGGCAAATCAAGGCCGGAATACCGTGTCGAGTCGCTTGCCGAGCCCTGGAACCCGACCCTCGGCGTGATGCAACCATTCGTCCTGCTTCGGGCCGTCCCGATCATTTGCAGCCAAAAAAGACTTGACTCTTCCCGAATAATATCCGTACCGTGCACCAAATGGGCGCCATTTATGCCAAACCGCGGAACAGAGAAGCTCGATAGGTCACCCATCCTGAAGACCGAGACCATGCCGCCCTCGTCGGCGTCAAGCCATTTTCACGTCCCTCATGAAGTCCGGTGCGGTCCCCTCGGGGGCCTCCTCCAACTCCCGGGGATGTGATGGACGACGTGCCCGCGGATTCCGCGGGGGTTGGCGGTCAGGGTTCTTCAGGCATACCGATGCGACCCCGAACATCCCTCGGAACAGGGAAACCAATAATGGACCAATTTGAAATGACGTCCCCTTCGGGAGGGCACGACCCCGAGTCGGAACCTCAGCCGCCGATGACCATCCTGGAGGCCCCGACGCGCGAGACCTCGTCCTCCGACGTCAACTCGGTGGCCGTCCATCCCGGGATCCGGGATGCCGGGGACCACCCGTCATCGTCGTCGCCGAAGCCCGGCATCGCGGCCGGTCCTGACCGCGCCCGGAGGAAAAATGACGCATCCGGGGTTCGCATCAGCGAGCGGATCGTCGAGATACGGCGGGACCTCTTCGGGGAGGAGGGCACTCCCGCCATCGCCGAGGCGCTCCAACTGCCGCTTCAAACCTGGATGAACTACGAGAAGGGTGTCATCATGTCCGCCCCCGTCATGCTCTACTTCCTCGACCTGACCTCGGTCGAGCCCCACTGGCTATTGACAGGCAGAGGCCCGAGGTATCGAGGGCCCAAGGTCTGGGATGACGCGACGCGACATGGGTGATCCTCCCGGGACGAGATTCCGCGAGCGTCGTGGAGCGCGTGAACCTCTGCTCAGGATCGAAACGAACCCCAGGCTCACCGTCCGGTGGTCTACCTCCCCGGACCGGGGGCGTGTCGGTCGGTGACCACGGCTTCAGGCCTCGACCGAGTCGAGGAGGGAGGCGTCCTTGAAGCGGGAGCGATCGAGGTCGTACTTGTGCAGCTTCTGGGTCACGCTCCGGCGCGACAGGCCGCTGTGCTTGGCGCACCGCGCGACGTTGCCCTTGTAGCGGGCCAGGAGCCGGACGAAGTAGTCGCGCTCGACCTGGCCGATCAGGTCGTCGGTCAGCTCGGGCAGGGGGCGCTCGATGTCGATCAACGTGCCCCCCGAGCCCGGGACACGGCCGGCGCGGGGGGCGACCGTCGCGGGGAGCGCATCGCGATGGATGATCGTGCCGTCGGCCATCGCGACCGCCGCCTTGATCGCGTTCTCCAGCTCGCGGACGTGGCCCGGCCACGAGTGGTCCAGCAAGGCCTGCATCGCCTCGGAGTCGATCTCGGTCACGGGCGGCGTGCTCATCGGCCTCAACTTCTCCAGGAAGTGCATCGCCAGCAGCGGCACGTCCTCGGGCCGGTCGCGCAGCGGGGGCAGGTCGATCCGGATCACGCTCAGGCGGTAGAAGAGGTCGGTGCGGAACCGACCGGCCTTGACCTCGTCTTCCAGCCGCTTGTTGCTGGCGGCCACGATCCGGACTTCGACCTTCAGCGTCTCGGTCCCGCCGACCCGCTCGAAGGTCCCCGACTGGAGGACGCGGAGGAGCTTCGATTGCATGGCCGGCGAGACGTCGCCCACCTCGTCCAGGAAGAGCGTGCCGCCGTCGGCGATCTCGAACCGCCCCTTCTTGCGCCGGTCGGCGCCGGTGAACGCGCCCCGCTCGTGGCCGAAGAGTTCGCTCTCCAGCAGCGATTCGTGCAGGGCCGCACAGTTCAGGGCGACGAACTCACCCTGGCGGCGCGTGTCGGCGGCGTGGATCGCCTGCGCCACGAGATCTTTACCCGTCCCCGTCTCGCCGTGGATCAGGACCGTCGAGCCGAGCGGGCCGACCTGTTCGATCAGGTCGAAGACCTTCCGCATCTTCGGGCTCTTCGACACTATGTTGTGGAAGCTGTAATCGGCGCGCATCTGCTTGCGGAGCCCCTCCAGCTCGTCGATCAGCCGGCGGCGCTCGAGGATCCGCCGGATGAGGAAGCGGAGGTGGTCGGGCTCGTAAGGCTTGGTGACGAAATCGTCGGCGCCGGCCCTCATGGCGTCGAGGGCCACCCGGGTGTCGCCGTGCCCGGTCAGGACGATGACGCCGAGGGGGAGCTTCTCGGCGCGGACCGCCTGGAGCAGTTCCATGCCGCTCACGTCGGGCATCCGCAGGTCGGTGATCACCAGGTGAAACGGCCGATCTCGGAGAGAGGCCAGGGCCGATCGCCCGTCGTCGGCCGTCTCGACCTCGAAGTCGTCCATCTCGAGGATCACCCGCAGGTGTTCGCGGATCAAAGGCGTATCGTCAACCACGAGGATGCGTCGCTTCATGAGGCCCCTTCCTGTAATCCATTCACCATTGGAATCGATGGTCCGGTCCGTGGACGGGAGCCTGTATCGGATCGAATCTCGTCTCGCGTCGTCGCGTGCGACTCTGCGTCAAATGGGCCCGTCAGGGGTCCCTCCCGCGGCTGCCGGGGACATTGAGGGGGGATTTTACCTCTCGGCCGGGTCCTGTGTCTCCGGTGTCGAAGACTTCTCGGGCGTCCGGGTCTCGCCCGGCTCCAGGATCACCCGGAATTCGGCCTTGGAGTCTTTGAGGATGCGGATCAG
>JAABUS010008675.1_pt1 | contig 11047 bp, 8 predicted proteins | sample 5560161 | NCBI WGS metagenome assembly JAABUS01 (sample SAMN10711885, study PRJNA513376) | rock metagenome | isolation source: Antarctica rocks | place: Antarctica: Victoria Land, Trio Nunatak nord | collected 2016-01-04
GGCAGGCGCCGCCCGGGCAGGTACGAGAACCAACTCGAGGTGTTCAGCCGAAATCCGTCGTAGCGCCCGTGCCAGCTATCGGCTGTCCTGAGTGCCCGCTCGAGGACGAGCGTCTCCACGCCGGCGCGACGCAGCATCGCGGCGGCTCCAAGCCCCGCCGGCCCTGAGCCGACCACAATGCACTCGTGCCTCTGCGCCCTCAATCGCGACCTCCTCAGATAGCGTCATTATCTGAACTCGGGATGATAGCCAGCCCCCCTGCGCCTCGTGCCGCCGATGGCTGACGGCGCGCGCGCTGCCAGCCAGGCGCGCACGCGCGAAGCGATCATCGCGGCGGCGCACGAGGCGTTTCCGAACGCCGGGTTTCACCGCACCTCGCTCGAGCAGGTCGCCCGGGGGGCAGGCGTGACAACCGGTGCGATCTATTCGAATTTCAGCACCAAGGCCGAGCTGTTCCTCGCCGTCTACGAGCGGCAGATGGACCGCTGGATCGCGGACTTGGAGGCGGCCGTCTCCGAGGGAGGCTCCGTGGCTGATCGGACCGCTGCCGCAAGCGACGAATGGCTGCGCTACGCCCGTTCTCAGGAGGGTTGGTTCAGGCTGAACCTCGAGTTCTGGGCGCACGCCGTCGATGACGACGAGCTGCGCGTGCGCTTCGCCGAGCAGTCATTTCGCCTGCGCCACGCGATCGCAGGGATGATTGGCCGGGACGCGGCCGAGCGAGATATCGATCTGCCGCTGCCCGCGGACCAGCTCGCCGTGGCAGTCAACGCCCTGGGCAATGGCCTGCTCATCGACCGAGCCCTGCGGCCGGAGGCCGTGCCCGACGGGCTGTATGAGGCCGTGCTCCTGCAGCTTTTCAAGTCCCTGGGCTGAGCCGTCTCAGCCCGCCGTCAGACCCCCGAGCGCGATCGAGAGCGTTCCGCCCCGCGCCCGCTCCGGCTGCCACGCGTGCCCGGAGCGCAGATGGATGTAGGTCCATCCAACGAGGTTGAAGAGCACCGTCGCCGACTCGACCGCGTCCACCTCGCGCAGGGTGCCGTCGGTGGCGCCGTCGCGCAGGATCCGCTCGAGGGGCTCGGTGAACTCGTTGCGGGTGAGCGCGTCCCCCTCGACGGGCTCGTGGAAGATCGCTGCGTTCGCAGCGGCATCGAGAGCGAGGAGCAGGTGCAGGTTCTCCTCGGCCAGTTCGCAGAGCGCCTCCAGCGCAGAGCGGAGGCGCTCGGCGCCGGTGCCGGAAGCGGTGAGGATCGGCCACATGGCCGCTCGGTAGCGCTCGATCGCTCGCTCGGCGAGCCGTCCCAGGATCTCCGCCTTGCCCAAGCCTCGCCGGTGGAGCGTCACCCGCGAGACCCCCGCCTCCCGGGCGATCCCCTCGAGCGTCGCCGCCCCCCATTCACCGGCGTTCATGACCCGAAGCGACGCGTCGAGCACGCGCTCCTCAGTTGCGGTGGTGGGGCTCAAGGGCTGATCGGCGCCAAATCGAAGCTCTGTAGAGGCGGCAGGTCGCGAGCAGCAGCACCGCCACGATCAGGTAGGCCGCTGCGCCGGCGATCCATTTGAGGGAAGAGGGCTCGGCTGCAGGGGGAATGTAGACCGATCGATCGGCGCTCACCCGTTCCGGTTGGCCGGAATGGATCGGCAGCCAGGTCTCGACCGTCTCGCCGCCGTGATCGAGCTCCGCGTAGAGGAACCACCTTCCCCGGTCGGGCAGGCGGATCGTGCCGGAGAAGCTGCAGCGACCCCGCGCCGATAGGCGCGAGCTGACGGCGTCGCCCGCCCGACGCGCGAGAAGCCTGAGTGGCTGGGTGTCGCGACAATGCTGCGAGCCGCTGAGGTCGGCGACCAGAGTCGCGCGTTCGCCGGAGCTCGATGCCGTCAGAGCTGCGGTCGCGACCCCCTCACCTTGCCCGGGGTCGTGCGCGAGCGCCCGAGGGGCCAATCCGAGACCCACCAGGAGCGCGAGCGCGAGCACCGGAGTGGCGGCGGCCCAACGGCGCGGCAGCCCCAATCCCCCGCCTCCGTTCCAGCCGGTCGCCGAGAGGCTTCCCCAGGCGGCAAGGAACGCAAGAGGCAGCCCGAGCAGGACCTCGCGCGGCCCGAGGAAGACATCGTTTTTGAGCAGGTCGAGGTAGGGGACGTAGGCCGCAAACAGGACGGCCGCGAAAAGCGCCCCGGCCGAAGCCGTCGAGAGCCGCCGGCGCGCAGCCCAGTCCACGGCCAGAGCCGGGAGCACGAGCGCCGGGAGCAGTGGCGGCGGCATCGAGAGCGCGACCAGCGTGGCGGCGATCACGCTCATCGCGACCAGATGCGCGGCCGCTACGAGACTCGCCGAGAAGCTCACGCGCAGGGCTCGCCGAACCAGCCCGAGGGCAAGCGCGCTGCCGAGGCTCAGGATCGGGAGATAGAGGGCGAGATCGAACTGCGGCACGTCGGTCTCGTACTCGAGGACCGGGATCGACCCTGCCGCAACCACCCCGGCCCCCGCGGCGAGGGCCGCGAAGCGGCCGCCCGGGGTCCTGGCTGCGGATAGCTCGAGCAGCATGGCTGCGGCGATCGCCAGGGTCCCCGCCACCCCGAGCATGTGCGGGGGGCTCCAGATGACGGCGTCGCGGGCGAACGCCAGATGCCAGGCGTTGTCGATCGGAGCGGCGCCCAAGGTCGTCCCGACGCCGAGCAGGGCGAGCAGGAGCGACGGGCTCCGCAGGGTGCGGCGGACTCCCCGCGACCGGATGTTGAGGAGCGCCCAGACCGCCAGTGCTCCACCCGCGAGCGTGATGCCCACGTACAGAGCGACGTGGGGCGGCACGAGAAAGCTGTCCCTGCCCTTCTCCGTGTGCCACGCATCGTCCCAATAGGTCCCGAACAGGGCCAGCGCGAACCCGAGCATCAAGAGGGTGAGAAGGAGGGGTCTCTCCTCCAGCGCTTCGTCGGTGGGGGGGACCGGATCGCTCACGCAACAGAGTGTTGCACATGACGCGACACGGTGTTGCCTCCCCGCAAGGCTCCGTGCATGGCGGGGGGCGAGGAGGAGTGCCGGCCCGGGCGGCGGCTACCGTCCTACGTCGCGTGGGAGGTGCCCGCGCGGACCTATGCACCGCGCCCCAACTCGACCCGCCATGCGCCTGCGCGTCTCCTTGCTGCTGCTGGCGGTGGCCGTCATTTCGGCCATGGCCGCAGGACCCTCGGCGGCGCAGGACCTCCAGAGCCGCCTCGACGCCAAGCGAGCAAAGCTGGACGCGGCGCAGCAACAGGAGGGCGTGCAGTCCACCGCGCTGCAGCGGCTCTCGGGGCAAGTCGAGCAGCTGACGGGTCAGGTGGCGGCGCTTCGCAATCGCGAGGCCGCCGTCCAGGCGGAGCTCGATGAGACCCAAGCTCGGCTCGAGGGCGCGGAGGAGGATTTGAGCGTCGCGCGCGTTCGCCTGCACCGGTCGATCCGTGCGCTGAGGGCCGAGCTCGTCGCGATCTACATGTCCGAGGATCCGGACATCGTCGGCGTCATGCTCGACTCCGATGGCTACGACGATCTGCTCAGCCGCACCCAGTACCTGAGCACCATCCAGGACCAGGGGGACTCGATCGCCGGGCGGGTGCGGGACTTGCGCGACCAGACCGTGGCCACCGTCGACGCGATCCGCGTCGCCCGCGACGCGATCGCAGCCAAGGAGGCGGAGCTGGCGCAGACCCGCGGAGAGCTCGAGGCCCAGCAGGCCAGGCTCGTGGCCGCCCGCGCGCGTGAGCACGATGCCCTGGAGCGGACGCGGACGCACGTGGGATCGCTGCAGGGGGACGTCAGCGGCCTCGAGAAGAAGATTCAAGCCCAGCTTCAGGCTGCGCAGGAGGCGGCCGCAGAGGAGGCTGCCGCGACCGGGGGGATCGCTCCCACCACCGCGGGGCCCAACCTCGGCGTGTCCTCGAGCGGCCTGATCTGGCCGGTGAGCGGCGCCGTCACCTCGCCCTTCGGCCCGCGCTGGGGCACCATCCACGAGGGGATCGACATCGGCGCGGCCGAGGGCACGCCGATCCAGGCCGCGCAGGGCGGGCAGGTCGTCCTGGCCGGCTGGAACGGCGGCTACGGTAACTACACCTGCATCGACCACGGCGGCGGGCTCTCGACGTGCTACGCCCACCAGCTTTCGATCGGCGTCTCGGTGGGCCAGGAGGTCAACCAGGGAGACGTGATCGGCCAGGTCGGCAATACGGGCCATTCCTTTGGCGCCCACCTCCACTTCGAGACTCGCGTCAACGGCGTCGCTCAGGATCCGCTGGGCTACCTGTAGCCCCCGGGCCGTGAGCTGTAGCTCCGCGAGGTCTCCCGCGGAAGACCCCGATCACGGCCACGGCCATGGCCGCGCAGGCCACGACCACGAGGCCCACGGCCACAGCCACGGCCTTGTCGACCGATCGATCAAACGCTCGCGAGAGGGGCTGAAGGCGGTCGGGGTGAGCCTCGCGGTGCTGCTGCTCACCTCGATCCTTCAGGGAGTCGTCTTCATCAAGACGGGCAGCGTTGCGCTGCTGGCGGATCTGATCCACAACTTCGGCGACGCGCTGACCGCCGTGCCGCTGGGGATCGCTTTCGTAATGCGCTCGTTCGTGGCCGAGAAGCGAGCCGGCTACTTCGTCGTCGCGACGATCTTCGTGAGCGCCTGCGTCGCCGGAGCCGAGGCGGTCGATCGCCTGACCAACCCCCAAGGGCTCGAGCACCTCGGCGCCCTTGCAGGGGCCGGAGCGATCGGGTTCATCGGCAACGAGATCGCAGCGCAGGTGCGCCTGCGCGCCGGCAGGCGCCTGAGCAGCCCGGCTTTGATCGCTGACGGCAACCACGCCCGCACGGACGGCTACGTCAGCCTCGCCGTGGTCGCCAGCGCGATCAGCGTGGGGCTCGGCTTCGAAGTTGGCGACCCGCTGATCGGCCTCGTCATAACGGCTGTGATCCTGCGGATCACCTGGCAGTCGGTTCAAACGATCAAGGCTGATCCCGGGCCGACCGAGGGTCCGAACCCTGTGCAGAACCCTACCCCTGGGGGCTGCTGACCCGCCCGCCCACGAGGTTAGAGAAAGAGTTGATACCCATAGGGGGTATAGGTATGATTGGAACAGCGCCCCGATCCTCGAGCCGAAGGAGCTTCCATGAGCCGTTCCGATGAGCGAATCGTCCTTGCCGTCCCCGGGGTCAGTTGCGAGCACTGCCGCGACGCGATCACCAAGGAGGTCCTCCAGGTTCCCGGCGTGCGGGCGGTGGACGTCGACCTGGGAACCAAGCGGGTCGCGGTCGCCGGTGACGCGCTCGACGAAGCCGCGGTCCGCGACGCCATCGTGGAGGCGGGTTACGACGTCGCCTAGCCTCTCCCAATCGACTCCTCCGGCCGCCCGATGAGCGTCACCTCCCACCCCGAGCAGGTCGAGATGCCCATCACGGGCATGACGTGCGCATCCTGCGCGAGCCGCATCGAGCGCAAGCTCAACAAGCTCGAGGGCGTCAGCGCGAGCGTCAACTACGCGACCGAGACGGCCACCGCGCGCTTCGATCCGGCCCTCGCCGACCCGCGCGAGCTCATCGAAGCGGTCGAGGCGGCCGGGTACCAGGCCGTGCTGCCGGTGGCGGAGCCTCCGCCCGGCAGCGAACCATCCCCCGAACCCGTCGACGAGACGGCCCCCCTGCGGCGGCGCCTGCAGCTATCCGCGGCGCTCTCGCTGCCGGTCCTCCTGATGGCGATGGTGCCGGCCCTGCAGTTCGACAACTGGCAGTGGCTGAGCCTGCAGCTTGCGACGCCGGTGGTCATCTGGGGGGCATGGCCCTTCCACCGCGCGGCCTGGGCCAACCTCAAGCACGGCGCGGCCACGATGGACACGCTGATCTCGGTCGGCGTGCTCGCGGCATGGCTCTGGTCGATGTACGCCCTCTTCCTCGGCAGCGCCGGCATGGCGAGCATGCGGATGCCGTTCGAGCTGATCCCCGAGCGCGGCGGCGGCACGAGCGACATCTACCTCGAGGTCGCCTCCGTCGTGACCACCCTGATCCTCCTTGGCCGCTACTTCGAGGCGCGCGCAAAACGCCGCGCCGGCGCGGCGCTGAAGGCGCTGCTCGAGCTCGGCGCGAAGGAGGTCACCGTCCTCGATGCCGCGGGTCGCGAGCGGCGGGTGGCGATCGAGCGGCTGGAGGTGGGCGACCGCTTCGTGGTGCGACCTGGCGAGAAGGTCGCCACCGACGGCGTCGTCGACGAGGGCAGCTCCGCGATCGACATGTCGATGCTGACCGGCGAGAGCGTGCCGGTTGAGGTCTCGCCCGGCACCGAGGTGGCGGGGGCCACCGTCAACTCGGGGGGGCGAATCGTGGTGCGCGCGAGCAGGGTCGGCTCCGACACCGCCCTCGCGCAGATCGCGAGGCTGGTGACGGACGCGCAGAGCGGGAAGGCCCCCGTTCAGCGGCTCGCCGACCGGGTCGCGGGGATCTTCGTGCCCGTGGTCATCGTCCTGGCCGGGGCCACCCTCGGGGCCTGGCTCATCGCCGGGGAGGGCGCGGGCTTCGCGTTCACCGCCGCCGTCGCCGTCCTGATCATCGCCTGCCCCTGCGCCCTCGGGCTCGCCACCCCCACGGCCCTCCTGGTCGGGACGGGCCGCGGCGCCCAGCTCGGCCTCCTGATCAAGGGGCCCGAGGTCCTGGAATCCACCCGTCGCGTCGACACGGTCGTGCTCGACAAGACCGGCACGATCACCACCGGCAGGATGGGGCTGCTCGACGTGGCCGTCGCCCGGGGGGAGGACCGCGGCGAGGCCCTGCGCCTCGTCGGCGCGGTCGAGCACGCCTCCGAGCACCCGATCGCGCGTGCCATCGCCGACGCCGCTCAAGCCGGGGGCGAGGAGCTTCCCCCAGTGACGGGCTTCGCCAACAGGGAGGGGCTCGGCGTCAAGGGAAGGGTGGAGCGACGCGATCTGATCGTCGGGCGCCCGGCGCTCCTGAAGGAGGCGGGAATCGAGCTGCCCGAGGAGCTCGACGCGGCGCGGCGCTCGGCCGAGGAGCAGGGCCAGACCGCGATCGTCGCCGCGTGGGACGGCTGCGCCCGGGCCGTCTTCGTCGTGGCCGACGCGATCAAGCCGACTTCCGCCGAGGCGATTGCGGGGCTGCGAAGCCTCGGCCTTCGGCCGGTCCTGCTGAGCGGCGACAACCGGACGGCAGCCGAGGCGGTGGGGCGCAAGGTCGGCATCGAGGAGGTGATCGCCGAGGTCCTTCCCGCCGAGAAGGCGGATGTGATCAGGAGGCTGCAGGCGCAGGGGCGCGTGGTGGCGATGGTCGGCGACGGCGTCAACGACGCCCCCGCCCTCGCCCAGGCCGACCTCGGCCTCGCGATCGGCACCGGCACCGATGTCGCGATCGAGGCGAGCGACCTCACCCTGATCAGCGGCGACCTGCGGGGGGCGGCGGACGCGATTCGCCTGAGCCGCGCAACGCTGCGGACGATCAAGCAGAACCTCGCCTGGGCCTTCGGCTACAACGTCGCCGCGATCCCCCTCGCCGCGCTCGGCCTGCTGAATCCCCTGATCGCCGGCGCCGCGATGGCCCTCTCGAGCGTCTCCGTCGTGGTCAACGCGCTGCGCCTGCGCGGATTCGGATCCAACCAGGGCGTGGGGATTTCTCGCGGCTGAACCGGTCAAGTGGCGAGCGGGCGCCAACTCGTCTCTACACTGGGCAGGGTGAGGACGAATGGCGTAGATGGTTGCGACGCCGCTCGTGCATTGCGAGCGTTCACCGCCCTCGGGATCGCGGTGCTGGCGCTGCTCGCTCTTCCCGCGCCCAGCTCGGCCCATGACGCCCTCGCTGCGCCCGAGACGGCGCTTGCGCCCGTCGCCGCGGAGTCCTCCTCGTCCGCAGCGGCGGCCGCCGTCACCTCTTGCGGCGCCGCTCCCGGGCGGCCCTTCGTCCCCGACCAGTCGGTCACCGGCTCCTTCGGGCCCGCCGACCAGGGCTCCTATCTGATGGTCCCCTTCGACGTGCCCGTGGGAATCGACGCCATCCGGGTGCGCTACTGCTACGACTCGGCGGAATCATCCGTTCCCGATCCCCTCGGGGCGAACAAGCACACCATCGATCTCGGCCTCTACCAACCCGAGTCCCCGAGCGACGGCGACTCGATCTGGGCCAAGGAGGAGTTCCGTGGATGGGGCGGCTCCAGCCGACGCGATACCACGATCTCAGGCGAGGCCGTGGACCCCGAATCACCGACCCCCGGAACGACTGACACGACGGTGGGATACCTGCCCGGCGAGATCCCTGCCGGGACCTGGGCCGCCGAGCTCGGCGTCGCTGCGATCGCCGAGGAGGACCCAGGCGAGGACGGGCGGGTCCAGTACCGCGTCGAGATCGATTGGATCGACGATCCCGCCTACTCCGACCAGCCCTATCAGCCGACCCCCTACGACCCGACGCCCGCAAGGTCCGAGGCGGGTTGGTACGCCGGTGACATGCACGTCCACGCCCGTCATTCGAACCCCAACGACGCGGAGATGAGGACGGTCTTCAACTACGCGTTCTGCCCGGATCCGGCGCTGGGAGCGCCGTGTGGCGAGACGGCCTCGAAGCCGGGATCCGACCTCGACTTCATCACCCTCTCCGACTACGTGACCACGCGCGCCTGGGGCGAGATCGGCAAGTTCCAGCCGGACTACCCCGGCCACCTCATCATCCGCAGCGCCGAGGAGATCACCTACAAGGGCCACGTCAACAATCACGGCAGCGCGCAATGGGCCGACTACCGGACGGGGCCGATCAACCTGGCCCAGATCGCCGGCACAGGCGAGACGACCGTGACGGCCACGCAACCGCTGCGCGGACCCACTCCCCCCGGCATTCCCGGAGGCATGTTCGACCAGATCCACGCCGCCGGGGGCTGGACCCAAATCAACCATCCGACGATCTTCCCCTCGTCGATCCCGCTTTTCGCCAAGCTCTGCCGGGGCTGCCCCTGGGACTACACCACGCAGCAGACCGACTACGCGAAGGTCGATTCGATTGAGATCGCAACCGGGCCTGCCGGCCTGCAGCAGGTGCCGGCTCAGCCCGGCCCCAGCCCCTTCACCCCGACGGCGATCAAGTTCTACGAGGACGCGATCGACGCCAACGGCCTCAACACGAACCACATCGCGGCGGTCGGCTCGAGCGACTCCCACAAGGCGGGCGCTTCCTCGGCCACGACCTCCCCGATCGGGCAGGCGACCACGGTCGTATATGCCGACGAGCTCTCCGAGGACGCGATCCAGCGGGGCGTCGAGGCCGGTCACACCTACGTGAAGCTCTTCGGCAACGACGGCCCGGACCTGCGGTTCACCGCCCGCTCACCGGTAACCGGCGAGTCGGGGATCATGGGCGACACGGTCAACGGCGACGGGGCCACGTTCACGGCCACGGTCAAGAACCTCGATCAGGCGCGCAACGCGCGTCCCGGCACCTACACCCTCTTCGTGATCCGCAACGGGACGCCGCTCTCCGCTTTCCCGATCCCGCCGCAGGGAGACGAGTTCACCACGAGCTTCCCGAGCGTCGGCCCGGGCCGCTATCGCCTCCAGGTCGAGCGGGAGGTGAGCGGCGGGGCGGCAATCGAGAACGTCTCCACCCCGATCTGGACGAGCGGAAAGGGCGCCCCCGAGCCTCCCGGACCCGGCCCCGGGCCAGGTCCCGGTCCCGGTCCCGGCCCTGGGCCTGGGCCTGGGCCTGGGCCTGGGCCTGGGGGAGCCTGCGCGAACGAGGTCATGGGAACGCCGGGCCCAGACAGGCTTCGGGGGACACGCAACGGCGATTCGATGGCGGGGCTCGGCGACGATGACACGATTCGCGGCCGGGCCGGCCGCGATTGCCTCCGCGGCGGCCCCGGCGAGGACCGGCTGCGCGCCGGCGGTGGCCAAGACACCGTCTTCGGCGGCCGCGGGGCGGATCATCTGCGCGGTGGCAAGGGGCGCGACACGCTGTTCGCGGGGCCCGGCAGCGACACCGTCGATTCAGCCGGCGGGGGACGCGACACGATCCGGTGCGGGCGTGGTCGAGATCGCGCCGTTGTAGGCTTCAACGATCAGGTGCGGGGCTGCGAAGTCGTCCGGCGCCGAAGCTCGTCGGGAACCTCATGAGACACGAATGGAGAGCGTGCGACCGATGACTGACCGAATTCGCGCAGCCGGAAGGCTCTGCGTCCTGCTCGCCGCAGCCGCGCTCCTGTTCCCCTCGACGGGAGCGGCGGAGAAGCGCCCGTGGCCTCCGGTCCCCCAGCGCGGAGCCTTCTTCGTCCACTTCGGGGAGGAGCACTGGAACGACGACGACGGGCTGCGGATCTTTCCCAGCGTGATCAGGCAGTCGCGGCGCTACGAGCCCGACCTCGTCGCCGCCTCGGGGGACAAGGACGCAGATGGCAGCGCCGAGAACCTCCGCACCTGGGAGGACTTGATGGAGCCCTTCGACCAGAAGGGCGTCCCGTACTTCGCCGGCGTCGGCAACCACGACCGCAAGGCCCGCCCGGGCTTCCCGCCCGGCATCGATCCGATGGGCTCGCTGACGAACTACGAGTCGGTGTTCGCGGATCGGCCCTTCCCCTTCGGCGATGCGGCGCCCTATGACGCACGGGGGTTCTCCCCGCTGAAACGCCCCGCAAGTGACCCCGCCGGCGCCTCCTCCCATTACGCGGTCGAGTTCGGGCCGGTGCGCTGGGTCTTCCTCGACAACTCCTGCTTCGGGATCGTCAACTGCGATCCATTCCAGACTCCCTCATTCCCCGACGCCGCCGGCAACACGAGCCAGTACGACTTCCTCGCCAGCGAGGCCAAGAAGGCCGACGCCGAGGGGGACAAGCTCTTCGTCGTCTTCCACATGCCGACCCAGGACGATCGCCCCGGCCACACCGCCCCCACCCCCGCCCCGCACACGATGGGCGAGGGCAGCTCACCGGACAACCAGATCTTCGAGCAGCGGGCAAAGGCCGCCGGGGTGGACGCGGTCTTCGCTGGCCACATCAAGGGCATGTGGCAGTACTCGGCCGACGGCATCCCCTACTTCACCGACGGC
>JAABUS010008676.1_pt1 | contig 11046 bp, 8 predicted proteins | sample 5560161 | NCBI WGS metagenome assembly JAABUS01 (sample SAMN10711885, study PRJNA513376) | rock metagenome | isolation source: Antarctica rocks | place: Antarctica: Victoria Land, Trio Nunatak nord | collected 2016-01-04
TGCCAGCTTGTAAAGCCTTGAACATAGCAATTGCAGCTGAGTTGGGATCACCTCCCAGACAATACTCTGACAACCACATGTTTCACCCGGTTGTCCTGAAACTTACCAAAGAGCTGACATAGCCAAACTCCTGTTAGCTGAAATGTGCAAGGCTTGCAACAGTTTCAAGCAGCTGTTGCAAGCCTTGCTTCTTGTGGCTGACACTGACAGGTTGTAATCAAGTTTCAACCCGTCTGGAGTGCTTAAATCCTTCACATCGTGACAGGAGTGGTTGAATAGAGCTGGTATCATAGGAATGTGTTTGCCTGGAGCCGCTGAGGTTTGGGAAGTGGCTAGTGGCGCACGCCAGGGGAACTGGTTTTGCCTTGTCAATAGTGAATGTAAAAGCTGGTATAAATTCAGGGATGCTGAAGAAGCTGATGTTGAGAAGGAGCGACTGGAACAAGCAAAAGGTCCTGCTGCCCAGGCACATGAGCTTACAGAACTCTCAAAAATTTATGAGGCCCGTGGCCTCTCCGCTGACCTTGCACGTCAGGTGCGACCTTGTGGGTGTTGCTTTCACATGACCCCAACATGTATCTTATTGACGTGCAAATGAAGCCTTTTGCAAGCACTGGTGCTATGACAGAAGTCTGTGAAGTAGTCACGACAGACTCTGGGTGCATATTCCGTGGATTGAAGCCGTTCTGTTGCAGGTGGCACAAGAGCTCAGTGCAAAGGATGTCATCAAAGCACATGCTCGTGATGAGCTCAACATTGATCTGGACAACATGTTAAACCCTGCTCAAGCGGCTGTAGCATCAGCGCTGGCTTTCACGTGTGGAGCAGGATTACCGCTTCTTGCAGGCGCATTCATTCATGCATATGTGATACGGTTGGCAAGCATTTTTGTAGTGTCCACAGCTGCCTTGTTAGCGTTTGGCATCATTGGGGCGGTACTGGGAGGAGCTAATTGGGTCAAAGGGGGAAGCAGAGTCATTGTTGGTGGTTGGGCTGCAATGGGCATAACATATGGCATTGGGCGTGCCTTTGGTAGCGACAAACATGTTCTCTGAACATGTTGGCTGAGGCAGATAGCACACACCTCAAGATCATGGCAACTTGGATATTGGGGAATAGTCACGCCAAAGGATCAGTGTCCGGTGCTTTGTGAAGGTACTTGGTTGCGTATGATCAGCTCCTTGAAATACATTGTCAAGTTGCCACATGTAGCCCTATTGCTTGCTTTGTGGGTCAATGTGCCTTTGGCACGCTTTGCGACCTGTGTGGGCGTCATCCTTCACCTCATCACTAGTATTTCCCGATACTTGCATGCAGAATCTTGTCTAACCTTTGTGATGTTGCCTTGAGAGTGCTTTGTTAGCGTCTGCCCAATTGCAAGAGAGGTTAGTCAATATTTGCTCTCTTGATGATACATGTTGCCCAAGCTAGAGTAACTCATATCGCACGAGTATTTGTGACTCAGCGTGCACAAGTGGCACAACATCTTCACATTTAGCCCATCGTTGACAGGCTGGAGCTGGGACAACAGGTCTGTGACTCACTTGCATTACTCATTTAATAAAGACACTGCCGAACTGATAAGTGTTTCTATTTTCGAAATTTGCCCGTGTCTGCGATTTTAGTCCAAAGTATAGCCAAGTTCCAGTCTCAGGGCCTACTTTAGAAGCAAGAACTATTTGTTACGATACATACTGAATAGCAAACAATGCCAACCTGCAACTGGCTAGAGAGGCATTACCTGCCAAGATTTGCAAAACAGCTTATACTCTGATTGCTTAAAACCAAGGAATTTTGTACTAAATACGTTGAATGACTTAGAGGAGCAAGAACAACCGCTACAGTCCAATTGGTATGTCAATCACTCTGCAAACCACTCACCTCATAGTCTTGTCACAGACCACAACAATCCGTCGGCACCTTGCAGCTCACCACTGTCGTCAAGTCACCGATGACAACCCGCAGCAATCTTTCTGCAGAGCCTAGTGGCTATGAGCACATCAAACACTCTGGTCAAGTCACCAGACCATGGTGTCTTGACAGTCTGCAACACTCTTTTCGAGTGCACCAGCTCACTTGGGGTGAGGCAGGCCCCAAGCCATCAACAAGGAAAGATACTGCAATAACTCTCTGAAAGAACTACATGGATCTAGATATGTTACAACTGTTCACCTGACACTGTTACATGATTCACAGAGCTGGGTTCGATGAGCCAGTGGCATTTCACCTCAATGTAAAATGATTATATGCATGGCGCTGCATCACCGGCCTAACAGACTGCTCTATAACCCAATGACTGCTTCACTTGACAATGTGCTCCACCCAGGCATTCACCAGGCTCTGCACGTCAGTTGGAAAGTCTGGGCCTTTGCAGGGGTAGGGTTCATGGTCAGCGTTGGCTACATGGACGCTTGGTGAGTCTATTGCTTCTTGGGGACCTGCTGCTGTCCTGTAGAAGTGCCACCCATTAGCTGAGCACGAAGGTATGTTGCCAGGGAACTGGGCAACTGATCTGGATGGAGGTTCAAGCAAGATTGGGTACACGCTGTTGATTGTGGTGCTTCTGGCGAATTTTGTTACTATGTTCCTGCAAGGCTTGTGCCTCAAGCTTGGTGAGCGTGACCTGGCTCAAGCTTGCAGGTGTGCGGTCTGTTCGGGCAGTGATTCATTCTTCCTTCAATATATCTCTGAACATGACAGCATTAGAAGCCTTGCAAACAGTCATGACCCTTGTTGGCTGCTGATCTCAGACTGGTATGGCTGCAGGGATGCTTATCCTGTGTGGGTCATCTTCCCTTCATGGGTGCTCCCTGAAGTTGCCATAGTCGCCACAGACTTGGTAGAGGTGGTAGGCCCAGCCACTGCGCTGTATCTGCTGTTCAATGTTCCATTGTGGGGTGGTGTGCTGATCACTGTGGCTGATGTACCTTCTCGTTTTTGGGCTCAAAAATATTCGCTTTCTCGAGCTGATTGTGTTCTTGCTCTGTGCCGTCATCTTTGGCATATTTGTTTATGAGCTTGCAGCCATGAATCCAGGCTGGGCAGAAGTTGGAAAGGGTTGGAAAGTTTTAAAGCCCAAGAAAATCACAGGTTCACATTCATGTTGCACAGTCCAATGTATCAAAATTGACACTTTGATGTGCATAGGCCCTTGCAGCGATCATCTCAGAGATGGCCTTCAGGCCACGAGTATGGATGGTGATGAAGTTGTGAGACTCCTGGATACCTGCATAAGACATCATGACCACTTCAATGGATTCAAAGTTGCTGCCATGGTTGTACTGGGGACTTCAATGGTATTCAGAGGTAAGTAGTGATGTTGCTGTGCACTACTGCAGATTGCAGTGACAGTTGAAATGAATTGCAGGCGATGACCTCAAGGATGCAAAACCTAGCTTACTTGCCCCTCACACCTGTTGTGCGCTGTGTGCCTGTGCCAATGCAACTTGTCACATGGTAAGCTTACTTGCTGAAGCAAAAGTAGATTGTTCGGATTCTTACAGGGCATCCTTGCCATCCTTGCCAACCTTGGAAGTGAAGGTTGGCAAGGATTGTCATTGAAATCATTAAATGGCTACGTTGTATGTTTAGCAAAAAAGTGTATGTTTGAATGGTTTGTGTGGGAAAGACACTCACTCACCATTGTCATTTTGCAGCTCACTCTAACAACATATCAAGACAAAACTCGACTCAACTCAACCATGCACTGTTCTGCAGCTCAGAACATTTCCTTGACTTTGCCTTCATTTGCTTACTGGGCCCTCACTCTTGGTGTGCGCTGTGTACCTGTTCCAATGCAAGTCATCACATGGTAAGCAACAGTAAAATTGAGAGGTTGTTGCAGGCCATCCTTGCCATCCTTTACTTGTAAGTGGCAAGGACGGCAAGGATTATCAGTGAACATAACTAGCTGGCTACATTGTATAATTGGATGGCTTGTGTCCAGACATGTATGATGAAGACACTTCACCACCGTGTGTATCTCTCTGAATGGGCAAGGTTAATGCTTTTGGATGGCTGAGTTACTCAGGGTGTGCTTGGCACAAAGACCCCAAGCTTGATGCAGGTGGAGCACTTGCTGATCTGCTTGTATTCAGTCTCAATCTGGCTGTATTAAACATACTGGACAAGATAGAGAGTCAAGATAGCAGCTGGCAAGTCACATGCACCAGTAGAATGGCTAATTGCTTATCTGGCTTCACTGCTGTTTTCAGAAAAGCAATATTGTGTTGCAATGCAAGTGATCTCCGCAGGTGGATTTACAGTGTAATATTCAAGGACCTTTGGCATGCTGACAAAAAGCAGTCAGTTCTGATTCCTGCTGTTTTATGAGATGGACGATACACCTTGCACAACCATGTTATTGCTCAGGCTGAGTACGCATGTGGTGGCTTTGACAGGGCGCATGCCCTGCTGTGAATGAAATGCACAATTGCAGCATGCACCCTGCTTTGATTAGTGGTACAAGGGCTGCAGCCAGCTTCTTTGGAGGCGGAATGCTGTTCAAGCTTGACAAAGGCTGTACACACCCATGACTGTGCCCTGGAAGTCACAGGCAGCTCAGCTGCCATTTTGTGCAAGTGAGATGAACCCATCAAAAGAGAGCGTGCCACTGCCATTATGACCAGCTGTAAATGGTCCATCTGCTGAGCAACGTTATGATCTGAACTCAAACAGCTTGTCGGCTATTTCCTGCATGCTTCTGCTGAGACCAGAAGATATGGTGATCAGTCTAGACCTACTGAAATTGACAGCTGCAGTGACCTGGCACAGCTCTTGGACTACTGCCTGTAATCAACAAAGCATCAACATCACTGCACTTGGCACCGCCCCAACAGCGCTGCTTCCCAGACTGATTGTGAGAAAAACAGAGCTGAGCATCATTGTATGACAGAATACAAAAGAACAGACAAATTGCAGGTGAGCTGACAAAACACAGCTGGACCGGTAAGATCAAAGGCAGAATTGATAGGTTGCAGTTGGGCTGAATGTGTGCAGCTGAGCTGACAAAGCGCGCTAGGTTGGAACTGCTGCAGCCAAACTGGCAAATGAGCTGAGCTTTGAAGATTGCGGCTGCCCTGACATATTGCAGCCCAGCTGACAAGTTGCAGCCAGGGTGACAAATTGCAGCGGATTTCTCTACAGCGCAGCTGCGTTTTTGAGATGGAGCTTATTGCTTGCAGCCAAGCAACACCCAAGCTGAAAATTTTGCACACTTACGGCGGCTGCCATTTTTGTTTTCACGGGAGTTAGGTGACTGTGAAAATATGTTTTGGATGAAGTCTGTCTGACACAAATGTTTGACACAATATGAAGAACACTCTGTGATGTGTGTATGTGTGATGGGAAGGTGCGTCCTCATATTTATGAGCTTGTACATGCTTTTCCACAAGTGCAGGGAGGTCTGCATATTTCTTGAACATTCGAACAGATCATGGGGGTAATTCTGCCATGTCCCTTGTCTCTTGAGACAGTGGATATTGGATTCAGGTGGAAATGCTTGTGGAAAGGTCAGAAAAATGTCAGACATCATCCATTTGTTTGTTTGTTATGTATGTTTTTGTTTGAACAATTCTTGCACACCTGCTTGCACTTAGTAGATCAAGTCTTGCATGCCAGCTGGGCTGCACCTAGCAGATCTTGCATGTCAGCTTAGCTGCTCCTAGCAGATCGTGCATGTTAACTCGGCTGCCCCTATCAAACACTGCATGTCAGCACAGGTGAGCTGAGCAACTACGTGAATGCAAATAGATTGTGTTACAAAACACAAGATAGCAGACATATTGCAGGTGAGCTGGTGAGCTACAGCTGGACTGTCAAATTGCAGAGCTGAAAGGTTGCAGCGGAGGCAACAGTGTGCAACTGTGCTGAGTAATTGCGGACAAGCCAACAGAATGCTGGATGAAACTTGCAGCGGGGTTGCATGTGTGCAACCGTAACCTGTCAGCCTGTCTATTAATTGTCAGCTCCGGCTGAAATCAGTCAGTGCAGCTGCAGTTCAGCTAGAGATATGTCAGCTCATATCTGCTACAACTGATAAGCATTGCAGAAGGTTGCTGGTGCGGTTCTCTGCAACACGAATGATACCACTGACATTGAGCGAGCAAAACCAAGCCTAATTGACAATATATCATTCAAAAGAAGCGTATAGAGCAGCGTCCATAGATGTCTGGCTACAGGATGCCACATACGTTTGATCTTAAGAACACTGTCAAAAGGAGCACTTCAAGTTGCATGCCTGGTTGCAGCACAAGTGTGCTGACAGAATAGGGCTGGACTGACACATCACAGAGGAGCTGATTGTGTGCTGAGCTGACAGACTGCGCTCGAGCAGACTGTGTGCAGCCAAGCTGACTGTCTACATCTAAGGTGAGCTGACAAAGTGCAGCCAGAGCCAAAAGGCTGCAGCTGAGCTGACACTTTGCAGACATGGAAACAGATTGCGTTTCAGCTGATGGTTATAGCAAAGCTAATATACTGATCAGTATATAAGTACTGATCAGTATAAGTATACTGATTAATAAAATCTTCACATCAACCTTCTGCAATGCTTAACTTGTTGTAGTATATGTGAGTTGGCACATATGGTCCTTCAAATGTCACCTTGATTGAGTGGAGAATCGAAGACGATATTGCAAAGAATCTTGAGGGTCACAGGTGCTTGATTTTACAGTCAGCAACAGACTCACTATAAGTTCAGCAGGCTGGGCTGGGAGGCCAGCACCAATAAACTAAGGTTCCAATGCTGTGAAGACGTTTGGCTGAGCCTGCTCTTGTAACAAAAATTCTGGTGAGACCATAGAGTTGGGAAATGTTGCAGACCGCTTTTTGGAAAGAACTGAAGATCAGCTCAGGGACATCAAGGCTGGCAAGACTGTTGCAGTGTTCTCCAGACATATCACTACACAACCAAAACAGGCACCTACCGCAGCTTGTTCCGTCCCTCCTTGATCAAGGTGCTCCTGAGGTCGCCGCAGCAAGCTTGCTGTCACAGATTACTGAGCAGATTGGCCTCAAATCACAGCAGATGCATGATGACTCTCACAGCTGAGACAACAGTCACAGTGGGGCAGCTGTCTTGTAAGCTGACTGTTTGGCAGAGGCACATGCAGTGCACTAGCACATACATGTCAAGATTCTTGATGAGTTGTGACTGTCCTCAAGTCTGTCTGTGTACTTTCGGGTAGCATATATGCAGCTTAGCATGTTACTACAACAGCACACACTGCAGAAAGGCAGCATCGCACACTGAGCTTTGACTCAAGTTCAGAAGTACTGCAGTGTCAGTGTCTGCTGCACACAATGGTCAAAGCGTTACAGGCACCTGCGACAAACAGCCTGTATTATCAGGTATAGCAGTATTACAGTCCGTGTATGGCTGACTGCAACACTGCTGTACCACTACTATTGCTGTGCCGCCATTTTGGGTGCGGTAACGTAAGTGCACAGAGGCACTGACCTGCTGAGATCTGCATGGCTGGACTGACATCCAGATCTGCTTGTTTGATTGCTTTGTCATGGCTAGCCATGACCTGCTGTGCAAACCGGAGCATGCACGACCCATGGAGATCCACAATCGCCTCTAAGCCTGGATACAGCTTGGTCAGCTTACCACTATAAATATTGAAATGTTTGAATAAGAGGAAGCTCAAGCATACTATGACAGGTCAAATCTTTGTGGTAGCACCATGTGCATGGCCTCAAATCACAGTTTCAACACGTTTAGCTGAGAGTGTAGAGAATGTGCCAGTCATAATAGTGAGGTAAGACTGAGTTGCAAAAATTGCAGCTACGACCCAGTCATCAATGACTACGTACAGTTTGGTGCAATAATCCAACAGGCTGGCAGAACAAGCAAGGACAAAGTGCTAAGGCTCTAATAACATGTTGCAGTCCATTAAAGCTGGTATGCATTTTTATTGACTTCTGAATGCAACATCAAATTGTAATCACATCGAAGTTGCAAGCATTGTTTAACGATAAAAGGTTTGGCTATGATTCCTTGCTGCTGAATCCTTGCCATCCTTGCCAGCATAAACGAACATAATTTTGTGGTCAATGTGTCCATTCGAGTTTTGAGGGAGGTGTGTGTAAACATGTTGCTTTTATTGGATTCAGAGAACAATCATATCAATGTGGGAGGTGCGCATATGCATGACCTCTGCATGCTTATCAAGCTTGCATAATGCCAGTGCAAATATTGACTAGACTAATGTGATACCCAATGACAAGGATGATGTCAAGAGCAATTTGCTTCTTTGTCCCTAATCATGTAATGATGCCAACATTCTGATACACTTGAGGATGGCAAGCTTTGTTGAAACAAAATTTCCTATTCATGTCAAGATTGAATGACAAGGAGCAAGCACAGCATAATAAGAACTTGGCTGCTGGCTGCTCTAAATACTTGTAAATTACGGATAAACAAGGCGTCGTTACGACCTAGATTTATCGTAATTTGCCAAAATCCTTCAAACAGACCTGCGGCATGTCTCTCGAAATTGCCAAGCAGATCCCACAGATCTTCTGTGACAGCTTCCATCCATGTGCAGCAACTCTGTTCTTTTACGAACAACCTTAGCTTCCCATCTTTGATCATCACACTTTGCCGCTCTGGCACCTCATCATTCAAGTGCTGGAACTTGAGGCAAGCTAGCAGAGCTTGCTGGGCATCAGTCGAGTCACACCCCAAAGCTTTCATGATGCTCCTCATAGACTTGTCTGCAAATAGCTTTTCCACGTATTGTCCTGTGATCGATCGTATGGCTGAAGTTGGACAGCAGTACACACATTGTTTGTGATATTGATCTTGTTTGTGACATGGGTTGTATGAACACTACGAGTCAGCGGCCTGCTGTGTCCGCATGGATAACTGCTGAGAGGCATTGACATCCACTGCGCTCAAAGATTCAATCGAAAGCCAAATGCCATGTGTCCAACATGATCTTTTTCTCCCCCAAAACGTCGAGTGTAATAATGCCTTAACTGGCTAGCCAACCTTTCACCAGCAGCAGCTTTCCAGAGCAAAGGGTACCCCACGTTTCAAACTGAAAACTAAAGCTGTTGATGTGAAACCTGGTGATGCAACAGTATGTTAGCCCGAAAGGCATGTGCATCTGGGGATGTACTGTTATGCTCCAAGTTATAGTAATGCAAAAGGGTGTAAGCAGACTTTTGATGGCAGCTGTACCTCCATCTGTTTTATTTCTAGACATCTGAGTGGCAAAAAGCTGACTCATACCTCCATCTGTTTGATTTCTGGACATCTGAGTAGATCATGCTGACATGTTTGGAGGTTTGGACTGTGAGTCCAGACCAGCGATGGCCAATAGCTGACTCACACCTCCATCTGTTTGTTTTCTGGGCATCTTGAGTGTGCAATTACAAATCTGATAGTCACCTAGTATGCCAATGTATAACACACAATACTCAAAGTCACACACTTGTCACACCCGGACTTCTTTTGGACCTAAGGCCACTTCCAGTCTTCTTTCTGATCTAGGCCACCTCAGTAAGGGAGGAGTCGGAGCTTGTTATTGAAACACACGATACAGTCTTTCACGCTGTGCCAAAACTATTGTCCTTTATACTTATAACAACTAGAAAGGCGTTCAGACCAGCAATGATAATTGCAATGAGTATGCCAATAATCTTAATCCACAGAGGGTTTGTGAACTCTTTCATCTTGGAAGGCGTATTCGTGAACTGCACTAAGGGAACAACTGCAAATGTGAGTGTCAAAGACAAAAGGACTTGGCTCAAGACTAATAGCTTCCCAACAGCCTCATTGCCCAGCACAGCTGCCACTGTTGCAGCTGGGATGATGGCAATCAAACGTGTGAGCAAGCGGCGAGCCCATGGAGGCATTTGTATTTTGAGGAACCCTTCCATAACAATCTGACCGCTAAGTGTGCCTGCAAGTCAGGAAACTAAATTATATCAAGATTGACATGTGCAGCATATTCAGCTGTAAAAGATAAAGCCTACCGTCACAGCTTACTTGCTTACCTGTAATGGTGGCCTGCTGCCCTGAACATAAAAGTGCAATTGCGAACAGCTTTGGGGCAATTTTGTTGCCAAGAGCAGGTTCTAGGAGCCTGAAGGCTGTGGTGATGTCAGCCACTGTTGAGTTTGGGTTTTTGCCATAATGGAATACTGCACTGGCCAAAACCAACATGGCAGCATTCACGAAGAAAGCCAAGAGCAGAGACATGTGACTGTCTATTGTGGCGTACTTCACCGCACACTTTTTTCCGCGCAGAGAACGGGCGAAAGCTCGGGTCTGCATTAGGCAAGACAGGGTCAAGTGCAATCGTCAATACGTGAAGGATAAAAGCACGAGTACATACCTGTACAATGCTAGAATGTAAGAAGAGGTTGTGGGGCATGACAGTTGCACCCAAAATACCAATGGCAGCATACAATATCTCCGAATTTGTGACAATTTTGCCCTTGGGAATAAGGCCAGAAGCAACACCTGCCCAATCTGGCTTGGCTGCACCAACTTCATAAGCAAAACAACCAGTGATAACCATGCACAACAACATCACCAGAATTTCTATTAGGCGGAAGTTTTTGACACCAAATAGGATTATGAACAGAACATCTGCTGCTGTAATCAATACACCTGCCCAAATTGGTAAGCCAAAGAGGAGATTCAACGCAACAGCAGACCCAATGACTTCAGCCAAATCAGTGGAAGCAATTGCCACTTCAGCAATGAACCACAGGCCATATGCAACCTGCACATCACGATCCAGAGGTGAGAAACAAGGAACATTTCCAATTGATTCATTGGCAAAGAAGGGACATCAGGAACCACAAAGCAAAGTCAAACAAGCACCTTGGTGGGGTAGGCATCGCGACATGCTTGGGCAAGATCACGCGAAGACACGACTCCCAATTTTAAGGATAGATGTTGTAGGAACATGGCAGTGCCACTTGACAGCAAGACAGCAACCAGTAAAGTGTATCCAAATTGAGAACCAGCTGCGATGTTTGTTGCCCAGTTGCCAGGATCCATGTACCTGCAATACTGCACTTGAG
>JAABUS010008677.1_pt1 | contig 11045 bp, 9 predicted proteins | sample 5560161 | NCBI WGS metagenome assembly JAABUS01 (sample SAMN10711885, study PRJNA513376) | rock metagenome | isolation source: Antarctica rocks | place: Antarctica: Victoria Land, Trio Nunatak nord | collected 2016-01-04
GCGATGGAGTTGTCGAACGCCTCCCACATGTTGGGGCTTGTCAGCTTGGCCATGCCTCGGAATCGGCATGTCAGCAGACGGCTGTTGAGTACCCCGACGATGTAGCGGACGTCCTCGTCGACGTGGTCGAACGGGAAGCCGACCGTCGTGTCGGTCGAAGTGAAAAACTTGAAGTCCCAGTCGACCGCGAAGCGATTGCTGGGAGTGCGGTACGGGTTGACGATCCGCGGACGATCGTGGAGCCTCCCGGTGGAGGGGCCACGTCCATCGCCACCACTCGCAGTTGCCGCGTTGATACGCAGCGCGGCCTTCGAGCTTCGCGCGGACGTCATCGCGCTCGAGATACGACCTGACAGTCTGCGGGAGGTCGTCATAGCGCGCGACATCCTCCAGGTAGAGCGCCCAGGGCCCGTTCTCTCGAATGTAGAACGCATCAATGTCAGAGTTCCGGGCGCGCCGCTTGAGCAGCTCCGCGGGGAATCCCAGCTGTCGGACCTCGTCGTCCGAGAAGTTCGCAAAAACGTCATTGGCCCCGGTCTGCATCCCTTGCCCGAGCTCGCAGAGCGAGCGAAGCGGCTGGCCGGCCGAGTCCATAAGATCAAACAGTTCGGCTTCGCGCGCGGACGGAAAGTGCCACGGGTGCTCATCTAGTCGTATCGCGTGGTCATAGACGCCGAAGGGGGATCGTTCGGTCCGCATGCCGTCGACGACCTGCCGTGTGGTGTACGTCGCGCGGTCCATCTTTCGCACATGCACAGTCGCGTCATCGTGCCGCTGTGTCACGTCGAAGCTCACAATCGCCGTCGCGATTCCCGCGTCCGGGAACACCTGGAAGCCGTCGAAGTCGATCAGTTCGTCGAGCCGCGCGTTCCGGGCGAGGGCCCTGCGGACGCCCTTCGCGTAGTACGCCTCGAGAAAGGCTCGGGAGACGATGAAGCCAACCCGATGCCGGGCCAGCTGGACAGCCTTCGCCAGAAAGTAGTAGTAAATGTCAGTCATGCGGTTCCAGATTGACCCGTATGCGTGCTCGAGATACACGGGTACCGGATGGCCCGCTCCGTACGTCGTATCGGCGGAGAAGTAAGGCGGGTTGCCAATAACTACGTCGAAGCCGCCTTCGTCCAGGATCCCTCCGAACCCTTGGTCGGCGCTGTCCCACTTGAACGGGCGCAAACGATGTTCCTCATAGTCGTCGAGTGGTCCCCAAGCGGCCTGAGCGTAGAAGTCGGTAGAGACGACCGAGTTGCCAACCCGGATATTCGAATAGAGCGAGGGCAGCAGTGCGTGCCCGAACCGCATCTGCCTGCGAAGGAACGCCGGCGAGTCAGACTCGAGCGATCTGAGATAGAGGCTCAACGTCGTCACTTCCACGGCGGCGGGATCGACGTCTACGCCGAAAATGCTGTGGCGCAGGAGGTCTGCCTTCGCCTCAGCGGTAAGGCGCTCGACCCCGTACTCGTCCGCGACGTCATGCGCACGCCTTCGATGGCGGGAGTGACCTTGGCGATGTAGACGACCTCGGGGCCCTCCAGGCGCGCGTAGTGGGCCGTCTCGCCGAAGCGTGCCGCCAGCGCGTCGAGGGAGGGCTGCACCGCCGCCTGCTCGTCCCAGCCCTCGTAGAAGGCGAAGGCGAGCCGCACGAACTCGAGTCCGATGCGGTAGCGACCGCCGCGTCGCTCCTGCTCGGCGAGCCCTGCGCGCGCCAGAGTGGCCAGCGCACGATGCACGCTGGGCTTGGGCGCGCCGACTTCCTGGGCCAGCTGGTCGAGCGTGACGCCGCGGGGGTGGCCGGCCAGGCGGGTGAGCAGCATCGCGGGCACGTCACAGCGCGCGCTCTCGGGGTCGGCCGCCACCATCGCTGGTGCGGGAACCTGCGTCGAGCGCAGCAGCTCGAGCACCCGGGTCTCCCGCTCCACCGTGTAATCGGGATCGTCTACCTCCCAGCCCGGCCGAGCCCAGCGTCGCAGCACCAGGGGGTGGGTGCGACCGTCGGCGTCGATGACGTCGAGCGCGTGACTGACGTGCCAGCCGCCCAGCCGCAGGCGCCGAGCCCACACGACCCGGCTCCCACGACCGAACACGTCGGTCACCCAGCGCGCGGCCTGATCGGGGAGCACTCACACGATTCTCGCGCACTCATGGCGAAGGCGCTCCTCCATCCGGGTCGCGGATCCGGGGGAACAGCTCGGACCCACACAACGGACGATGCCTCTACAAGCAGACTCGTCGTGCTCACCGGCGGCGGCGTGCTGCTCGGCGACGGGCTGCGCGCAGTCGTCCGCCACCTCGGCATTCTCGCCACGCTGCTGGGCAACACCACCTTGCGGCCACCGTTGAGGCCGAGGAGGTCGTGCATTTGTGTTGTCTCGGGCAGGTGTCCTGTTCGGTGGCCGGAAGTCCTTGCCGACGTGTTCGGCGAGGATGGGGGTCGAGGATGGGTGTGGTGCGGCGGATCGAGTTGTCGGCGCAGGATCGCGAGGGTCTGGAGCGGATCGTGCGGGCGGCGAGCTCTGAGGTGCGGATGGTCGAGCGCGCGCGGATCGTGCTGTGCGCCGGCGAGGGCTTGAAGGGCGAGGAGATCGCTCGGCGGGTGGGGTGTTCGAAGCCGACGGTGGTCAAGTGGCGCGGGCGTTATGCCCGTCCCGGGATCGAGGGGCTGCGCGACGCGCCGCGTCCCGGGGCGCCGTTGACGCACGGCCCCGAGCCGAGGGCGCTGCTGATCGCCAAGGCGTGCACCCGGCCGGAGCCCAGCGAGGAGGGTGCCAGGCGGGAGCGCTGGACCTATGAGCAGCTCGGCAGGGAGGTGGGGATGTCGGGCTCCCAGGCGCATGTGATCCTCTCGCGGGCGGCGATCAAGCCGCACCTGACCGACTACTGGGTGATGAGCGACTTCTCTCGGCCGGAGTTCGAGCAGCGGATGGGCGAGATCTGCGGGCTCTACGTCGACCCGCCGGAGAACGTGCTGGTGGTCTCGATCGACGAGAAGACCGGCATCCAGGCCAAGTCACCGACCAAGCCCGACCAGCCGCCGCAGCCCGGCAAGCCGGCGCGCCGCGAGCACGAGTACAAGCGCAACGGCACGCAGTGCCTGTTCGCCTGTCTGAACGTTCAGGAAGGCGATGTGCTGGCGATGGCGTCGAAGACCCGCAACCAGTTCGACCTGATCCGCTTCTCGATCACCTCGACGCGGAGATCCCCGTCGTCGAGGGCCAGAAGATTGTCGCGATCACCGACAACCTCTCGACGCGCGGCACCGAGAACGTCCAGAAGTGGCTGGAGGCCCACCCCCGCTGGCGCTTCCAGTTCACTCCGACCCACGCGTCGTGGCTCAACCAGGTCGAGATCTTCTTCTCGATCCTCTGCGGCGGCTGCTCAAGCACGGCATCTTCACCTCAGAGCAGGACCTCGCCGAGCAGATGCTCGCGTTCATCGAGACCTACAACCAGACCGCCAAGCCGTTCAAGTGGACCTACACCGGCAAGGTCCTCGAAGCATGAATCAACGGATCAACAGGATGAACCACTAGCTCGTCGGCTCGGGGATAGGGGCCGAGGTCTGTCCGAACGCGACGAGGGATATGGCCTGCAAATCGAGTGAATTGGCTAATACACGGTTTGTCAGGTTGACGGTCATCAAGGCCGGGCCGCGTCGAGCATCGCGAGCACAATGTGCACGTGTACGTGCAGTATGCTCCCAACGTGGCATACGATGCGGAGGCTGGAAGAGGGACCCAGGCGATCGACCGCGCGCTCCTGATCCTCGAGCTGTTCGACGAGCAGGTGGTCCGCATGTCGGTCGCAGACATCGCCGCGGGGATCGGTGTGCACCGGACTACCGCAGCCCGGATGCTGGCCACCCTGGCGCGCCATCGTCTGGTCGAGTTGGATGCCGACTCGGGCACCTACGAGCTCGGTCTGGGACTGGTGTCGCTGGGCGGTCATGTGCTCAACCGCTTCGCGGCGCGGGCGAACGGGCGCGAGATCGTCCACGACCTGCGCGACGCGACCCGTGAGACGGCCTACCTCGGCGTGCTGGACGGCGACGAGGTCGTCTACATCGACCAGGCCTCGAGCCCGTACGTGCGGGTCAACGTCGACTGGGTCGGTCGCCGTCAGCCGCTGACCGCGGGCGTCACCGGAGCCGTCCTGCTGGCGTTCATGCCGCCCGAGGTCATCCAAGAGGTGCGGCAGGCCAGACGCGGCGATCGTGAGATTCCGGAGTACGCGCGCTTGAGCGAGGCGGAGCTGGCCGCCGTGCGCGAGCAGGACCATCTGGCGCGCTACCGCGAGCCGACCAGCGACGTCGCGGTGGTCGCCGCCCCGGTCCGCGACGTCCGCGGCGACGTGGTCGCCGCCGTGCTGCTGGAGGGTCCGCACCACCGGATCAGCGAGGAGCGCTTCGCCGAGGAGCTCGTGCCCGCGACGCGCCGGGCGGCGGCGCGGATCTCCGAAGCCCTCGGCTTCACCGGGCGATGACCGCGTCCGGCGTTCCCACCGTCGTGCCGCGTGATCCGGCGGCGGCCGAGCCGTCGCGCTGGGTGCTCGTCGCCTGCATTCTCGCCTCCTCGGTCGTCTTCGTCGATGCGACGGTGGTCAACGTGGGCCTCGCGGCCATCGGCCGTGATCTGCATGCGAGCCTCGCCGGCGAACAGTGGGTCATGGCGGCCTACCTCCTGGCGCTCGGGTCGCTGGTGCTCAGCGGCGGGGCCTTGGGCGACGTGCTCGGGCGTCGGCGGGTGTTCGCCCTGGGCGTCGGCGGGTTCGGCGTGGCGTCGCTGGCGTGCGCCCTCGCACCCTCCATCGACCTCCTGATCGCGGCGCGGGCGCTGCAGGGCATGAGCGCAGCCCTCATGGTGCCCGGCTCCATGGCGATCATCGTGGCCGCGTTTCCGATCGAGCGGCGTGGGGCCGCCATCGGCGCCTGGATCGCGTGGACATCGGCTTCCACGGCCCTCGGGCCGCCGCTGGGGGGAGTCCTGATCGACGTCGGCTCGTGGCGGCTGATCTTCGCGCTCAACCTGCCGCTGGTAGCCGCCACGCTGGCCCTGATCGTGTTCGCGGTCCCGTCGTTCCCGCGCCGGGCGCAGGCCCTCGACCTGCCCGGGGCGCTGCTGTGCGCCCTCGGCCTCGGGGGCCCGGTCTACGCCCTGATCGAGCAGCCGGACCACGGGTGGACCGATGCTCGCGTCCTCGGGTCGATGAGCGCCGGCCTGCTGCTCGTCGCGTTCGTGGTCCGCGAGCGGCGCACGGCGGAGCCGATGTTGCCGCTGGTGCTCTTTCGGGCGCGCAACTTCGCGGTGGGCAACCTCGCCACGCTGGCGATCTGGGGCGGCACGGGCGCGGCCACGTTCCTTGTGCTGCTCTACCTCCAACAGGTGGCCGGCTACAGCGCGGTCTCGGCGGGCGCCGCCCTGCTGCCGGTCACTCTGATGATCATGCTGCTCTCCCAGCGGTTCGCGGCGCTGGCCGCTCGACGCGGCGCGCATCTGCTCATGGGCCTGGGTCCGCTGGTCGCCGGCGCGGGGCTGCTGCTGTTCTTGCGCATCGGCCCCCGCGCCGACTACTGGATCGACATCATGCCGGCCGCGGCCGTGTACGGGCTCGGGATGACCATCACCGCCGCTCCGCTCACCGCGACGGTGCTCGCCGCGGTCGGCTCCGGCCACGCCGGCGTGGCGTCCGGCGTCAACAACGCGCTCGCCCGCGTCGGAGGGGTGCTGGCGATCGCCCTGGTCGGCGTCGTCGTCTCGGCACGCTTCGGCGCCGTGCTTGACCAGCAGGCGGCAACGCCACGGGCGAACGCCGGCCAGGTCGCCGCCGTCACGCGCCTGGCCCGTCGACCGCTGCGGGTGTCCACCGCGGCCCCGGAGCTGCGGCCGGCCGCCACCGCGGCCTCGGTCAGCGCGTTTCGCGCCGGCATGGGCGTCTGCGCGCTCCTGGTCATCACGGGAGGCTTGGTGTCGCTGATCGGGATCCGTGACGGGCGGGGCATCCGGCGGCTCGAGCCCGCAGCCCCGGACCGGCCCTGGGCCCTGGCGCCCGAGCCGCCGTCCGGCTGATCGCCCGGTCGGGCAGCGAGCGTTCGCTCGCCCATCCTGTGGCGCTCTGCGCAAGGCAAGTTGCATTTCGGGACGGCCGCTCGTAGAGTTGCGCGCCGATGGAGGCGGAGAAAGCAACGAGCCTGCGGCGTGGGCTGGAGATCCTGTTGGCGCTCGGCGCTGACGAGGCGCTCGAGAACCGCGGACTGGGCGTCACGCGGCTGGCGCAGTTGCTGGGCAGCGACAAGAGCCGCGTCTCCCGGACGCTGCGGACGCTGGAGGAGTACGAGTTGGTCCAGCGCGACCCGAGCACGCTGGCGTATCGGATCGGCTGGCGGATGTACACGCTGGCGCGCCGCGAGGGCGACGCGCGGCTGCTCGACGCAGCGCCGGCGCGGATCGAGCGTCTGGTGCGCGAGTTCGACGAGGCCGTCCACTTGTCGGTGCTGACCGGGGCACGCGTCCTCACGGTCAGCTCGCGCGCCCCGGACCGTGCGCTGAACGCGGGCGGTCTGGTGGGGCGTACCGTCCCGGCGTACTGCACGTCGTCGGGTCGGGCGCTGCTGTTCGACCACGATCGACAGGGTCTGGAGGAGGTCCTCGGCGGAACCACGCTGCAGGCAGCGGGTCCCGACGCTCCCAGGGATGTCGACGAGCTGTTCGCGCGCATCGAGGCAGCCCGCCGGACCGGCTACGCGGTGGCGGTCGAGGAGTCGGAGCCGGGACTCGTCGCCGTTGCGGCTCCGGTCCGCGATCACCGTGGCTTCATCGTCGCGGCGTTGAACCTCTCCGCGCCGGCGTTTCGCTTCCAGGATCGGCTGACGGTGGCCGGCGAGCGCGTGCGGGTCGTTGCCGAGGAGTTGTCGCACGTCGTCGGGTGGTCGCCGCAGGCCGCCATCCGGCAGGTAGAGCCGCTCGAGGCGCCGATGCCCGGCGCCTAGCGGGCCACGTCAGGAGAGGAACCGATGATGCACGATTACCCCGAGCACCTCGTCGACGAGGTCAGAAGTGGCCGGATGTCTCGGCGCGAGCTGATCCGCCGCGGATCGGTGTACGGGCTGTCGTTCACCGCGATCAGCACGCTGCTCGCGGCCTGTGGCGGAAACCCGACGAAGACCACCAGCGACAACAACAAGGCGACGGTCGGCCCGGGCAAGGAGAAGCCGTTTCGCAAGGGCGGCACTGCGCGCGTCGGTGCCTCGAACCCGGCCGGTGAGCTCGAGCCGCTGACCGTCAACGACGGTGGAACCGCCTACACGATGCAGTTGGCGCTCGAATATCTGTGCTTCCCCAAGCCGGACCTGACGCTCGAGCCGAAGCTGGCCACCGAGTGGAAGCCGGGAAGCACGGTCAAGGAGTGGACCTTCAAGCTGCGCGAGGGCGTGCACTGGCACGACGGATCGAAGCTGACCGCCGACGACGTCGTCGCCTCGTTCGACCGCTACTCGGACCCCAAGGGCACCGCGTCGGCGCTGTCGGCCTTCAGCGGCATCCTCAGCAAGGGGAACATCGAGAAGGTGGACGACCTCACGGTGCGCTTCCACCTGGATCGCGCCTACGCGGACTTCCCTGCGCTCGTCAGCGCGCTCACCTACTCGGCGCCGATCCTGCCGAAGAACTACCAGGCGGGCGAGTTCCGCAAGGGCGGGGTCGGGACCGGCGCGTACATCCTCAAGACCTACAAGTCGCAGCGCAGCGCGCATTACGTGCGCAACGACAAGTACTGGGATGGCATGCCGCATCTCGATGCGGTCGACCTGACCTACTTCGCCGAGCCGGCGGCCATGGTGCTGGCGATGCAGGGCGGCAGCCTGGACTTCTTCCCCGGCCCGACCTACAAGGATGTGCAGAACCTGCGCGGACGCAAGGGCATCTCGATCTTCGAGAACCCGTCGAGCTCGTACCGTCCGATGCACATGCGCGTGGACACGGCGCCGTTAACGGACAAGCGCGTGCGCCAGGCGATCGGTCTCGCCGTGGACCGGCAGGCACTGGTCACCTCGCTGCTGGGCGGCGCCGCCGAGCTGGGCAACGACCACGCGTTCGCCCCGATCTTCCCCCTGTCGCCGTCGGCGAGCGATGTGCCGCAGCGCAAGCTGGACGTCGCCGCGGCCAAGAAGCTGCTCGCGGATGCGGGGCATCCCAACGGGCTCAAGGTCACGCTGACGACGCTGCAGTACCAGGACATCCCGCAGCTCGCGGTGCTCCTCAAGCAGCAGCTGCGCAAGGCCAACGTCGACATGTCGCTGAAGATCCTGACCGAGACGGCGTACTTCGGGTCGGGGAAGAACCAGCCGTGGCTCGACGTGCCGATGGGCATCGTCTACTGGGCCTCGCGTGGGGCGGCGAGCCAGCTCATCGCCCCCGCCTACCTCAGCCACGGCGTCTGGAACTCGGCGCACTGGAAGAACGCGCAGTTCGACAAGCTGATGGCCGACTTCGACGCCCAGTCCGACGCGGGCAAGCGCAAGCAGACCGCCGTGCAGGCCGCGCGCCTCATGCAGGACGAGACGCCCGCCCTGATCCCGTACTGGATCAAGGAGCTGCGTGCCGTCGCCAACGGCTTGCAGGGCGTCGCGCCGGGCCCGAACGTCGTCTTCGACCCGTCGACGATGGGCTTCGCCGCCTAGCCGGCGACGATGCGTCGTGGGCCGCTTCGTTCTCAAGCGCCTGGGACTCACCGCGGTGACGCTCGTGCTCGTGTCGATCGTCATCTTCGCCGTCTCGGAGGTCCTGCCGGGTGATCCCGGCAGGACCGTCCTCGGCCCCTACGCGAGCCAGGCGCAGGTGAACAAGATCAACCACCAGTTCGGCGTTGACCGGCCGCTGCCGGTCCGCTACGGCGACTGGGTGTCGAAGTTCGTGCGCGGGGACTGGGGACAGTCGTACCGCCTCGACGAGGGCGTCCTGGGGCTCGTCGTCAACCGGCTGGGCAACTCCCTCGTGCTGGGCCTGTTCGCGTTCGTGCTCGTGGTGCCGTTCTCGATCGCGTTGGGCGTCTTCGCCGCGTTGCACGACGGCCGCTGGCAGGACCGCCTGCTATCGGTCTCGGGGCTGTCGATGCTCGCGTTGCCCGAGTTCGTGGTCGGCGTCCTGGTGATCGTCCTCTTCGCCATCCAGCTCGGCTGGCTACCGGTCTCCTCGAACGTGCCGTCGTGGAATCCCGTCGACATCGTCCGACAGCTCCTGCTGCCGGCGATCCCGCTCATGTTCGTGCTGTTCGGCTACATCTCGCGCATGGCGCGGGCCGGCACCTTGGAGGCGCTGCAGGCCGACTACACCCGAACGGCGACGCTGAAGGGGCTTCCGCGCCGCACGGTCATCGCTCGCCACGTCCTGCGCAACGCGATGCTGCCAACGATCACCGTCGTCGGCACGCAGGTCGGCTACCTGGTGGGCGGCCTGGTGGTCACCGAGACGCTGTTCAACTATCCGGGGATCGGCAAGCTCGCGCTCGACGCGGCCGTCGGCCACGACCTGCCGGTGCTCGAGGGGTGCGTGCTTGCCACGGCGCTGCTGTTCTCGCTGTCGAACCTGTGCGCCGACGTGCTCTACGCCGTGCTCAACCCGCGCATTCGCGTGCGCGCCGCCACGTGAGCACGTCGGCCGGAACCCCCGCTGACGCGATCCTGGCCGGCCCTTCCTCCCGGCCGCCCACGTCGTCGGGCGGGGGCGCGCGGACGTCCGGCGAGCGCGCGCAGGAGACGCGTCGCGCTCTGCTGCGCTCCAAGACCTTCCTCGTCGGCGCGCTGATCGTCGGTTGGTGGATCGCCGACGCATTGCTGTGGCGTGTCATCGTGCCCTACGATCCTCAGGCGACCAACTTCGCCACGTCCGTCTCGCCCAACGGGATCACCTGGTTCGGAACCGACGATCTAGGACGCGACGTCTTCTCGCGGGTGCTGGCGGGCGCCAGCTCCGTGCTTACCGTGGCACCCGCGGCGACCGCCATCGGGCTCGTCGCCGGCACCGTGATCGGGCTCGCCGCCGGTTACTACCGCGGCTATTTCGACGACGTGATCATGCGCGTGGTCGACGCCTTCCTGGCGTTCCCCCTGGTCATCCTCGCGGTGCTGGTGCTGGCGACGTTCGGTGCGTCGACTATCAACGTCATCGTGGTGATCGGCGTCGTGTTCACGCCGCTGGTCGCCCGCACGGTGCGCTCGGCGGTGATCAGCGAGCGGGAGGCCGAGTACGTCGCGGCGGCCCGGTTGCGCAAGGAGTCGGGCCTCTACATCATGTTCGCCGAGATCCTCCCGAACGTGAAGGGTCCGATCCTCGTCGAGGCGACGATCCGGTTCGGCTACGCGATCTTCACGTCGGCCACGCTCTCGTTCCTCGGGCTCGGGATCCAGCAGCCGTCACCCGACTGGGGACTGACGATCTCCTTGGCGCGCGCGTCGATCGCGGTCCAGCCGTGGGTGGTCGTGTTCCCGGCCCTCGCGCTCGCCACGCTCGTCGTCGGGATCAACCTGCTCGCCGACGGCATCCGCAACGCACTGGACGAGGCATGAGCCGGATCCGGATCGGCATCGTCGGCTGCGGCGAGGCGGCGCAGATCATGCACCTTCCAAGCCTCCGTCAGCTCACGTCGCGCTTCGAGGTGTCCGCGGTGACGGACGTGAGCGCGACCGTCGCCGAGGGGGTTGGCGAGCGCTTCAACGTGGCGCGTCGCTGCACCGACTGGCACGAGGTGGTGGGGGACCAGCACGTGGATGCCGTCCTCGTCACCTGCCCCAACGCCTACCATGGGGAAGTCGCTCTCGCCGCCCTGGCGGCGGGCAAGCACGTCATGGTGGAGAAGCCGATGTGCCTGACGCTGCGCGAGGCCGACGCCCTGGTCGCCGCGCAGCGGGACACGGGCCTCGTCGTACAGGTGGGCTACATGCGCCGCTACGCGTCGGCGTTCGTAGAGGCCTGCCGGCTCGTGGCGCGGATGGGGGAGATCCGCCTGGCGCGCGTGCGCAACGTCCTCGGCCTCAACGAGCTGATCGGCGATCAGGCCGCC
>JAABUS010008679.1_pt1 | contig 11042 bp, 15 predicted proteins | sample 5560161 | NCBI WGS metagenome assembly JAABUS01 (sample SAMN10711885, study PRJNA513376) | rock metagenome | isolation source: Antarctica rocks | place: Antarctica: Victoria Land, Trio Nunatak nord | collected 2016-01-04
CCGGGACAGCAGTCAGGCTGCACAGCGAGCAGCAGCAAAACCTGAAGCTCATGACCATTCTGGCAGTCCGGATATGGCCTTTGTTCTGCTGCCCAGGATGCAACCGGGCATGACTCACATTGCCACTGCTGCCTGCTACACTGCAGTGGCAAATGTTGCTCGCACGTTGGCCAAGTCAGCAGTGGCGGCAGACCGAAGCAATGCAACATCAGCAGGTAAGATCTTGGGCTCAACTCCATCTTGCAGCCATGCTTGGCATCTGTGTTGCTTTTTGGGATGTGCTAGCATTCTGTGGTCTAGGGCACCTATGGGATGGCTGTAGCAAAAGCAGCAGGCCTTGCTTCAGTCTGGCATGATGAGCTTCTGCTAGCTCAGGTGTTGCCTACACCCAGGCCAAGATTGTTGTGTGACGCGCTATTTCTTCATGAGCTGCAGTTGGTAGCTTGATTCTATCATGATGAGCTCCATCCTCTACGGTGTGCATCACAGGATTGTACATGATGTTGCTTTCAGCATGAGAAGCATGTCCTATTGCGTCTTCACTGCTCAGCATTTTCCTGCCTGGCCATGTCTGCAGGTGGGGCTGTCTTGCATGGCATCGTGCAAGATCTGCTGCAAATCTTTGAGGCCCAAACGCCTCCTCAAAACACCCAAAGCCCAGCAAGCAGCAGACGCCACACAGCTCTTGGTACAGAGGCTCGGCCCAGCATAGCGTGGCAAGGCAGAGCCACTGCTGCAGTTGTTGCCTTGACTGAGGTTTTATACGGTGCATCGCCTGTTTGGCAACCTGCACAAGCCCAAATCGGCAGCAATCCCACCTCATCTGGCGACAGCAGGCGACGGCGCAATGGTGGCAGGACTTGCTCCACCACAGCAGCAGGTGATGAGGCAGTTAGTGATGCTGGACAGGAAGGCGGCACAGATGGCGAGGACGCAGGACGTCATGGCAATGAGTCTGCATCTGATGTGGGTGCGTCAGTGCATGGTGATGGGGCGCTGGAGCAGCTGGTAGTACAAGTGTTAGGCGACTTCAGCAGCGCTGACGTCTGGCAAATGCCTACGCATGTAGAGCCTGATGCATCACCAGGAGGAACTGCCCTCACTCCACAGGTGAGTATCAAATCAACATGCCTGCTTAACAGCATGGGGGTCACTTCTGCCAGTCTGCTTTGTGCAGTCTCACAGAATTATGGAGCTGACACCCTTCTCCTCACGCTACACTGCAGGTGCTGGGAGAGAACGCAGTCCTGATCAGAGCTTTGCTAGAGGCAGTGGGCACCTTTGCACGGCTGCTGGGCCCTCGCTTTGCAAGCAATGGTCTCATCCTACGCAAGGTGCTGCTGCTGCTGCTGGAGCGGCTGGCAGACCCTTGCCCCTCTGTGGCTGCTAGTGCTGGCGCGGCCCTGGGCTCCCTGTGCCTACACTGCGGCTATCCCTCAAGGCAGGCCCTGCTGACACACAATGCAGACTACCTTGTGGACGGGCTGTGCCGGCAACTGCGCTCACTGCAATCTCACCCAAGGTATGCCGCTCACTGTTGCTGTGCTGCAAGACAGGTCTTGTGAAATGATAATGCTGACTACCTGGATTCTGCCTTGTGTTGCCAACTGCAATGGCTGGAATGTTGTTTAAGGAAGGTCAGTTCTGGTGATGCATGAGTCTTGTGCCAAGCAAAGTGGGTACAAATCTGAGGGCAAAACGCAGACAAGGCATGAGACACGGTGCAACTGCAGTTGTGATGGTTGCTGCAATCTGACCATGCTGACTATCCCATGCAGCGATTTGGCAAGCAGCAAACTCCTTCAGACAAGCCAACAAGGCTTGTGACCAAGTCTGCTGCGCCGACAAGTGACACGCCTTCAACAATCTGCAGATTCTCTTCCATGTCTGCTCTGTGTATACAGCACAGCTGCGCTTTTGCATCTCTGTCTCCAGATGGTTTTGTTGCACTTCCTGCTAGACATGAGTGAACAGACTATGTTGGTGCAGGGCGCCATATCTGTTTGCTGCTGTCCTGCAGCAGGCAGGGGCAGGGCCGCAGCTATTGCCCCTGCTGGCTGACCCTGCCAGGGCAGCTTTCCAGGGCCTTTCTATCACTGCCCGTCACAATACAGCTTTCCATGTACATCCATTCCTCCAGGTGACCTTTTTTGCTCATTGTCCCATCTGGAGTGAGTGTCAACTCAAAGCGTCAGTATAGAGGGTGTTTCTGAATCAGTTGGCCTTGTTCTCTCCTACCTGAAGCATATTTGTGAATTCCAGGTGTTTGTCCTCTGAACCGTTTCTATGGGGAAATGTAATGCGCTGTCCTGCTGCACAAAAGCAGCAATCAGGACAGCATCCTGTTAGTTTGTCTTTCTAGTGTTATGGTGCCCATTCAAATGCCACGCCATTGGCTTTGCCGTCTGTAAAGGCACTGCTTACATCTAGCTATGAACAAACTCATCTCTTGTCTTGCAAAAGCTATTCAGCAATGTATACAGTAGCAAGACATGCACGTACTGCATGAGGGGGTGTTGCTGCGCTTGTGGTCTCCAAGATAGGTCTCGCAAGATGCGCTATCTTAACAACCTGGATCAGAGTAGCATACAAATACGCTGACATTGGTTTGCGCAAAGGTGCTGACTGCAGCTGCCTAGCTTGCGCTGGCGCAGGTTTGGATTGTTTTCCTGATTGTTACAGGTGCTGATGCATATTGTGACCATCTGTCAGGCTGAGGCTGCTGTGCTGCTGGCTGCTACTCAAGCAGCTGCTGATCAGATCAAAGATGCAGTCAAAGCTGCTCAGCCACACTGCTCAGAGGATGATCAAGATGAAATGTCAGGATCATCACGCATTGACGCTGTCAGAGCCTACTTTGAGGAGCACCATAACGCAAAAGCTGGTGCTGCTGCTGAAGCAGACGTCAACTATACTGCAGGTGAGTTGTCTGCCTGAAGTTGGTGTTGGCGCAGGATATCAAAATCAGCATTGAGTGACCTTTGTTGACAAGTCTATGGATGTGAATGCCTGTGAATGTTAGCGTGGGGTGCAATGATTGCTACTGCTGCTATCACTCACATGCAACTTTCTGTAGTATGGGCCATTCCAGCATCCTTGCAGTGTTGTCACGGAGCATGCCCTTCACGCACCCAACCTCTAAGCATTTGCAAATGGTACAGTACTCTGTACACTTTGTCTGCATGCATTGTTGGCAAGAATGGCCTCACAGTAGTCTATACTGCATACAGCAACTTTGTGTATCTTGGTAGAATAAGTATGCGTTGTGGTATACCTATCCTTGCACAAACCAATGTTGCACCCACTACTTGCAGGGTTGGATGTCATCGAACAGCTGAGTAGCAGGAGACGCCAGATTCACTCTGTTGCTGTGCTGGCGCATGCCAGTGCAGATGTGGCCACCCCTCTACTGCTATCTGCCACCCTAAAGGTGAGAAATGTGTGTTTGCATGAGGTAGTGTCTGCACATCATCAGCTCATGTTATGAGCTGTCCTTTTCAAAATCTGATCTTGGTACACGCTCACCTTGAAGACTTTACATCAGCCCTGTGTCAGATCTTTTTGGCCTCTGGATTTGTTTTCCATGTTGCACACATCGGTGTGCCCAATATATGCTTTGTTGCATGTAAGAAAACCGCAGGCTGCTCTGTCCTGCTAAGTGTAATACATGTGAAGCAATGGTGAATATCCAACAGGTCATAGTCACATCCTGACTGTCCTGCCGGCTGTTATAGGTAGGGCTGTTGGCATCAAAAGTAGGACTGGTGGCTCTCAAGGCCCTGCATGCCACAACAGCTGCCCTGGACCTGTATGAGCAGGTGCTCACCCCTGTCACCAGCAAACAGGAAGGGGTGGGGCCGCCCCCTCCTGACACCCCCCAGCTGCTGCCCAGTGTCCACGCAATCTGGGGTCCACTTGTTGGAGCCCTCAGGGTAAGTTGCAGGCACTATGCCAACAACCAGTGACTGGCTGCTGGTGACATATGTCCTTTGATCACCACCCTCCATTGCCTCCTCCTCCTATCACACCTCAAAACCTGTCACTCATCCAGGCAGCGACTTGCCTTACCTCTGATTCCTTCGGTCTTCTTGATGTGCCAGCAAGTGCACTTTGCTGGGTGCAGAATGATAGGCCAGCCTTGGTTCAGGCAGCAATGGAGTGCTTGGTGGGTGTCTGCCAGTTGGCTGGCCCTCAGTTTATGATGCGGCGGGTGCAGACAGAAGCATGGCCTGTTCTGGTGCACTTGCTGAAGCAGGGCAGACCTGAACGCAAGCACCTGCCCTACTCTGCTGGTGACCAACCACTTTCTCGGCCCATCTTGCTACGGCACACTTTGACAACAACAGTTCTTGTGATGGTTGAACACAACTCGCTCAAGGTGGCTTCTGTTGTGAACACTGATGGCCCAGGGTGTGACATCAGCTCATGCAGGCCCTGAGTCACGGTGTATATGCAAAGCTGACAAGAGGTGCATGTTTGAAAGTGTGTCCTGCCTGGTATGACTGTGCTGCCATTAAATCAAATCCATTGTGACTTCATGATGGGCAATAAGGGTGCTCAAAGAAGATGCCACCATGCCATTTGACTGGGCAACTATCCAACTGACTGTCATGCATGGCCCAACGCATCTATATTAGTCGCTCAAAGTTGAACTGAGGCTTGAACACATGAGGACACAAATAGCTGACTGGCAAAGGGCATGTTGTCCTGACATCAGGTTGTCCCTTATTTTGTGCAATGAACAACACCATTGATTGAGGCTGCTGCCTTGTTGCAGGCAGGGGAGCACTGTTGGCTCCTGCAGCGCTTCAACAGATGCGCTACAGTGTTCTGCACTGCGTCAGGCAGCTGGCTGACGCTGCTCAGGGGTCCACCATTTGGAAGGGCATGACTGACAAAATTGCTGAGGTGGTGATTGTCTACTTGGACGGCAGTCAGACAGCAGCTGTTCAGGAAGCTGCTGCCCAGGTCAGTGACATGCGTCACTCATTTGTGCAGCTAAATTGCTGTCCTGGATGCAAGACGTGTATAGTCATCTGCAAAGTGCACTGGCAGACAGTCTCAAGACAGGTTACTGACAGTGCTTGCCATCCCACACCGACACTTCCGTGTCTCTGGCTTACCTTGTGTTCTTCCCCAACTGATCCGCTACTGACCTGAGAAGAGAAGTTTTGCTCCTGCAGCCCTCGCTCCAAAGAGGAATGCATGTGCATGAGATGTGTGACAGCAGCTAATCCCTGTGTGTGTGTGGTGTGTGTGTGTGTGAATGTATGATGACATGCTGCAGGCACTGCTGAAAGTTGCCAAGCTTGATCCGGACGCTGTTTGGCTGTTGCTTCAGTTGCACACATCCCAGAATACATTTACACCAAATCCAGACAAGCAAATCTTTCTGGAAGCACAGCAGCTACTAGGTGGTAAACTTGCCACAGACTCTGCATTGCAGTTGCCTGTGGTCAGCCCACACTTGTCTGCACTTCAGCATGAGGTTGAACAGATGCAGTCAGGCTGGCACAAGCTCTGATCTGAAGTAGAGTTTTTAGACATGTAACAGCGCCGCCGTGACTGTCAAGTCAAAAGTGCTGAGCTAATTGGCAGAGTGCAGCATGACATGCTGCAGACATCAACTGCTTGTTGCCAGTCGGTAGTCAAGTCAGACAGAACTGTCTTCCCTCTGTTGACTTGCTGTTTACATTGCTGGTAGCGTGGCAGTGATCGTCAGCTGTCCAATCTTCAGCCTACACCTTGCGACCATTTGTTGCCAATTTGTAGGCATAGTCTTCATAGTACACCTTGCCAGAAGCTGCTTCTGCTGCACAGCTGCAACACACACAACCAAGCATCCAAATGGGAGAATGCTTACTGAAAATACTGAAAGTGGTGCATGCGCAGCACAGCATTCACTGTGCTGTTGTGCTTCTACCAGGTGCATGAAAATTGCATTCCAGCGCACAGGACCCAATCTGACAACATGCATGGATGCAGTAGGATCCAATTTGACAACATGTGCGGATGCAGTAAAAGCCTCTAGTAATGCTTAGGTCAAAACAGGGCTGGTGAGGAACGCATGGCATGGGCATGATTGGTGTCACAGAACCTTAGCATTGTGCCTGTCTCTTGGGTGCTGAAAGCTTCCCCTCTGGCAGACATCAGGCTTCCAAACAGTTCAGCGTCAATGTATCCCTTCTTTTCAGGATCTAGTGCTCTGAATGCCCTCATGAGTTTGTGGTAGTCATCTCTGATCAAATCGTTCTTGTTGCTGAGAGCAAAAGCAGACACAACCTGCAGATGCACATTGCGGTCGGCTTGCCAAATCAGCAGGAAACCATTGTGCAGATTAAGGTGATGGTGTCCCACCTGTTCAAAGCGATCTAATGGAATAAGTGCTGTGTCCTCTGTTTGTGTGCCCTTGAGCTGCGAACAACAAATGTGCAACATCTACTATGGTGTTGCCGTCACTTGAGGCCAACTTGCAGGCAGCTCAATTCAGGCCAAACAGACTGAGCAGATACCTGTTCCATAAGTTTTTCAACCTGACTGCCTGTTGGGTTGATACCCATGGACCTCACTATTGTGGGAATATCCCTTCAAACCAGTCATAGCTGAAGTGTCTTGCTTTCACGCTCTATCAACTGGGTAAGGGCGGTGTGTTTGCAAGAGCTTACTTCTCATCCACCATCTTCGATCCTTCCTTGTGCTCAAACACCAGAAAAGCATCTCGAGCGATTCTTCGTGCTTCGTCTTGTGTGGCGTCAGACGGCATTGCGTTTGTGATGTTGGTGATATTAGGCAGAATTGTTGGGCAACACAAGACTGATCGAAGCCTGTCAACCTCAGAGGAAGGCTTGCTGCAGCTCACAAATCCGATGCAACACGAGAAGAGACACCGGAGCAGCTTCCGCCGCTACATGCATAAAGTCAACCATAAGGTCTGCCAGGATGGTATCTGGTCTGGATGAAATCTGTGACATCAGCATGCACATGCGGCACGTGGTCACGTTTGGCAGGCTGGCCTACTGACTCTGCGCGTGCAAACAGGTGTAAGTCAGATTTAATACCCTAGCATCTTAAGGCCTGGTCCACGATGCTTCGTAAGGGCATCTTCGTGTAAGTGGAGAGGATCGCAGGGAAAGGTGCTGCCATTGGCAAGATCGACTGCACAGGTCAAGCTGGCTATCAATCTAAGAATGTCTCAGGCAGCTGGGACCCCCGGCCGGCCTTGGCAGGATGGCCCGACAGCACCTCGCATCGCGACGCCCGCCAGCACGCAAATGATACCAGCGATCGGTCTCAAGAAGGACATCGCGGCGGCATTCAATCTCAGGCATCATGCGTGTATAAAAGCTTCTACATCTGTCAAGGTACGCTCGGCACGCAAGATCGGGCTTGCAACCCTAGTCCCGCTTAGCAAGAATGTCATCCCGCCTGCGACCCTAGTATACTGCTTCGCTGTTTGGATTGTATTCTGCCATCTCGACATTATGTTCCTCCACTCATTGTGCCGATTGTGTCCCTTACACCATCGGATGTTCCAAACCAATCTTGCTCACAAGACGTAACGCTCTGCAGGTACCTACCGTTCCTCAGCCACGGGTCCAAAAGTTTGGAAAGCTGTTTGATACCTCTTCGGAGTGTATAGCTGTTGGTGGTCACCGAGGGTGAGCGTTACCTGCTCTTCAAGACTAACAACATTCACTGCACTTCCAGTTGACAGCCTTGATGCTGCTGCCAATCAATATGTTGCTGACTCTCAAAAGTGCGCTGCAGGAATGGCCAGAACCTCATCAGCGACTCTGGCAAGATGGTGCCTGAAACAAGGGAGAACACACTTTCCTCTTTCTTTCGAGCTGTCTCTAATGGCGCCACCTTCATTGAGTTTGATGTCCAAGTCACCTCTGATGGTGTGCCTGTCATCTGGCATGACAACTATGTGGTGACTGGTGACCCAAAGGCCCCAACATTCAGAATGATCAGTGAAATTACATTGGGGGAGTTCAAGGGCTTGTGCAGCTCAGATGGGTTTCCTGCATCACAGCCCCTGTTGCGTCGGTTTCACAGGCAGGATGGGACTCTCATGTCTGACTACACAGTCTGGCGTGTTGTAGAAGACGGCGAGCTTCCAACTCTCGAGGAGCTGTTTGTCAGCATGCCAGTGTCGGTGGGCTTTGACATTGAGCTGAAACTGACAACTCCCAATGATCAGCTGTACACCACATCAGAGGAGGTGCTAAGGATGACTGATGCAATCTCTGCAAAGGTTCAAACATTCTCTGAACAAGGCAGGACCGTGTTCTTCAGCTCTTTCTGCCCTTGCACTTGCAAACAAATGAAGGTTCTGCAACCCATCTGCCCGGTCATGTTCTTGTCAGATATTGGTGCTGAATGGCATTGCAACCCCCAAAGGACTAGTCTGCTGTCAGCTATGCGATTTGCCAAGGAAGCCAAGCTAGACGGATTAGTAGTGGAGACAGCTGAGCTTAAAACACAGCAGCATATGGTCGAGGAGGTTCGTGATCAGGGTTTGCAGTTGTTGACGTTTGGCATTGACAACAATGATCCTGACTGGGTTAGGAAGCAATATTTCTTGGGTGTTCATGCTGCTATTGTAGATGAGCTGCCTAGGGTTGGCTCATCTTTGTGGTCCCCCATCGGCATGTGAGCTGTGTCAGTGCGATCTGCTCTGTGTCTGATAGGTTTTGCTGTGTGTCTAACTTTTCTTTGTGTATTTGCAGCCAATGGTATTTGCAACAATGCCAATGTTACTGTGTGCATCTATATGCATTTTCCAAGGCTAGCCGTGAAGCCCCGCTACGCTTGAACATTTATGCCAAAGTGATATGTATGTGTGTGAGTGAGCCTGTTTTTTCCACACAGAGTTGTATTGAGTGTAGGAACCGCCTCTGTGTTGCACAGACAATTTTTGCCAGTCAAGAATCACTATGGCTTTGTGAGCTTGTCCACAACCCTGAAGAAACACACCTGTAAGACGTTATTAGCCACATCAAGCTGATCACAGTACTAGTACCAGCAGTGTGGCCTGTAGCCCTCGTGGGCCCTAGTATTTGTATATGGGTACGGACCTAGTCGTTTTCTCACGCAAGTCACATGCTGTGCTGTGTCTGGTACAGCATACTTGACAACAGGCGGTCTGATAAAAGTGAGGGACCATACGCAATGCAGAAACTCTGCAGTTACCCCCTACAATGATCATTTTCTACTTCAGCATGCACCACAGCAGAAAGATGCAGAGATGCTGCCAGCTCGAAACAGGCTTGTGTGTTGCTTTCTTGGCATAGCATTCGTTAATAAGGCAATGAATGGTGTGTGTCAACATCTTCATATATGGCATACCAAATTTGCTTGTTTGCGCCAAGGCTAGTTGTGCAGCATTACAGGACCAAAAGGTCAGGAGTGCTGACACAGGCTAGGGGTACGTCCAAAGCTGAAAAGGCTGCACATTTGCCATATAATCAAGCTGTCCGACACGCTATATGCAGCACTGCAAACAGCCATGCCTCGCATAGAAAGTTGCATGGCTCACAGGTCCACACTTGAGATCCTACCCTGCAGCAGTCAAGCCTAGTCAGCAAGTTTACTGTTGCTCACTACTGTGTCAGACTATCCTGATAAGCCACAGCATGATGTGCTACCAATCGACACTTCGATACCTGCTTGTGCTGATAACATCAGCTACGCAGATCCAGAGTCTTGAATCTTTTTCTCCCCTCCACCAAGCTGACCTACCACAACTTCATCGTAGCTGGTGTTTGCCCCACTTGCAGATGCAACGGGTCCCTTCTGGCCCTTTGACTGGTCTACGCTGTGCTCTGGGTTGTCCTCTGGAAGACCGCTCTTGTCCTTTGGAAAGTTTCCGGGTGTGTGCTCGCCTGATGATTTCCCACAGTAGTGAGTAAGGTGAGTTTCGTCGATTCCTATCTTGCTCAATCTGATCAGCAGTCACCTGTGGCCTTCTGGGTCTCTTTTTCGGGCTCCTCATGCTGTTCTGTTGGCTTTGTCTTGGGCCGAGATCCCTTTGGCATGTCTCGCCATTGCTTCTCACTCATAGGCTCATTGCCATCTGTGCCTTCAACCGGCTGACCGTGGTCATGACCAGCAAAAGCTTTTTTGTCTCCCTGGCGACCCATGTTTGCTTGATGCGAATCGTGAGATGAAGGATTGCTTGACACACGAAGTGCAAGGAACAGCAGCCATGCAGGTGCATGGAGAAACCCTAGAACGGATGCCATCTGAGTCTGCATGTCGAATTTGCATATCATGAGGCCATTGGTCCAGTAGGTCTTCTACCGTTCACTCCTGCGGTGACAGGCAAAAGTGCCGCATGAGGATGTAATCATGTGTCAGCAGTTTTTGTAAAACTGATAATGTGTAAGTACACTCGGTTGGCATTCCCACTGGGCCATCACTAAAGCTTCTGTCTTGATCAGGTACAAAACCTGTACAGCCAGGGTATCATGGCTTCAGCGGCCGGCCTGTACGCCTCCACTGCCGGGGATCAGGCGCATTTACCATGCAGTACAAGCTGACATGTATTTGGGTTACTCCTGGGGCTGTCAGCATAACTTGCTCCAGTTGTTGGGTCCTTCTGAGTCAATCCCAGGCGCCTGTTACTTGACCCTTAAGCCCCCTAACTAGGACTGCGCTCAGTAACCTCATGCAATGCTTGTCTTTGCACCATCAGACGTTGTTAGATGCTGCTTCGGCGTTCATCGACACCAAGAGCTGGTCCCTTAGTCATTTTGATGCCTTATGTAAAGCTGAAAGCGTTGCCAAATGCGTTTGACAATCGCAATCGCAGTCGCAACCGCAATATTTGTGTACATCTACATCAGTCGGGAATTGTGGTGTGTAGGTGTGGCTTTGACCTGCGTTATAGCTTGTGCTGTTGTGGCCCTGTTCTGCTCTTGGACACCACACGTCTGGCTCTTGATCGTTTGCAGGGTCTCAAGCATGCCAGACCGGGTGCTTATCTGGGGTTCAGGATCTGCGCCATGCTGGCGAGTCATGATTGCTCTGGAAGAAAA
>JAABUS010008680.1_pt1 | contig 11039 bp, 9 predicted proteins | sample 5560161 | NCBI WGS metagenome assembly JAABUS01 (sample SAMN10711885, study PRJNA513376) | rock metagenome | isolation source: Antarctica rocks | place: Antarctica: Victoria Land, Trio Nunatak nord | collected 2016-01-04
GCACTGCATGAGAGCTTGCTGCTGTACAGCTTAGTCACCATTGCCTTGACTGTGCTCACCTCCTGGATATTTCGCTTCTTGTGCAAGCGCTCTTCTTCATCGTCAGCAAGGCCTTCAGATGAAGGCCCTGCAGGCTCAGCACCAGCTGCCAGGATTGCATCAAAAATGTCAGGGGACTCAGCTTGGGCTGTGAAGTCCACATTCTGTGGTCGAGACTGGGCTGGCATGCCCTTGATGCCTTCTGCTGCTGCTGAGCTCTGGTTCTTGAGCTGCTTAGCATTCAGGATAGCCATTTCCTGAGCTGATATTGGCTGCTCAGAGGTGACCTTCACTACGGAGAGCCAAACGTGCTTAGGGGCCGCTGAGTTGCTCTTCATTACCATTCTGCCCCATTGGGAGCTGCCATGGGTTGTGTACAGCAGCGTAGTACCACCCACTGTGTCCCTCATCTCTTTGCTGATGCTGACAAAAACTACCAAGGCAGCTGTCAGTGGCTCTGCTGGCTTGAACACTATGCAAAGCCCTGCCTTTGAGGATAGTTTCTGCTGCCTGTTGCCGCTAGTGATGCCAAGGTACGACTCTCCAGCTGGGGTGAACATAATGCTGTTCACGTTGTTGATGTTAATCTCGTCGGCTGTCCGCACATGTCCCTTGCTGTCATAGAAGTACAGCTGAGGATCTTCTGGCCGTCTGAGAATCTTGCCATATTTCTTGGCTGTTCCACAGAGGAGAGTGAAGTGCTGAAGCAGCATTTCTGGCTGCGCATGGTCCTTTGCACGTGGCAGGGAGTCAGAGACCACTGCATGCTGCCAGGTTGGGTCACTGTTTGCTGTGCCAGTTGCTGGAGTGAGACGGATGTGAAACTCTCCTGGCACTTTGATTTCCACATATTTGCAGGTGCGCAATTTGGTGGCTGCTGCAGCTGAAAAGGTGTGGTAGTGAAAGTGACCGTTAGCACTGTGGGGAGCCGTGCTGTGCATCTCCAGGATCTGGAGAGTTGGGTGGGTGATTGCTGCGTCCATTGCAGCAAGTTCAGTCAGCCCTACATATGTCACAGCATTGCTGATATCTGATGGGATGACATAATATACAGTCATACAATTATACAACTGTATTGCTGGTCTATCACATTTAGTTCTTTGGCATGTCAACAGATGATTCACACTACTGCACGATTTCAATCTTGGATTTGCATTCAAAGTCAATGTTCCATCCATGATGAGGCAAGCAGTGTTGCACATATCTTGTGGTGTGGCATGTTGCAAGGCATGCAATGCGTCGCTACTCGTTGAGTTGCACTTGCCTTTTGCCATGTGCATTTGCACTAGATGAGTGTAGATTGTTCGACTCCAGTCTTCCATACACTTGCCAGCCCAGAGATGGGACTTGGGATTGGGATTAACATGGTCCCCAGTCATGAGTGTATCCACTCTCATTGGAAGGCTTTGCTTGCGGTCCCGCGTGTCATAGTATGGGGCAACCACAGTGAAGGTAGGTGCTCCAGTTCTGACCTTGCCTGTGCCATCGCTGCACAGCACTTCATACTGGTTCAGGGGGCTGTCTGGCAGGCTGAAGGTAGCCAACAGCTGCGGCACCAGGTCTGGATTGAACTGCGGCTCTAGCTGATAAGCCTCTGTGCCGCTTGCCTTATATGTTCTGACCTTGTCTTTGGGGATGCTGATCACCACCCCAGGTACTAGCTTGTTGCACTTCAGCATCAGATCTGCTGCAATGCCATCCTCTGTGCGCTGAACGCCAAAGTCCTTGGCTATTGCTGATACTCGTATCTGCTTCCTCCAGTCCTGACTGTTGACTAGACTTGCCTGAAGCGGCACACCAGTTACCTGCTGATGCTGATAAGCTGCGCTTGATGCTAGCAGCAGATTGAACCCTTTGCTGGACAATGGGGGAACATCTTTGTTGGCCGCTAGATTCTGTTTGAGGCTGACATAGCCTGTTGTGGGTCGAGGCTGGCCAACTCTGGGCAAAGTTTTGTATACTGCCTCCCTAAACGTTTGCTCGTCTTGTTCTTCTACGTGGAACAGAGCACCTGCATCAGCCGGTCGTCGTGGTTCAGGATTGAGTTTCGCGACAGAGCTTTTGGTGATCGTGCGTTGAGTGTCTATCACTTGACATGGCTGTGTACTAGTCAGATTTGTAGTGTCCCTTTCTGCAGCCCAACTGTGAGCAAATCGATCGTAGCTTTCTCTCGCAAAGTCCTTGAGTTTTTCTGCGATGTCTATCTGCGATGCGTTCTGCGTGGCTTTAAGAGCCTTTTCTGTGATCTGTTCTGAGTGCACAACAGCCGCTCTGTGCCCACACAATAAGGTACTCCCGCAAGCGGGCCAATATTGTGTGGGTGCAGCTGTGGCATGCGTGTATGCTGTGCAAAGGTGCAGCGTCAACAGGCAAGTCACCCAAGTGAGGCGGGATGCATGGTGGAACTGACCGTTTTCTCCGGTCAGGTATGCGCCCGTCGCCATCTTGCTGGTGTCTTCCTTCTGTGGCTGCGTACTCAAGAGCTTAGCGCTCTGATGTTTTGTTCCACTGATCAAGGCAAAATGCATTCCTCACTGTTCAGTAGTGCTCTGCAAAACAGGCTCACAGCAGGCATGTGTCACTGTAATAGCACCTGTGGAGATTCGTTCTTCATACAGGTGTGCAGTGAGCCAGCTCAAATGCACTGCAGCACTGGTCTGGGCAAAACACATTCCCCACTGTTCAGTAGTGCTCTGCAAAACCGCCTCTTTACTACTATACAAGCTTCAGACTTTGATCAACGATACATGCAGTTGAAGTACAGCGTCCTCTTGTAAATAACGTGTCAAGTCGAGCTTGCAAGTCTGCACAGCTTATTTCAACAGATGACATGCAACAGACATGTTGCATTCTTGATCGGCCATGAGGCAAACCTTATTTGAATCAGTCGTTCTTGACGTTTGTCTCGTCAACGTGTTGACTGTGTCACATGTTTGACTTGTTTGTCGTTTGGCTATCATTCTCTGTGTCATTTGGCTGATTTGTCGCAGGTGCAGCTGCATTGTCATCAGTCAAACGGTGGTTCTTGGACGTTGCTGGGTACACGAGTAATAAATTGCTGCCTTTTCAAAAAACATTCCTGAAATTAGGTCATGACAATGTACAAATTAACTCTTGGATCAGGGTTCCAACAAAATACGAAAAGCTTGTATCATTCAAGCCATAAATGTGAACTTTCCTCAAAATCCTTGGCCACCTTGGCCATAGTTTTGGTTCTCGCTTGCAAACCATCAACCTGCAAGAAGGGATTGGTGGGGCTCGTTGGCGTTGTTAATCCATTGGAATATGACTTGCCTGTTGTTGTGTACATATATTGGTCAGGAGCCAAAACCACTTTGCCCAATGACCGCCAGTCGGCAGATTCGATCCTGCTTTTGCCTGTGGAGCCTTGTGGAGGCCCGGTGGAGGATATCTTTGTGAAACACTGGCTGAGCGGCTGAAACGCTCAGATGTAGACCGCGCAAAGTAGACAGAGGGGCGAGCAAGTTTATGAAGTTCTTCTAGAACACCTTATGCTTGCAAGGGACAGATATCCAAAATAGACAAGCAGCTTGGACAAGTTCTGAAGGTTACGTAGCTGATCTATCTTCAAGAAGGAACAGTTTCCACGACGTTGCACAGCTGCATTTGCAACATTCCGCCATGAAATATTGGTGGGGCACAAAGACGGTAGATCGTTGTTGAGTCATGAACGAGGTAGCATGCGCCAGCAAGCAATTGTGGCAAGTGCAGGTCAACTTTTGCGTTCTCAGACCTGTGATGCGCAGACAGCATGCTGGATGAGCTAAGCTCAGTCATTTTGAGTGAAATTTGAAGGCTTACTAAGTTGTAAAAAGTTACAGAGCCTTGGAGAGATGTGACAATGACTGCAACATTGTGGTCCTTGGCATCTACCATTGGCATCTACCAAACCTTACACGATCTCTACCTAGGCCATCACATTATACAGTCTGGCTGGAATCCGTGTAAAGACAAGGGATTTAGCTGTCCAATGAGGCTGCCTTTGGGATTTGAAACATTGCCACATACAGAAGCTACAAAAGCAGATACTACAGGCTCCACGCAACATTCGTTGACATCCTTCAGTGGCTCCTGTTCCAACCTCAAATCACACATCATTGCACACTTGCTTGACTTCCACGACCTCTGGGGGTGTGTACTCAGAGAGAGCAGCACCCAAAGTGCGGACTGGACCTCGGCACACACCGTCTTTCACATTGTTGTGCCACAAAGTCCGTGTCTCTTGAGCAAGGGCACATGGTCCACACCAGCACCACAAGCAACAATCCCCAACAGAGCTGCCTGGAATTCCAAATGCTTTGCGCATCTGCGTTCTACGTCGGCCAGCATAGACGGCACCCACACTGATGGGAATGGCCAGTGCAGCAATTAAAACTAGCAAGAACAGCACAAAAATGGGTAGCATGGGGGGCAAGAAGCATTCTGCAGCCCAGATACAAGCCATTGTCAGGACCTCACACAGCAGAACCAGCAAATGGCAAATGACATATATGCATGGCCGCAGTAAATAGGGTCCTACCTATGATGGTGCCATTGGGAAATGAAGGTGGGCTGTTGGCATTGGTACAAGTAAGGCCAGCTGGAGACAAGTACCATAAGAGGGAGCAACCAGCAAAGAGGATAAAAAGAAAAGCCTGCCAGACAGGGGACAACCGCAAAGCGTCCTTCATGTTAAGCCTGCATATCACAAGAAAGGCAGGTAAATGGGACGCGTCACAGTTCACCCTGGTCTGCATATATCTCTAAGGATATGTGTCGTCTGATCAGAAGCGTACAACGGCAAGAATAGCAAAGCAAAACCTGTCATTCCTACCCAAAAGCTATGCACGGAGACCCTTGGACTAGAGCACAAGCTCCGCAGGAGACTGAGTCGCAGTCTGGACAGGGATTCAGCACGGCTCCATACCATCGTCTGACGTCGACCGGTCGGTCGACCACCGTTCCGGGGCTGGTCGCGACCGGCTGGTTGATCGACCTCTCGCTGGTGCAGAGCGGGAGATGTTCTTGGCGGAACCCGGGATCAGATAGTCGGGGCGGCCACGACCTGATTGTCCTTACTGCTCGAGCGGCCGGGGTCAGCGCCTGCGCAGTCTGCACTTTTGCAGCTGCCACAGACATCAGGTATGCCGATTGCAGCGCAGGCCTTTGGAGTGGAGGTTGTTGATTTCCTGGCGTACTGGGTGACGTACAGCTTTCGTCGCATGTCTTTGATCACTCAAATATGTTGATAAGCTTGGGATAAACACTATTGCATCGCCAACTCCTGAGTCAGCAGGTCGTTGGGGATTATGTCAATTAGAAAACCTAAACTTCAGAGTCCCTGCTGTCAGAGGGTGCCTTCAATCTTTCATGAAGTGCTGGACTGCGCCAGCAGTCTAAGTCCAAGTCCAAACACCAACGAGCACACCTTTCGCAACTGTTTGTGCAAGTTGCATCAGATTGCTGTTCTGAGCAGCTGACTGCTGCGGGGTGCGTCTGCAAGTAAGTGCGCTCGAAACAGAGGCTTAAGCCTGCTTGAGCTTGCTGCTTGCACAGGCTTTCCTCTCTTTGATAGGAAAGGCTGCTCACTCAGCAAACATCTGTCATTCTGTGCAACGAGTCTAGCTAGCAGCTTGCTGCTTTGCTTGAGAATCTGCATACTGGGCCTGTTCATCTTAGCTATAAATTGCAAGCGCCCTCGCAATCTGTCATATTAGTTGCAATCTGTCTGCTCAATCATGATCTGTCAGCTTGGCAGCAGTCTGTCAGCTCAGCTGCAACAAGGCAGCTCAGCTGCGATGTGTCTGCTCAGCTCAGCTGCTATCTGAAGGCTCAGTTGCAACCCATCAACTCAGCTTTCATCTCAGCTGCAACAGGTTGGCTGAGCTGCAGTCTGTCTCCTCATTTGTATTCTGCCCGCTCGCCTGCAGCTTGTCAGCTCAGCTGCGGTGTGTCAGCTCAGCTGCAGTATGTCAGCTCGCCTGCGGTATGTCAGCTCGCCTGCAGTCTGTCAGGTCTGGCTGCACACTGTCAGCTTAGCTGCACACAGCCAGCGAGCAACAAATGAGTCCAGCTGCACACGTTCAGGGGCCCTGCAACCTGTCAGCCCAGCTTTGACCTGTCAGCTCAGCTGCGATCTGACAGCTGCACTCAGGACTGTCCAGTTTGCCATCTGTCGGCTTTGGCTGCAGCTGAGCTGCAGTTTGTCACCTCGGCTGCAACGGTCCTAGTCAACTTCAAACTGACAGCTCAGGTGCACACCTGTCAGCCCCGCTGCAGTTGTTCAGCCCGTCTGCAATCAGTTGCAGTCAGTCAGCACTGCTGCACAGTGTCACTTTCTTTGCAGATCTGCCTTCATGATTTCAGTCCAGCTGCAGTCTGTCAGCTCAGCTGTATTTTGTCAGCTCAGTCATGATATGTCAGCTTGGCAGCAGTATGTTAGGTCAGTCTGTCAGCTCAGCTGCAACACGGCAGCTCAGCTACGATGTGTCAGCTCAGCTCAGCTCAGCTCAGCTGCTATCTGCAGGCTCAGTTGCAAGTGTCATCTCAGCTGCAACGCGTCCATTGTCCAGTTGCTGTCAGCTCAATTCACCTTGTCAGCATTAAGTTGCTGGCACCAAGGCACAGTGCATTCAACATCGCTCATACACCACCATCAGCTCAGGATAACTTAAGCTGCCACTGATGCTTGCTGAATGTGACTTTTGTGATACATCAATCAGTTGCTGATGAAACATGCTGCGCATTGGATTCACAGCATATGTGCCCATTTCCAGTGTAGCACTCAGAAGCGCATAACATCAATGCATGCGCAGCTGACTGCTTGATGCACTGACGTTTTCTGCTGATTGCTGCTGACCGAAACAATCATTGTGTTATGGCCCTTGTGATCGTTGTGCACTGGACCCACAGCCTTTGTCCATGTCCAGTACACCACTCAATCCCCACCACATCCCATCAGACTCTCCACAAGAGCTCCAAAGCATCTCTGTGCCAGAGCTGGATGCATGCACACGCATTACCATCAATATCAAGTAAAACACAACAATGCCCAGAAAGATCCACAGACTAAGCACAATCCTCCCAATCAACATCCACCTTTGGTTCAGTACTGGCTGACGCCAGTAGCTCATTTTGTTTGCATTCACAGAAACATCAAGAATAGCGAACGAAGTGAGCAACAGGCGTCAGCCTGTCCCCTTTAAGAGAGGTGGGAATTTTTGTTAACTTTTTTTTAGTCATAACGTAACATTTTATTCCCTACACATACATCACAATACACAAGTACAATACATACCACAAATCCCAATAAAGTCCATATAGCTACCCATCCATACATCCCCCCCACACGCTTCCCACAACTTCTCCACAACATACTCACAGACTCTGCCCCGTCCATTTTCCCACCAGATTACCACTCAATTCCCACAACACCACCTCAGACTAACCACAGATCACTACAATTAACTCTGTGCCAGAGCGTGATACATGCACACTACTGGATCAGCATCAAACCATTGGTCCATGTCTGCTTGCTGCTGGTCCAGATGTCAGTGGGATCAACCTAAAACAAATCCGCTTCACTAGGGAGATGTGCTTTCTGTTGTGCCTTGAGCAAACAAGGATTCTGCTGCTGCAGGTGGGGGGGAGCCTGACACGCTGGGGGGCCTGGAGCCTCTGGGGGGTTAGCAGATGAGACAGCCAATGGGCCCTTGGGCAAGAACTCATTGGTCAGCCTGCAAGCAAGATGCTATGCTGAGAGGGAGGCAAAGTCTTAGAGACTTATTGTTGCTGCAGTTGTGTGGAATATGTTTCGTCTTCACCTCTGCTGTGCAGCAGCCATGCGGGTGCTTGAGGTCTTCGTTACTGGTATACAACACAATTGTTGAGGACTGTGAGCATAGGCCAACGAGCTGGCTGACAAAATTATGGCCATGGACTGCGGAGCAGCCCTTGCATACAACATGTAGCGATTTGTTTTCAAGGCAGTGCATGACAGGCCAGACCTCTGATTTGCATCATGATCAGCTTGGCTAGTTGGTGCAGATGCAATGCCGGTTAGCAAGCTTGAAATTGGTGGGAGTGCTACTGATTAACATTCCTTGGGTCAGAGTCATGATCTGAATTGCTAGCTACTTGGTCCAGTGTACTGTGCTGATCAACAATGTGCTATCATTGGCGACTGATTCCAACTCACACAATCAAGGCGTCTGCTGCTGCAGATTCACAGAAAAACACAATGCAGGTCTCTTCCAAGCTGTGCATGAGACTCAGAAAAAAAGCATGGCAGCCACTGAGGGCCTACTTTGAACCTGCAGGCATGGCAGCAGTAGGACCACGGCTCTGGAGGGTGAGCATACTTGCAGTCTGGACGGCTGCAAGTGCCTCTCAGGAAGTTGTTGCAGACCTCTTTTCCCTGCCAGAAGTCTTTTGCAGCAGCTTTGCGGGGTGCTGCTGCCGCTGAGCTGGTGCTGGGCTGGTCTGACCTGGGAGGTGCAGCTGTGACGTATCTGGAGGCCTTGGCAACAGTGCAGCTCATTGTGGAGAAGGCGTTCTCAGCAGCTAGCCACATGAATTCCAGCCGTTCGCTAGGGTGCTCATCAGCTGGCTTTGGCAGCTGCCTTGATGTTGCCGTTGATGGTCAGGACGATAGTGCTGATGGAGAAGCTGAAGAGGGCGCCCTGAGCAAGTCTGACAATGATAGCCATGATGGAACCCATCATGACTGGGATGTACATCTCAGCCATACCGTTGCCGCTGTTCTGATTGATGGCAGTGAGGATGTAGCCTTTGCAAGCTGCCACGGGCTGTTGCACCTGAAAATGGCATTCTTATTGTCAGCATGTGCTGGGGCAGCACAAGCAAGCCATCCTGCATGGATTGGCTGAGCATGCAGCAGAGATGGCAGCAGTTGTGATCGTGTATAGCAGCAGCAATGCCTGCAAGTGGTGGCATTATTGATGCGCAAAGTTCGTTGTGTGCTCATGCATATGCAGATTATGGGTGCATAATTGGAAGATGTTCATTGTTTGATTGATCCTATCTATGCATGCAATCTAGGTTTGGGGTTACATTTGAAGGCAACAATCAAGGCGAAGATTGTATGGAGGAAAAGATTGTATGGTAAATTGTTATTGTTATCTGATGTTCAGTACAAGTTCATATTCATTGACAACTGTGATGGCCATCACAAGGTGTTGCTTGCAAGATATGATACTGCCTGAGTAACAAAGGTTCATGTAACGCGAATGCATCTGTTTGTGAAGGAGTGCGTTTGCTCTGCATGGATGAGCATGATGCTGCTGGTACAATGACATTGAATATGACTCTGAGACAAATGCACAACTTCTGCACATCCACATCTGTGTTTTGAAACAGGGCTGTGATGGGGCATGGGCCTGTGCCCTAAAGATTGTATGCATATGACTGTCTGATGCCAAGGCGTTGTCATTTGGTTGCTGCTGTGCGTGTATATGCATAGCAACAAAAATGCTTACCTCCTCATGGGGGTACGGGTTCCCAAAGAGTGGGGCATAGGTCCTAATGATGTCATGCTCATCAGTGGCAAAGCTGTCCAGGAGTGTTACAGCGGTGAAAGCCTCGACCATAGTGATCATTGGGCAAAGGGGGGGAGGATGGCTCTCTTCCCTGGGCGCTGAGGGGGTTGGCACTTCTGGAAGTGCTCCATGGGGGTCTGCTCGCTCGTAGTCTGCAGCCATGCAATGCAGCTGAAGGCAATGCTGTTCATGAGTGAGAGAGCATACGCTGCGCAGGCGCTGAGTGACATTGTATCTATGAGTCTGGTGAGAGCTGATAACACATATTAGGGTTGCAGCCCTAGGAGAGGAAGCGTTGCAATACTTGCAGGTGTGCAAGGGCTGTGAACCTTTTACTGCTCCATACAAGCATTGCACAGGTAAAAATCTGCGAGGCTCAGCTGAAGCGAGGTCTGCGAAGCCAGCAGAAGCAAGGTCTGCAAAGCTCAGCAGAAGCAACAGCGAGTTGCGCGTGTGTGCCAAGCTCTATGGCGATGGGCGTGTGTCAGCAGTGAGCATGAATTTTGGAGCAGGTAACAAAGGAGCTCTATGCAAGTGTATGATCCTGGTAGTAATGCTGACGCACAATATGTGCGGGTCGTCACGAGACCACACCTTAGAATTCTATGATGGTCATCAAACTTTCGCAACAGAAAGTGTCCAGGTGAACATGCTGCGCAATTGCGCAAGCCAGATGACGATCAAGAGTTGTATGCGTCTGACTGCAAACGAATCAGCTCTTCTAACCGAACGACGGGCAGGTGCAGGACCGCTGGAGACCGAGCCGCATGAGGTAAAGCGCATACCTTCTCCTGACCGAAGTTATTGAGGCGAAGTCGTTGAGGGTCCTCCTAGCTCCTGCATCGTGAAGGCTCCTTTCCCCTCTCGTTACGCGTGTGGCTGTGTTGGGATGTGGGAACTCGCCCGGTTCGGTAGAGCCCGTTTTTCACCCGAAGAGGGAGTCTCGTTGCCGGCAGGCTTGGCAGCATCTTCAGCAGTCTTACCGTTTCTATCGTCGACGTTGTCCTCCGTTGCTTTCGGGTTGTTGTGTTCGTTGGAGACTGGCGGGTCTGTCATCGTTTTGCAGCTGTGATATGCTAGAAACTTGCAGCTGTGTGTTCTCACAGCATGTGTAGTCTGTAGCAAGTTCTTCCTGTATGAGCAAAGTTTGCAAGGCGCTAAGAGGCAAAGCATGTGACTGTGGGAGGGTGGACGTCAAGTGACCCTTAGGACCACGTAGAGATGGCGACAAAGCACGTGCATGTGACTGTACCGATTCGATTCCGATTCGATTCGATATGTTTAATGTCCTGGGGGGCAACTGGGACCCAACAGATAGAAAATTCAGTTCAGTGAATCAAGAAAGGTATCTGTGATGTCTGATACAGCTCATAGCATGCATGTGTAAAATACATATGTGAAATCCTGCCTAGACGTGTTGAAATTATTGTACATCCTTGCACA
>JAABUS010008681.1_pt1 | contig 11037 bp, 8 predicted proteins | sample 5560161 | NCBI WGS metagenome assembly JAABUS01 (sample SAMN10711885, study PRJNA513376) | rock metagenome | isolation source: Antarctica rocks | place: Antarctica: Victoria Land, Trio Nunatak nord | collected 2016-01-04
AATTTAATTCCGTTGACATATTTGACGTTCTGGCAATTTATCTGATGGCTAGGTTCGCGTGACAGGTGGTCGTTCATAAGTCTTCGACCCTCGACAGGTGAGCAATCGAAGTCAGCCCGTCCTCTGTGTCTTTTAAATCGGCTTGGCCGGCTATTTCTTGAGCGATGCCCCGAACCGAACAGTAGCGAGAGCTGAAGTGCTCGGTAATTCGGGATTGCCAAATTAATCTCCTGCCCAGTACTGCTTATAAAGTCCAACCTCTGATACTGAGAGTGCGTAGAAGGGCTCTGTTGTTGCCCGCTTTTGACTAAAGAATCCAAAGTGAGAACTGAAATCAACAGGTTATTACCTAATCTTAAAGATCGCCCGTGGTAGAGGGTCAGCAACAGAAGATACGGTAACATGCAAGACCCGAGATCTACATGTTCATACGAAAAACCGGTCTCGGGTAGCGAAACTCTCACAAAATGCCGAAAAACAAGAGAAATGCCGGGATGACCGAATGTAGAGGGCTTCAAGGCTCGCACTAAGGTAAACCTGCTTGCCCACCATACCAATCCTGGGCTGTCTAATTATACATAAACGAGTGACTGCGCGTAGGAAAAAGTCGTGCCATCAAAGACTCATCGCTAAGCAAAAAATCAAAACACGACTCATTCCTTTGCTGAAGGTCTTCATTAGCGTTGGAAGGTTTTGCCCTATCGAGACCGTGACTCACCGACGCCGGCGGCTTCCTCAGCGGCCTTCGCAGCGGCCCTCTCAGCGGCAGCGGCCCTCTCAGCGGCCAGGCGAACATTACGGCATGAGACACATTCGTGTCCGGGCAAGCTCCACTTATCAGGATGTTAAGGGCACTGCCCCATGTGCCCTTTTTTCGCGCAAGTGTTGGTAAATGTTTTTCCACATGCACCACTGATTGACATTGTCAGCATAGAATCTTGATCATACATTCCAATCTGTGAAAAGGAAATCATACCAGTGATGACCCATTTTGACTCGAGAGGTGAATTGAGATGTTCGCTCCTAAAAATGCACTTTTGAGACGAAAGTACCGAATACTCAAGTATATGGACAAGTATATATGTGTGTGTGTGTATGTGTATGTGTAGGGGACTGATGGCAATTGCTTTTAGCAGAGAAACCACATATCCGTTATAGATTTCATCTTTCTTCCTTGACCCAACGGCTACCGGTCTTACGCAATAGTGTCAAACTCTTGAGCGCTGAAGGGATTCCACCAGAAAGCAAATCAAAGTCCTTGGAAATTGAGCTCTGCAAACCCACTGAAACACTCCCGGGACATTGAAATATTAGTGCATCAACTATGTATATTCATATGTAGTAGACCTATTATCAGAAGATGTGGGGTGAAGGATTTCGGTAGAAAGCAAAGTATTCTTGCTAAGTTGAAGAGCTGATAGATATTTCCAACAGAGATTTGGGATCGTGACGCGTAAGATATCCGCCTCTTTTGGTAACCAGGCGGTTATTGATTGGACATAAAATTTTCAAACCTTCGGTAGTAGAATGATTTCAACAAAGCAATCGCAGCCGCTGAATATAGCCCCCTAAATACCATAGGATGTCCAATGAGAATCTGGTACTAAGATAGCAGACGTGTTTGATCTGCCGCTTAGAGCAAAGATTGTACATTGTACGTCTTTTGTGTGATCTCTTCGGTCAGCTATTGGACGGTCTTAGCAGCGTCTAGGATTGGGGACCTAGCGTCTAACTTAGCGCTTAGACGGCGCTTGTCCAGGATCTTCTCGTTCTTTTCTTAAGTTTTTGTCCTTCCATTTGCATCGGAGAGTATATATACAAATTAAATACGACGCAAGCTAGATTTAGCAGGCTTTAATGCTGAAGTTTATGAGCCTACCAAGCGCTCATTTTAGAGCAATCAAGACCCTAGCTTAGGGCTTTCAGTCTATAGCTTAGGTCTAACCACTTAAATACTCCGCTCCATCAGTTCATCAGACCCTGGATACTTCTCTCATAGCTTCTACACTCCTAGATTTGACACATAATCAAAAGGGGCTCCGTTCACTAGCTTTATGAGCCTAGGGAACAACAGTCAGACAATGGATACCATGTCTGTTTTGCAAACTTTCCTTCCAGAGGATGAGGACGACGACAATGCGAATATGTTCAAGCCCGTTGTCTCCAATATTCGTTTCGATCTTCTGCCTACCTATGCCTTATCCGTTCGCAAGGACCACTGGAAATCTCTAAATCTGAGTGCTCCTGATGGAGTCGCTTTCACCACCAATTCCGCAAACTGCACCATTCTTTCTCCACCGCTTTTCGGGTCATACCATATTGTTTTCGTCCTTAAATTTTCCGACGGGCTCCAATGGGTGCTTAAAGTTCCGGCAACGGGTTATCGCGATCGGTTCACCGAAGTCGCTGCCCGAGCCTTGACATCTGAGGCACTGACTATGCGACTTTTGAAAAGCGAAACGACCGTTCCCGTCCCAGAGGTTTATTCATTCAACAGTTCACTCGACAACGCTATCAATTGCCCCTTCATCTTGATGGAATTTATAGTCGGAATCTCGTTGAGCGAATGTTGGTTCGATAACATGGCGTCGAAGGCTTCCTTGGAGCAGCATCGAATAAAAACCTTACAGGATCTTGCTCGCGTAATGGTACGGCTGAACAAATTTGTGTACTCGGAAGGTGGCGCACCTCTCTTCGATAAGAGCGGCAAGCCAGCTGGCGTCGGCCCCTTGAAGCAAAATGATATATCAGCTATGTGGAACCGGCCAGAAACCGATGATCCTTTCGAATCTGCAATCCACTGTGAAGTCGGACCTTTCTCCGACCCAAAATCCTTCCTTCTCTGTATGCTAGATCGTCGTGACCCTCCAACCGACCCTTTCGATCAAGGCATACATAAGCTTCTGCGGCTCTTTGTCGACTGGATACCTAGCACTGCGGGCGCCGATAAATCCGACTTCGTCCTGTCACATCCCGATTACGATAGCCAAAACGTTCTGGTCTCAAGCGATGGGAAACTTTGTGGACTCATTGATTGGGATGGCGTTGCAATAGTGCCACGCTACATCGGGAATGAGCGATATCCTGGCTGGCTGACGCGCGATTGGGATCCCGCGAAGTATGACTACCGTAGTGAGCCCGATGTGGACGGATATGTCGGATATCACGAGAACTCACCAAAGGAGCTTGCTGTTTACCGGTCTATGTACCTGGAGTTCATGGAGGCGTACTGTACGACTGAAGATGGGAGTAAGCTAACACGCAACTCGATCATCATTGAGAGTTTGAAGAACGCGGCCGACGAGCCAATCTGCACGGTTGAAATTGTGGAGAAAATATATAATGAGATAATTTGCCATGATTCTGATGGATCTCTCACCGAGCTACCAGACGACGACGACCGCCACCTTTATGATATTGCTTGTGCATTGGCTGAAGGAGATCTTGATCATATCCGACTGCAATGGATCAAGAACGGTTTTGAGGCTCTGTTTGCTTAAAAGCAGTCTATGGCGCGGATGTCTTCCAAGGCTTGATCGAAAGCTATGGAATTAAGCATGGAGGAAGGGGGTACTTGATCGACCGCTCGGTTCCACGGTTGCAATAGATGGCAGGGTGTCAGAAAATCTGTTAAATATCCTTGTATATTTTCCGGCCCTGATTTGTTCGACTCCAGCTTTTAGCTTGAGAGGTCCGTATTAAAAGCCTTGAAACCGATATTGAAATCCGCCTATTTTTCGTCGCTTTCAACTACTGGATATTTTATATGTGTTAAGGTATGCGTTCCGGACGAAAAGACGCTCATGATAGAAAATTAATGGTGCAAAGTTTATGGAGGGAGAAAAGGACGGAACGAAGGAGGAAGCCAGGGATCGGAGAGAGAGACCAAGGGCGAAGAAGGGAGAAGTGATCAAGGGTGAAAAGAAAAGACGAGGCCATGAGTCCCTTAATAGGCCAGGTGCTATGATCGACAGTGGCACCGCCTTACTCCTAGGAGCCTGGTTGAGGTCCAATAAGCATGAATGTACTGGAAAAGTTACGAAGAAAGCTGGATACGGAGGCGTATTCACATAGACGGTGAGAGAGCATTCAAGGCTGGTACGGCTGTCATCAACCGATGGGAGAGCAGCAGAAAGTGAAGGGCGGCGTGGTCGAAGACTAATTGCGGACACGCTTTACCGCAGGAAGTAATTCACCTGCATACATACTCCACTCAAGCAGACACAGGTGGTTCTGCAGGACGTAGAACCGACTGAGGTCTGTTGAGAGGTATTATCAACCACAAGGACATACACAGGTCCCAACAGAGCCAGTATCACAGGATGCTTCATAGTCACTCCATTCGCCTGAGCTATAGGCCTGATAAAAAACGGGAACGCAATAGCGCCAACGACGCCACTGCTAGCACCGAGACCCATTGCATTCACCTGCATGTGAGCCGAAAGCTGCTTCTCCAATCGGCAAATGGGCGTGTATTGAAAAATCGACAAGGCGGTGACAGACCTTTGAAATGGCTGCCATACTGGTCGGCAACACAGGACCTACAGAGTGTCCCTTAAAGGCGATAGCTACGCCGGAAACGATGAAATCCTGCACCACATAGAAAATAACCTCGCATGAAGTCATCAGACCGGGGGTGCAATGTAGGTCAGCGATTTTGCAGCATCAGTATTTCCTTTCTTCGACCGCGAATCATTCTTCATCATTGAAAGCGACGACTTACCGGGATAGCCACCCTTTCCCAAACCCGTGCCCTGACGAGCTTAAGGATAATCCGGCCTACAGCGATCCCAGGCCAGAATCCTGTCGCTTTTAAACCGCTTGCAAACAAGTTTCCGCCTTTACTTCGTCTTATGAATGTTGGATACAATCACTCAACGAGTACGTGACATCCCCGTCATCAAGTAAAAAGATCGTAATAATCCAAATAGTGCGACTTTGAAGGACGTCGTAAATACCGAGCACGAGCGATTCAGCACTGCCCTCAAAGGCCTTGCGGTAGACGAAAGCGGATATACTTGAGCAAGACTTACCGTAGTCCTAAGAAAGCAAGTGTGAGACAACTTTGCGTTTGCCTAGTGCTCGGGGTATTCCTTGGCGACTCTTCAAAGACCTATAAATCCCCCAGTGGTAGAGCTAGTACCAAGGTGCTTTTCCATCCTCCGAAAGTCGTAATCTATGATTGTCATTGCCGTGGCTCAAAAAGATATATGCTCTCATTGTTCCGGATTAGGGGACCGAATACTGGCCTTCCTTATATCGCAACCAGCGACATGAAGCCTCTCCCAGATCACTGGACGATGGCTTTATACGTTCCGTCTGCGATAGGTAGTCGTCAGCAACGCGAGGAATCCTCCGATATCAGGGACGGTGATGACGTGCTCTATATTGCTTGCAGTTCATGCAAAGTCACTGTTCTCAGAACAACCATAGCAAGCTCTAAGTCACTGATACAGGTAGTGATGAGAAACTCAACGCTGCAGAATAGCGTCAGCTAAGGTCAGATGGATAGCATGGTGCCAGGGTGCTCCACTTACAGTGCGTGGTATGCTGAAGGTGTACCTCACTCAGCCAGAGCTGCGATGGCGACGACGTTTATGTTGAGCGTTGCCGGCGGGCGGAGTGTCTCGGTAAAGGCCGTCGACGAACGATCTCGATGCTGGAGAAGAGAATCAGTGATTGGCACTCTTACAGCATAGTGCTGCAAAACGGTACTTGCAATTGCATACCTACTAGGTCGTTTATCGAGCCAGCACTGGACAACGAGGGCATTTGATGCGGTGATTCGAAGATGTCTGTATCAAAAGCATCATAGGAAGATGCTTCAACGAATCCTCAGCGAGAGCGGTATCTATCATGAGTGGGAGTGATGAAGGTAGAGATACGCTGAGTGAGTACTGTGGAAGAAGGAAAGGAAACAAGGGAAGTCTCCTTAGAGATGAAGAAGTTAGCTAACTTCGACCATCTTCCCTTTTCGCTTTGTTGGGAAGGCGAGGGGCCCATCTACTATTGGGATGGGCAAGAAGTAACGTAAGTTGGGGACGCTCCTTCCTAGGATCTCATTGTGAGCTTCCGTGTTGAAAAGATATGCGCTCCGCTATTGTGTTTTGGTTTGAATGACCCAAAGTCTTCGCATTACTATCTGTCGTGTCTAAGTGCTATTGTACAAACTGAACCTCTCAGTATCTTCCCTTCTCTCGTATTCAGTAGACGCTGCCAACATCGTGGGTCTTCGACCTCTTTTTCACGCCCATCTCTGACAAGAGAAGGGCTCTCGATGGAGACTAGTGTTCCTTCTTCCCCACAGCGCAGTCATGATTACTACGGCTGATATATCAGATATACTATCCGTCCTTGTGTAACTTCCCAAAGAGTTTCTCTACAAGGAAACAAAACTCTCAGGCATTACTCGATATACGATCTAGCCGACATCGTGAATGACGGGGTTGAATGAGCACTCCAAGCAGAAACCGGCTAAGCTATGACGAATCAAGCTGAGGGAGTTCGGGCAGTATCATAGCGCCTTTCATTTGATCTTAAGACAAGAGTACCTGGCGTCTTTGATATGAAAGTTGCCGTGACGCCTACCAACAATAACTCAATACCTGTTTTTTGTTGTTGTTGTTTTGGCATTTACGGTCGTGTAGTTTACCACTATCTTCGCTCATAAGTTCCCCTTTGCGCCCCTCATTTTTACTTCTTCTTGTGCTGTACAGTCATGTATGACGTTCTGTGGTGGATGTGTTTCGTATATTCAAGGTATTCAAGAATGTGGGAACAGTTTCGTATAGATTAGGCCTTAATGCAACATACTACACACGAAGGTAAGTGACTTCTCAATAAATGCTAGAAGAAGGGTTTTAAGAATGTCTAGAAAAGTATGAATAAGATGGCGCCACATTCCCATCGGCATAGATTCCTTCTCAACTAATCTTTCCGGTCAACACCTCGCAGAGGGATTGTAGGAGGTCAAGAAAAGTCATGATCTTCAGGGACAGCGCCTGTGGTGGCGATTGGAACTCGAGCGATCCACGCAATCTCCATGCCAGTGGAAGCGTGACAAGCCGTACATTAACGACATGATCAGTATTATGCTATCCAAGAACAGAGGATCTCAAAGCAGCGAGCCAGCAGTGGGTATCATAACCAACGAGCCTAACCCTCCCCGGCTCAAACAAACCAACACCCAAAGCCCCCAAGGTTTCCCCGCCCATCAGACCCTCGGAGCCGCATGTCCAACGGCATAGTAGCGACCTCGTCATCGCAGAGGCCTCCAAAGAAAGAAAAGGTCATCAAGAACCCAATTGAGCCGAAAGCCGAGGAATCCGGCAACCAAATCGACCTTACTTGTCGCACGCAGACTGCCTCAGCGACAAGCCCCCCCCCTCACCCCCTGGGCTAAGGACAGACTCGAAGTCATCCCAAAGCAAAGGCGTGCCTCGCAGTCTTTGCCATGATAGGATGCTCGGAAGCAAGAGAGCTGGGCGGTATCGCATGTGGATAGGGTGCGGGTTTTGTTCTGTGGAGAAGAGCGTTAGGCGGGATGGAGATTGGGCGTTTTGTGTTTGGGGTTCTGCGGTTGGGGACTGCGAGGAGCGAGGAGGGATGGTGAGGGGGTGGGTGAGATGTGTGGTGGGGTTGTTGGGAGTTTGTGGAATATGGGGGAGAGCGAGGGGAATGGGTATTGATTGTGGGGGAGAGGGAGCGAGAAGGGCAGGTCTTGGTTCTGGAATTACGCTTTATGCCTCGCGAAACTAGGACCGAACGGTGGCGAATTGTAGCAAGGGCGCGAAGACTCGAGGCTTCGGGACCATGTGTTCACGGGTATGTCACATGATTGCATGGCACCGCGCGTCAGAGAGTCTGTCGCTCAGGTACTCAACCGAAGAGATTTCTATCGCAATCTAGACCATCTACATATCCCATGCTCCATCTACCCCTCCATTATATGCAAAATATAAAAAACCCTCGCATCCGTCAACGAACCGCCAAACAAAACAGAGCTGCAGGTGTTACAGTAGGGTAATCCTTCCAGTCTAGCCAGAGCAGAGACGCTGATCGAACGAGGAGTCTCATCGGCGGAAAATCCCCCTGCGCTGCTTCTCCGGCACCGCCTCGTCATACCCTGGCGAGCCGGTGTTGGACTCGTAGTCCAACTCGATTTTGGACTTTGCAAAGTTGCCGTCCGTGACGAGGTGTTTGTTGCGCATTTGCATTTGCGGGAAGCAGTAGCCCGGGTGGAAGATTGTGAGGGCGAGGACGGCGAGGGTGTTCATGCTGTTGGGGGATAACGTGTTAGTGAGTTTTTGATTTGCATAAGAATGGGAAGGTGGTCGTTTTGGGGGGGGGTTGGCTTACACTCCGTCGAGAACGATGAAATCGGTCTCGTTTTGCATGATGGGGTTTTTCCAGCCCTTGGCCATTTCGGCGATACGGTAGGAGCAGCGGGTGAAGATGGCGAAGAAGGCGAGAACGAGCCCGGCAGCAAAGAGGCGGAATTTGATGTCTTCGATCATGGTCGTGGCCGTTGGTCCCATCTCCCCGCGTCGTGAATACAGGCGGTAGAAGTAGTCGCCGGCGAGGACTCCGAAGACGAGCAAGGTAAACACCTGCCACACGATACCCGCCATCATCATGTTATTTCCCAGATTCTGGTTGGACGTGGTCTTGGCCGTCGCAGCGATACCTCCGCCGGCGCCTTGGAGCACGAGCGACAGGAGATCGCAGCCAATGAAGATCCAGGTGTACCATTTTGCCGGGATGCGCGAGGGCTCGGAGCCAAAGGTGAGGATCATGTGTTTGAGGGTGAGGTAGATGCCGGCGGAGAAAAAGGCGGGCGCGATGATGAGGCAGGTGATTTGGATGTCGAAGCCGTTATTGTCATAAGGGTTGCTGTGTAGCATTATCCGGCCGACATAGCCTGGGGTTCATTAGTCGGTATTGAGGGGAATGGAGGAAAGTGTGTTGGACATACCGATTGCTTCTCCGAGACATCCTACGCCCAATGCTACCATAAAGGACCATGATCTGAAGGTTATACCTTGAACGATCTGGATGATGAGGCAGAGGCCGAAGAAGGCGCAGAAAAAGACGTTGGCGGGTACTGAAGGGTAGTAGCCATAAATGGTCTTTTCAATTGTACAAGTTGCATTGATATTGAGACAATCCTGGCCGGGTGCCATCTTTCAGTGTCTTGCTGCTGATGTTGTTTGAATGGAAATCAATCAAAAGAAAAGAAAAGAAAAGAAAAGAAAAGAAATAGAAGTAGGGTTGATACGGTTGGAGAGAGGCAAGGTCGTCAAGCACGCTGTTTGCCTGATCGATAAAGAACAGGGCAGAGTACGAGTAGTCAGAAAGACGGGATTAGATTATATATCAACCGAGGGTTTCATGGACAGCGAGACACAGCCTTGGGGGATTCAGGTGGAAAGAAGACGAGCCGCGTGTCGATGGAGATGCATTCGGCATGACTACCACATGCAGCTTGATAGGATCTCACGGTCGGTTACAGTGTCACGTTGATGCCCCTGCCTGCCTCTGCCAAGAAAGGGGTTGTGGTGGTGGTGGTGCGGCATACGGGCGGTGTCGCAGATTAGCAGTATCAGATTTACGAGTACAGTATTGATGAGGTCGGCCCAATAGGATATGACCAAGCGGCATGTTTATTGCTCCGAGTACGGAGACATGGCGAAGGATCAAAGGAGTGGAGCCTGGAGCTTGGAGCTTGGAGCTTGGAGCTTGGAGCTTGGAGCTTGGAGCTTGGAGCTTGGAGCTTGGAGCTTGGAGGAGTGGCATGCTTGAAGAAGGAAGACACGGTAATCCGTAGGCGGTTGGTTATATATACGGAATACCTTACTCCGTACGGAGTACTATAACAGAAACATGGAACGTCGTGATGGTCCTCGGCATGTTTCTTCAGGCTTACTTACCACACATACTTGTAGTGACATAGAGCCAACGATAGATACATAGCAAACGATGTGGCTGTATCCAAGACAGACAGACTACTTTAGGCAAAGTGAAAGATCCGTACTTTCGTACCATACTTTAATACGTCCGTATTATTTACTCTGATTGGCTTAGCGGCCGTTGATAAGCCCGCCTTACCACAGTACAGTCGTTGGGTAATTTAATTATATTAGGTTCGATTCCTAACAGCGCTGGTACAATGGTGTTGGGGTTATCTTTCTCTTCTAGTACGTACGGAAGTACTCCGTACTGTACTCTCGAGATGGTTTTTAGTTTGTAGCCCTACCATAGCCGAACCCCGTGGATTTCTAGGCCATGATCACCTAAGTCTGGGGGACAAACCATCTAAATTCTAGGCATGAAAAGTACAGTAATTGTGTATAAACTAAGAAACCATCTCGAGAGTCTGAGTAAGGTATGTACTCCGTACGGACGTATTCCGTACTGTGTGCAGTCATGGCCGCGCGCCGCGCAAGCACCCAGAACAAGCTTAGCCGTAACGGGAAGCCCTGTAGGCTCCAATCAAACACAGCCCCACTTTACAACGTATCTACATTCTACAGTACGCACCATGTACTCGAGTACCATCACCCAAAGCAAAGAGACTGCGGAAACGAAAGAGCGGTGGCTTGAAGGATCCCTTGGAGATTCAAGAATAGATCCAAGGAGCCAGCCAGCCTCGCCACACTTGTGATGTGCAGCCTGGACCCTAATGCATGCTGAGCGTCTTCGAATTTCTCCTTTATAAGTAATACCGGCGAGATGGGAAGCTGGTCTCTGCGTCCTACCCCAAACTTCTGGCCATGGTCTATGGTGGAAAGCCGAGCGCGGCGTGTTTGAACTGCAAGAAGCGCAAAATCAAGGTACGCTTGTCCTGCCCTGAAACATCCGCCCGATCACAGTCTCAGACAATCCGACTAAGGCTCTGGTGTGGCATTTCCAGTGCGATGAAGGCTTGCCTGCCTGCTCTCAATGTGTCAAATCAAGACGGATCTGCCCCGGATACATCCACCGCTTTGATCTCGTGCTGCGTGACCAGACTCAGTCCATCCGATTGAAAGCGCAACG
>JAABUS010008682.1_pt1 | contig 11037 bp, 12 predicted proteins | sample 5560161 | NCBI WGS metagenome assembly JAABUS01 (sample SAMN10711885, study PRJNA513376) | rock metagenome | isolation source: Antarctica rocks | place: Antarctica: Victoria Land, Trio Nunatak nord | collected 2016-01-04
AGTCGGTGAGCTCGGCGTATGCCTGAAGATTCGCCAGGTTGCCGGCCTCGGCGAGCATTCGTTGTCGGCGGGTCAGTTCGCCATAGAGCGCGTCTCGAAAGCGTTGCACCAGACCAGGATCAGCAGCAAGGTTGGTCACCATGCCGGCTAGGTGCGGGAGCTCGGCGAAGCCGGCGAAAGTTGCTCCACCTTTGAAGTCGACCAGGAGCAGGGCGAGGCGCTCAGGTGAATGGCCGATGACCAAAGACGTGACCATCGTCCGCAACATCTCGCTCTTGCCCGATCCGGTGGCACCGACTACGAGACCGTGCGGTCCCATGCCGCCACGAGCACTCTCCTTGAGATCCAGGTGCACCGGCTGCCCGTTTGTCCCAACGCCGACCGGAACCCGCAGGAAGTCTCGAGCCGAGCCGGGCCGCCAGCTTTGTTTCGGGTCGAGTGCGGCCACGTCCGAGACGCCGAGGAGGTCTTTGAGTCCCACCGTCGAGCTAAGTACGTCCGAGACGTCGTCCTCGACCAACCTGAGGGGAGACAGGGACCGGGCAAGTGCGGTCATCGCCGAGACGTCGATCTCGTCGAGGGTCCGCAGGGACGTACCGACACCGGCCATCGTCTGCCCCTCGATCACAGCAACGACGTCGGAGTGAGCAGTCGATGCGGCCGACAAGGTGATTCGCAGATCGACCTGCTCGGGCTCCTCACGCCGATGCTCGACGAGAGCAACCACGGCAATTCCCAGCTCGGTCGGCGAGCTGTTGGAACCGGTGTCCACATGTGCTGCGCCATGCTGGAACTCACCGTCGACGATCACCACGAGGTGGCGAACACCGCTGCCCGGGGGCCGGCCACGGCGACGCTCGGCGTCGGCTCGTCGGACGTCCAGATCCGCGCCGATCAGGGCCAGCAGTTCGGGAACGGAGGTGGCGACGAGCAGGTCGTCACCTGCCCGCTCGCCCGGTCCAGCGGCTCCGGATGCAGCCTGGCCACTTTCGGTGTGCGGCAGCCATTTCGCCCATTCCCAGTCAGCCGCCAGGCCGGTCGCTCGTACGATCGCGACCCGTACGTCGTCGGGCGGATGAAGCGCGACGAGCTGACTGATCAGCCCACGGGCAATCGCCCGGGTACGTCCACGCTCGCCGACGACGCTGAGATAGCCGATCCTGGCCAGCGGCACGGCGATCGGCTGATCGCTGAGCACCGCGTAGCCATCAACCAAGCTTTCCGCGGACGTGAGACAGACCGGATCGTAGGTGACCAGCGGGTTGGCTCGGTCCACCTGCACGCTGAGAGCGCGCGCCAGGGGGGTCGTACCGGTGCCGACGCGGACCTCGAGGAAGTCTGCGTCGTCGGGCCGTCGTTCCCACCGCCGGGACGGGAGCCGGGCGAGATCGAGGAGCTGTTCAGGGGCGGGATGGCGACGTATTGCCCGGGTGCGCTGCAGCGCCGCTGCCTCGCGGGCGCTGTGTCGAATCTCCTCGAGATAGTCGAGGTAGCGCTCACGGTTAGCCCGCTGCTTGCGTCGAGCGCTGGAGCGCGTGCCGACGAAGAGCACGATCCCGAGGCCCACCGACACCACCATGAACAGCAAGCCGGCCGCGGCGAAGAGGGGCCGGTCCTGGTTGGTGAGGGTGATCAGCAGCGACCCCGCCCCGGACACCAGGGGCATCACCAACATGGCCAGATTGGTCGAACCGCTCTGTTGGTCGTTCTGCTGGGGCGGGGCGGCGAGAACGAGTGGCTCGAGTCCGACTGTGGGCTCGTTCAGCTCCAGCGGTGGCGGGCGGCGGACGAGGACAGTGCTCACCTTGGTCGCACTCCCTCACGGCCGGGCGACAGGTCGAACACGGTTCAGACCGCCCATGGTCCGAAGCGTTCGGCGTTGCCGCGATCGGTCTCTGCCGCGGCCTGACCGCCTCGGCCGGCGCTCTCCCCGAGGTCCTGCATGTGAGCCCGCAGCCTGATCAGGTCGTAGACGTGCTGCTCGCAGAACATCGAGACCCCGGCCATCACATGAGGCTCGACAACGGCATCGGAGACGCCAGTGATGGCCGAGCGGAAGTCGAGGTCGATGGTTTCGTACTGTTCTGCTGCGGTCGCCGCGTTGACCGCAGCTTGCGCGGCTTCGCCGGTCGACACGCCGATCTGATCCTGGTCACCCACGTGCCTAACCTCCGTACGGTCGATCTGCTCTCACCGGCCATCGAGGCCGCTCATGGAACATTGGCAGCTCTCACCGTCTGTCGCTGACGTTGTCCACACCAGGGTCGCAAAGCTCTGATCTCTCCGCCGCTCAGCCAAAGTTGTCCACAGGGCAGGGTCTCGGAACAGCGCGGGACCAGCTGGCGCGCCTAATCTCTCGCTCATCAAGGCCACGCAAGAGCCGTCATCCCAAACGGTTTCCCGCGGCCGCACATGAGGAGGATGGACATGACTACCGACTTCGTCGGCCTTGCCCAGGGAGATGCTCTCGGCAGGGGCGGCACCGAGTTGGACAGCGGCGCAACTCAGCTGTTCACCAATCTGCAGAACCTCATCGGCGAGCTCGAAGCCGATGCTCAGGCCATGCGGGGCAAGTCGCTGCAGGCCTTCGCGCGGGTCAAGGAGGAGCTGTTCGCCCGATTCCAGGAGCTGGTCGCGTTCTGCCGGGCCAACGGCATGAACCTCAACCAGGCGCAGACCCAGGTCGATGCGACCGACCTGGCGGGCTCCGATCAGTTCTCGGCCGTGGCGTCCGAGGTCGACGGGATTGCCTCCCGGATGTCGCGCGGCTGATCGCCCTTGGGCGGATCAGTCACACCCTTGTTGAGCACCTCAAGCTAAGGAGCATCTGATGAATTGGGACGTGTACGGAAATGTCGGCCTGCTGAACAACCTGGCCGATACGCAACAGAACTTCCACAACCGGTTCCAAGGAGTGATGAACGAGGTCGACTCCGTGGCCCAGCGAACGCTTGGTCAATGGGACGGCGCCGGACAGGCCGGTTTCACCCAGGCCTCGGTGGAGTACGAGCGCCTGCACACCGCCGTCCAGTCGGCCTTCTCGCGCCTGATCGCGAGCACCCACGAATCTGCGGATTCCTACGGGCGCCTGACCCATCAGTTGCAGGGACTGTTCGACTGAGCACCGAGCCCACGTGTCCACCGGCGCGATCTCCATGACCTCGCCGGTCGACGCCGGTCCGGATGTGCTGCCCGGTGTCGTCGTCGTCACCAACCGGACCACATCCGGCTCGCTGGGGGCAGCCCACTCTCTCGGTATCGATCCTGAGCGGGTGCTGCTCGACGCGGCGGCACTGCGGCGGCGGCAGTTGTGCGCAGCCTTCTTGCACGGCTCGGCCCGGTCATGGCGGATCCGCCGTCGAATCTGGCCGGCCGCCGTCGCGGGCCTGCTCATCGTGGCCGTCACGATCGCGGCCCTAGCCGTGGCGGCGGCCTTCACTGCCCAGCAGCAACTCGACCGGGAACGTCAGAGCCGGTCAATTGGGTGGGAGTCGTCGGGGCGCCAGCGCTGAGCAGGGGATAGAGCCAGGCGCTGACGATCTACGGATCGATCGAAGTAGTGGGGCGCGGGTGCTCACGTATGACCTTCGCGGCGCAAACATCAGTGACGTTCTGGCCATGTCGGTCGACGAGGCGCACGCCTTCGTCAGCGAGAAGCCGGTCCGGCTGATGTTCGACGGCTTGCAGCGGCGACCATCTGAGCGCGGCCGGGCAGCCCCACCGGCCCGTCGAAGCCAGAGACGATGATATGAAGGCCTTTCGTAGGCGAGCCGCCGAGGAAGGACGTGTGCACAGTGGATTCGTGGCCAAAGGGCATCGGCGCCATCACCCTGTTCGTCGACGATCTGGAGGCTGCGAAGCAGTTCTACAGTGAGGTCTTCGGCCTGCCGTTGAAGTTCGAGGACGATGCCTCGGCTGTCTTCGACTTCGGCAACACGCTGATCAACCTGCTGACATCTACTGCGGCGCAGGAGCTGATCGATCCTGCACCAGTGGCAGGTCCGGACACCGGATCGCGGCTGCAGCTCACCATCGAGGTGGACGACGTCGATGCCATGTGCGAAGAGCTGGTCGGCCGAGGAGTGGTGTTGCTCAACGGCCCCATGGATCGGCCCTGGGGAATCCGGACCGCCAGCTTCAGCGACCCAGGCGGCCACATCTGGGAGCTCGCGCGCTAGCTCGTCGAGTCGCCAACCGAGCGGCACGGAATCAGGGAGGAAGCATCGTCGCAGCCGACAACGGGTACGGAGAGCAGGACTCTGCTTTCCTATCTGAACGCTCAGCGAGATCACGTTCTCGGAATCCTTGAGGGTCTCAACGAGGAAGATCTACGCCGGCCGGTGCTGCCGTCCGGGTGGAGTTGCCTCGGACCCGTACGGCATCTCGCCCTCGATGACGAGCGATTCTGGTTCCGCGGCACCATTGCCGGCGAGCGGGCCGTCATCGACGAGGTGGCCGAGGGACACGACGACGCCTGGGACGTCGGTGCGGGCGTACCGGCCGAGGCCGTCTTCGACTCGTACCGGCAGGAGATCGAGCGAGCGAACGCCATCATCACCGCGACTCCACTGGACAGCCCGCCAGCCTGCTAGCCCGGTCACCTTCTCGATGCGGCCCAGGCCCTGAGCGCCCCCCTCAGCAGCCGATGCTTCTGGTCGAGTGCAGTCAGCGGTCGTTGGCAAGGTAGCCGAGCACGTCCTGCCGGGTGAGCACGCCCCGCGGTTTGCCGTCGTCGAGCACGACTGCGGCATCGCGTCCCTTGAGCACGGCGAGGAGTTCGGCGACCGGTTCGCCCGCGCCCACCTGCGGAAGCGGCGGACCCATGTGCGCCTCGAGCTTGTCGGCCAGACTGGCCCGGCCGGTGAACAACGCGTCCAGTAGCTCACTGTCCACCACAGACCCGACGATCTCGGCGGACATCACCGGCGGCTCGGACAGGACGACCGGGACCTGGGAGACACCGTACTCGCGCAGGATGTCCACGGCCTCGCGCACAGTTTCGTTCGGATGTACATGCACGAGTTCGGGAATCGAGCCTGCTTTGGCCAGCAGGACGTCGCCGATGGTGGTCTGCGCGTCGCCACGGGCGAGAAAGCCGTAGTCGGCCAGCCAGTCGTCGTTGAAGATCTTCGACAGGTAGCCACGGCCCGAGTCCGGCAGCAGGACGACGACCAGGTCGCCAGGTGAGGCGTCCCGGGCAACCCGCAGGGCAGCAGCCGCGGCCATCCCGCAGGACCCGCCGACGAGCAGACCTTCTTCCCTGGCCAGCCGTCGGGTCATCGCGAAGGAGTCACGGTCGGAGACGGCGAGGATCTGGTCCGGGACATCGGGGTCGTAGGCGGTGGGCCAGAAGTCCTCGCCGACACCCTCCACGAGATAGGGCCGGCCTGTTCCTCCGGAGTACACCGACCCCTCCGGATCGGCACCGATGATCCTGACCCGGCCATCGGAGACCTCCTTGAGGTAGCGCCCGGTGCCGCTGATCGTCCCGCCAGTACCGACCCCGGCCACGAAATGAGTGATCGCACCCCCGGTCTGCTCCCACAGTTCGGGGCCGGTGGTCGCGTAGTGCGATCGGGCGTTGTCCGGATTGGAGTACTGGTCGGGCTTCCACGCCTGCGGCGTCTCGCGCGCCAGCCGATCGGAGACGTTGTAGTAGGACTCCGGATGCTCCGGTGGAACCGCCGTAGGGCAGATGACCACCTCGGCGCCGTACGCCCGGAGTACGTTGATCTTGTCGTAGGACACCTTGTCGGGGCAGACGAAGATGCACTTGTATCCGCGCTGCTGGGCGACCAGAGCCAGTCCTACCCCGGTGTTGCCGCTGGTGGGTTCGACGATCACGCCACCGGGGACCAGCGCACCAGACGCTTCGGCCGCATCGATCATCCGAACCGCTATCCGGTCCTTGACCGAACCGCCCGGGTTGAAGTACTCCACCTTCGCGGCGAGCTGAGCCGGGGCGTCCGAACCGATCCGGCCCAACCTGACCACAGGGGTGTTCCCGATGAGATCGACCACGCTGTCGACGAAACGCACGGCGCCCACCCTACGGGCAGCCCAACCCCTGGCGGGGTGCCCAGCCAGCGGCCGCCAAAGGCGTTCGAGCACGTCCCCATGGAGGACTAACCTCGGCGTCGTGATCAGGGGATGAACGGCACAGTGCGTCGCGCCGCCCTGGGAACCGTGCTCACGCTGGGCGGTATCGGCGCGGCCGCCGGTGGCTTCATGAGCCTGATCTTGTCCCAATCACGATCGGCGCGACGCGTGGTCGAGCAGCGAACCCCGGTCGCCGGTCCACCGACCGGCGACGGCCTCTACGGTGACTTTCCCGGTGAGCCGATCAATGTCACGGTTCTCGGTGATTCGAGTGCGGTCGGGGTGGGGGTCGACACGACCAGCCAGACGCCGGGAGTCCTGCTGGTCGGTGCCCTCAGCGAGATCGCGGCCCGGCCGGTGAACTTCACCCGGCACGCTTGGATCGGCGCCGGATCGCGCGACCTCGGTGTCCAGGTCAGCATGGCCTTGGACGAATTGCCCGACATCGACCTCGCCGTCATCATGATCGGTGCCAACGACGTCACCTCCCGTACCCGACCTTCGGTGTCAGTTCGTTTTCTGGCTGACGCGGTGACCCGGCTCAAGAAGGCCGGCTGCGAGGTGGTCGTGGCCACCTGCCCGGATCTGGGCACGATCCGGCCGGTGCGTCAGCCGCTGCGGTTCATCGCCCGGCGGTGGAGCCGTCAGCTCGCGACTTTGCAGACGGTGGCCGTGGTCAAGGCCGGCGGCCGCACAGTCTCGCTCGGAGCCATCCTGGGGCCGGCCTTCGCCCGCGATCCGCGGATGTTCAGCCCTGACGAATTTCACCCCTCCGCCGAGGGGTACGCCGCTGCCGCTGCGGTCCTGATTCCGACGGCGGCCGCGGCACTCGGACTCCGGCCGGAAGGTGCACCGCCGCGCGACCGGCCCTTCGGCAGGGAGCGGGTCACCTCCGTCGAGCATGCGGCCGAACGGGCGGTCGAGCGGGCCGGCACCGAGGTCTCGCAAGCAGACACTGACGCTGCCACTTCGTCGGGCTGGGCCCGGCTCCGCCGTCGCAGGCCACAGCCCATGGCCGAGGCCGACGAATGCGTGCCGACCGACACAACCGAGCAGGCTGGGAAACGATGAACTCACACCGTCGTCGCGCATTGGCCGGACGCATCCTGCGGACCGGCGCCGGGGCGGTTGCCGGAGGCGTGGGGGCAGCCGGCGCGGTTCTTGCCGGGCAGCTGATCGCTGCCGCTAGGCGCGACCCCACCGCACTGTCGGATCCACCGCCGATCACCGGCACGTTCGGGGTGCGCGGCGATCCACCGCTCCGGCTCGCCGTCCTCGGCGACTCGGCCGCAGCCGGGTACGGGGTGAGCACCGTGGGACACAGCGTCCCGGGCCAGCTCGCGGCCCGGCTGGCCGCAGCCGGCTGGCGGGTGGAGCTGTCCGGCTTCGCGATCGCTGGTTCTCGTACAGGTGATCTCGGACCGCAGGTGTCCCGGGCCCTGCTCACCCGGCCCGATCTGGCCGTACTGGTCATCGGCTCCGACGATGCTGTCCGCCTCACCCGGGCGCGGTCGGTCTCCCACGGCGTGGTCGATGCCGTTCGCCGATTGCGCGAGCGGGGGGTACCGGTCGTCGTGGGGACGGCCCCTGACCTCGCCGCCGCACGTGGGCTCGGTCAGCCGTTGCGCCTAGTGGCCGGATGGCGCTCACGCCGGGTGGCCAAGGTGCAGTTGACCGCCACCCGGACGGCCGGTGGGCTACCGGTGGATCTGGCCAAGGCGTGCGGTCCGGTCTTCCGCGCCGATCCCGGCTTGCTGTCCGAGGACGGCTGGCATCCTTCGGTGGACGGTGCCCGCATCTGGGTCGATGCGCTGGAGCCGATGATGCTCGACGCCGCAGGCTCCCCCGCGACCCGTTGATTCGACGATCTGTGGATGAGCATTACAGCAGCCCGTTCGGCCCTCTAGAGTTTGCGGAATGACGTCCCCGGCGCTGGAGCGCAAGATTCGCCAGCTGGACAACGACGTGCAGTCCATCTACGAGATGCTGAGCTCGATCTCCGGCACACAGCTGCGTCACGGGAACCGGTTCGACGAGATTGATCAGCGGCTCGAAAGCATGGACGGTCGACTCGGCAATGTCGAGGGGCGGCTCGGCAACGTTGAGGGGCGGCTCGAGAGCGTTGAGGGGCGGCTCGAGAGCGTCGAGGGGCGGCTCGAGAGCGTTGAGGGGCGGCTCGAGAGCGTTGACGGCAAGATCGACACCGTGCTGGAGATCCTGCGCGGTCAGCCCAGCCGCTGAGCCTCACCGGCTCGTCGGCGCGCTAGATTCGGGTCCGAACCGCGGCACCTGATACACCGGGAGTCCAGCGCCTACCAGCCGTACGCCGATCGGAGAAGTCCATGCCTGAAGCCGTCATCGTCGCCACCGCCCGCTCCCCCATCGGGCGCGCGTTCAAGGGATCATTGAAGGACCTGCGGCCGGACGACCTGGCCGCTGCAATCGTGACCGCGGCCCTTGACCAGGTCCCCGAACTCGATCCCGGTGACATCGACGATCTGATGCTCGGCTGCGGACTTCCGGGCGGCCAGCAGGGTTTCAATCTCGGCCGGGTAGTCGCGATCCTGCTCGGCCAGGACCGGCTGCCCGGACTGACCGTCACCCGGTATTGCTCATCGTCACTGCAGACCACTCGGATGGCTATGCACGCGATCAGGGCCGGCGAGGGCGAGGTATTCATCTCCGCTGGCGTGGAGATGGTGTCCAGCTTCGCCACTGGCAACAGCGACAGCTGGCCCGGCACTCAGAATCCGGCGTTTGCCGAGGCGACGACGCGCACCGCAAAGGTCGCCGAGAGTGGTGCCGACGACTGGGTTGATCCCCGGAGCCAGGACGAGCCGCCCGACATCTACATCGCAATGGGGCAGACGGCAGAGAACCTCGCTCTGCTCAAGGGTGTGAGCCGCCAGGAGATGGACGAATTCGGCGTTCGGAGTCAGAATCTGGCCGAGAAAGCGATCGGCGAAGGTTTTTGGGCGCGCGAGATCACGCCGGTGACCACGCCGGACGGCACCGTGATCAGCGCCGATGACGGGCCACGCGCTGGGGTCACCCTGGACGCGGTCTCCCAGCTGAAGCCGGTCTTCCGCCCAGATGGCCGGGTCACTGCCGGCAACTGCTGCCCGCTCAACGACGGTGCCGCCGCGGTGATCCTGATGAGTGACACCAAGGCCCGCGAACTCGGCATCACCCCGCTGGCGCGGGTGGTCTCGACCGGCGTCAGTGCCCTCTCACCGGAAATCATGGGCCTTGGCCCGGTCGAGGCGAGCAAGCAGGCGCTGGCCCGTGCGGGCATGAGCATCGGGGACATCGATCTGGTCGAGATCAACGAGGCTTTCGCCGCGCAGGTAATCCCCAGTTACCGCGACTTGGGCATCGACCTAGATCAGCTCAACGTGCATGGCGGGGCGATCGCCGTAGGACATCCCTTCGGGATGACCGGCGCTCGGATCACCGGCACACTGCTGAATGGGCTGCGCTCTCGCGATGCGACCTTCGGTCTGGAAACGATGTGCGTCGGCGGGGGCCAGGGCATGGCCATGGTGCTCGAGCGCCTCTCGTAGAGCCGCACCTGCTTGCCACATGCACAACGGCTCCCGCTCGGTACCCGGCGAGCCTGGCGGTTTTCGCCAAAACCGCCAGACCCAGACGACGAAAGGCCCGGCTCCCTTTCGGGGCCGGGCCTTCGTGCGTCTGCCGTACGGCGTGCGGTGCGGCTACTCGCGGAAGTAGCTCAGCAGGCGCAGGATCTCCAGGTACAACCAGACCAGCGTGACCAGGAGGCCGAACGCGGCGTACCAGGCGAACTTCTCCGGCGCCCCCCTGCGGATGGCCTGATCGATCATGTCGAAGTCCAGCAGCAGGAAGAACGCGGCGATGCCGATGCAGAGCAGGCTGAAGCCGATTCCGAGCGGACCCGCTTCGCGCAGGCCCAGACCGCCCTCGGTGAAGAAGCTGGCGACCAGGTTGACCAGCATCAGGACCACGACCCCGATGCCCGCGCCGATCACCCAACGCTGCAGCCGTGGGGTGACCCGGATGGCACCAGTCTTGTAGACGAACAGCATCCCGGCGAAGACACCCATCGTGCCGATGATCGCCTGGATCACGATGCCCGGGTAGATGGTCTCGAAGACCTCGCTGATCGCTCCGAGGAAAACGCCCTCCACACCGGCGTAAGCCAGGATCGCAAGCGGGTTGGTGATCGTCTTGAAACTGATCACCAGTCCCAGGACGAAACCGATCAGGACCGCCCCGAGGGCCAGCGGCATCGACTGCTCGGGCTCGAGCAGGAACCAGGTGGCTGCGGCAGTCAGGATGGTGACCAGCAGCGTGATCCCGGTCTTGGTGACCACATCGTCGATCGTCATGTAGCGAGACGGGGCCTGATATCCCGGAGGGGCGTACGCGGGCTGGGCGTACATGTCCTGGAGTTGCCCTGAGGACGGTGCGTTCTGTACCGCCCCCTGGTTCCAGGTCGCGTAACCCTGTCCGGTGGGGATGCGGCCCAGCGCGGGGTTCGAACTCTTCACCAATGGCTCCTTAGTCGCAGACGTGTCACTGCCCAGAATAACGCTCAGCCAGGCTGCACGGTTCCACGATCGAGCACTTCTTTGATCATCCGTGCGGACGACCTCACCGGCGCGAACACCCGTGCCCCCGGTGGGACTCGAACCCACACTGGGGCCCTTTTAAGGGGCCTGCCTCTGCCATTGGGCTACGGGGGCGCCCAAGAGACTAGGCCCGCTCGGCCGAGCCGGCGATGTTGGCGAACTCCTGACGCGGATTCTGCACCTCACCAAGCGAGGTGATCTCCCGTCGGAACACCAGGGCCAGTGTCCAGTCGGCCAGGACCCGGATCTTGCGATTGAGGGTCGGCACCCGGCTGACGTGGTAGGTGCGGTGCAGGAACCAGGCGAGAATGCCGCGAATCTTTAT
>JAABUS010008684.1_pt1 | contig 11036 bp, 9 predicted proteins | sample 5560161 | NCBI WGS metagenome assembly JAABUS01 (sample SAMN10711885, study PRJNA513376) | rock metagenome | isolation source: Antarctica rocks | place: Antarctica: Victoria Land, Trio Nunatak nord | collected 2016-01-04
AGTTTACATAAGACAAATGGCTTTAACAGGGCAAGTGATTTCTAAGATGAGTGAAGAAGACAGGCAAGTTGTCAGGCAGTTTGTAGGAGTATCAAACAACTTAAACCAGCTAACAAAAAAGGCTCACCAGGAAGGATTACTCACAGCAGTACTCCTGTTTGAAAAATACAGAAATCAGTTTGATGAATTCTTACAAAAAATGAGAGATGATAAGTAAAGTGATTACCGGAAAAACATTCGAAGGTACCTGCAGGTATATCTGCAGTAATGAGAACAGGGCAATGGTACTGGAAACAGAAGGAGTAAGGGGACATCATTACAAATTAATGGCTGCTGATTTTGAAGATCAGCGTTCCTTACGTCCGTCTCTTAGTAAAGCAGTTTTTCATGCTATTTTAAGTTTTCATCCCACAGAAAAAATTGATGATGCGAGGTTGGTGGAGATAGCCAAAGAATATCTGCAAAAAATGGGAATAGCAGACACACAATATTCTATTACCAAACATACAGATCGAAACCATCCTCACCTGCATGTTATCGCCAACCTTGTTAATAATAAAGGCGAAACAATAAAAGATAATTGGATAGGATTGAAAGGCAAAAAAGTAGCTCAGGAACTAACCATCAAATACGGACTGAAACAAGCTATAGGTAAGAACTTAGAACTTACTCACCTGGAAAGACTGAACGAGAAAGAAACAAACAAATATGTGATCTATAAAGCGATTTTGGAGAAGCTTCCAATAAGCAAAAACCTGGATGATTTAAAAGTGAAGTTGCAGAAAGATGGTATAGAAACATTATACAAATACAAAGGCCAGACAAACGAATTGCAAGGCATCAGTTTCAGGATAGGCGACTATAAGTACAAGGGCAGCGAAGTAGACAGGCAGTTTTCTGTAAAGAACCTGGAGCGAGTGTTTCAGCAACAACAGCACATACCAAGGCTCAATCAAATGCGACCATCATTATCAAAAGATGACAAATCAAATCAAACCGATTTGCAAACAGATCGTCAACACAAAAATGAAAGTATTTTGGAACAGTTAATCAAACCGGAGTACAGCAGCGGGCAATTACCATATAAGTGGCAAATGAACCAGAAACCAAAAAAGAAGAAATCAAGAGGATTGCATTTATAACAATTAAAAAGATAAGATGATGAGTGAAGTATTATTACAAATGATAGCAGAAAAGCTGGATGCATTGGGAGCAGCACTATCAAAGCCGGTTAATACAGGTACAGATACGGCAATACAGGAAACTTTAGTAAAAGACGTTAAATCTTTTCAAACTGAAATGAAAAAGTTTGACGAAAATTTAAAAGTAACCAATGCTAATTTAAGCAAATTGACTTCAAGTTTAGATAACCATACCTTTCAATCACAACCTCTAAGAAACAATGTTGAACACAGGCATCATTTGCATAAAGGAATATGGGTAGGTGTAATTTTGTTTAATATCTCAATATTTCTGGCATTAGCGTGGAATAGTTCATTACAAACCCAAAAACAATATGAGGCAAATGATATAAAATACAGGTCGTTAAAAGTAACAGGAAATAAAAGTTTAATAAGAGTGCTTTTTAATACTGACAGCCTTTATAATATACAAGGAGAAGCTTTAAGAAAAATGACTATAAAGGAAGAGCAACGTTTAGCTGAACAGGCAGAAATTCTTCGGCTTGCTGGTGAAAAAGAAAGTGAAGCGAAAGAGTTGAAAAGAAAGGCAGGAAAGAAGTAAAATCATTTAGACATAAGGATTGTAGGTAGTAAAAATTGGTGTGAAAAGGAAATTTAAGTACTTTTATGAAAATACGATTGATGGAAACTTTAGTGATAACATTAAAAAGTGATAAAGCAAGGAAATTACTTCAAGATTTGGAAGAACTTGAAATTCTGGAAGTAATGGATGAGTTTAATCGTAAAAAAAAAATTTGTCGGAATAAAAATTTCTAATCTAAAGGATGAAATTGCTTCCCCCTTGAAAGAAGAGGCAATTAATATTCAACTACAGGAAATACGCAATGAATGGAACCAAATATTTAATTTAATAGATACAAGTGTTGCCATTAAATATCTTAACTATTCAGTACCCAATTTAGCAATAAGATAAGGCTTTCAAAACATTTTGTCCTGATTTAGTTGTGGTATCGATAAATGACCTTAAAGGCAAAGCTCTTGCACCTTTTTCTGATTTAAACTGGCCAGATATTTTTTGTTTGACTTTGATATTTCTTATTGCTCTTTCTGCCCCATTATTATCAGGTGGAACTTTCGGATGGTATAGAAAATAGAGGATGTATTGTTGGTACTTAAGTAAATTCTTTTGAAGAGTTCTTGCTTTGCTATGATTTTCATTAAGTGTTAACTATTGCAAATTAATAAAATAAAAAGTGAATTAGCTATTACAATTGGTACTCTCTCGCCAGTGCGATCAGCTCTACCATATTCGTAACATTGAGCTTGCGAAAAATTCTGATCTTATGAGTGCTGATGGTTGACATCTGCAAATGGGACAACGTGCTGATTTCTTTAGTATTCTTCCCCTGGATAAGGAAGTTCAGTACATCCAGTTCTTTAGCGGATAAAACCGAAAAAGGATTGTCTTTCTGATTTGCGCTTTGCAGTCCGGCCACTTCCATAGCTAACGGTTCACTCCAATAACTTCCGCCGCTTATTATAGCTTCAATAGCTTTTAGAAGCTCGGTGTTTTCTTCTTCTTTAGACAAAAATCCTTTTACCCCTGCTTTAAACAGTTTCGGAGCATATAACTTCTCAGAAGCCATGGTATAAATTAAAATTCTTGCTTCCGCATCCCGCGCCAGCAGGTAACTGATTACACCAAAAATATCCGTTTCAGGCATTTGAAAATCAAGAATAATAATGCTATACTTCGTGTGCTTTGCTTTTTCCATAACAGCACTTCCATTCTCAACTTCTTCTATATGATCTTCAGGATATACTTTTTCAATTATAAGCCTTAAACCCATCCGCACAATAAAATGGTCATCGGCTAATAAAAACTTCATAGTAGAGCGTTTTTTAAAAAAAACTTTTCTAAAGCATCATTACACTTCAAATGTAGTGCGTAACTTTCTTGTAAAACAGCCTTGGGTCAATCGCCAGGCCCTGAATTACACCTTTAAAGCAAAACAGATTTCTGACAGTTTGCACGATGCCTCACGCATGTGGATTAATGCACTTAACATCGGCGATAGTTATGAAAAACTAAACCGGTTGGATTCTGCACGAATGTATACCCAACAGGCTTATGACCTGACTGTACAGATCAATGAAAGAGAAGGAACCGGCATTGCGTTAACCAATCTTGGCAATATTTACGCTAAAATGGAACAACCGGTTATTGCGATGGAGTTTTACAGATCAGCTATTTCCTATCTTATCGAGTCCAGCAGTAATGAAGTCATTTGCGAATGCAACCTGGGTATGGCCAGGCTGTTTCAAAAAATGGGGCAAGCCGATTCCTGTTTGTATTATGCCAAACGTTCTATGGCTATGGCAGCGGTGGGAGGGTTTACCAAATATGTGTTATCCGCCAGTGCCTTTTTAGCAGACTATTATAAATCCAATCAGGTGGTTGATAGTGCCTATGTTTATTTAGCTGCCACCATTGCCGCTAAGGACAGCTTGTTCAGCCAGGAAAAATCAAGACAATTTCAAAACCTTTCTTTTACCGAAACACTTCGCCAGCAGGAAATTGAGACCGAAAAGAAAAAAGCTGCCGAAGAACAACGAAATAACCTTCAGTATGCAGCCATTGCCATAGCCATCATTGTATTCACCAGCCTGTTTCTGCTGCTTAGCCGAAGTATTATTGTCAATGAAAAATGGATAGAGTTTTTAGGAGTATTGGGATTATTGATTGTATTTGAGTTCATCAACCTGCTGATACATCCCTACCTGGCAGAAGCTACGCATCACTCACCGGTGTGGATGTTGTTAGTATTAGTAGCTATCGCTGCGCTCCTGGTGCCACTTCATCACAAAGTAGAACACTGGATCACTCATCAAATGGTAGAAAAGAATAAAAGACTACGCCTGGAAGCAGCCAGGCGAACAGTGGCAAAGCTGGAAGCCAACACTACGAAAGAACATTAAACAAGAATGAAAACACAAACAAATGAATTTGTATAAGCAGAGCTGTAGCAATATATTTATATTAATCGGCCAACCGTAACATATGTTTATTGCAAAATAAAGTCACAAATATTCAATAGTACACCCTTGATCAAATCTGCTGAATCAACACTTCAAGATTACTTTCTTCCTCCAGGTTCAGCTTTTTACGCAGCCGGTAGCGGGATTTGCGGATAGCATCAATAGATATGCCCAGCATGTTGGCCATTTCACGGGAAGAAAGGTTTAGTTTGGTAAGAATTAGTAACCGCAGTTCAGCCGGTGAAAGATCGGGAAACTTTTCCCACAAACGCAACAAAAAACCCGGATATGCCTGTTCAAACAAACTGCGAAAATGTTGCCAGTCATCGTCAGTAAGGATAGTCCCGGAAATAAGCTTCTCTCTGTTAGCGGCGATGCTATGCAGATCCGGGGCATTGTTTGCCGTTTCTTTAAGCCGTTGCAATTCGGTATCCAAACTTTCTATCAGGGAAGTCTTTTCTTTTATTGTATCCAGATAAGCCATTAGTAAAGCTTCGGCCTGTTTTAGCTTTTCCTCTGCCTGCTGTTTTTCTGATTCTATGCGTTCTTTTTCTATTTCTACCAGTTTCATTTGGTGAAGTTTCTTTAACCGGTAACGATTAAAAAGTAAGGCAGCTATTACCAGTATGGCTATCAGTATATAGAAACGCAGTTGACTGAGGCTTTTCTGGCTTTGGAGCAGTTTAAGCTCTGCCGCATACCGCTCTGCTTCTGTTTTTTCTACCGCCCGGTTCAATATCTTGCTATCCAGTTTTTGATGCAAGGTGTTTGTTAAGGAGGCTAATGAATCGGAGTAGAACAAGGCTGTCTTATAGTCTCCTTTTGCTTTGTTCAATTCAATCATCACCATTAACAGGCGTTTTTGGTAATTAAGGCGCTCTGATGGATCCCTGAAATATTGATTAGCCAGTATCCGGCCGTATCGGATGTACTGTAGAGCACTATCAAGTTGCTGCTGCCTGATAAATACGGTAGCTATTCCAAGCGCTGATCTGGCTGCATCTTCAGGTGCAAAACCAGCCCTGTTGATGTAGTAATTTTTATAGTAATAGAAAAGAGCGGAGTCGTTTTGGCCTTTTGTTAAAAAAGTATTACCAAGACTGCCGGAGGCAATCCCTATCCAGGCGCTATCTTTGTAAACTACCGCCTTTTCAAGCGTCTTGCGGTAAAAAGATATCGCTTTACCCGGTTCCTTCTTACTGGAATAGATTTCGCCAATAGAGTTAAGTGTGCTTAATTCTACGCGGTCTAAATAAGACGGGTAGCGGGATGACGTTAGAAAATAATGGAGGGATTTATCGTATTCTTCAAACCGGTAATAATCCAATGCAAGATCATACAGATAGATAGATATGGCGGGCACGTTTTCATATCCTATTTTCCGGAAGGCTGCATCGGCTTTCAGCAGGTGCTCGAAAGCAAGCCCATACCGGGTTGCCGTAAAATAAACTTCACCAATATAATGTTCGCAGGCGGCGGCTATATCGGCATGGTTATTTTGAACAGCCCATGCTTTTGCCTTTCGAAAAACTCCTGCAGCACTTTCATAATCGCCTTTAGCAAAATACTGTTCGTAGTTGCGGGAAAAAAGAACACGGAAGCATAGGCGAAAGTAGATCGCATACTTTTTCAACTCCGCATCATTCAGACTGTCTGCAACCCGGGCTACCCCCTCCAAAAATTGACAGGTAGTGGCAGAGTCTTTATCTGAAATACCATTATCAGCGCAATAGCCCCACAATGCCTTTAGCCGCTCGTTTACAGGAACATTGGTAAGGAACTGGTATTGCGCTTTTGCTGTTCTTACCGCCAGCACTTGTACTATTATAAAAAGCCATAGTAGTAGATTTTTCATTATTAGCGTAATTACAGAACTCTTCAGGCTACCTATAGTTGCAAAAGTAAAATAATTAAAAAAACAAATGGGATAAACGAATCCTTTTAAATAAGCACTTCTTTTTTGGAAGGAGTAGTTTCATGAGGATGAAAGCAAAAAACTGCGTTCTATAGCATAAAACCGTCTTTGTCCCGCTTTTGTCTTAGGGGTAGGACAAAAGTGTCCAAGCCTCAAAAGCCTGGTTTTAATAAAAAGAAATCACTTTTACTACTGCTGTATCATCAAAAGCGCTTTGCTAAACAAGTTGGATAAAGTGCATTGTCACTAATCTCTTTCAAACAGCAAGCTGTTATAACGATTTACATAAACTTCTTATCACGCAATATTAAAACCATCTAAAACGCTACTATTATGGAGTCTAAAAATTACTTTCTGCCCCAAACTGATGCCAGCCAAAAGAACAAGCAAAAAAATGGCTCTCCTTTAAAATCAAAAAGAGGGATTGTGCGGATAGTATACCTGCCGTGGCTGCTACTGGTACTGTTGGGCACTAACTGGCAAGTACAGGCACAAAGCGGCAGCTGCTCTACCCCGAGCTTTGGCGCAGCCACGAACTTTAGCGTAGGCAGTACTCCTTACTCCGTTACAACCGGCGACTTCAACGGCGATGGAAAGCTGGACCTGGCAACGGCGAACTTTGACTCCGACAACGTCTCGGTACTGCTGGGCAATGGTTCGGGCGGCTTTGGGGCAGCGACGAACTTTGGCGCAGGCACCAGTCCTGTATCCGTTACAACCGGCGACTTCAACGGCGATGGAAAGCTGGACCTGGCGACGGCGAACGCTAACTCCAACAACGTCTCGGTACTGCTGGGCGATGGTTCGGGCGGCTTTGGCGCAGCCACGAACTTTAGCGTGGGGAGTACTCCTTACTCCGTTACAACCGGCGACTTCAACGGCGATGGAAAGCTGGACCTGGCAACGGCAAACCTTTACTCCGCCAACGTCTCGGTACTGCTGGGCAATGGTTCGGGCGGCTTTGGCTCAGCCACGAACTTTGGCGCAGGCACCAGTCCTGTATCCGTTACAACCGGCGACTTCAACGGCGATGGAAAGCTGGACCTGGCAACGGCGAACTTTCTCTCCGACAACGTCTCGGTACTGCTGGGCAATGGTTCGGGCGGCTTTGGGGCAGCCACGAACTTTGGCGCAGGCACCAATCCTGTATCCGTTACAACCGGCGACTTCAACGGCGATGGAAAGCTGGACCTGGCAACGGCGAACAATGCCTCCGCCAATGTCTCAGTGCTGCTGAATACCTGCAACCCCGACAGCGATAACGACGGCGACCCCGATGCGACCGATTGTGCGCCAACCAATCCTGCAATCCACCATGGTGCTAAAGAAATTCCTGATGACGGCATTGACCAGGACTGTGATGGAGCCGATTTAAAAACATGGTACGAAGACAAGGACGGCGATGGTTTTGGCAATCCGTCTTCAACTACAACAGCTAACACCCAACCCTCAGGTTATGTAAGCAACAACAGCGATTGCAACGACAACCAGGTGCTGTATCAGGATAGTGATGGCGATGGCTTTGGAAGTAATGTGAAGGTGGCTTGCGGCGGCGTTACCAACAACCAGGATTGCAATGACAACAATGCGGCGGTGCATCCCGGCGTTATCACCTGTCCTGCCGCTTCGCTGCAATGTTATAACAGCAGCGGCACCTACACCATTGCGCCTTTGCAAACCAGCAACGATTGTGGTGTAACCGAAGTTAGCTATACCATTACAGGAGCTACTGCGAGAACCGGCAGCGGAAGTAACGCCAGCGGTACCTTCAACACCGGTGTAAGCACCATCACCTGGACGGCAAAAGATGCCGGCAGCAATCCAGCCACCTGTCAGACTACGGTAACCGTAAATCCGCAAATCACGGTTACGATACCAGATGCCAAAGCATTAAGCAGCGGTGTGGAGGTGAATACGGTGTATGTAGGTTATGCACCGGCTTCTTCCCTAACCCTTACGGCACAGGTAAGTGGTGGCAGCAGCAGCAATTATACCTATAAGTGGAGCACCGGCGCTACAACGCAGTCTATTAAAGTAAGTCCTGCCACTACCACTACTTATACAGTAACAGTGAGCGATGGCAGCGCCTGTACAGCCATAGCTTCCAAACAAGTGAAAGTAGTGGACGTACGCTGTGGCAGTAAGAAGGATAAGGTAAGTGTTTGTCATAGCGGAGGTACGATCTGCATCAATACAAGTGATGTTCCTAATCATTTAAATCACGGCGATAAGTTAGGCGCCTGCGGTACGGGTTCAATGACGAATCAGATAACTTCTTCACGGCCACAGCAGCAAGACCTTATGGTTTTTAGTGTTGCCCCTGGTGTCTATCCTAATCCGAACAACGGGCAGTTCGCTTTGCAGTTGAATAATAGGAAAGCAGGTAAAGCTGAAGTGTTGGTTTTAAATGCTCAGGGCTCAATTGTCGAAAGAAGACAGGTGCAACTGACAGCAAGAGGACAAACGCTAAGCTTCAACATGCGAAATAAAGCCACAGGGTTGTACATAGTGAAAGTGATAAGTGAAGATGGCGTACAAACTATGAAAGTGGCGGTACAGCGATAAGATTTGAGTATCAAGGGTGAAACAAGTCATAAGCAAAAACCTATAAGGTCTCGCAGACCTTATAGGTTTAATTCCTCTTGGTATTCACTCACAAACCTAAGTTCCCCCTTTAGGGGGCAGCGGCTTCAAATCTGTTGAATCAACACCTCAAGATTACTTTCTTCCTCAAGGTTAAGCTTTTTTCGAACACGATACCGGGATTTGCGGATAGCATCAACAGAAACTCCGAGCATGTGGGCAATTTCACGCCCCGACAAGTTTAATTTTGCAAGTATCATCAGGCGCATTTCGGCTGGCGAAAGGTCGGGAAACCTCTTCCGCAAACGGTCTACAAAGCCGGGATGCACGCTCTCGAATAACCCACGGAAGTGCGCCCAGTCCTCATCAGTTAGGATAGTGCTCGAAACAAGCTTTTCCCTGCTTGCTGCTATAGCGGGCAGTTCATGACTATGACTTGCGGTTTCTTTTAGCCCTTGCAGTTCGGTATCCAATTCCTGTATAAGTGTAGTCTTTTCTTTAATAGTGTTAAGATAAGCGTTAAGCAATTCTTCTGCGTGTTTGAGCTTTTCCTCCGCATTTATCTTTCCAAGGGCCAATAGCTGCTTCTCTTTTTCGGCAAGTTGTGCTTCGCGAAGTTTACGAATCCGGTACCGGTTAAACAGTAATGCTGCTATTATCATTATAGAAAGCAGAAGCGCTGTTAGCACATAGAAGCGCAACCGGGTGAGGCTTTTTTGATTTTCCATTAATTTAAGCTCTGCCCCATAACGTTCAGCTTCAGCTTTTTCTACAGCACGATTCAATGTTTTGCCATCCAGCATTTGCTTAAGGCTATCAGTTACAGCGGTTAAAGAATCAGAAAGGAGCAATGCTTTCCTGTAATCTCCATTTGCCTTGTTAAGTTCGACCAGCACCACAAGCAAACGTCTTCGATATTCAAGGCCCTCTGCCGCATCCCTGATGTATTCACGGGCTAGTTGCTGACCGGTACGGATATAAAACAGAGCGCTATCGGGTTGTTGTCGGCGGATGAGTATCGTAGCTATTGCCAGGGCTGATTTGGCTGCATCCTCTGGCGCCAGATTAGAGATATTGAGGTAATAATTTTTACGATGATAAAAAAGAGCGGAGTCATTTAGCCCCTTTAATAGAAAAACATTGCCAAGGTTGCCGGAGGCTATACCTACCCAGGCTGTATTTGCGTATGCTTTAGCTTTTTCAATCGTTTGGCGGTAAAAAGATGCAGCTTTGTCCCACTCCTTCTTCCGGGCATAGATAAGGCCAATGGAATTGAGTGTACTAAGCTCATCACGCGGCTGATAAAACGGGTAGCGGGATGCGGACAAAAAATAAGCAAGCGATTTATCATATTCTTCAAACCGGTAATAGTTAAATCCCAGGTTATACAAATAAAAAGATATTGCCGGCACATTTTCATATCTTATCTTACGGAACGCTTCATCTGCTTTGAGCAAGTGTTCAAAAGCAAGACCATACCGGGCTGCGTAGAAATAAACTTCTCCAATGTTATGTTCGCAGGCCGCCGCTATGTCGGCATAGCCGTTTTTCAGTGCCCATGCTTTCGCCTGCCTAAATACATCAGCTGCACTTTCGTAGTCACCCTCGGGAAAGTACTGTTTGTAATTTGATGAAAAAAGGACGCGGAAACATTTACGAAAGTAAATACTATACCTTTTCAACTCCTCGTCGTGCAGGCTATCTGCTGCATTAGCGACACCCTGCAAAAATTGATTTGTAGTGGCAGAATCTTTATCCGAAATTAACTCATCCGAGCAATATCGCCACAATGCCTTTAGCCGGTTCCCCGCAGGAGATTCAACAATAAAGTGATACTGGGCATTTGCTGTTACTTTCCACAGCATTAGTAATGACAGCAAAGAACAGGTTAATAATTTTTTCATGTTCAGCGAGGCAAATTGAATTTTTAATTTACTTGTTACCCACGGGTAAAATAAGCAAAAAACAGATTAGACAAAAATATTACTCAAAAAAATTCCTGTTCACCTCGCTTTCCGAAATAATGCCCGCTGTTAAGAAGAAACAGGATAAATTTGGGAAGAAACGGAGTGAATCTGTAAGAAAACTCCTCTTGTCCCGCTTTTGTCCCACCGTTCGCCCGTTTTTGTCTAAGCCATAAAGTTGCTTTTCTTTTAATTGAGGTGGACTTTTACTTTTCAATTAAGACGATTGCTTCCGCCTTGACTTCTCATTAAATCCTTAAAACTCTAAAATCATGCAACCGGCCAGCTACTTTCTGCGACGTGCAACTCCCGGCACTTATCTGAGATTGAAGAAATCATCTGTGAAGCTAACCAGACTTATAGTTCGCAAGGAAGTTTCCAGGCAATAATTCT
>JAABUS010008685.1_pt1 | contig 11035 bp, 16 predicted proteins | sample 5560161 | NCBI WGS metagenome assembly JAABUS01 (sample SAMN10711885, study PRJNA513376) | rock metagenome | isolation source: Antarctica rocks | place: Antarctica: Victoria Land, Trio Nunatak nord | collected 2016-01-04
TTAGTGCGTGGATCAGCAGTTGTGCCCACGAGCTGCTCATCCCAGCCGATGTCGATTCCGGCAGCTGTGTAAACCTTCTTTACAGAGTCAGCAATCTCAGGACCGATGCCATCACCAGGAAACAAAGTTACTGTAGATGCCTCGCGACAGGAGAAAGATTGCGGGCCTTTTGCACTGGCTTTGACGGCAGAGGCCGCCCCTAACAAGCATCGCCTCATCGTGACACAAAGTCAAGGTACTCAAGTTGTTGATGCAGCCCAAACACAGTGATGCTCTCACTCAGGCACTTGCCAAGCGAGTCTCCCGCACTTCTCGAGATGCTGATGGCGACGAGATCTGGCCAGTACTTTCAAGGTGAACACCGCTTCCGACGGACTGCGCCAGGCAGTCGAGGAGCCGAAATTTCCCGTATGCACCATCTGCGCGAGGCACTTGCTCGCAGCATGACTGATGAAGAGTCCAAAACGGAGCTATTGCCGTTGATGTGAGGCATCGCGCCTGTGTGGGAGCCCAGTAAACATCGCAATACATCGGTGAACGTACTGCTGTGCACTATCTGCGTGTGCTCACACGCTGATCCTGCCGCGCACCTCAACGTTTGCATCAGTGAGTCGACGAGTCATCGCAACGCATCGGGAAGCCGAGACAGGCGTTTTGCGCTGAGCTGAGCTGCAGTCACCCCTGTTGGGCTTTCAGTGCACTTTAGTGCAATGCTCCGAAAGGCAGCAGCTTCAGCCTTGAAACGTTCTGCGCCAGATGGCTGCAACTTGGCACAGGTATACTGTTGAGCTGCCCAAATTTTTGCCTGCACCACAAGATCTACACTGTCTGACAGTAAATGAGTGGCTGGGTCTATCAGCTTCGTTGTGTCACACTTGCCACGCTGCACAGGCCAGGGGTTTGATGACCTATGTCCCTAGTCCGGGGGATGCGCGCAGACAGACTGTGACCCTCATTCCCGGAGATGGAATTGGCCCAGAGGTGTGTGGGGCTGTGACAAAGGTTGTGGAGGCGATGGGTGCACCCATTCAGTGGGAGAGGTATGTACAGTGCATGCATGCATACTCTTATGCTAATTGCTCTGATCGTGATGCATCTCAACTCCAGCGCCTGTTCTGGTGCGCCTGTTGTATTGAAAATGTACTGCTCTCATCTTGCACTGTAGCACACATGCAGTTGTCTATCAAGTATGTGTAGCATGCTATACTTGACCTGTCTGCATTTGATGCAGGTTTGATGATGTGTATGGCACTGATGCAAGCGGCCATCCAGTCACAAGTGTTCCTTCAGCTGTTCTAGACTCGATCAGAAGAAATCAAGTGTGTTTGAAAGGCACACTATACACGCCGCTGAGCAAGACTACTGCCACCGAGAGTCTAAATGTACAGATGAGGAAACAGCTTGACTCACACATCAACCTGGTGCACGGCTTCACTCTCAGAGGTCTTCCCAAGGGCTTGATCAGGCATGAAAACATTGACATTGTTGTCATCAGGTAAATTCACTTGCCTTGATCAATGCAATTGTCTCTGTACAAAGCTGTGAAGTGGTCGTTCTTGCTGCAAGATGATGCACATCTGGCATGTTGTCCGCCATGATGCATGTTTGTTGATTGAGTCAGGCTTGACCTTGCACGTTTATCACATGACCATGCTGTGTTCGGTGCAACGTGGCCAACACAAATGCAGCAAACTGGCATGCATGTCATTACTAATTGCAGAGTATGGTCTAAGCACGTACTCAGCAAAAGTTTTTGCTCAGAAGGTTGGCATTACTTGGTGTTTTGTTGCTGGCAGAGAGAACACAGAGGGAGAGTACAGCGGGCTAGAACACGAAGTGGTACCTGATGTCATTGAGTCCATCAAGGTCATCACGGCAGAGAAGTCCAGAAGGACAGCCGAGTATGCTTTTGGCTACGCCTACCTGAACAACAGGAAACGAGTCACTGCAGTACACAAGGCCAACATCATGAAAATGAGCGATGGCTTGTTCCTCAAGGTATGTAGTCCTGTTTGCAACCCTTTCTCAACTTAGTGTAGTCTGTAAACATCATAGCTGTAAGCATCAAGCATCCTACCTTGCAGCGTGATTTTTTCCCACTACATGTTAGACTCCATAACATGGTCATGCCTTAGGCTACAGTTTGACTTTACTGTTGTATCCGTATGCACGCATTTGGTCAAATCCTGCTCTCTTTGCAGCTCAGCCTGTCAACGCACGGCAGCACGTAAGTTTGTAGCTGCGCATGCACACAGGCCCAATCAGTCATGACCTTGTTCTTCATGAGCCACGCAGGAGTTCAGAGAGGTGGCAAAGAAGTACCCAATGATCCAGTCCTCAGAGATCATTGTGGACAACACATGCATGCAGCTTGTGGGACGGCCAGAGCAGTTTGACGTGCTGGTCACACCCAACCTGTATGGAAACCTGGTGTCCAATGTGGTGGCAGGGCTGTGTGGCGGTGCTGGTGTGGTACCAGGTAAGAGAGCTTGTACCGCCTTTGGTCAGGATTCACTGCTTCACAGGCATGAATGGTGTACCGTGATATGAAGCTGCTGTTTTACCTTCCAACATGTCAAACTTTGTCAGCATAAGATACAGCATAGTGACTTGGCACTGTAAGGCTGAATATGTATCTCAGAGATGGCCTTTGCTATCTTATTGTCCGCCTCTAAGCCTAACGGCGCAACCTGGCAAGTCTGTGAATTGCAAAATTGGTTTTCAGGCACGTGAAGTTCACTTCAAAACGTGTGTGCTTGCAGGGTGCAACATTGGAGACAATGTAGCGATCTTTGAGCAGGGGGCGCGGCATGTGGGCAAGGACATTGTAGGCAAGGGCATTGCTAACCCTCTAGCAACCCTTCTCAGTACCAGCATGATGTTCAGACATCTCAATCTGCCGGACTTCTCAGACAGGTAGTTTCAGTATGGTGTAATTGCTTGCGTTGCACACATGTTGATGCCAGCAGTGCTGTCACCATGTGTCATCGTCATAAATGCAGGATGACATATCACAACAATTCTTCACAGTCTGCCTGGACCTTGGGTGGTGTGGGCGTGTCCTCTCATCTTCTGTGTATAATGCAGGCTGGAAAACGCTACGCTGGCTGTCTGCCAATCTGGAGACCTGTCAACTTTAACACCTGACCTGGGTGGCAAGGGAACTACTGTCTCGTTCACAAATGCTGTCATCAAGCAGCTTGAGAAGAAGTTTAAGGGTAGATATGACTGATTTTTAGGCCATTTGTATTTTGATGTGTTCCAGAACTCAACATCAGTGGTCCACAGTAATACAAGCATGCTGAGTAAGTTCTGCCTTCTGTTCAAAACTGTCGTGATTACAGACCGCAAGTTTACAAACACATGCAAACTGCTGTTTTGTTTCGAAAGAAATTTCACAAACCATTGCACAGGCACATTGGAACACACAGAAGTATCTGATACAATCTTTGCCTATCTACTGTCAAGAAATAGGACAACCAGGCAAACGTGCATACTCATCATGCACGTAGCTCTGGTTCTTGTCAATCAATGCTCCAATCAAGCCAATCAGCAAGACACCCTCCAACGTGCTGACTGTATTCAATAAAGCGTAAGCCTGACCATGATCAAAGATGTCACTAGCAAGATCAATAACAGCCTTGTCCAAAGTAATGCCCTGCACCTCATTACTGCCCACGCTGATACTATTGGGCACTGGTACCTTTCGAAATGATGACGGCCATCCTTGCCATTGAATCTACATGTAGCTGCTCGTATTGTGGTAGCCAAATGGTCTGAGGTGCCTCTTGTCTGCCTGCCCACCCTTTGGTCATGCAAGGACCACTGTTGACGCTGTATTGTGGCTGTTGCTGACGCTGTGACTGACTGTGACTGACTGTGACTGTGGCTCTTGCTGATGCTGAGGCTGTGCCTGCTGCTGAAGTCTTGGCTGATCATCAGCCGCAAGCTGCCAATCTCACATAGCCAGGTCTGCAGCTCTGTCTGGAGCATCTGTACCAAACTGTTCAAGAGCATGAGCATGCAGCTTGGCAGATGACCATGAGGACATATCTGTACAGAATTAAACATATTGGTATGTCAGCTCCCCAATGGGCTGATACTCGGTCATTGATGGGGCAGGTAGATGACCGCTGGTGGCCTGCTTGCCAGGGGTGACAAAGCTGGCTGAAGTGATGTTTGCCTGTTGAGGTGCTGGGGAGCTGAAGCCAGGGGCAAGTGGCTGTGCCTCAGACTGGAACACATGGAGGTGATCTTGCCACAAAGGCTGGCTATGCACAAAAGGAGAGGTGAGGAGACCGAGGAACATGCCAGCAGTTCCCAGCCACTCAGCACGGTGCCTGGGGTGCACTGGGAAAACGAGAGGGGCCATTTGCTTGCCTGGCAGACTTGTGGTTTGCCTTGCCCTGGCTGCTGTGTGTACAGCCTGCTCAGCACGAGCATGCTCACCTGCTGCAGTTGCTCTAGCAGCAGACCTGGCAGACCTGGTGCGCATTCTGAACTATCATAGTATACAAGATGTCTTGTGATGGTAGGGAATCTTCTCAGTACAGCAATCATCAGCTGTAGCATGTGTTCAAGCTGTGTTCATTCTTCTGGGTTGTGCTCACACATGCTGTTTGTGTATGCAAATTTTACTGTTGCTGGCAACAATATCACTGGAAAAGTGGCCTGGAGACTGAACAGCGGTACCTAGAAGTCAGCAGGGCTTCCCGCTCCAGCAAAGGGAGTGAGCATAGAACTGCTCAGTCAACTCAGAGATGTGTTCAGGAATATGATGCTGCAGAACAGTTGACTTCAACTCGGCAATAGTACCTCAGCTAGTATGGATGGACAGCGCTGCAAGGAGCAGCGCCTGAACCGACGTGTCAAGAAGCACAGTGCATTGAGTTACAGCTCTCATGAAGTACGCTTTATTTTTTTGCCTTGATTGGTAACCAGCAATAGCTGTAAGCCAGTCTGCTTTTGGCTAACTAAAAATGTGAGCCATTTCATGGGACGAACTGCCTGCACACCTGATGTACGATGTCGCAAGTTGGACGTGCTAGGGCAGGTGCTCCGCAGTGAAGTACTGATTGGAAAGTTTTGGATACAGCGTCTGGTTGCAAAGGTAAGAACGACTTGTGTCAACAAGCTGCCGGATCCGGATCACGCTTAATCGCAGGAACGTCTTGCATCCTGGATCAATCGTTGCAGCTTCCACCCTGCGTGCACCTACAATATTGACAGCGAGTCGGTTGACCCAGAGTTGGAATCTGAACTTGAGCCCTGCAAGCACAATTTCGAAAGGCCTTTGCAAAGCTTCCAGTGATACATTTCAAAGTTCGACGTTGCGACATGCACATTGAGCTCTTGACTAGGTCTGATATGTCTGGCAATCGCTGAGGAATGAATCCTGTTGACATACTATGTTGGCTGGGTGGCATCAAAGGGAAAGATTTTAGCTCGTCGAAGGTCAGAGTTTGTGCCAGCGAGGAAGGCTGTCGACCTTCCTACCTGCAGCACATGAGTCACTTGTGTTCGATGTTCTCCCAGGCCTTTGAACCAAAAGAAAATGGCTTTGCCGCCATAGAGGTTGCAGTTGACAGAGCGTACTGGCAACAAAAACGCCTCAAGAGTTTCCTGGAGCCTAGCGACAAGGCTGTACAGGTTTGCAGCAACATATCCTTGTTGGCCCAAGTCCAGCCAGACGGCTACTGACTTTGCTGGTCGCCAGAAGGAATCCAACTTGAAACAAGTTGCTCATGGCTGCAGGGCCTGAACAGGCAGAACCTGTTGTTGGAGAGCGCTTGCAGGGACTGGGGGTACATACGTGCTGCAGAAGAACCTGCGGAGTATCCAGCAGGTGCCACTGAGGAGCAGAAGCAGGTACCAAGTCGTTTTAGAACTGTATGGTAGTTCGTCCTCTCTAACACAAGTGTGGTGCAGAGTGTGTGTATTTGATATCTGGCATCTGTGATGCACTTTTGATGCACTGGCAGCCAACAGTGCTGCCATCGTTGTTGCTTATCAGTCCACGTTTGCTTGCTGCCATGCAGCACCTACACAAATATGTCACAGCTGCCAGACAGCTCTGGTCCAAGGTCCAAGGCCGGACACACGGTCGTGAGCACATGCTGCGATTCCTGGCTATAAAGTTGTGGAATCAACTACATGTTCTTCAGGAGGTAACCACGCTTTAAGCTTGAATCTGTGTCAATGAGCTACATTAGATGCCCCGTCCAATGCTGGCATGACAACTTTGTATGCATAATCTGGCTCTGACACTTGTTGGTGAGTCGCAGACTGCACAGCACACAGCCTGAAGCTTCAGTTTATGCTTTCATTTTCAGATTCAGGGGAGTTTTCCCCAAGAAGTAGAGCTGGATACAGCAGACAATGACTTTCTTGCTGCCATTCTTGCTGTGATTGAAGCCCACGGCCAGGTGAGATCTGTTAAAACCCCACATTTTGCATGGCTTAGTTGTTCGTTACAACTTACTGCCTGTAATATGCTGTCAGAGCATCCTTGTATCAGTGATGGTTGCTGCTTTCATGCAAAGTACGTTGTATTGCCCACTCAGGCAGTAACATGTCAAAGATATTGATACTTTCAACGCTGTAACTGGCATAACAACTGTGACTGGCTGTAATTGCCGTTTGTTGCTGCTCACATTGGCTTGTATAAGCACTAGGGAGCACTTGCCAACACGTGTGCACACATTGTGGTGGTGTGGCTGTTGCAGATAAATTGCACATCATGTTTGTATGTCCAGCTTTCCAGCCACTCCGTATGCTCCTTCCTTCAAAACCAACACCATGAGGTCTATCTTGCGCAACTATTGTGTTGGTCCTTGCTCTTCTTCCTGCAATCATTGTATTGTATGCTGGGAGTACTTCAAACGCAGCATGTACGCAAATCATTGTTACCCAACACGTGGAAGTGCCGTCCAGAACACTCAAAAGTATATTGTATTGCCCAATTAGGCACTAATACGCTGAGAAGTACTTGACCTTTTTGACGCCGTAACTAGCATAACAACCGTAACTGATCGTAATCGCTGTTTGCTGCTGCTCAGATCGGCTTGTTTAGGCGCTAGGAAGCACTTGCCAACACGTGTGCACACATTGCGGTGGTGTAGCTGTTGCAGATAAATTGCTCATCATGTTTGAATGCCCAGCTCTCCAGCCACCCAAGCAGTAGCACGCTCCTTTGTTTTCCCATAAAGACTGACATCATGAGGTCTTTTTAGTGCAACACGATTACATGCAGGTTTTCAAGTTTGTTTTGGTTTGTCTTGATTTCCACTTTTGTCTTCTTCAACATGTGACCAGACTTGTTGGCTGTCTGAAGTATTGTAGTTACTCTGTCTGTCTCTCTCAGAACTCCTACTCATGACAAAACAGGGCCCAGATTGTTGTACATGTTGACCAGCCTGTCAACGGTCAGGGCAAGAGGCAGGTGACCCAATTTGAAGTGTGTCCAGGAGGAATAGGTTGCAATTTACCTGGCCTACTGACACTGAATTGTGAGCAAATGACCACTTTTGCATGAACTTATGACCCCTGCCCTACAATATACCTATACCTTTTGTGGTTTTGTCAAAATGTATTGTGGCAACACTTGGCTTGCTGGAGTGATACTACATATTTCAACATATTGCGTATTGCGTATGGGGTCACACTGGCGCAAATTGAGCTTCGTGAAGCAATTTTGGCTGAGCTGTTGCATCAGCACGACACAAGCAAACCTCCAATGGCCTCTTTTGATGCCTCAGGTTACCAGACGAAGCCCCAATCTTATGTCTCTGTCCCCCCATTGTCAGCTGATGCCATCATCCGTAACTGATTATGTGAAAAGTGTACCTTGGCCGGCATCACAACTTCCTGATCTAAGGTACAAGACTGTACGTGTGTGCAGGCTGCCTTGGAGCTCAGGGCTGCTCATTCTGGTGAGGTGGCAGCTTGCCGGAAGCTTGTGGCAGACCAGGCTCAGGAGATCCAGCGTCTCCGGTGGCAACTTGGCAACTCCAATGTTGCTGCAGGTCAGCTGAGCCTGGCGTACCAGCAGCTGCACCTGCTCAGGCTGCAAGCCAGCACAGACCAGCGCTCAATCTCTGATCTGAAGCGCGAGGTGAGACTCTCACAATGGTGTCTACTGGCATAAGATGGAGACTCGATGGTTCTGCAACACGGCTCAAGATGTGTGTCTCAATGTGGATCAAGGAGAATCCTCAAATACACATGCAGCATGTATTCATAGTCAACCACTTTCCTCACCTGCCGGGATCACGGTCCTTCATCCTGTTCACAGCACACAAGCATTGTGAGTCATAGGTGTCTCTTGCCTGGGTAGAGCAACACCGATCTCATGTATGTGCAGGCTGATGCAGCTGTGCTGCATGCCACCAGGGGCCTGCAGAGGGTCATTGCAGGCCAGGAAGAGCAGATTCAGCGGCTGAAGCATGCTGCTGCCAACTCCCGACCTGCTGTGCAGCAGGTCAGCCAGGCCTTCAATGCTATGAAGATACAGCACAGTGCTGACAGCCACAGCATTGCTGCCTTGAGGCGTGAGGTAAAGCTCCTTCTATCACAAGCATCCCTCCTTGGCAGTCGGTAAGCTGTCAGCATGACCCTTGAGAGTTGAACTCAGCCTGAAGAAGGGCACTGTTTGCTTCCCTCATCTGCTTCTCCTGTGTGTGTGCATTCATCATTGAGGCTCATCTGCATGACATTCATGGCTGCACATACCTGACCCAGTGTTGCGCTGCTCGGTGGCTGTCGCTGCTGCTGGACCCGCAGACACACCCTTTGTTGCTGGGCTTGCTTGTCGACCATTGTGCGCATCTTGTGCCTGGTACGTTCATTGCTGAGAAAGGATGTGACACATTGCATCAGGCATGCTGCTAATGAGGTCATGAGCATGTGGGTGCACTTGATTCTGACTGTATTGACATAGCAAACACTGATTCTGACTATATTGGCAGTCGCCTGGCCTGACGGCAGCACAATCAGGTGTGTCAGTAACCTCCAGCTCAGAGCCATCGGCTCCACAGGCGTGGAGATGACAGTAGATCAACTGAGTGCGTGCACAGTCATAGCAAGGGTTGTACAGTAGAAGATGGCTGCATAGCATTCCATCTATACTGCTGCTACAGAAGGAAATACCAAGCTTGTAGCTTATTCATGCCTTAATCTGCTCTGGTCATCTGTGCACAATGTTGTGCTGCAAGTCAGGATCTGGGTGTGCAGTCAATCAACGTTGCTGGAACAAAGTTTGGCCGCTGAGCAGCATTAATTGGCCACATTTTTAGGCTTTGGCTTGCATGTATGCGTTCAGGTGTAAAAATGCCACCGTGTTTGTCTGGAGATACATCATGAATATCTGCTTGCACGCTTCAGAAGTCCCTTTGTCACATGGCATACTTGCACCTGAACACCTAGCGAAGTGGAGGGCCGACGTCTACAGTAGCAGGCATTATATATGGTTGGTTTGGTCAAGAGCTGATTGGGCAACATTCAAGTCTGTCATGCGTTGCGTGGCACAGGGACCTTGACTCAATGTGACGCTCAATCTGTATGGTAGCTGTATATTGGTGTCTGAGTTCACAACAGTGGCTTAGCACCACAGAAACTTGAACATACTTAGTGTACTGCTGCAGGTCCTGACCCAGCGTTCCATTTGACGTGTAAGGTAGCTGTGTAATGGTGTCTGAGTGCACAACAGTGGCTTAGCACCACAGAAATTTGAACATGCTTATTGTTTTCCTGCAGGACTACACCCCCAAGGCTGCTGGAGGCTCCAATGCTGCCCTTGGCAAGCCCTCAAGCACAGCCATGAGCCTGCTGCCCACTGCAGACCCATACGAACACCCAGACGGTTTTGCAGCTGCAGTAGCTCCAGTGGTGCCTGGTGATGCAATCGCCACAGCTGTGGAGATGAGGCCTGTAGTTGGGGCTGCCCCCCTCACCCTCCCACCCACCCCTTCTCAAATGCCAGCTGCTCATGTGGGGGCAGGCAACAGTGCAGGGACAGTGGTCGACCAGGCTGGGCATGCAAGTGAGGGCCTGCAAGCACATGACGCAGCCGTTCCCGCAGCTGCAGCAGCAGGGCTTACACAGCAGCAGCAGCGTGCAGTAAGCCACAAAATGGTTGATGGCTTTATAAATGGTGCGATGGCAATGCTGTGCAGAAGCGGGTGAGGAAGCTGTTCAACAAACTGTTCCAAGACGACTTGGAGAGGCCAAAGGCCTTCCTTGATGACCTGCTGCAGATGAACAGCCTGGCAGATATTGTCAAGGCATGCGTTGCAGAGGATTGTGCACCAGAGGCAGCAACCCAACTTGCTGAGCTGCTGATGAGGTAATGCACACTCCTGTCAGATGTGCATCTGTGCACTTTGTGACTTGTGGAGTCTCTTGTTTCAGGCCATGCATGCCAGCATGGCCTTCAATGACATGCTCTGTGCCTTACAAAGTCTTGTTGCAAAACGACCAAGTGCATTGTAGGTGCTGTGATGCAAGACCTCAGATGATGTGATGCAAAACCTCATGCTCAATGGTATTGCAAACTAAGTGGTTGGCTGCAGCATTGGTAGGCATATGCATGTGTGTTAAAGCACAGTATCACATGTTATGCTTCCTTCATGATCTGGCATGTAGTGCAATGCTGCAGTGCGGCATATGCTTCTATACAACACATGTATGCATACACACTCTGTCAGGCTTTTTGCATGTTTGATCTGTTTGGCCGCGTCTCAAAACAGAAGCTAAGATTCATTTGTTGACCAGGAAGGAGGAGTGTGCCACTCCAGAGGACATTGCATCCACAGCTGTGGTTGCCAGCAGGGCAGCTCGGAGCAGAGTAGCAACTGCAGCCACCACTGCTGCAGAAGGCACAGCTGCCAGGCAGAGGTCGCATAACCGACGTGCAGCTTCCCCTGCAGCTTCCCCTGCGGCTGCTGCTGTCGGGTGGCCTGCTTTGTCCAGGGCTGCAGGTAGTAGCCCTACACAAGCTGCCCCTGCTAGTGCAGCTCGTGGCCCTGTGGCCACCAGA
>JAABUS010008686.1_pt1 | contig 11034 bp, 10 predicted proteins | sample 5560161 | NCBI WGS metagenome assembly JAABUS01 (sample SAMN10711885, study PRJNA513376) | rock metagenome | isolation source: Antarctica rocks | place: Antarctica: Victoria Land, Trio Nunatak nord | collected 2016-01-04
CTGATGTACGGGATCTATGCGTCGCGGACGCCGTCCGCGACGACGGTTTTCGGCATCACCAATCTGCTGAACAACGGGATCGTGCTGGCCATTGCCTCGGCCGGCGTGACGCTCGTGGTACTGACCGGAGAATTCGACCTCTGCGGCGTGGCGGTGATCGGGATCAGCAACTGTGTCGTGGCGACTATCAGCGCCAACGGTGCCTATGGCTGGCTCACGAGCCTGGTCGCGGTGCTGGCGATTGGCGCCTGCGTCGGGCTCCTCAATGGGCTGCTGATCGCCGAGTTGGGCCTGCAGTCGTTGGCCGTTACGATCGGCACCATGATCGGCTGTGAGGGTGTCGCCTTGCTGATCCTGTCCGCGCCCGGCGGGCAGGTAGCGGACTCCATCGCCGATGGCCTGACCGGCGACGTCCTGAACGTGCTGCCGGTCGCCGCTGTGATCCTGGCGGCGCTTTGCGCGGCATGGCTGGTGTTCAGCCGTACCCGGCTCGGGATCGCGATCTTCGCAGTGGGCGCCGATGCTTCGGCAGCGCGCCTGTCCGGCGTGGATGAGCGGCGGACCAAGCTGGCGGCGTTCGTCATCGCCGGGCTGTGCTACGCAGCGGCGGGCTACATGCTGAGCGCGCAGACCGGCACCGGCGACCCGCGGGCAAGCGATTCACTGCTGCTATTCATGTACGCCTCGGTCGCGATCGGCGGGACTTCGTTGATGGGCGGCCGCGGAGGCGTGTTCGGCAGCCTCATCGGCGCCGGCATCCTGACGGTGATGCAGAAAATGCTGTTCGCCTTGGGCGTCGCCGAGTTCTACACCTACATCTTCAACGGGATTATCATGATCGTGGCGCTCGTCGTCGCCAATCTGTCGGCATCACTGGCCCGGCAGATGCGCAGGCGCGCTGCATGAGCGACGTCTCGGCGCTCGACGGGGCGACCGAGCCGAGGCGGCGCCGGCTCTCGCCGGAGGTCGTTCCGGCGCTCGGCGTGCTGGTCTGCACCGGTTGTCTCATCCTTGCCATCAAGTTCGTCAGCCCGGGATCGGCGCTGCTGGTGCAGGTCTCCGCCATCCTGGTGTCCGCGATTTTCCTCGCCGTCGCCTCGTTCGGTCAGGGCCTGACCATTCTGCTTGGCGGCATCGACCTGTCGATCGGTGTCGTCATGGGCATTGGCGGAATGATGATCTCGGGCCTGACTAACGGCAGCGACGACGCGCTCGTTTGGGCGGTCCCGGCCACGCTCGCGTGCTGCGCTGGGATCGGGCTCGTCAACGGCCTCGGGATCGCACTGGGCGGAATTCCGCCCTTCATCATGACGCTGGCCTCGGCCACGAGCTTCTTCGGCATCGGGCTCGGCTTGACCGCAGGCACCGCGCAGGCGCCGGTCGCGCCGGCGCTCGAAGCGCTGATGAGCGCGCGGGCGCTCGGCGTGCAATGGCCGATCTGGCTACTGCTCGGCTTCGCGGTCATCGCGCTCGCCTTCCAGAACGGCAGCCTAGTGGGGCGCAAGCTTTATGCACTCGGGAGCAGCCCGGGAGCAGCGCGCGTGCTCGGCCTGCCGATCGGCGGGCTGACTACCGTGGCTTACGGGCTGAGCGGACTGTGCGCCGGGATTGCCGGAGTGCTGCTCGCCGGCTACTCGTCGGCCGCCACGCTCAATATGGGTAATCCGTTCCTGTTGCCGACCATCGCCGCGGTGGTGATCGGGGGAGCCCGCGTGACCGGCGGGCGCGGTCTCTATCTTGGCACGCTCGCGGGGGTGCTGTTCCTCAGTACGCTAGAAACAATGATTACCGTGCTGAGCCTCTCCCAGGGGCTTCGCGACCTAATCCAGGGCGCGATCATCATTTCAGCGCTGATCGCGCAGAACAGCCGCCGGGAAGCGAGCAAGGGCTGACCAGCGGGAATGATTCCGCAACGCTAAAGGAAACGCGAATGGAAGTCCCGACCAGTGCCAAGTCCGCCTTGTTTGTTCTAGCCCTGTCGCTCGCTGCCGGTGCCTCGCCGGCGCTGGCGCAGAGCAAACCCTACAAGGTGTTCCTCGACATGAGCTATAGCGGGAATATCTGGCAGGCGGCCGCCGCGAACGGCATCAAGGCGCTGGCCGAGACGCCGCCCTACGATACCGAGGTGACGTTCAAGACGGTGATCTCCGGCACGGACGTACAGCACCAAATCTCCGACCTGCAAAGCATGGTCGCCGACGGCGCCAACGCGATCATCATCTATCCCCTGTCGCCGACGGCACTCAACCGGGTGATCCGGCAGGCCTGCCAACAGAACGTGCTGGTGGTCGCGTATGACAGCACGGTCACCGAACCCTGCGCATACAACGTCAGCAGCATCACCGCCCGCTACGGCGCCAACTCGGCGCAATGGATGGTCAACGGGATGGGCGGCAAAGGCGAGGTCGTGATCAACCACGGTGTCGCTGGAACCTCCGTAACCAAGACCTACGACGAGCAGGCGCTGAAGGTCTTCGAACGCTATCCCGGGATCAAGATCGTCGGCCAGTTCTACGGCAACTGGAACGATGCCACATCGCAGGAAGGTCTGTCCCGCATCCTCGCCGCCCATCCCGACCTGAACGCGATCTGGACGGTGGACGGGACATATGGTTCGCTGGAGGCGGTTATGAAAAACCGGCCGGACAAGCTGGTGACGATCTCCGGCCAATCCAACAACGGCTATCGTCTTCTGATCGGGGACAAGGCCATGCAGGAGAAGGGCCTGAAGGGGCTTTCTTCCAGTTCCGGCCCGGCGGTCGGTCCTTACGCCTTCAAAGTCATGATGGAGGTGCTGAGGGGCAAGCTGAAACTGCAGGAGCACAATGTCGAGTATCCGCTGCCCTGGGTTCCGTATCAGGACGTCAAGCTATGCTCCGGCGATAGTCTCGTGGACGGTTGCAACGCCTTCCCGGCCGGCAAGGTGCCACCGCTGTTCATCGACACCTCGCTGGATGGCAAGCTGTTGCCGGAACTCAGCCTGGCGTCGATCCAGGAAGGCAAGGCGACACCCGGCATGCAGATCCAGATGTTGCCCCCCGTGAAATCAGCCGACAGTCTGCCCGGCATCAACTGCGGCGACTGCAAGGCGCCGTCCGATGCGATGGAGCCGGATCTCGTCAAGCCGATGCCGGTTCCGAAGTAATACTGCACCAGGGTGGTTTTCAACCAGGGTGCGCCCTTGCGCAGCCGGGTGGAGCGTCGCTTGCCGGCACTTTCGTCGTTGCGGGGGCACAGTCCCGCCCAGAAGATCAGGTGGCAGCGGTGGGAAAGCGGCCCATGTCGATGCCGATCTCGGAAACGATGACCTGCGCTGTCAAGCCACTGACGCCCGGGATGGCTGAAAAAACCGGAGAAAGCAGACGCCAATCTGCATCGGGCCGGCGTCACCACCCAGGTGCAGCCTACGCACCCGCCACGTCATCTTGGAATGGGTGCTGCTTCATCCAGTGCCGGGCAACCTCGACCCGTCGGCAGACCCATACCCTCTCCTGCGCCATAACGTGGTCCATGAAGCGTGCGAGCGCGTCGCTGCGAGCCGGGCGTCCACTCAGGCGGCAGTGTAGACCAATCGACATCATCTTCGGCTCGCGTTCGCCCTCTTTGTAAAGCTGGTCGAACGCCGCCTTGAGATAGGTGAAAAAGTCGTCGCCTGATGTCCAACCGGGGCTGAGGGCGAACTTAAAGTCATTGGTGTCCAACGCGTAGGGCACCAGAAGACGAGGCCGGCCGCCCACTTTCACCCAATAGGGCAGGTCATCGTTGTAGCAATCCGAGTCGTAGAGCGTATTGGTCTCCTCCATCACCAGCCGGCGGGTATTCTTGCTGTAGCGACCGGTGTACCAGCCGAAAGGCTCGGTGCCGGTGATCTGCTTAATCGCCTCGACCGTCTGCCGGATGTCCTGGCGCTCCTGCTCTTCCGGCATGTCGGCGTAGTCGATCCAACGCCAGGAATGGCTGGCGACCTCATGCCCAGCCTCCGCCATCGCAATTCCAGCCTCTGGATTGCGCTGCAACGCCAGGCCGACCGCCCAGGCGGTGAACGGCAGCTTGCGCTCCTCAAAAAGCTTCAGCAGCCGCCAGAACCCGGCACGGCTGCCATATTCGAAGAGGTCTTCGACATTGTAGTTTCGTCCCATTACCGGAGGCACGTTCACCACGTCCGGGGTGAGATAGGTTTCCGCGTGCGGACCCCGTCCATGACGTTGCGTTCGCCGCCTTCTTCGTAGTTCAGCACGAAGCTCACGGCGACCCGGGCTGCGCCCGGCCAGCCGGCATGCGGCCGGTGCCGGCCGTAACCCACAAGGTCTCTGGTCCGCGTGTTATCCATCAGCTCAACCTCTTCGAGAAAATGTGCAGCAGATTCAATGCCGAACCGAGAGCGCTGCCGTCGGCTGCCCGGCACTCTCCCGTTGCTCGCCGGGTCGTGCAGCACGTGCGAGGGTGGGCAAACGTGCCCCGAGCATTCGGACCGTCGCGTAGTAACAGAGGCCGGTGACAATCAGCGCAACCATAGTCGGGACCCACTGGATGGGAACGAGCAGGGTGCAGAGCACGAAGCCAATACCGGTCCACCCAATGGCGACCAGGTTGAAGCCGCCCCAATACCAATAGGGACCGCCACGCTCGAACAGCGCGACCACATCGACCTGCATGCGTTTGATCGCCACGTAGTCCGCAATCAGAATTCCAGCGATTGGTGCGAACAGGTTGCCCAAAATCCCGACATACCCAGTGTACCCGTTCACCACGCTTGGTGCGGCCGAAAGCAGGACGCCGAACACGCTCACGAGCAACGTGGTCCAGAACCGGCCGAGATTCTCGAACATGTTCGAGAGGGACAGGCCGCCAGTGTAAAGATTAAGCACGTTGATCGTCCAGTTATCCAAGCCGATCACGATGAAAACCAGCAGCAGGGTGAGCCAGCCCGTACTGATGTCGGCGATGACTGCGAAACTGTTAGGCTGCTGGCCGAGCGTCGCCGCAGCGCCGTAGGCGCCGATGAAGCCGGCTACGAAGGTTCCTAGCCCGGCCGCGACGATGGTTCCGATCCACATGTCGCTTCGTCCTCGCGAGTAGCGGCAGAAGTCGGCGGCATCGGTGATCATGGTGAGCCAGGCTGCCGCTGAGACGTTCAGCCAGGTGGCGAACACGAGCCAATGCGGGCCGGGCATTCCCGAGTAGCCGAGAACGGTTCCAGGCGCATAGTTGGGGTCGTCGTGCGACATCAGCAGGCCGACAAGATAGAGCAGGATTATGATTTTGACCGGCAACGCCACACGCGAAAGCAGCTTCAATGAGCTGTAGCCGACAAGGGCGACCAGCACCTGCAGCACAGCAAAGACGAGGCTTACCGACATAAGCGAGAAGTGGGCGCCCGTCCACTTGTCCAGCACAGCGACGATCGCCATCGCGCCCGCCAAGGTCTGGAAGGCGAACCAATAGACGGATGCAATCGTCCGGAGCAGGGAGGGCACCCACTTGGCGCCGAGAATGCCGTAGGCCATCCTTGTCGCAACCTGTCCTGGAATCCCGTAATCCACGCCAATGGTGGCCATGACGATGTAGGCGCCGAATGCCAGGACAACGCCTATTGTCTCGGCGGCGATCGCCTCCCAGAAGGACAGTCCGGCGGCAACTGCCAGGCCACCAACCAGGATTACGCCCGGGTTGACCAGGAAATTGAACACAATGGCGAAAAGATCATACCAACGAACCGTCTTGAGATCTGCGGGGATCGCCTCGATGCCAAATTGCTCGACGCCTCTGGGCTGGTGATAGCGTGTGCGCAGACTGTTCTGGATATCATTCGCGGTCATAGGTTATCTCCATCGTACTTGTATCCAGTAGACGCCATCGCTCCTGTGCTGTTCGCCCGCGATCTCCCACGCGAAAGTCACCGTCTTAGCGCTCCCTTCAAACCAGATCACCGTGCGCCGTGGCTGCCACGAGGCCGTCCGCCCAGTGCGTTCCGTTGCCGAGCGTGCCGCAGATGCCGCACATGGCTATTTCCGGCGCGGCTGTCGGCGAGCGAAGTCGTCGGCAATCTCGTTCATGGTGACGAACTTCACGCCGGGATGCCGGATGAGGTAGCTGTAGAACCGCTCCAGCATCATCAGCGCCGGCGGCCGCCCGGAGACATCGGGATGGATCGTGATCGGAAACACCGCATAGTCGTACTCGCGGTACACCCAGTCGAACTGGTCGCGCCACATCTGCTCGATGTCATGCGGATTGACAAAGCCGTGGCTGTTCGGCGCCTTCTTGATGAACATCATCGGCGGTAGGTCGTCGAGGTACCAACTGCCGGGGATCTCGATCAGGTCGGTTTCCAGACCGCGCACCAGCGGCTTCATCCACTCATCCGCCTGCTTGGAGTAGTCGATCTTGGTCCAACTGTTCCCAACGCGCACGTGGTATGGCTCGAAATCCCGGTGCATCAGGCTGTGGTCGTATTTGATGCCCTTTTTCAGCAGCAATTCGTTGCTGAGCTGGCTGAACTCCCACCAGGGCGCCACGTAGCCGGTGGGCCGCTTGCCACTCAGTTGGGTCACGAGGTCGATGCACTTGTCGAGGACGGCCTCTTCCTGCTCAGGCGTCATCTCGATCGGGTTCTCGTGGCTGTAACCGTGGATGCCGACCTCGTGCCCGGCCTCCACGACAGCCTTCATCTGCTCCGGAAAGGTCTCGATCGAGTGGCCCGGGATGAACCAGGTCGTCTTGATGCCGAAGCGCTCGAACAGCTTGAGCAGGCGCAAGGAGCCGACCTCGCCAGCGAACAAGCCGCGCGAGATGTCGTCCGGGCTGTCCTCGCCGCCGTAGGAGCCGAGCCAGCCGGCGACTGCGTCCACATCGACAGCCATTGCCGTCTCTCCTCTGATGGGCGCCGGGCCCCATCCGCCGGCGCGCTTGAAAACATTGCCGCGGCAGCGGTGCCGATGCACGGCCGCGGGTTCATGCCGCTTCACTCAGGGCGATGCCGCTACGATTGGCGGCGCGCATGACGTGCACGTGCATGAAATAGCAAGCGCCATCCGGGTCGCGCCGCTCGATCGCCTGCACGACGTTCTCGTGCTCAGTCACCGGCTCCCACAGCCGCTCCCGTTGTGTCAGCGGCAGGCGCTGGCTTTCCAGCAACACGGAGCCGTAGCTGCCATATAGGTCCGCGAACACGCGGTTTCCCGAGCACTCCATGATCAGCCGGTGAAAGCCGAAATCGAGTTGCGAGCTCGCAACCAGGTCCTGCTCGCGCACCGCCTCCTTGAACTCCCTGAGGTTCTGAAACAACGCGCCGAGCTCGTCTGCCGACACACGCACCGCGGCAAGGCGCGCAGCGTGGCCCTCGGTGACAAAGCGGAACTGATAGACCTCGGACGGCGAGTAGCGCTCCCCGAACCGCCAGGGATAGAGGGCCGGGCCATCCGACATCTCCGCCGTCACGACGCGCGTGCCGCGGCGCGGCTCCGTCCGCACCACGCCAAGGGTTTCCAGCACCGAGAGTGCCTCGCGTAGCGACGAACGGCTCACGTCGAGGCGCTCCGACAACTCGCGCTGCGGCGGCAGCAGCTCGCCGTGCTGAAGTTCGCCGGCCCGGATCATCTCCTGGATGCGGCGGGCGGTGGTATGCGGAATGAGTGCGACAGGTCGATCCATTGTGCGGCAGCGTTCCTCTGTGGTCGGTCCAGCAGCTTTGGACTGACCAGCTAAAATTAATTTCTTATTCGTTGACACCCATCCAGCCAAAAAAAACCCGGCTTGACAAGCCCCAAGGGGCAAGGCGTAGGCTTCATCGTAGCGAAAGCAAACTTCTGGTCAGGCCACAGCTTCGGGGGCTTGATGCCGTTTGGAGCGGGAGTGACGAGTGTCGCAGCACCTGGCAAGTCGAGCTAGCATAACGCGCCGAGACGTTCTGCAGGGCGCCGCTGCGCTCGGCGCCGCGACGGGGATCGGCGTCGCCGCGCAGCCCGGTCCGGCGCGTGCGCAGGACGCCGCGAGGACCCTCGTCATCGCGAGCCCGGCGACGCCGCAGGGCCTCGACATCGAGTTCGACGTCAGCCTCGGCTCGATCGACGCATTGGGCGCGCTATACGACTACATGCTGGCCTACGAGAAGATCCCCGATCCCAAGGCGCCCGCCGTCATTCGGGAAGACATCGGCGTGCACGGCGACCGCCCGAATGGCCTGGCGCTGCGTGGCAGGCTTGCCGAAAAATGGGAGATCTCTCCAGACGGCCTCAAGGCCACTTTCGTGTTGCGCCAGGGGGTGACCAGCAACTGGGGCAACGCGTTCTCGGCCGCCGACGTGAAGTGGACATGGGACCGCAAGTTCAATTTGAAGGGTCAGGGTATTTTCCAGACCGCAGTGCTCGGGCTGAAAACGCCGGATCAGATCAAGGTCGAGGCGGACCACGTGATCTCCTTCAGCCTGGAAAAGCCGAACCCGCTGTTGCTCAAGCAGCAGTGCAACCTGGCGAACCCGATCTACGACAGTTCAAAGCTGAAGCAGGCCGGCGGCGCGGATGACCCGTGGGGCGTGCAGTTCCTCAAGAACGACAGCGCCGGCTTCGGCCCCTACAAGCTGTCGCAGATCGTACGCGGGCAGCAGGCGGTGTTCCAGGCGCGCGAGGACTACTGGGACGAGAAGCCGTTCATGCGCACCGTGGTGATGCGCGAGGTGCCAAGCTCGGCCAGCCGCCTTTCATTGCTGCAGGGTGGTGCCGTGGATATCGCGCAGTTCCTGCAGCCGCGGGAGTATATGTCGCTCGGCGGATCGCGCACGCTCGCGGTGGACACGGTGAACGCGTCCTCGATGATTTGGCTGGAGTTGAATTCCAAGATCAAGCCGTTCGACAACGTGGACGTGCGCCGGGCGATCAACTACGCGATCCCGCACGACGATATTGTCAAGACGGTCTATTATGGCCTGGCGGACAAATTGACGGCGCCGGTGCCGTATATCTATCCAATGGCCGACCCGCAGTTCTTCGACTACGATTTGAACCTGGATAAAGCAAAGCAACTTTTGAAGGACGCCGGACTGGCGGACGGGTTTTCCAGCTCCATCAGCTACAATGCGGGCGATCCCGTGCAGGAGCCGATCGCTTTGATCCTGCAGACCTCGCTGCGGCGCATCGGCGTGAACGTGCAGCTGGAAAAGCTTCCCGCGGGAGTGTTCTACGAGAATGTCACGAACCGGCAGAAGCCGATGATCTTCTACCTCGACTCGCCATGGACGCCTGACCCTGGCTACTCAACCTTTCTGTATTTCGATGATAAAAGCTATGTCGACTACAGCAATTACAGCAACTCGAAAGTCAACGAGCTGATCGAGAGCGGCCTGCAGACCCTCGATGACACCGAACGGAAAACGATTTATGGGCAGGTGCAGAAGATCCTAATGGACGAGGCACCGTGGGGCTTCGTCGCATATCCAAAATACGCCCTTGCGCGCAAGGCCAAGCTGAGCGGCTTCACCTACTACACATCGAACAATCTGCGGTTCCAGGACTTTGGCCGCAGCTGAAGCCGGCATGAGCGGCGACGTCGAGGCGAGGCGGACCTCAAGGCTCGCAACCTTGCTTCAGGTGGCGCGCGCCCGTCCCCGCTTTGCGTTGGGCTACATCATCGTGCTCGCGGCGGTGGTCGCCGGGGTGCTGGCGCCGCTCGTCGCGCCATACAGCCCGATCGAGGCCAATCCCTCGGAATTCCTCCAGCCGCCCAGCGGTCAGCACTGGCTGGGCACCGACGCCGTCGGTATGGATATCTTCTCGCGCGTGATCTACGCGCCGCGCATCGACCTCGCCATCGCCTTGGCTGGAACGCTGCTTTCGGCGGTCGTCGGTTGCCTGGCCGGGGCTTGGGTCGGCTACTACAGCCGCAGCGGTGGCGTCCGTGGATGGCTTGCCTACCTAGTGATGCGGGCCGCCGACGTGATGCAGGCGTTCCCGGTCTTCGTGTTCGCCATCGCTCTCGTCGCGAGCCTTGGCCAGAGCGTGCAGACCGTCGTGCTCGCCATTGCCTTCGTCAATATCCCGATCTACCTGCGCCTGATGCGCTCCCAGGTGATGACGATCCGCGAGATGCGCTACGTCGAGGCCTCGCTGGTCGCCGGGCTGTCGGACGCCCGCACCATCTTCCGGCACGTCATGCCCAATGCCATGGCCCCAGCGCTCGCCCAGCTCTCGGTCAACGTCGGCTGGTCTATCCTGCTGACGGCCGGGCTGAGCTTCGTCGGCGCCGGCGTGCGCTCGCCGACGCCCGAGTGGGGCAGCATGATCGCTAGCGGCTTCCAGAACGTGGTGACCGGGGAGTGGTGGCCGTCGGTATTCCCCGGCCTGGCGCTGGCCATCACCGTATTTGGATTCTCGCTGATCGGCAGCAGCGTCGAGCTGTTTGCGGACCCGGTGAAGATGCGCCGGCTGACGCGTGACCTGGCCGCACGTCGGCGAGAGCGTGCGGCATGAGGGGCCTTCTGCCGTTCCTGGGCCAGCGCGTGCTGTTCATCCTGCCGCAGCTTTTTGGCATCCTCCTGGTCAGCTTTTTCCTCATCAAGTCGATTCCTGGCGACCCGGCTGTGCTCATGCTGGGCCCGACTGCGACCGGTGACGCAGTTGTGGCGTTGCGTACCAAGCTTGGGCTCGACCTCACGCTGCCAGTGCAGTTCTGGTACTTTCTCGTCGATCTCGTGCACGGCGACCTCGGGACTTCCTGGCAGACGACCCGTCCGGTGCTGGACGATCTGCTGCAGCGCTTTCCGGCAACGCTTGAGCTCGTCACCTTTGGCCTGCTGCTGGCGATCCTGGTCGGCGTGCCACTTGGCGTCGCCTCGGCATTCAACGAGAAGGGTTGGCTTGGCCGAGCAGCCAACTTCTACGGTTTGACCGCTGGGGCGCTGCCGGACTTCTGGCTCGCGCTGGTGCTGATCTTCGTCTTCTACAGGCGTTGGTGCACTTCGATGGTGTGAATGATGGTAGGTTGCTCTTCCCTTTCTTTGGTCCTGACCGCACCGATGCCGCACAAACACAACGCCGACCG
>JAABUS010008688.1_pt1 | contig 11030 bp, 17 predicted proteins | sample 5560161 | NCBI WGS metagenome assembly JAABUS01 (sample SAMN10711885, study PRJNA513376) | rock metagenome | isolation source: Antarctica rocks | place: Antarctica: Victoria Land, Trio Nunatak nord | collected 2016-01-04
GCCGGTGTTGATCACCAGCCTCACGGCCTCGTCCTTGTACTCAGGAGTGAACTCCCGACGCTGACTTCCCATGATGAACATCCTCTCCTACAAGGTGTCCACCCGACGGGGGCAAGGCCAGCCTTGCGGGACTCCAGCGCGGTTCATGTTCAGTTCGTCGCGACGGCTGCTGTGGTGGCTGCTCGTGCCTCGTTGCGGTGTCGCTCGATGGCGCGGTAGACGGTCGAGCGGCCGACGCCGAAGAAGTCTGCGACCTCGGCGGTGCTGCATTCGCCGCTGTGCACCAGCGAGACCAGGTGGGCCTGTTGGCGACGGTTGAGTTTCGGCTGCTTGCCGCGAAGACGTCCCTTGGACTTGGCCACCTTCATGCCTTCTCGTGTGCGGAGCCGGATCAGATCGGACTCGAACTCGGCCACCATGGCTAGCACGTTGAACAGAAGCCTCCCCACCGCGTCGGTGGAGTCGTAGACCGACCCCCAGGTTCAGGCTGACCCGCCGATCAGTGCGCTCGTCTGCGATCGCCCGGGCGTCGGGCAGGGAAGGCTCGAGCCGGTCGAGCTTGGTTACCACCAAGTTGTCGCCGGCGCGACACGCGGCGCTGAACGGCAACCTAAGTTGCACCCTGAATGGGTGGCAACGTATGTTGGAGGTCGTGGAGCCGCCGCTGATCGTCGACAGCGCACGCAAGCACGGCATAGCCGACGAAGACGTCATCCACGCGTTCAACAACCCCGTTCGCTATGAGGACCTCGACGATGGCTTCGTGATGATCATCGGACCAACGCGATCCGCTCAACTCGTTGAACTCGGAGTTCTCGACACCGACCACGGTCCCGTCATCGTTCACGCGATGACCGCCAGGAGAAAGTACTTGAGGTGATCACCCATGCCCCGAAGCCTGCAGGAGATCCTCGAACATGCCGATGAGCTGAAGCGTCGGTTCGAGGAGCACGAACCTAACGACGTCCGCGATGCCGCGCCGCTACACGCGATCCGCAAAGCCGTGACCGACCGCGCCGCCACCGAGCGACGCGTTGCCGAGACAGTCGCCACAGCCCGCGAAGCCGGTGTGTCTTGGTCCGCGATCGCCAGCATGCTCGGCACCTCCGGCGAGGCCGCCCGAAAGCGGTACAGCGGACAACACGCTGAGTCCGCGTGAGAGCGAGCACCCCCAGCAATCCACCGCACGGTCTGGCGATCCATTGAGGATGGGCTATCGGAACGTGAAGTGGTGGGCTTGGATTGTGGCGTGTCGGTCGCTGTAGAGGAGTTCATCTTCACCGCCGATGCTGGCTTAGCGGACGTGCCTGGTGTGGCATGGCTGCCCGTGGCCACACCGCAGCGGCCAGCGGTCGTGCTGCTGGGCCACGGAGGGAGCGGCACGAAACAGTCACCCCGGAATCAACGTTTGGGACACTGGCTCGCCTCCCAAGGGCTGGCAGCTCTAGCGATCGACGGCCCTTTCCACGGCGAACGAGTCGACCAGCCGCTAGCTTTCGCGCAGTGAGTCAAGAGTGACGATTGGCGTGACGGTATGGCCGGGCACGCCGGTTAAGGCGTCCGGTTGCGTGGCGACGAGGAACGCGGGGCGAGGGTTGGGTCAGCGGAGGGCCGCCGATGGTTCGGCAGGCTGATTAGGGCGCCGTCTGGCGGCAGGCTTTCGTGTGCGCCGTTTAGGCGGCCCAGCGCGGGCGGGCGGCAAGCTAGGTTGCGCCGTCGCACCTTGAGGTGTGCGGCATAGCTAACGTGGCCGTCACCGTCCGCGGCTGAGCCTTCCTCGACGATAGCGCTCCTCATCGAAGCTGTCTTGGGTGATCAGGAGCCGGTAGGCCAGGCGGCAGGCGTGCCGAGCAAGCGCCACCCGGGCCTGGATGGGTGCCATCTCGCGGGCGCGGTACTCGTGATCACGTTCGGCGAAGGACGGCGAGTAGCGCGATAGCCCCCACGCGATACCCATCAGCGCGTCGCGGTGCTCGGCGAGGCCTTGCCGGGAGATCCGGCCTCGCCGACGCACGCTGGCCGATTCGTAGAGCGTTGGCGCGAGGCCGGTCGCGGAGTACAGGTGCTCGGCGTCGGGGAACCGGTTGATCGGCAGGCTGTGCGCGGCGAAGCCGGCCGCGCGGATGACCGCGACGCCCGGCAGCGTGGTGAGGACCTGGCCGTCGGTGCCGTGCAGCAGCCGCTCGAGGTCTGCTTCCAGCGCGTCAATGTCGCCTCGCAGGATCTGGTAGCGGGCCAGGTCTCGACCCAGCCGCTGCGCGCGCTGCTCGGCGTCATGCGGTGGCGCCAGGCACCCTCGCCAGCGGTCCGCCCAGTACTGGGCATCAGCCTTGGTGAACCTGCCCGGTGCCCGCGCCTGCAGTGAGCGCACGGTCGGTGCCCGACCGGCGAATGCAGCGGCGCACGCGAGGACGGCTTGCCCGGATGGATGCTCCAACGCGAGGCTGCGGCCGTGCCCGGTCGGTGCTGACAATCCGGGCGCCAGGGTGTTGAGCTGGTCGTGCAGCCGTTGTTGGAGCACCTTGCGGTCGGCCACCAGGCCATGGCGGTGCCGGACCAGAGCACGCAGGGTCTCCACCCCGAGCTCGTCGGCCCATCGGCGGCCAGCGCCTTGGCGAGCCAGATAGGTCAGCGCCGCGCAGTCTCGGTCATCGGTCTTGAACCGGCCCGAGCCGAGCTGGGTCCGCGCGGCCTTGGTCTCCGAGGGCGCGAACAGCCGCACCGCACCCGGGTGTCGGCGCTCCAGCTCGCTGGCCCACGCTCGGTGCAGGCTCCCCGTCGCCTCGATCGCGATCACCATCGCCCCACGACCGGGCCCGTGGACGGTGACCATCCGTTCGACGGAGTCGATGCCGGCACGAGACACCGGCATCGACACCGGATCGGCCAACGGTCCAGAACCGTCACTGACCCAGACCCGGTTCATCACCTTGCCCGGGTCGACAGCCACCACCAACGTCGAGGGCTCGAGAGCCACCTGAAGAAACGACATGAACTGGCCTCCTCATCTGAGTTGAACCCGCGGCACCGGGGCGGCTGTACCTCAACCACCAACCCGATCTGCGAGAGGCCATCCCCTCGACGGCCCAAGATCAGCCTGCGCTCGTCGGTGTCAACGTCGTTCATGCTCGCTTCGCTGCGCGTGCTCCACGTTGACACCTCCCACGCGCCGGCCGGTCAGGCGCCTATCTAGGAGGAAGGCCTGATCTCAGCCGACGAAGGTAGCGATGATCGTCGAGGCGTTGGGGCTGGGTGCGGACGTCGGTGGCTAGCAGCCGGGGGTGTTGCAGCCAGTGCAGCCGCGCCCTGTCGGGCCGGCCGTCGTAAGTTGGTGGCCATCCCGCGCCCGGGGTGAAGTCGTCGAGCACCACCATCCCGCCCGGGCAAAGCCACTCCTGGGGCTGGATCGGAGGCTCGTCTTTCTTACCCTGCCCGCCACCGTCAAGGGCCAGGAGTTCGAACGGTCCCTCGCCGCGCAGTTCCTGCCAGTCACCGTGCAAAATGGTGACGGTCGGCACGTCGGCGAACACCGACCTTGCCAGTTCGACGAGCCGATAGTCGCGCTCGATGCTTATCAGCCGGATCCCGTTACGGGCTCCGCTGGCCATCCAGGCGAGCCCCACTCCGCACCCGGTCCCGGTCTCTGCGATGATCCCGCTGTCGAACCCGCCAGCAAGTAGCTGCAGCAGTCGACCGTGAGACGGCAGGCACGACAGAGCGAACCCAGCGTCGAGCGCCGCATCCGCGGCCGCAGCGACCAGGGGCGGCAAGTCCCGCAGACCGATGTAGGCGTTGGTGCCATCCATCGACATACGAATCAGTCTGCCAGGTCCGCGCCGCTAGTGACAAAGCCGCCAGCGGCTCCTCGTCCAGGACGTCCGTGGCGCCCCTATTGGATCTGGTGGTGCGGCGTCAGTCGCTAAGCATAGGAGCGCTAGGATGGGCAACACCCACGCGGTGAGTGCAGTCGGCCGACCCGTGCCGGTGATGAACGATCAGACACCTCCTGCTGCCAGGACAGAGATCTCTTGCCGGGCCCCCTCCCATCCCCATCAGAGCTCACCCTCGCTGGCCAGTGTCGACTGGGATGCCGATCCAACCTGGGAGTTCCGCACTGCGGCTGACCTCGAACCGGAGCAGTTGCAGGTCGCTATCGCTAGGCATGCCAGCGGAGCCGGCACGTCGTATCCAACATGACAGGCTTGGATCAACTGTCAGTCAGGGCGCTGCGCGACGGACGGCACTTCTCGCTCCGGTGGGTGCTGCTGCACGTCGTCGAGGAGACCACCCGCCACGCCCGCCACGCCGGCCACGCAGACTTCCTCCGCGAAGCGATCGACGGCACGGTCGGAGAGTAGCGAACCGGAACGCGAAAGTCGTCGATAGTCGATCAGCTTCCCGGACTGCTGGTGGTACTTGGCGGGCCTCCGCTAGTGTCCGCTGATCTGGGTCGGCCGCCCTGCAAGACCAGACCACCCCGCCTTGTCCGCGCGAGAATGCTCAGATCCGCCCCGAGGAGCCAGCCCGTCCTCGAGCAATCCTCGAATCCCGGCACCGTCGAGGCCAGCGAATGAAGAAGAGGGGCCCAACTCGAGCCCGCTCGAACAGAGGTCCGGGTAAGCGTGACGCCGGGATTGGTCCGGCCGTGCGGGCCCGCAGGGAGTCCTTCATCGGCTTGCCCGGTAGCTCCCCGTTCGCGATCGCACTCTTCGGCGAGCTCGTCGAAGCGGGCGGCCATCGCGACGGCATGCTCGCGGCTCCATTCAGCCCTCGCTCGGCCAGCGTGAGCATCCGTGGCTGGTTCGGGCGCGCGCCCAAGCGCTAGGGACGGCCGGGGCCGAGCCAGCGGAGTCGGTCGGCGGCGCTCAAGGACCTCACACGAACTCCGTCAAGAGGTGGGTCATCGGCTGCCCGTACTCGTCGACGTCGGTGTCGCCGGAAGGTGCGAACCCGGCCGCCTCGAAGAACCGCAGGGCCGGCGTGTTCGACGCGTCCACCCACAGGCCAGCCCGCCGGTACCCATCGGTCCGGGCCCGAGCCAGGGTAAAGCCCAGGACCTCGCGGCCCAGCCCGTGGCGCTGTCGGTCCGGATGCACGCAAACACCGGTGAGGTGCACCAGCCCGGGCACCAGATCACCGGCGCCGCCGTCCGCCCTCCCCGGCAGGGCCAAGGCCATCGCCACGATGCGGTCGCCCTTCCGAAGGATGCTCAGTCGAGCGCCCGCGAGACGCGCCCACGCGCGCAGGTTGCGGGCGTGCTGGCCGTCGGCGCGAGCCGGGTTGGCGGCGATCCAGACGGCGACTGCGGGGTCGACCTCCTCCGCACCGGCGAGGGCAGGACCATCCACGCCGTCCACGATGCCACTCCCAGTCTCGACCTCCACCTCGCCACTTGTTGAGCCTGCGCAACGGGCAGCCAGCCCTCAAGCACGTCAATGCGTCTGCACTTGACGTCACACCCGCACACCCGCAGGCCGATCCTCAGCGGGACGGTGCGGCGCCGGCAGCCACGCGAAGCCCCCGGTTCCCGGCGCAAGAGGGCTACGAGAGGCGACACCGTGTCGGAGAAGCAATACCGCGACAAGAATTGCGGCGATCAAGAAGCAGCAGGTGTCCGATGAGTAGGCCTGGTAGCCCGCGGTCTGTCGGTGTCTGTCATCGAGTCGTTACGGTTCGACGCTCGCTTTGATGCTGGTTCGATCCTTCGCCGGACTACTCGGTGCGCAGATTCGTAGCCACACTCGCTCGTACTGTCCAGGGGCGGACCAGCCGCACGGCCAGCACGATCATCAGCCAGACCAGGACCGGTGTCACCACCAAGTTGACGGCCATCAGCAGCAGACCCAGCGCGTTCACCTCGGCGACCCATGCCACCGTGGCCGTGCCGAGCACGACGCCTGCCACGGCCAGTGGGAGGGCGGTCAGCGCGCACTCGAGCCGCTGGGCTTGTTCCAGGTCGGAGCGAGAGACTCCTTCGGCCACCAGGGCGGCTGTGGAGCGTCTGCGGTCCATCAGCGACTCGACGGTGTGCACGGCCAGCGTCCAGGCGACCACGGCCAGGGCGGCCAGCAGCAGGACCAGCACCAGCAGCACCGAGAACACGGCGGACGGATCGCCGTAGCGCATCGAGACAAGGTCCGCGGCGATCACGACGGCACCGCCCGAGACCAGGGCGATGCCCCCGACCGCCGCCGCGGCCCGGCCCACGGGCCGGGGGTCAACCGCGATCCGGCTCGCGGCCAGAAGCATGGCAGCGGACCGGGCCCGGGTGCGCATTCTCTGGCCGAACCGATAGGCCACCCAAGGACCGAGGCTGGCAATCCCGACCACGGCGAGGCCGACGCCGGCGACTCCGACGGCGGTGGAGTCGGCTCCGGCGGTGAGCCCCACCGGTGCCAGCACGGCGGCGGTCAGCATCAGGAGCAGTCCCCACGGCCGCGGGGGCGCCGCGGGTTGTCGACGGGTGACGCCGAGCGGGGACACGACCAAGCGGCGCGAGGGCAGGGTGCCCACCCAGGCCCCGGTGACGGTGGCGGCGATGACGACTACGGCCACTTGCCACCAGGCCGGGGCCACGCTGGCGGGGACCAGCCGGAGGTCGGCACCGGTGCCGAGCCAGCCGCCGGGGCCGCCGTCTCGCAGGCCACCGAACGCGGCGCGAAGCAGGGCATAGACCCCTAGACCCAGGACGCTGCCGACACCGGCGGGCAGTGCGACCTCGAGGGCACCGAGGCGGCTCACCTCCGCAGGCGTCGCCCCGGCCAGCCGCAGACCGGCCAGCCGATGCTCCCGGGCAGCGCTGCCCAGCCGCACCGCCTGGTGCAGCAACAGCAGTGCCGGCACCGTCAGCAGCACGGTCGCGAACGTCGTGCCACCGCGCACACCCGGGTCGGCGACCAGGTTGGACAGCAGCTCGCCCGGCTGGGAGGGCAGCAGCAGCATGGCCACGGCCACCAGCAACAGCCCGGACACCACGGCAGTACAGAGGGCGACCAGCAGCATGCGGGACAACCCCCCGGCTCGCGCCAGCGTCCAGGCCAGCCGAGTCACGGGCTCACTCCGAGCGAGACCGACCCCTCGACCTGGCCGTCGGCGAGAACCACCTCGCGGTCGGCCCGCGCGGCCACCCGGTTGTCGTGGGTCACCAGCACCACCGCGGCGCCGGTATCGCGGGAGGCCACTAGCAGCGCGTCGAGGACGCGCTCGCCGCTGACGGTGTCGAGGGCACCAGTCGGCTCGTCCGCGAACACGACCCGAGGTGATGTCACTAGCGCGCGTGCCACCGCGACCCGCTGTGCCTCACCGCCTGACAGCTCCCCCGGCCTCGCCTCGGCCAGGTCGAGTGCCCCGAGGCGTTCCAGCCAGCCCAGCGCGGAGCGGCGCGAGGCCGCCCGGTCGTGGCGCTCCAGCAACAGCGGGAGCGCGACGTTGGCGACCGCGCTCAACTCGGGGACCAGCTGCCCGAACTGCAGGACCAGTCCGAACTCCCGTCGCCGCAACCGCGTCCGCTCCGCCTCGGACATGGCCTCGAGCTGTCGACCCCCGTACGACACCTCGCCGGCCTCAGGTCGCAGCACACCGGCCAGGCACAGCAGCAGCGTCGACTTCCCGCTGCCCGACCGCCCCGTCACGGCGACCGTCTCCTGCTCCTCGACAGCGAACGAGACCCCGCGCAACGCCTCAGTCCGACCGAAAGCCTTGCTCAGGCTGCGGGCCTCAAGCAGCGAGCTCATCGCGTCCCAGTCCTCTCCGCGGACACCCGGACGGCCGCCGTCTCGAGCCATCGCAGGTCGGCGTCGAGGTGGAAGATGGTGTGGTCGAGCGCGATGTGCGCGCCGGCGTCCTGCACCTCGGCCTGCTGTCGGACGAGCTGCCGCATCTTGGCCAGGTGTACAGCGCGCTGCCGGCGCAGGAAGTCACCTGCGTCGACCCCGAGCCGCAGCGCGGTGGTGGCCTTGCGCACCAGGTTAGGCGCGGCGTACGACCCGGCCGGCTCAGTCTGGGCGAGCCAGTCCTGCAACGCGGCGCGACCCTCGTCGGTGATGGCGTACGCCGTCCGATCCGGCCCGCCCTCCCGAGAGGTTTCGGCGACCTCGACCAGCCCCTCCCGCTGCAGGCGCGACAGTGCCGCGTACACCTGCCCGTAGGCGAGTGCCTTGGCCCCCGGGAAGCGCTCGTCGTGGGAACGCTTGAGGTCATAACCGTGCGAGGGACCCTCGGCGAGGAAGCCCATCAACACGTGCTGCACGCTCATCCCCTCACTATACATAAAATGAATACCGAAGGTGAATAGTCCACTCTTAGGGGCCTGCCGCGATTCGACGCGCTTCCTCGACACGCGCAGCAACTCCGGTCCGGCTGCATCGGAACGCCGTCCCGCAAGCCGAACCCCGATCGGTGAGGCGCACGATTTCCACCGCAGGAGTGGTGGTGTCCCGCACGGGTTTGCCCTGCGGGACACCGCTCCTGTCGAGCCTCGCTCAGTCGGATGAGTTGGCTGCAATCTCGACAACCAGGGCGTGGTCTCGCTGTCGCTCGATCGCGCGGTAGACCGTCGAACGTCCCACGCCAAACAACTCGGCCACCTCAGCGGTGCTGTACTCGCCGCTGCCCAGCAAGGAGACCAGGTGAGCCTCTTGGCGACGGGTCAGCTTGGGCTGCTTGCCCCGCAAGTGACCCTTCGCTCTGGCCACCTTCATCCCCTCGCGAGTGCGCAGCCGGATCAGGTCAGACTCGAACTCAGCCACCATGGCTAGCACGTTGAACAGCAGCCGGCCGATTGCGTCGGTGGGGTCATAGACCGACCCGCCCAGGTTCAGTCTGACCTGCCGGGCGGTCAGCTCATCGGCGATCGCACGGGCATCGGGCAGCAACCGGGCCAGCCGGTCCAACTTGGTCACCACCAGCGTGTCGCCGGCCCGACACGCGGCCAGCGCCTCCCGCAGACCCGGACGCTCCCGGTTGGTGCCGGTCAGGCCATGGTCGACTTAGATCCGATCTGGTGCCACCCCCATCGTGGCCAATCCATCTCGTTGGGCCGTTAGATCCTGGGCGTCGGTGGAGCATCGGGCATACCCGACAAGTAGCGCGCTCATGGCGCACCTCCATTGCAGAGACCGGCTCGAAGAGGACTTCGGCTACCGGCAACGGCCACAGCCGCTCACCCACGATCACCCCAGGACCACCAGAAGCCGATCGCTTCTGACACACAACCCACGAAATCGGCTCGGACTGGTTGCTCAGCCACCGCTCAATCGCGGGAGGTGTGTTTCGCGAGGTAGTTGCCTAGAGCCTCGAGCAGGCCCCGGGTGCCTTTCTCGCGGTTCGGCCCGTCGGCCCAGAACTGGTCGAAGAAGACGCCGTGCTCGACGTGCGTGAACCGGGTGCCCTGGTCGATCGGCTCGAACTCGAGCGACGCCACCGACGTCGACATGTGGACCCGTCGAGCCACATGTCGTACGTCGTGACGATGCGGACGTGCTCGACGATGTCGGTGTACGTGGCCTCGTACCGCGAGACCGGACCGTCGTGAAACGTGCCCTCGGCGACGTCGCGTCCGCCGACGCGGAAGTCGAACGCCCACTCGCCGGGCTCAAAGGTGTCGCCGGCGCCGTACCAGTCCAGCTTCTGGTCCTCCTCGGCGAACGCGTCCCAGACGCGCTCGAGGGGAACGGGGTAGTCGCGGGTCAGGGTGAACCCGGCGCGGGCGAGTCGGCGTTCGTTCGTCATGTGTAGGTCCTACCGCGTGAAGGTGATGTGGGTCGTGCCGCTCTCGGCCACTTCCGTCGTCACCTTGTGGGTGAGTTCGAGGCCGCCCAGGTCGTCCCACAGTCGATTGCCCCGGCCGAGCAGGATCGGGGCGATCATGACGTGCAAGTCGTCGACCAGGCCGGCGCGCAGGAAGTCGCGCGCGGTGCTGACCCCACCGCCGACGCGCACGTCCAGGCCGCCGGCAGCCCCGGTCGCCTCGGCGAGCACGTCCTCGATTACGTTGCTGCGGAAGTGGAACGTCGTTCCGCCCTGCATCGGAATCGACGGACGCGGTGCGGTGTGGGTGAGGACGTAGACCGGGGTGCCGAACGGCGGCTGGTCACCCCACCAGCCTTTCCAGTCCGGATCGTCGGGGAACGAGTGCAGGCCGAACATGGCCGCGCCCATGATCTCGGCGCCGATGCCCTCGAAGTGCGCGGCGGTGTGGGAGTCGTCGATGCCGGTCGTGCCGGTGCCGCTGGTGTCGCCTAGAACGCGCTCGTGGAACGTGCGGGTCGCGGCGTAGGCCGCCGTGAGGCGCCCCCAGTCCTCACCCATCGGATTCTCGGGGGCGTGGTCGGTCGTCGAGGTGTAGCCGTCCAGCGAGGCGAACAGGTCGATGCGAACGCGGGTCATGTCAGGTTTCCTTCGGGTTGGTGCGGGTCAGGTGGATGCCGAGCCGGTCGGCTTGGCGTTCTGCGGGGGTTCGTTGCTCGCCGAGCCACAGGTGTAGGACGTCGAGGGCGCCCGGTCGCAGGCTCACGGTGCGGACGCGTCCATGCTTCTGCGACGTGACCAGTCCCGCGTTCTCGAGGACGCGCAGGTGCTGCATGAGCGATGGCAACGCCATCGAGAACGGTGCCGCGAGTTCGGACACGACGGCTGGGGACTTCGCCAACCGTTCCACGACGGCCCGGCGCGTCGGATCCGCGAGAGCGCGGATCACGGCGTCGAGCTCGTCGTGATACTTAGGCACACGCCTAACTATTATTGAAGGGCAGGGAGTTGTCAACCGGCTCACGCCAGGAACGTGGTCGCGTCTCGGCCGGCAGGCGAGTTCCAACCCCACGTCCACGTGATTGGTGACACTCTGGGGCAGTCTGGAGGCAACTGCCGCCAATGTTCCGCTCTGCGGATTGGCGTCCCGCAGACGGATCCGCTTGCGGGACAAACGTTAGGTGCGCGGTCGTCGTGCTGCTGGTGCCCGGGCGCTCGTTCAATCCGAATCAAGACCTTCTCCCGGTCAGGCCAGACCGTAATGGCGGAGCAGCCGCGCGATC
>JAABUS010008690.1_pt1 | contig 11028 bp, 11 predicted proteins | sample 5560161 | NCBI WGS metagenome assembly JAABUS01 (sample SAMN10711885, study PRJNA513376) | rock metagenome | isolation source: Antarctica rocks | place: Antarctica: Victoria Land, Trio Nunatak nord | collected 2016-01-04
GGCAGAGTCGGGCGAGCGTAGCCGCCCCGACAGCGGCAGAGTCGGGCGAGCGTAGCCGCCCCGACAGCGGCAGAGTCGGGCGAGCGTAGCCGCCCCGACAGCGGCAGAGTCGGGCGAGCGTAGCCGCCCCGACAGCGGCAGAGTCGGGCGAGCGTAGCCGCTGGGTGGGGCACGTCGCGCACGCATTGGCCGTGGTCGAGACCGCGACTCCCGGTCGACTCGCGATCGATGCCCGCACGGAATCGGTTGAGCGAGTCCGAGTTCAACCTGTCGTGTGCTACGGATTCTCGAAAGTCTCGGCATGTCTGCGCGCCTGTAGGCCTGTCAGCACCTCGAGCGCCTTGAGCACTGCTATGGAGTCCTCATCACCGTGGCCCGAGGCGAGGGCCATCGTGTTGAGTGTCTGGGCAGCGCTTCCGACTATCAACGGAATCCCGTAGCTCTCGGCCATGGACAGGGCGAGGCGATTGTCCTTGTGCATCAGACGTAGGGAGAACGTGGGGGTGAAGTCGCCGCCCACTGCCCGTGCGGCGGCGTCCTTGAACAGCCCACTGACCGAGGCAGCGCCGGAGTCGATGACGACATCGACGAAGACACCGGGGTCCACACCTGCCGCCTCAGCGAGCAGGAGCACTTCGGCGGTGATGGCGTTGATGGTGCCTAGCATGAGGTTGTTGAGGACTTTGATGGTCGACGCGGCACCTACTTCACCGACGGGCAGCACCGCCCGCGCCAATGGTGCCAAGACCTCGGCGGCCGTTGCAGAGGCGCCTACGGACCCGCCTACTGGCACTGTCCACCGCCCCACGGCCTCGGGGCGGCCCAATATCGGACAGTCGGCATAGTCCATGCCGGCCGCAATGAGGATGTCGCGACAGGCTCGAGCGGTGTCTGGGTCGATGGTGCTGGTGTCGAGCACCACCACCGGATGACTGCCCGACTGGATCTGGCCGACGACATCGAGGACGACGGCGGGAGTGGGCAGGGAGAGCAAGACGACGTCGGACTTTGCAGCGAGGTCAGCAAGGGATGACTCGAGCTGAAGGTCCGCATCGCGTGCCCGGTCCATGGCGTCCTGGCTGACGTCGAAGGCTGTCACGGACATGCCTGCGTTGGCTAGCGTGGTGGCGATACGCCGTCCCATGATTCCGAGGCCGACGACGCCGACCCGGGTTACGAGCCCTCCTCGGACGCTTGGGTGAACGCTGACGTCTTAAGCAGCGGCTTGGACTCGACTTCTAAGCGCCCCGAAGATCCGCGGCTGTGGATGTGGCCCGCGAAGCCCGGAAACGCAACAGCACTAAGCGGCCCGCTCATGATCGCGTGGCGGTCAGGTGAAATGCGGGCTTCGATAGCTCGGGCACTGCTATCACCTTGGGGTTATGTCCGAGGATGTCGGTCGCCTCATGGAGGGCTTCTTCGACGGTCGCGGTCGTGCGCGCACCCATGCCTCTTGCGAAGCTCGGCTCTTTGGCCGCGGCGATGTACACGGCGCTGGTGTGCTCCCGGGCGATGCCGCCCATATAGATCATCGAGAAGGCGTGGAATGGGTGATAGCCGAAGTGGTGTCTGTACTGGTAAATCCACTCAGGGTCGGTTGCCAAGCGCTCCTCGTGCTCGCGCATGTCTGCTGGGCGCTGACAGGTTTGCAGCATGGCGTACGCCTCCTCGTAGGGGGGAAACTCGGACCGGTTGAACCATCCGTCGCATACGGATGCTGCGATGACGATCGGCTTGTCGACGAGGGCGTTCTTGGCCCGCACGACGCTCGACCCGATCGCCTGCATCATCAGGATTGGGTTGCTACCCATCCCTGCGCCATAGTGGAAGTTGCGGGGCATGCCGATGAGCAGGACGTCGGCCGGCTCAATGTCCAGGCGCAGATCGGTGCGTGCGGTGGCTAGGGGCCAGGAAGCCTGTTCTACGTCGGGGATGCTGCCGGCGTACACGCCCAGCTGGCGAGAGCGTGAGTCCAGGACGGCGTCGACGCTGAAGAAGGGACGGGGCATGGCCGTCTCCATCTTGGCGCCAATGGCGGTGAGCTGCTCGCGGAATCGGCTCGAGGTCGTGGCTGGTACAAAGTCGCTGCCATACATGGTGCCCGGGGAATGGTGAGATGCGATAGAGCGCCAAGAAGTCAGGCCGGTGGCTGGCATCTTGTAGCCGCCACTGAATCCACCGTAGGGGTTTCCGGCAGTGTGCCCGATCGAGATGGTGAGGTCTGATTCGATGACCGCACGATTGACCTGCACGATGTCTCCCAGTGTGGATCGGCCCAGGTCAACCATCCCTTCCGGGTCTTCGGCGTCGTGGTTGACGATGTTGCCTACCGGCACCCGACCCACCGCTTCGGCGCCGAGGTAGTCGACGATCTCATCCCGACGGTTCTTGCGGTGCAGACCGATGGCGCACGTCAAACGGACGTTGTCTGGTCGGACTCCGGCCTCCTGGAGTTGATCGAGGATCAGGGGAAGCACGACCTTGCGGTGCGCGGTCGCCTGCGTGCCGCCCTTGACGCGGTCGGGAAAGGCGATCGTGACCCTCGAAGTTGGACTGACTTGGGCCCCGATCGGATCACAGCCGAGCGGCGCTTCAAGCGCGTCTCTGGTCGCGGAGACGGGGTCCCGCAAAGGCGCCGGCTCGTGGGTCGCGTTCTCGGATCTCACAACAACCGCGTCGTTCGGGATCTGCACGTCGAGGTGACCGTCTCCGTACTCGAGTTGCACCTGCATTCAGTTCTCCTGTTTCCCGCTCTAGGATTGCTAGGCGCCTTGGTGGTGCACGCGAGCGCAGTTGCCGTTGATGGTTGTGGTGTCACACCGTCGGCGGAACGGCCGCCCTTGCTTGGCGCAGTTCTCGATATTTGCACACCTTCTAGTCGCCTTCGACGTCCTTTGTCGTTGGCTCCCAGTGGATCAGTAGGAGAGACAGCAGCATGACCAGCGGGATGGCGGACAGATACAGCAACGTGTGCGACAGTCCAGCGATGGCCAGAACGAGCGGGAAGATGTAAAAGCCGAGGATGGTGCCCACCCGCGACATCGCCTCCGCCCACCCCGTACCGGTTCCGCGGAACTCGGTGGGATATGAGAGTGCGGCCATGGTCTTTCCTTGGGACCCTGGCCCGAACGAGTGGCCGAGGATGAAGACCCCGATCAGGAGCGCCGAAATGTATGCGGACACGTGTCCGTGGAGCAACCCAACCGAGATGAGCCCGGCCGCTGCGACGATGCAACCGATGACAGCCAGCTTACGGATGCCCAACGTGCCGGTGAAGAACGGCTGACTGCCACCTCCGACGATGCCGAAGAGGTTGAGGATGACCGTGCCCGTGACGATCGCCACGACGCCTTGGCCGAAGATGAGCGCGACGATCACCGGGAGGTAGAAGCCCACCGCGTAGTACTCCATTGCTTGGAACCCGGAGATGATCGAGACAAGAGCCGTGCGCGGCCGGTAGGCGCGGTTGAATATCGTGAGCACTGGCACTCGCTTGACCGACTCAGGCGCCCCGTCGCTCTGGACGTCGAACTCGACAGGGTAGCTCTTCTGCAAAATCCTCGCTGCCTCCTGCACGCCGAGATTGTGTGCAGCCCACATGGGGCTCTCATCGGCGTAGATGAACCGCAAGATTAGAATGATCAGGGCAGGCACCGCACCGAAGCCAACGACCCAGCGCCACAGGTTGTCCCCCGCACCGAGGAAGAAGACGGGAAGAACCAGAAGAGCCGAGAAAACGGTGGCGATGTACCACACCAACTGCCAGAAGTTGACATATTTTCCCTTGTCTTCCTGGCGGCTGAACTCAGAGATGAGGCTCAAGGCAGCCGGCATGTCGACGCCAACGCCGAATCCCAGCAAGAACCGAAAAATCACCAGCACTACCAGGTTGGGCGCAAGAGCGGCCCCAAGCGCTGCGACGACGAAAAGCATAAGATCTAAGATCAGCAGCTTGTAGCGGCCGAGCCTGTCCACTAGATACCCGCCCACTAGGGCACCGAGCAAGGCACCGAAGGCCATCATGGCCGTAACGGTCCCGAGTTGGAACGGGGTGGGGTGAAGTTGTGCCTGCAGAGACGGGATCCCAATGGCCAGGCTGGTGAAGTCATAGGCGTCAATGAAGATCGAACCAAGAGCGATCCACGCGATGATTCGTCCGCGGCGGCTTCCTGTTGGATGGTTGTTGACGAAGTCGATCACATCTCGCTTTGAGCGAAGAACGACAGTGTCCATCATCATCATGCCCTCCCAGTCGGTTCTGCCGGGCGCGCGAGGAACTCACTCGCTCGGCGTGCACGGGTGCACACAGCTGTTTCAGGTCTTGACCGCCCCCGGCACGGTTGCGCTTAGCGCAGCACCGACGAGGGCAGAGAAAGGTTCGGCCCGTTCGTCGACGACCGAGGCGATAGCTTGTAGCAGCAGGAGCCGATCAGCCTGTGCGGGAAGCCGCTGTTCGATCAATACCATTGCCAAGTGCGTGGCAGGAACCCCCTCGACCACCTGTCCTGTCGCCTTCATCGCGGATAGGGCCTCTCCCGCGCTCTCTCCGCCACCGATACGACGCCCGAAGATCGCGTTCCGGCCGGCGACCCCCGTCACCTCGAGGTCGCCGACCCCGGGCAGTCCGTAAACGGTCGCGGCTTGGCCGCCCAACTCCTGCGCGATGATCGCCATCTCCGCCGTGGCACGGCTGAAGATCGCCGACCGCAGATTATGGTACGGCAGCTGATTCGGTTCGGACTGAGAAAGGCCATCCGCAAAACCCAAGGCGATCGCGTACACGTTCTTCAGCGCCGCGGCAACCTCCAGACCCACCTCATCCTCCGAGACCGACGGCCGATAGACCGCGGTCCCCATCAGCGCCGCCGCCAGATCGGCCCACCTACGCTCTACGGAAGCGAACGTCGCCGCCGTCGGTCGGCCCGCCGCGACCTCGTTGGCCATGCAGGGTCCGCCAACCGCGACCAGGGGGACGACGCCGAGGGCATGTTCGGCTGCCACCGACCGGACCGCATCCGTCAGGAGATGCACGGTCCCTTCCAACTGCCTGCTGAAGCCTTTCGAGCTAAGCAGCACACCCTGAGCCGTGGCCAGGTCGAATCCCGCCTGACAGACCCGCCGGGTGACCGCCTCAACGCCGGCCGAGGCCACCGCGATGATCACCCAACCGGCGCCGTCAAGCGCCGCCCACAGCTCCTCGGCGTGGTACAACTTCGTGCCAGCGGGAACGGGGACGTCGGTGCGAAGATTACGTCCCGCCCCAACAGCGTCCAGCAGGTCGTCATCGAGCCACGTGCCCCACACACGAACCTCGTGGCCACGTTCGCGCAACGGAGTCGCCAAGGCGGTGCCCATCGCACCGGCGCCAAGAATGGTCACCACCTGCGTAGCTGCCTCGCCGGCCTGGAAACGGCTGGCTCCGGGAAGGGGCCCCGGCTCCTCATCGCCAGTACGTCCTCGCTCGCGCACTGGGCACTCCTTGGGATTGACGTGGTGGCAGGATCCGTCCGGCTAGGTCATTTACATTAGTGCGCCGTCCATGCCGTGAGTCAAGGCGACTGCCTCGACTTCCGGTTGGACCTGTCGAAGTCACGAAGGAGGGTCAGGTCGTCGACCGGCTGGCCACCTGGGTGCGCGTACCGCCGCTGAATGTCGCCGGAGTGTTCTTCCGAGTCCGCGACCCACGTCCTGCCTTTGACGAGGGCGATGACCAAGGTGACGACGGCGAAAACGATGAGGTAGAGCGCGAACCGCAGGGAGTTCCGAGTGCCACGGTTGAGCGCCACGGCCACGAAGGGGGCGGTCCCGCCGAAGACCGATGCCGCCACGTTGTATCCGAGGCCGCCGGCGGTGACCCGAACCCCCGGGCGGGAAGATCTGAGTGACGGCGAGAAGCATGGGGACGGCAAGCACGCCCTTGCACGCGCCAAGGATGCCCGCCCCGAGGAAGCCCCCGATGACGCCGTGCCCGGCGAGTGCGAAGCGGGGATGACGAGGACGATGAGGACGACCGGACGATGTCCGGCGCATCGCCGGACGGCGGCAGAGGCAGCGCGTGACGCCGCCAACCCTTTGGAGCCGTCGACCATCGTCGACGCCGTCCGGCTGGCCCGCGAGGAAGGCCACGCCATGGCCTTTGAGGAAACCCTTTCCGGCGTCAACACGGTCTCCGTGCCGATCGAGGGACCGGCTGGCCGGGTCAGTCCCCCCGCCCGCCACGACGACGCCCGTTGAGCGTCCCGTCCGGCGGAACCGCGATGTTCGGCACCGCGCCCATTAGAGGTGCCATCGGGCCGACGGTGAAGGCGGAAACGGTCGATGCAGCACGGCTTTCACGTTCACCTGCCGGAAGTCGGCGGACTCGCACGAGGAACACCGGCCCTTTGAGCTGCGCCGTGAGGGCGCCGTGAGGGCGCCGACTTCACCGCCCTCAGCCGCGTCAACGACGCGGTCAACGCCGGACGGTCGAGCGGATGCCGCTCATTCCATGGCGGCCAAGGACCCGGTGCGCCGGCACGCGGCTATTGGACGCACTTGTGCCCGACAGCCGCGCTTCGAGGCAGGGCGAGGCTGAAGTGGGTGGGTAGTGTCAAGATGGCCGCGTGGCGTCTGACACGCGGATGGTGGCTTTGGGCTTCGGCAAGTTCGCGCGTGCGGACCGAATCTTCGCGCTCGAGCGAATCACCGGAGAGGAACGCGGTGATGGCCGGCGCACCCGGGTCTGGATCGATGGAGTCGCCGACCCCTTGATCGCCTCAAGGACCGAGGGCACGATCCTTCGTGACATGGGGCAGGAGGCCGCCATCGCCGGGCCTGAGTTCGACGAGGCGCTGGACCTGGCCGTGCGTCTGGCAGCTGCGGCCGATGCAGGCCGGGTGGACCTGAGTGACCCTGGTCGGCGAGCGCGACGGCTTCTCGCCTCGACGACAGCGTCTGCGTCTGCATAGGCACGCGGGAACTCGGCAACGAGGCGCTCGCGGCGGGAATGACGCTCGACGGTGCCCCCATGGTTCGGCACGTCATCGCACCGGTTCATGACGCTCCACAGGTAACGTGAGCTTGTGCCGGAGCCAGTCATCAGCGAGATCGCGTCCGCGATCCACGTCCGCCAGATCCAGACATCCCTTGCTCTGGCGGAGGCGTTCACCCGCGACAGGCGCGTGGACGAAGTGTCGGCATTTATGGATCAGCACCAGCACGATGTCGCGCCGATCTTTCCGAAACACAACGTTCACGACAATTTCGACCCAGTGGATCCCGACGGCACGCTAGGCCGGGCCGACCTGGAGAGTATGGACCCTGGCGCCGAAATTCGTGAGGCGGTCCGTCCACTTTCTGGAAGCGTGCTGATCGACAGTAGGGCCAACCTTCTCGAACTCCTCGACCGGTTTCGTAACGAACACACGTTCCTGCTAGTGGTGGGAAGCGGGGGGCTCGACGGAATCGTGACCCCATCTGATATGAACAAGCAGGCTGGGCGAACTCACCTGTTCTTGCATGTTTCGGCTTTGGAGGTAGCCCTCGCTGCCCGCTTACGACTCATAGATCCTCTACAGTGTCAACGGCAGGCGAATCTTGACCCCCTGTCGGCATCTGAAAGTTGACCCCCCTGCATGGTTGGTTCGGTCAGTTCTCTTCGGTAGTGGCCGCGGGGACGCGGCCGAGGTCTCGGTCTTTGAGCCGGTAGGAGTCGCCCTTGAGGGCGATGACTTCGGCGTGGTGCACGAGGCGGTCGATCATGGCGGCGGCGACGACGTCGTCGCCGAAGACCTCACCCCAGCGGCCGAAGGTCTTGTTGCTGGTCACGATCAGCGAGGCCCGCTCGTAGCGGGAGGAGACGAGCTGGAAGAACAGGTTCGCGGCTTCGGGCTCGAATGGGATGTACCCGACCTCATCGACGACCAGGACGGGGTAACGGGCCAGGCGCCGCAGCTCGTGCTGCAAGTGGCCGGCGTGGTGGGCGGTGGCGAGCCGGTCGACCCACTCGGACGCGGTCGCGAACAGGACCCGGTGACCGCCTTGGCAGCCGCGGACTGCGAGCCCGGTCGCCAGGTGCGTCTTGCCGGTGCCGGGTGTTATCAACGGTTCGGACCCGGAGGGACGGCGTTCTTGCAGGTCAGGTCGTTGTTGCGATCGATGCGACGTGGGTCGTTTGACGGCTGGCGTCGGCTCCTCGGCGGGTGAGCTCTCTTCGTAGGTCGAGGTTCTCGCCATGGGCTCGTTCGAGAGCGTCCCGCAGGGTCTTCACGTCGTGCCGGTGTCGCTGTTTCAGCTGGTTGATCTGAGCGGTCAGGGCGATCACGAGGGTGCTTTCGGAGTCCGGCGGGACGGTGGGTGCCGTGTTCTGGCGGCTTCGGGCGCGCAGGTGCTCGATCCGGCCGCGGAGGTCGGGGTGGCCATAGAGGAAGGCGTGAGAGACGCCGGCTTCTCGCTGGACGGCTTGGAAGGTGATCGGCTCACCGCGTTTGACCAGGGCACGGATGCCTTGTTCGGCAGCCTCGGCCTTTGCTTGCGACTTGGCTTTGGCAGCGGCGGTCAGCACCGCGATGCGCTTGGCGTGGATATCGGTCACGGTTGGGTCCTTCGGTGGCGGGAGAGGTCGAGAGTCAGCGGGACAGCTCCGGCCGGGCCTGCCCCGTAGCCGCCGCCTTGGATCGCTCGGTCGGGGTGGTCGGCCATGGTGGTCAGCAGCCGAGTGAGTGCTGCGTGTTCTGCTCGCCGCTGGGCGAGCCAGACGTTGTCCTCGGGCATGGGATGGCCGTGTCGCTGATGGAAGGCGGTGGTGCTGCGGGCGATCAGCTCTTCGGTGTCCTTGAGCTGCCGCTTCAGGGCGGCGTCGTGGGTCTGGTCGGTGACGAAGACTGAGCAGGTCAGGCAGGCGTTGCCCTTGTCGCAGGTCTGCAGCGGTGGGAGCAGGCACCAGCCGTTGGGTAGGAACCGGTCGGCGCGGTCGAACAGGTGCAAGCTGTCGTGGTCCTCACGAGAGAACTGCACCCGGCTGCCATCGGACCTGAGCTTGGAGGTGGCCAGGAAGGCTTGCTCGGCGTGTTCCTCTCGCTGGGCGACGTAGTGCATCGACATCGTCGGTGTGGCGTGCCCGGCGTAGCGCTGCAGGACGTGGATGGGAAGGCCGAGCTCGGCCAGCTGGGTCAGCTTGGTGTGCCGGAACCGATGGGTGTGGCTCAGCTGCAGCCGCCGGCCGTTGCTGTCGGTGATCTGGACCAGATTGCTGAACTCACGCAACATCCACTGATAGGTGCCCGACGGGTAGGGCTTGTCGCCGCGCCGGTTGCCGGTGCGTTGCACGAACAGGAACCGCGGCTGCAGCTCGGGGAAGCAGTCCCGTACCCAGGCCTGTTGTTCCTCGATGACTGCGGCGACCTCGCGATCGACGAGGATGCTGTCCGGGGCGACGTCGATCTTGCTTTGGGCGTAACGGAAGCGGACCACCTCCTCGCCATCGGCGGCCGCGACGGCCCCGTCCGGCGCCGGTGAGAGGCAGTCAAACTCGCAGGTGCCGATCTCGCTGGACCGTCGGCCGGTGAGGACCTGCAGCAGGATCATCCGCATCGTCTGTGGATCGTCGAAGCCCTTGGCGAGGACCTGTGTTCCGTCGCCACGGGTAATGGTCATCTGTTGGTCCCGGGCCAGGCCCAGCAGCGGTAGCGCGGCGGGGATCTGCGCGAGGGCGTGGTCGTCGACGTAGTGCCGATCGTTGAGGGTGGAGGTGTGCGGGATGCGGGAGACCTGACGAAACCAGCTGGCCGCGTGGGTCTCGGTGACCTGTTCCCAGGGCGAGACCCCGACGATGGCACGGGCTTGGGCCTGGTTGGCGGCGACGAACGCGAACAGCTCGGCCACCGCCCGAAGGTCGTCGTTGACCTGGCGCGGGTGGACGGGCTTGGCGAAGTGGCGGCGGTCGTCCTGCCGGGTCATCCGGTTGCCGGGGTCCGCGGTCCAACGTCGGAACGTGTCGGCCTGCTCGCCAGCCGCCGCGGGATCACCGAGGACGTCGCTGGGGTCGTCGAAGCAGCCGGTGAGCCAGTTGTCGAAGCGCCGCAAGCACTTCAGCCGTTCCTGGCTGACGGTCGTCCAGCGCAGCGTGCCGCCCTCCAGCTGGGTGCCGAGGTGCCACTTGGCCGCTTCCCGCAGCCACGGCTGGATGATCTGCCCGGGTGAGCATCCGTAGTTCGCCAGCGGCTCACGCGACGACAGCGGGATCCGCGGGTCGCAGCGCGGCTGCCAGTCGTCCAAGGCCCACCAGGGTCCGTCGTGGCAACGCGCGAGCAGCGCCAGCCTCGCGAACCGGAACACGACCCGTAGCCGAGCACGGCTGCCAGGGTGCGGCAGCCGCCCCCACCGGGTGGCGTAGAACCATCCCTGCAACGCCGAGGCCGCTTCCCAGTCCATCGCGCGAATCGAGGGTGGGAACGGGTGGTCCTCACGTGTCGCCCGGCGCAGGATGTTGGCCAGTTGATTGAGCGCCAACACCGAGGAGCGGGTGCCGTCGGCTGTCTGCCAGTGCGCCATCCAGGCCAGCTCGGCGGGGATGGGGTCAGGTAGCCCGGTCAGGTCGATTCTTCGATCACCGTTCTCGGTGACTGCCTTCCAGTCTTGGACGTCGTCGCCGATCACCGGTCCGCGCCACTCAGGTGGCAGCGATTCCCAGAGACGCCAGATCGGGTCCCGGCCCTCGGTCGGGTGAAGATGCCTGGGACGCTCACTGGTCATCGGATACCCGCCAGGAATTCGCATAGGTCTTCCAGTTCGCGGCCGCGCGCAGCGCCTCGTCTTCGCGCACCCAGCCGTAGATGTCCAGCGTCGTCTGTACGTGGGCGTGGCCCAACCGTCGAGAGACCACCCACTCCGCGGTGCCGGCCAGCAGCAGCGCGGTCGCATGGCTGTGCCGGAACCAGTGCGGGGTCCACCCGGGCGCCCCGATCCCCTTCTTCCGCAGCGCCGCGGTCTTGTCCCGGACCGTCCCCTCCCGGAGCGGGGCCAGCAGTGGAGGGCGCGACAGGTTCACCA
>JAABUS010008692.1_pt1 | contig 11028 bp, 9 predicted proteins | sample 5560161 | NCBI WGS metagenome assembly JAABUS01 (sample SAMN10711885, study PRJNA513376) | rock metagenome | isolation source: Antarctica rocks | place: Antarctica: Victoria Land, Trio Nunatak nord | collected 2016-01-04
TGACCACCGTGTTGTCGACGGTGCGCCCGCGGCGGCGTTTCTACGCGAGCTCAAAGACATCGTGCAGGAGCCCTTGCGCAGCGTCACCTGACCCAATGTTCGAGATAAGAAGGGCACATCATGGTTACCCGCCGTATGCCGAGCCGCCGCGACCTTGCGCCGCTGCTCAAATTCAAGGCCCCTGAGCTGAACGCGAAGAAGCGTCGCTTGGCGGCTGCGCTCACGATCTACGACCTGCGCGAGATCGCCCAACGTCGCACCCCGAAGGCGGCCTTCGACTACACCGAGGGCGCCGCCGAAGCCGAGATCTCTTTGGCCCGCGCCCGCCAAGCGTTCGAGGACATCCAGTTCACCCCGTCGATCCTGCGCGACGTGGCCACCGTCGACACCAGCCGCACGGTGCTCGGTGGTTCGGTCGCGCAGCCCTTCGGGATCGCCCCCACCGGGTTCACCCGGATGATGCAGACCGAGGGCGAGATCGCGGGCGCCACCGCCGCCGCGGCGGCTGGTATCCCGTTCGCGCTGTCCACGATGGGCACCACCGCAATCGAGGACGTGAAGACGGCGAACCCGAACGGGCGCAACTGGTTTCAGCTGTACATGTGGAAGGACCGCGACCGGTCGATGGCGCTGGTCGACCGTGCAGCCAAGGCCGGCTTCGACACCCTGCTGGTAACGGTGGACGTCCCCGTGGCCGGCGCCCGGCTGCGCGACAGACGCAACGGCATGTCGATCCCGCCCGCGCTCACCCCTAAGACCGTCCTCAACGCGATCCCACGCCCGGCGTGGTGGATCAATTTCCTCACCACCGAGCCGCTCGCCTTCGCCTCACTGGACCACTGGTCGGGCACGGTGGCCGAGCTGCTCGACACCATGTTCGACCCGACCGTCACCTTCGAGGACCTGGCGTGGATCAAACAGCAGTGGCCGGGCAAGCTCGTCGTCAAGGGCGTGCAGAGCCTGCAGGATGCACAGCAGCTCGCTGCGATGGGCGTGGACGGCATCATCTTGTCCAACCATGGCGGCCGCCAGCTCGACCGGGCGCCGATCCCGTTCCACCTGCTGCCGGAGGTGGTGCGCGAGGTGGGCGCCGAGACGGAGGTGCTGCTGGACACGGGGATCATGAGCGGCGCGGACATCGTCGCGGCCATCGCCCTCGGTGCCCGCTTCACCCTCATCGGCCGCGCCTACCTCTACGGGTTGATGGCCGGTGGCCGCGAGGGCGTCGACCGGACGATCGAGATCCTCTCCGAGCAGATCGCCCGCACGATGCGCCTGCTCGGCGTGGCCACCCTCGACGAGCTCAACCCGTCGCACGTCACCCAGCTCGCTCGGCTGGGTCCTGTCCCTCCGGTCGCCGCATCGACTTCAACCCCCGGCCGCGGACTGTCGTCGCGCTGACCAACTGCACCGCGGCGCACTGATTCACCGAGCACGCGGTACCGGTGCTCGGACGCTAGGCCGGAAGTTCCTATCGAGCAATGGGAACGGCAAGGTCGACGACGACCGGTGCATGGTCGGAGGCGCCAGTGCCCTTACGCTCGTTTCGGTCGACGTAGGCGTCGGTCACGGCGGCGGCGAAGGCTGCGTCGGCATACACCAGGTCGATGCGTTGACCGCTGTTCTTGGGAAACGCGAGGGCGCGGTAGTCCCAGTAGGTGAAAGGCACCTCGTACTTCAGCGGCCGCGGATACACATCGCGCAGCCCGATCTCCCGCAACGCTGCGAGCGCCGTACGTTCGCGTTCGGTGACATGGGTGCTCCCGACGAACGCGGCGATGTCCCAGGCGTCGGTGTCGGTGGGAATGATGTTGAAGTCACCGAGCACCGCAAAGGGGCAGTGCTGTGCGCGTTCCTCGCGGACGGTTGCAGCCAGGGCCTCGAGCCAACGCAGCTTGTACGCATAGTGCGGATGGTCGATGGCGCGTCCGTTCGGCACGTACACCGACCAGATTCGGACGCCCGCACAGGTAGCGGCGATGGCGCGTGCCTCGATGGTCGGCAGCAAGGCGTCCTCGGCGCGGTAACCGGGCTCGTCGAGCAAACTGACGCGGACGGCGGCCAGGCCGACCTTCGACAGGATGGCGACCCCGTTCCAGCGGCCGGTGCTGTTGACCGCGAGCTGATAGCCGAGCGCGGCGAACTCTGCGGTGGGGACGTCGTCTGCGGAGCACTTGACCTCCTGCAGGCACACCACGTCCGGCTGAGCCGAGGACAGCCACGACAGCAACCTCGGCAGCCGTGCCCGGATCGAATTCACATTCCACGTGGCGACCCGCACATCAAGAGATTGGCACAGCCGTCTCGCGGCGGCCTACAGACCCTCTGGTGCCCCGCTACCTGTCGCGGATTCCCCCCCGGAGCGTTGCGCGAGAAAGCGCTCGAGCTCAGCACCGAGTTCGTCCCCGGTGGGGAGCTCACCGTTGGCGGCGAGCAAGGACGTGCGTTCCTGAGACCCGACGTAGGCGTCGTACTGTTTCTCCAACGCCTGCACCACGGCGGTCACCTCTTCCGAGCCCGTCACCTGAGTGTCGATCTGCTCACGCACGCGGGCAGCGGCCTCGGTCAGCTGATCCAGCGGCAACTTCAGCTCGGAGGCGTCGCTGAGGTGACTCAGCAAGGTCTGCGCGGCCTCGGGGTAGTCGGTCTGGGTGAGGTAGTGCGGCACGTGGACGGCGAACCCCATGGCCTCGTGCCCGGCCTCGCCAAGGCGCAGCTCCAGCAGTGACGCTGCACTGGCCGGGATCTGGACGTTGCCGACCCAGGGCTCGTACCCGCGGACCAGGTCGGTGGAGGAGCCGTGCGCGGTCACTCCGCTGGGCCGGGTGTGCGGCACGGCCATGGGTATCGCGTTGATGCCGATGGTCCGGCGCACGCCGAAACGCTCGGACAACAACCGGACAGCCGTGATGAAGCGCTCCCACCGCAGGTCGGGTTCCATCCCGGCGAGCAGCAGAAATGGCGTACCAGCGGTGTCCTTCATGGCGTAAAGGTTCAGCGAGGGCTCGGCGTAGGTGGCGAAGTGGTCGCCCTCGAAACTCATCGCGGGCCGCCGGGAGCGGTAGTCCAGGAGGTCGTCGATGTCGAAGGACGCCACCAAGTCGGTCTCCAACTGCTCACGCAGGTGCGTCGTGGCGATACGGATGGCGTGACCGGCGTCGGAGAAACCCTCCATGCCATGCACCAGCACCGGCCCGCGCCCGTCGGCCGCCATCAGTTCCGGCGCAGGAAATTCGAGCTCGTACATCGGGGAGTTCTCGTCGTTCATTGGGGAGTTCTCGTCGTTCGTCATCGCCTCGTCACCTTCCGCTAGCGTCCCTACCAGTGTCCACCAACGTCGCGTCGGCGTTGCGCATTCCGGCCGCCGGCGTCGCGATCTAGTCGGAGAACGCCCGTAGAGCCCGTATCTTGTTGGTCACATCCAGGGCTGCCACCTTGTACGCCTCGGACAGCGTCGGATAGTTGAACACCGCGTCCACCAGGTAGTTCACGGTCCCGCCGCACCCCATCACCGCCTGGCCGATGTGCACCAGATCCGTGGCCCCCGAGCCGAACACGTGCACGCCGAGCAACGTGCCGTCGTCAGTGGACACGAGGAGCTTGAGCATGCCGTAGGAGTCCCCGGTGATCTGTCCGCGGGCAAGCTCGCGGTAGCGGGCGGTGCCCGATTCGTAGGGAATCGAAGAATTCGTCAGCTCGACCTCCGTCTTGCCGACGTAGGAGATCTCCGGAATGGAGTAGATGCCGATCGGCTGCAGCCCCAGCATCTCCGTCGCGGGCTCGTCGAACGCGTGGTACGCCGCGAGCCGCCCTTGGTCCATCGAGGTGGCGGCCAACGCTGGGAAGCCGATGACGTCGCCGACGGCGTAGATGTGCTTGGCGCTGGTCCGGTAGTGCTCGTCCACGGCGATCCGGCCCCGTTTGTCCGCACTCAGTCCCGCGGCCTCGAGGTTGAGCTCGTCGGTCATGCCTTGGCGCCCGGCGGAGTACATCACGGTGTCGGCGGGGATGCGCTTGCCGCTGGCCAGCGTGGTCACCGTGCCCTTGGCGCCCACCTTGACCTCGGTGACCTCCTCGCCGAAACGGAAGGTGACGGCCAGATCACGCAAGTGGAACTTGAGCGACTCGACGATCTCGGAGTCGCAGAACTCGAGCATCCCGGCACGCCGCTCCACCACCGTCACCCGAGTGCCCACGGCGGCGAACATCGAGGCGTACTCGATGCCGGTCACACCGGCCCCGACCACGACCATGCTCTGCGGAATTGCTCCCAGGTGCAAGATGCCGTCGGAGTCCAGCACCCGCTCCTCGTCGAACTCCACGTTGTCCGGACGGGCCGGTCTCGTGCCGGTGGCGATCACCACCTTGTCGGCCCGGACCGTGAGCCGCTCACTGTGATGCGCCCCGGACACGGCAACGGTGTGCGCATCGACGAAGCGGGCCGTACCGGTGAGCAGCTCCACCCGGTTGCGCAACAGTTGAGCCCGCACCGTCTCGATCTCCTTGCCGATGACGTGCTGCGTGCGGGCGAGCAGATCGGACACGGTGATGTCAGACTTCACCCGGTAGCTGGCGCCGTAAAGCTCCCGCTCGTTCATGCCGGTGAGGTAGAGCACCGCCTCGCGCAGGGTCTTCGAGGGAATGGTGCCGGTGTTCACGCAGACGCCGCCGAGCATGTCGGACTTGTCCACGATCGCGACCCGTTTGCCGAGCTTGGCTGCGGCGATGGCCGCCTTCTGGCCACCGGGACCGGAACCGAGGACGACCAGGTCGTAGTCCATGACCCCGTCGGTGCTGGTGGGCGAGCTGTCCTTGGTGCGCTTGGTCATGGGTACAGCCTCACGGCCAGACGCTGCCGGCACAACCGTTCGTCACGTGACCGTGAGGTCCTCGCCACCCCAGTAGGCACGCATAGTGCTGATCTTGCCCTTGCCGTTGAAGGTCATCACGTCGATGGGGGAGATGGTGATGGTCTTGCCGTCGGCCTTGGTGAGCACTCGGAGCTGGAAGGCGGCACTGTCGCCGGCCACCCGAGCCGTCAGCAGTTCGGTGCTCATCTCGGTACCCGCGAGCGCGCCGTAGAAGCCGCGGATGCCGTCGTGGCCATGGTGGGCGGGCGTCCCGTAGGGATCCTCGACGGTGGCATCCTCGGCGTAGAGGGCGACGATGCCCTCGGTGTCGCCCGCGCCGACGCACGCGACGTAGCGGGCGACGATGGCGCGCATGTCTTCTGTTGAGGTCATCGAAGACTCCTGAGGTAGCAGACGGTCGATAACGTGTTCTCGTTTCGACGGGGGATTCTGCCGTCTGGGATGCCGGCGACACAAGCCCGGTTAGCAGACGTGTCCGACCGGACGACTGTCGGTCGGTGCCTCCAGCGCGAGTTGTCCCCAGCGCAGCAGTTGTGCACAGCGCGACCGGTGATCGGGTCGAGGCGGGTTTCAGCCGGACGACCGTGTGTGGTCATGACCACCTCAACGACTCCGCCGCCATCGACCACCATCCGACTGACCGACCCGAGCTCGCTGATCGCGGCGATCCCCGCCCTGCTGGGGTTCGTGCCCACCCGTTCGCTCGTCGTGTTCTGCCTGGAGGGCGCCGCCGCCAGCCGGGTGGCCCTGGTGCTGCGGATCGATCTTCCTGACCCGCACGACTCCGACCACTTGGCGGACGCCCTGGTCGCAGAACAGCTGTCCGTACTCTGCGCGCGGCGCAGAACCCGCGCGGTGATGGTGGTGGTCGTGGAAGACCGGGCCGCGGGCTCCGCACTGGCCCACCGCCGGTTACTCGCGGCGCTCCGCGATGCCTGCGATGCCGTAGGCACCGAACTCGTGGATGCCCATCTGGTGGATCGGGTGGCGGCCGGTGCCTGCTGGCGTGGTTACGACCACCCTCACCCGCGCAGCGGTGTGGTGGCGGACCCGCAGAGCTCCGTCGTGAGCGCAGCCCACGTGGCGCAGGGTCGCGTCATTCACGGTGCCCGCACCGAGTTGGAGGAGCTGTTTCGTCGGGAGGGTCCCGCACGAGTCGAGCACCTCGTCGCTCTGGTGGACGCGGCGCTGGAGGCGGCGTTGCTCGCCAGAGAGCTCAGCGGAGCTCGAGCAGTCCGCGAGGATCTCGAAGCGGTACTCGCCGCCGTGGCGCGCGTCGCGGCTGGCGAGCGGCTCTTCGACGAGGAGATCGCCCGCCTCGGCGCGGCCCTCACCGATCCTTTGGTGCGCGATGCCTGCTTTGGGCTGGCGGTGGGCGAACACGCCGAGGACGCTCAAGCGTTATGGCTGCAGCTCCCGCGTTCTGCCCGACCCGCAGCGGGCCGAGGCCGCCGTCCTGGTGGCCTACAGCTGCTACGTGCGGGGAGAGGGTCCGTTGGCGGGTATCGCGTTGCGGGTGGCCTTGGTCAGTCGGCCGGCCCACCGGATGGCGAGCCTGCTCGACTCAGCGTTGGCCGGCGGACTGTCGCCGGCCATCGTCCGCGAGCTGGCCGACACCGCGCTGGTGATCGCCGGCGATCTTGGTGTGGCGCTGCTGCCGTTTACGCCCGGGCCACCTGCTGCCGGATGAGGCTCCACGCATCACCGACGATCGTGTCCAGCTCGGTGCGTCGCGGCTGCCACCCGAGCTCAGCGCTTGCGCGGGCGCTGGAGGCGACGAGCACCGCGGGGTCGCCCGCGCGCCGGGCCGCGACCTGCGCCGGGATGGTGTGCCCGGTTACCCGGCGGCAGGCTTCGATCACCTCGAGGACTGAGAAGCCCGCTCCGGTCCCGAGGTTGTAGATCGCGTGGTGGCCGGGTACGGCGTGCTCCAGGGCCAGCAGGTGTGCCTCGGCGAGATCCCGGACGTGAATGTAGTCCCGCAGGCAGGTGCCGTCCGACGTCGGCCAGTCGTCGCCGTAGACGGTGATGTGCTCGCGCTGCCCGGTGGCGACCTGCAATACCAAGGGGATGAGGTGGGTCTCGACGGTGTGCCGCTCCCCGTAGGTGTCGTGGGCGCCTGCGACGTTGAAGTACCGGAGGCTGACGGCGGCCAACCCGTGGGCATTGGCGTAGGAGGTGATCGCGTGGTCGATGGCCAGCTTGCTCGCCCCGTAGGGGTTGGTGGGCCTGGTGGGAGCGTCCTCGGTGATGGGATTGCGCTCGGGCTCGCCGTAGGTCGCCGCGGTGGAGGAGAACACCAGCCGCGGGGTCCCTGCCGCCCGGACCGCCTCCAGCAGTTGTAGCGAAGCGACCACGTTGCCGAACCAGTAAAGCTCTGGATGCTCGACGGACTCACCGACGAGGGACTTGGCGGCGAAATGCAACACACCGTCCACTCCGTCGGCGAGCAGGGGCGCTGCATCGGTGGCCACGTCACCCTCGACGAAACGCGCACCAGGGGCCACGGCATCGCGGTGCCCGGTGGACAAGTTGTCCAGCACGACGACCTCGTGTCCGCGCTCGACCAGGAGCGCGGTGCAGACGCTGCCCACGTACCCGGCGCCACCGGTGACGAGCAGTTTCACAAGAGCCTCCAGAAGGTGGTGCGGGGCAGCGGGACGAACGCAGCGTTAGCTCAGCTCGACCTGCACGGCATGCGCCATGTCCAGTGGCAACTCGGCGCCGGCGTGCCCGGCCACGGTGACGTGCACGACGGCTCCACCGCGTTGCGCGCTCACCCGCGCGTCGGGCACCACGCCGGCCTGCCGCAACCGTGCCATCATCGCGATGTCCGTCTGCACGTGCTCCGAGATACGTCGGACCACAACCGCGACCGCGCCTCCGGCGGCGACGTCGGTCAGTCGGATCAGGTTGTTCGGGTGCGGCGGGCTCTGCGTCGAACCGAGGTCGGCGAGGCCGGGAATCGGGTTGCCGTAGGGCGATGTGGTCGGATGCCCCAACACCTCGACGAGGCGGCGCTCCACCCCCTCGCCCATGACGTGCTCCCAGCGGCAGGCCTCGGCGTGCACCTCCTCCCAGGCCAGGCCGATGACGTCGACGAGCAGCCGTTCGGCCAAGCGATGCTTACGCATCACCGCCACGGCCACTGCGCGGCCCTCGGCCGTGAGTTCGAGGTGGCGGTCCTCGGCGACCGCGAGCAGTCCGTCCCGCTCCATCCGGGCCACGGTCTGGCTGACCGTGGGGCCGCTCTGGTCCAGGCGCTCGGCGATGCGGGCTCGCAGGGGTACGACGCCCTCTTCCTCGAGCTCGTAGACGGTGCGCAGGTACATCTCAGTCGTGTCGACCAGGTCGTTCACTCTCACACCCCTTCGTCGGTGTCGAGTCTATATTGGCGGGCACCGCGCACCGGTGCCCGCGCGTACGCTCGCGCCGCCGCAGGCGGCCGCAGACAGTAGCGTCGGGCTCATGACCCGTATGCCCGCGGCTGTGGTGTGGACCAGCGACTACCTCGGTTACCGGCTCAGCGAGGACCATCCGCTCGATCCGATTCGGCTCGATCTGACGATGCGCCTGGCTTCTGGGCTGGGCGTGCTGGAGGGTGTGGAGACCCTGCGCCCGCACGCGGCACCGGATGATCAGCTGCTTCGCGTGCACACGCCCGGCTACCTCGCGGCCGTCAAGGGTGCGCCGGCCCAGCTGCAGGCCGTCGGGCACGGGCTGGGCACGGACGACAACCCGATCTTCGAGCGGATGCACGAGGCGAGCGCCCTGCTCACCGGCGGCACCCTCGCCGCCGCGCGGGAGATCGCTGCCGGGCGCACTACGCGGGCGGTGTCCATCGGCGGCGGCCTGCACCACGCCATGGCCGACTCCGCGTCGGGATTTTGTGTGTACAACGATCCCGCGATCGCCATCTCCTGGCTGCTGGAGCACGGCTTCGACCGCATCGCCTACGTCGACGTGGATGTCCACCACGGCGACGGGGTGCAGGCCGCGTTCATCGACGACCCCCGGGTGCTCACCGTGTCCCTGCACCAGCATCCGGCGACGTTGTGGCCCGGCACCGGGTGGTCCCAGGAGGTCGGCGAGGGGGCGGCGGCGGGCACGTCGGTCAATGTGCCGCTGATGCCCGCGACCGGGGACCGCTCGTGGCTGCGCGCCTTTCACGCGGTGGTCCCCGGAGTGGTCGGCGCCTTCCGCCCGCAGGTGCTGGTCACCCAGTGCGGGGTGGACACCCACGCCGAGGACCCGCTGGCGGACCTGATGCTCACCGTCGACGGCCACCGCGCGATCTTCCAGGCCCTGCGCCAGCTCGCCGAGGACACCTCCGAGGGCCGTTGGCTCGCCGTGGGGGGCGGCGGGTACGGGCTCCTGCGGGTCGTGCCCCGATCGTGGACCCACCTGCTCGCCGCGGTGCTCGACCGGGATGTGGACGTCAGTACGCCGGTGCCGGCGCAGTGGCGCGAGCATGTCGCGTCATTGTCGCCCCGAGTGAAAGTTCCGAGCACCATGGGCGACGGCGGAGACCCGTCCTTCGCGCCGTGGGACGGCGTCGGGGCCGGTACCGATCCGGCGACAGCCAAGGTGGACAGTACGATCCGGGACACCCGGCGAGTGGTGTACCCACTCGTCGGGCTCGACCCGGAAGACCCGAGGGACTGAAGGGAGATGGCCGAGATGGACGACGTTGCCCCGCAGTGGGACCCGCACGACTACCCGAAGCGCTGGGAAGGTAACGCACTCGCCTCGGACGGCGCCGTGGTGCATCTGCGACCGATCACCCCGGAGGACGCCGACCAGCTGGTCGACTTCCACGGTCACCTGTCCGATCGGACGCGCTACCTGCGCTACTTCGGCCCCTATCCGACGATGTCGCCCCGCGACCTGGCTCGTTTTTCCACTGTGGACCACCACGATCGGGTGGCGCTGGTGGTCCTGCTGGGTGCAGAGATCATCGCCGTCGGTCGCTACGACCGCCTGAGCAACATCGGAGACGGGCTGTCCGCGGAGGTGGCGTTTGTTGTCGCTGACGCGCACCAGGGGCGGGGACTGGGCTCGGTGTTGCTGGAGCACCTGGCCGCCGCCGCCGCCGAACGCGGGATCGCGACGTTTGTCGCGGAGGTCCTGTCGGAGAACCGGGCGATGGTCGGTGTGTTCAAGGACGCCGGCTACCAGATCAAGCGTTCCTTCGACGGGGGCGTGTTGCACCTGGAGTTCGCGATCGACCCTTCCGAGGCCCTGCTCACCGTGCGCAACTTCCGGGAGCTGGCCTCCGAGGCGCGCAGCGTGCGCAACGTGCTCGCCCCGCGCTCGGTGGCGGTGATCGGGGCTTCCACAGACCGCTTCAAGGTGGGCTATGCCGTGCTGGTCAACCTGCTGGCGGCGGGATTCACCGGGCCGGTCTACCCCGTCAACGCCGAACACCGCTCGGTGCAGGGGGTGCGGGCCTACGAGTCCGTACGGGCCATCCCCGACGATGTCGACCTGGCGGTGGTGGCAGTTCCGGCCGGCGGTGTCGAGGCCGTGCTGGACGATTGCCTGGCCAAGGGTGTGAAGGCGCTGGTGGTGATCTCGGCAGGCTTCTCCGAGGCTGGCCCAGAAGGGCTTGCGGCCGAGCGCAGGATGGTGGAATCGGCGCGAGCACATGGGATGCGGGTCGTCGGCCCGAGTGCGCTGGGGGTGGCCAACACCGACCCGACGATCGCGCTGAACGCCACGCTGGCACCGGTGCTACCCCCGGCCGGACGGGTCGGGTTCTTCTGCCAGTCTGGCGCCCTGGGCATCGCCATTCTCGCGGCCGCTGCCGAACGGGGGCTGGGACTGTCCACTTTCGTCTCGGCAGGAAACCGCGCCGACATCTCCGGCAACGACTTGCTGCAGTACTGGGACTCCGACCCCAGCACCGACGTGGTGCTGCTCTACCTGGAGAGCTTCGGCAACCCCCGCAAGTTTTCCCGCTTGGCTCGTCGCGTTGCCCGCAACAAACCGGTGATTGTGGTGAAAAGCGGGCGCCACGCGGTGCCCGCGAGTCTGGCCGCCACCAGCGTGGAAGTGGACGACGCCAGTGTTCAGGCGTTGTTTGAGCAGGCGGGCGTCATCCGGGTGGAATCCATCGCCCAGCTCTTCGACAGCGCCCTGCTGCTCGGCTACCAAC
>JAABUS010008696.1_pt1 | contig 11025 bp, 17 predicted proteins | sample 5560161 | NCBI WGS metagenome assembly JAABUS01 (sample SAMN10711885, study PRJNA513376) | rock metagenome | isolation source: Antarctica rocks | place: Antarctica: Victoria Land, Trio Nunatak nord | collected 2016-01-04
AATTCAGGGGGGATTTAAGGCTGATATTGATGGGATGTGTGTAGACTGGAGCAGGGTGGTGCAGGGATCGACAGGGATTTTCTGGTGCATTTTGGGTTTTTAAGGGGCTTCACTGGGGACGGGGGAAGGGGAGGGGGAGGGGGGACACATGGACGTCATGGACGCCACGGAGGACACGGAGGGCATGGAGGGAACGGAGGGCACGGAGGGAACGGAGGGCAGGGAGGGCATGGAGGGCAGGGAGGGCATGGAGGGCAGGGAGGGCATGGAGGGCATGGGAGACATGGAGGGCACGGACATCATGGACGGCATGGGACTCATGGGGAACATGGACGCCATGGAGGACACGGAGGGCACGAAGAGATGGATCCGTACGGCACGATGGATCCTTACGGCGCGATGGATGATTATGGAGAGATGGATCCGTACGGCACGATGGATCCTTATGAGAATACAGGCGGTCACGGAGGACATGCGCACGGAAGACGGGCGCATGGTGGTCGCGGTGGAGGAGCTAGGAGAAGCGGGAGAAGACATCGCTAGAGGACGCGCGATTGCTATCGTCATGGACGAGCAATTCAGCGCTAAGAAAGACCCTCACAAGTTTGTTGAAGGAGACTGAGGTAGTCTCCTGTTTGCGTGTGCGAAGGACTCGTGAGCCCTTGTGTTGGGCAAGGACATAAACAGTATAGCTCGCTAGCGAGAGATACTCGATCTTGTTCAGATTTCTGGGGCGATTGATCTGAGAGCTATGATTACGATAAAGTGTCCTGCCATATCTGTTTACTGATGATATGGGATTCAGTGCGTTGTATACTTGAATATACGTTTTATATCGAGGGGGGAGGGAACATAGCTAAAGTGAGATGTCGGACCTAAAGTTTTGATAGGAGAGAAACTCTTACTTTTACACTCCGTGTAATATTAACAAACTCACGACATTTGACAGCTTGGAGTCTCGGCTGCGGCGTTATAGATCTGATATTAGCAAAGAGAATCAAACCAAACACTTAAACCTTTCAAAATCTACACTCCTTAGTATCCCCGAAAGACTCACCACGCGCCCCCCTACCGCCGCAAGACCCCAACACGCGGACGCCCAGCCTCAAGATCCACAGCAATCGGACCGACCTGTTCCTCGAACTGATGCGGATCCCCACGACTCGATGTCCTCGACGCCGACTGCTGAGACCGTCTATCTCCCTGCGATTCTCTTTTTGGCACTCGTTCGCGAACCTCGTGCATCGACCCCCGAGCTGAGCGTTCGCTCTCACGACTCGCGTGGCTACCGCGCGATGATCGGCTTTCTTCGTTCTGGAGTTGCTGGACGCGCTGTGGGGCTGGGATACCTTGCTCACGTTGCTGATGTTGTTGTCGAAGGGGGTTGGCTGGGGAGTCTCGAGCCGTGCGTCTACTAGGCTGGCTTCCTGCGCTGGACCTCGAGTGCCTTTCTTCAGCATCGTGGTGGGCTGGGCTTGCTAGCATCTCTGGCCTAGGTGCTCGAGGTACGGAGGGTTGAGAGCGGGCGTGATCCTGGCTACGTGCTGAATGGCGCAAGGGAGATGCGTGTGGTGCTTGTTGTGAGACTCGCGGGGTATGAGAGCTGCTTCGGGCTTGGGCGATAGGTACTGGTGGACGTTGGGACTCGTGCTGGGATGGACGGGAGTGGTTAAGAGGCTGGGGGGGTGCTTCGTTGCGGCTTGCTCTTAAATCTGCCTGCTGGTTGGGTAAGCCTTGCTCAACTACTCGAGACGGAGGACGCTGTCCTTCTTCTCTTCCCTGCTGAACTTGACTAGCCCTCGACCTGTGGCTGGGTTCTTCATTACGACTTTGTCTTGAGCGTTCGTGCTGGTTGGGTAAGCCTTGTTCAGGTACTCGAGACTGAGGATGCTGTCCCTCTTCCCTTCCTTGCTGAACCTGACTGGCCCTCAACCTCTTCCCTCGACTACCGTCCGCCAGAGGGCGCGCTTTCTCACCCGCAGGTTCTAGCGTCTCGTCCATTGGCCCGTTGATAATCGGGTGCCCCGGAGGCGGTCCCCGATTCCGCTGCACACCATGCGGCGGCAAAGGAACATCGTCCTCTTCTTGCACGCCCTCGAAGTCGGTGATCGGGACGCGGAAGCCGAGGGCGAGCTGTTTCATTGTGGAGGCGCGCTTTCCGTCCAGGCGAGCGACGTCTTTGGGCTTTTCGCGGACGAAACAGCGGGTGCGGGGGTTGATGGAGATGCCGCGGGCAAGGGGGTTGGGCATTTTCAATATGGTGAGGCTGCTGGAGGGTTGGTGGTTAGAAATATCGTATTAGCTAGGAACTATTGGGTATGAGAATACTGATGCGTGATACTCACGAAGTCTTGGGGCTCTGTGATGGGCTCTGTGATGGGCTGGGGCTGATGCGTTGCTATAATGAAGAGATTCAGAGAGAAGGGTTTCGAGTGCATTAATGAATCCTTACAAAGAGCCATTATGGGTATTATACGGTCGTCGAGGAAACAACAAAGAAAGAGTCAAAAGGACAATAGATATTGCGTGGTAGGTAACAAAGACTTTTTGGGACGATCCGAAAGTCAGTTAGCAAAGAAAGAGTACGGGCTTCCAGATGTGTGCAGGTTTGAACCTCTACAGCGCTTATTCCGGTAACACAAGAGAATGTCTCGGGAAAAGCTTTGAGTATTGGCTGCACGGGCTTGATTGTGAACATGAATAAAAGTTGGGAATATTATCATTAATTTGTGGGAGTTGTAGAACCGATTTCACTAGGTACTATCGTAGGAAAGAGAATAGTCTACCTTGCCTTCCTTATTACACTCCGTTATTCCCGCATCTCAACCTGCTCCGGGCTATTGCAACACTCGGTCATAATTGCATCCATCGTCAAGAATCCGTTCCAGAGCCGTGCCGGAGACTAGCGTTCATATTGACTAGACTCAAGGCGTCTTTGCCGTGAGGAGTGCCTGGAACGTGGTGGCATTTCAATTTCGAAAGCCAGATCCGGAGGATGTCTGGATGCCGACCTAGAGTGGCTGGAACCGACGTCTGCGCGAACATCGCCGACATGCTCACTTCGAGAATAGTGGCGCTCGTTGTCTCTTGGGTCTCGATGCGGAGAACATTTCCTGCGCGATGTACCCGTATGCTTGGTTGCATACGCTCCATTTGTGGCGCGTTCAGGCACTAGCGATTGTCTGCTTCGCGATGAGTCTCGATGCCGTTGAATGACTTGTGTTTGGCGTTTTCGATTGTCTAGCGCCGCTGGATTGGCATGGCGAGAGCCTCCATGACAAGGGCCTCCATGACGAGAGCCGCGGCGATAGGCCTTGCTCTCAGTATAATCATAATCGTCGAAATGGTCCATGTTCGAGTCGCCACCTCCGCCCCGCATCTGAGCTTCATCGTGGTCTGCTTGGGCTTCAGACGGTGGGAGATCGACTTCATCTTTATCCTCGTCTTCTTGGTCTTGAGGATGTGGCTGTGGAGTATAAGGTACCCAGCGTTTCCCCTTGAAGTGGGTGATTGGAATGCACCCGATAGCAAAGCCATCACGCTGCTCGACCTTCCAATCAGCTGATCGTCGACTGGACTTAGTGGGCCTGGTCAGACATCGAGTCTCGGGATTGTATTCTTTATAGCCTGCAATATCCTCGAGGATGGCTTTCAACATAGGCATGATGTTTGCGCTTCGAGAAGGTCTGATGCTGGTATGTAGCGAGTTCGACCTGGCCTTGGATTTGACCTTGTAGCTGCCAAAGGTTTTGTGACTTGTCTCGATATCGGGTGGGATTATCCGAGAGGCTTGAGAAATAACACCTTTGGGGCCTGGGGGCGCGATACTTATACATGACTGCTCAAGCCTGGAACAGAGTAGGAGAAGTGAAGGAGATTCAGCATGTTAGACACCGCCGAGCTACGTAACAAGGTCGCAGAAGGGAGATGAGTGGGATTCAGAAATCTCGTCGACCTACTGAGTTTCATCAAAACCTGAGCAGGAAGTAAATGCTCAAACTTCGTATATAACTTTTGAAGATCCGACATATCGTCATCAACTTTCTGCAAGATTCATCCTCTTACGCGTGACCATTCGTTCCATTTACAGCCTTCCCGGAACCATCACGCCGTTTTCGTACGGCCTGCGCCAGCGTCTCAAGGACCTTCTCGGTGTCTTCCCAGCCAATGCATGCATCGGTGATGCTGACTCCGTACTTGAGGCCCGCTTTTCCTTCCTTTGGCACCTTTTGCGCGCCTTTACCAGATGAGCATTCAAGACTTTTATGCGGCATGATAAAACACACCTTCATTGATATTGGACTCGATCATCACGCCCATGATACTCTCTTCACCACCCTCAATCTGCGCAGCTAGATCATTCACTACTTTTGGCTGGTTCCTGTGATCCTTCAATGAGTTACCATGGCTGCAATCAACCATCAGCCGTTGTCGGAGGTTCTTCGCCTTCAGCGCCGCCTTTGCCTCCCGTATACTGTCCCTGTCGTAGTTTGTGCCCTTCTTTCCACCGCGTAATATGACGAAGCAATCCTCGTTGCCAGCAGTACCGACAATGGCGACCAGTCCAGGCTTGGTGACAGACAAGAATCTATGGGGATGCTCGACAGCTCCTATGGCATCGATTGCCACATCCAGTGAGCCGTCCGTGCCGTTCTTGAATCCCACAGGAAAGGAAAGCCCAGACGCCAACTCCCGATGCAGCTGGCTCTCGGTCGTTCTCGCACCAACGGCACCCACGCTGATCAAGTCTGCGACGAACTGGGGCGAGATCGTGTCCAGCATCTCGCTCGCCACTGGCATGCCCTTTTCCGTGAGGTCTAGGAACAATTGCCTGCTAGTTCTCAGCCCTTTGTTGATGTTGAAGCTGTTGTCAATGTCCGGATCGTTGATCAGCCCTTTCCACCCCACGGTCGTCCGAGGCTTCTCGAGATATGAGCGCATGACAATGAGCAAGTCATCCTTGTAGAGCTTCTTCAACTTGAGGAGTCGGTCGGCATAGTCGAGGGCAGCAGGTGGATCATGGATGGAGCAAGGACCGACGACAACAAGAAGACGGTGATTCTGGTCTGTGCCTTGAACGCAGGAAGCAACTTCATTGCGGGCGTTTATGACCGTCTCTTGTGATTTAGGGGTCTTGAGTGGGGTGAGTCATTGTTGGTGAGAAGGAGGTGAAGGCGTACTTGAGCGATCTCGTGCTGGAGAAGGTCTGGAGGCGTCAATGGGTTGACTCCTCGTACTTAAAGCTGTTAGCGTGGTCGTACGCCGTAGGAAGGGTTCTGGGAGTTACTTCGCCAATTCTCGACGCTGTCTTTGTTCCCCACGTTCTTGTTGTCGGTATGGAACTGGACTACTGTCAGCCCGATATGTCCCGCCCGCTTTCCAATTTGCCAGCTAGTGCCGACTACTCACAGACATAATTACAACAGTCTCTTCAGAAACCGTCTTCCAGAACGAACCAGGGAAGTCTCTGCTCGGTTCTCAGTCAAAGAGGGGCAGGAGTATGCGCCGGCTAAACTTCGGGGCTTCGGCTGGACCTGCTGACTCATCCCTAAAATCGCGCCAATCACGAGCAATTGCAGTCCAAGCCATCCGATTGCACTAAACATCCATCTCTTCAACCCTTCACCTTTCTTCAATTAATTAGACTGTCTTCCCTTTCCACCTTTCCTTTGTCGACCCCTAGATCGTTGGCACAATGCTGTCGCGCTCGGCACTGCGCTCCGTGCGTTTGGCGAGCAATGTCAGGAGCACGGTCGGGCGGACAACAACGGTACTTCAGTCTTCAATCGAAAGCCCTTGAAAGCCCGCTAACATATTCGACCTCAGAGAACCAAGGCCTCCTCTTCCTCTTCCTCTCCCTCCTCCCCTGTTTCTCAAGAAGCTACTACCTCGCCTGCTGGACTCAATGCCGCTGGTGCCGCTGCCACAGTGCTCGCTGTCGGTTCCGTCGCTTGGTACTATCATCTCTTCGGGCCGGAACTACACGCCATGACGCCGCAAGAAGAAGGGTCAGCTCTCGTTCCCCTATGCTTGTTCGCAGAGACCCAAGCTTACAATTATACTATATAGGCTGCACGCCATCAAATATCCCTGGGTCCACGAAAGCTTCACCAAAACCTTCGACCACCAAACGTACCTTCCCCCTTCCTCTTTCCTATATTCTTCCTAACCCACTTCTCTTCTCACGAATTCCTCTCCTCCATAGTCTCCGCCGCGGCTTCCAAGTCTACCGCGAAGTCTGCTCCTCCTGCCACTCCCTAGCCCGCATCCCCTGGCGCGTCCTCGTCGGGCAAACCCACACCGTCGACGAAATGAAAGCCATGGCCGAAGAAAACGAATACGACACCGAGCCCAACGGCGAAGGCGAGCTCGACAAGCGCCCCGGGAAACTCAGCGACTACATCCCCAAGCCCTACAAAAACGACGAGGCGGCGCGCGCAGCAAACAATGGTGCCTTGCCGCCAGATCTAAGCCTGATGGTCAAGGCGAGGCACGGGGGCTGCAACTACATCTTCAGTCTCTTGACTGGCTATCCGGAGGAGCCGCCGCCCGGAGCCACCGTGGCGTCTGGCCTCAACTTCAACCCGTACTTCCCCGGCACTGGCATTGCAATGGCCCGTGTCTTGTACGACGGCCTGGTCGAATACGAAGACGGTACATCTCTCTCCCCTCCTCTCCTACCCATCCCCACTCTACCTTACCTTACTAAACCCCCACCGCAAAATAGGCACCCCAGCAACAACATCCCAAATGGCCAAAGACGTAGTAGAGTTCCTCAACTTCGCCGCCGAGCCGGAGATGGACAAGCGCAAGAAGATGGGCGTCGCCGTCGTGGCCGTTACGACCGTGCTGCTGGCGCTTAGTATTTGGGTCAAGAGGTATAAGTGGATGCCGGTCAAGACGCGGAAGCTGGTGTATAACCCGCCGGTGGGGCAGGCGCTGAAGAGCTCGAGGGGGTATAATGGTCCTGCGGGGAGGCCGTAGCGGCGGGGGGTGGGGGGTGGTGGGCTGATGAAGGGAGGGGGGGAGGAAAGAGTGGGGTTGCTGGTAAGAAGATTACTTGTACAGAAGGTCCGAGATGTATTTTGAGGTGTCATCCACACAGGACGGTTAGAAGGCTGATCGCCACTGTTGCGCTTCTACTAGATTTTTCTACCAATCATTCCCTATCTGCTTCGTAAGCTCCAGCATCCCCAAATCCCATTTAAACAGCCCCAATCTAGAAGCAAAAGAGACAGGCACAGAACAAGTACTGGGAGTGGGTGCTTCAATCAAGACCTCCCAGTGCCGGGGCTCTATGTCTCGATACTGGCTCGGAAGTGGAAAGTTGACCGACTAATCATTCCACCTCTTTCAATCCTAATTGCCTGTCCTTTGAGTATATCAATGAACGAGAGCCATCGAACAATATCGCAACCCACAAGCTTCCCGTATCAGTATTCATCAAGACTGGGTACCTCCCCACATAGCTTCCAACGTCTTCGCACACCTGCAACCTTCCTCGTATGTAATGTAATAGCCCTAGCGCATAGAACAATAGCTAGTTGGAATCGTAAGCCACAATGTTGTGTACATCGAGGGAAGACTCACGTTTCCCGAACTTGCTTTCCGGAAGTCAAGATCCAAGTCTTGGATCCCCAGCGCACGCAACGAAGGGCATGCGACTCCCCAAAGGATAAAGGCCCGGCCAAACCAACGCATGCGATAAGGCGGACCGGACAGCCAGGCCCAAGTTTCAACTGAGAGCTTTTTCACTGCAACAGCTTTGATATACGCTATTGGAGCTGGAATTACCGCGGCTGCTGGCACCAGACTTGCCCTCCGATTATACCTCGTTAAGAGGTTTGAATTGTACTTATTCCAATTACAAGATCCCAAAAGAGCCCTGTATCAGTTTTTAATGTCACTACCTCCCCGTGTTGGGATTGGGTAATTTGCGCGCCTGCTGCCTTCCTTGGATGTGGTAGCCCTGTTAAATAGAATGTTAGCTTGTAAAGTATTGATGTCAAGAACGATGAATAGACACTTACGTTTCTCAGGCTCCCTCTCCGGAGCCGAACCCTTATTCCCCGTTACCGTAGAACCCATGGTAGGCCACTATCCTACCACCGAAAGTTGATAGCGCAAAAATTTAAACGAACCATCGCCGGCGCAAGACCAGTTGGGGCCTTGATTGCTCGCTCGTCGAGCTAGGCTGGTTGATACAGGCAATAGCAGAGGGATAAGCGGATTGACTGATGTAAGCAGATGCTGAGGAGTTGGGTCGATGAGCTCTTGCTTTCTTTTCAGAATTGTTCATTGGTGGTTTTCAGCTATCTGCTAGGTGTGGGGATGTGAATTCGGTGGACGTAAAGAATGTGCTCGGGTCCATAAGTAATGTCTGGTCCAGTACTCCTGGGGGTCGGAATGCCTGAATACTGGCGCAATGTCGGAATGGGCTTGCTCGTGCTCGCTATTGTAGCCTTTCTGGTCTTCTGCCTGGTCCATTGGGTTGAAGCGTGTCGCGATGATAGGGCATGGGGGTGACTTTGCGTTTCTTGCGATCATGATACTGAGGCCAGAGCGAGTCCCACAGACCATTAACGCAACAACCGAAAGCAGCTTTCGTTAAGCTCGTGGGAAGACGAGAAGCCCGAATGTTAGCAGATGGATACAGCTGTAGAGCAACAATAAAGCTTGCTTCGTTCAATAATCAGGAAAAGTAGGATCCACCTTGCTCCAAGCTTGCAGTCCGCCTATAACATCGCCAACATATCTTGCCCCAGCACTGTCATTATGCAATTCCGGGAAATTCTCCTTGACAAACCTCACAGCTGCCTGTGAATCGTTCCCAAGGCGACAGATAAAGTAGATCGGGAGGTCCGGAGCCGTGGTAGCAATAGCCCGAAACGTTGGCGATAACAAATCCGCGCCGTTGATACTTGAATGGTCGGCATTCCCATCGAGCTTGCGCCCAGCAAGGTCCTTCGCGCGGGAGGCGATTTTGGAGTACGGAACGTTGATGCTTTTAGGGATGTGGCAGATGTCGAAATGCAGCTTCTCTCTGACATCCACCAGGATATGCTCATGTCCAGTACCATACGGACTCGAGAAGTACATTCCGGCAGTGATCCGCTCACGGTCAGCGAGGATATTGACAGGTCGGTTGATCCCGCAGAACAACCTGTAATCAAGTGACCCCGAACGTAGCGATTCCTTGGTGATGCTGGGTGTTGCAGAACAAGCAGCGCAGTTGGTCCGCCGTTTCAGTGTGATCGCAGGTCGAAATGGCTGTGGATCAAAAGCGCTATAAATCAAGAGTCTCGAGAGCGAGAAGCAATCTTGCCAAGCCAGATGAGGTTGTCCGTCTCTTCTCAGCGACGCATGCACCGTGATCATCTCGATCGCCTTCACAGCCTGCAAAACACCCATCACTCCGACCACTGGTCCAACAATGCCCCCTTCGCCGCAACTTATAACGCTTTCTGCAGGAGGCGGCTTGGGAAAGACGCATCGATAGCAGGGTCCAGACCCCGGAGGCATGTTCAACGTCATTAACTGGCCATCCGTCTTCAGGGCGGAAGCAGAGATGAGCGGCTTGCGCGCCAGAACGCAGGTGTCTGAAATGAGATAGCGGGATGTGGGGTGGTCGGTACAGTCGAGGACGAGGTCGTATTGCTCGAAGATATCCAAGGAGTCTGTGGGAGTGAGGTGGGAAGGGTACTCTCGGTACTTGACCTTGGGATTCAGCCTACGGCAATCAGTATCTGCGTGCTTCAACATTACCTGATCTATGGCCAAGCTTACTTGGAAAGAGAGCGAACAGCATTCCTCGTCTTCTTCGAACCAACGGTATCAGTCGCATGTAGAACCTGCCTGTGCAAATTCGACAGCTCCACCGTGTCCCCATCTACCAGCCCCAATTCTCCAACGCCAGCCCCAGCCAGGTACATCGCAGCCGGACATCCTAAGCCACCGACGCCTACAATCAGGATCCTTGCATTCTTCAGCTTGAGTTGGCCTGCCCGCACTGATTGTGAGCACTCGCTCTAGTCCCGTAGCCAGCACGTAGCCTGACCTTCTAAGCCGATGGAAGGGACGATCATTTGCCGTCCGTAGCGCTTGTATTCGTCAAGGTCGAGGGGTCGATCGGGATTAGGTAGCAGTGAGGTGGAAGTGTCTGAGGCGGCGGGCACGGCTGGGTTGGATTGTGGAGGGATAGTGTCGTGGGTGACATTGGTAAGTTGCTCCGCTTCTTGCAATTGGGAGCGAAGGTCGTCAAGATGCTTCTCCGCTTCGACGATCTGCTTGCGAAGAGCTTCGACACTCATATCCAATCGATGCAACGTAGAAGAGGAAGTAGATGGGATGTTGACCCACGATGACCGTCTCTGCGGTCGAGCTTCCCTCGGATTTAAGAGCCCTTTAAAATCCGACACCGTCCATACTAGCCTTTGAAAGGTTTCCCAACATAAGCGTCGAACCTCCACCATGTCTCCCTGCCATAAGGTAGGGTCCATATCTTCAGGTCTCACCAACCCTCCCACAGCCACCCAAAACCCAATCCAAACCGCACCGCATCGCAGACCCTCCGCTTAATGGTCCACTCCCCTTCCCATTCCCCCTACCCACTCACTAACCCCCCTCCCAGGCCCCCACAATCCCAACCCCTCGCCCCCGCACCCGCCTCCCCAAATCTAGCCGCCACTTCTCCTCCTCCATTACCCCATGCGCCCCACACACCACCTCCCTCCTCGGCCGCTCCTCAAAACGCGACAAGCGCACCATCAAACACTCCGCCCTCCTCTCCCGGATCTCGAAATCCCATCCCTCGTCACAAACGCGAAAGCGAAGGCGGCCTTCCAAGAAGCTGGTTACGGATCTGGCGGCGCTGGGTGAGGCTTTGCCGGACGCGTTGGAGGGTTTGGGGGAGGGAGATGGTGTGGTGAAGGGGGAGGGGAAGATAAAGCATAGGAGTTTGGGGAGTAGACCGGGGAGGGGGAAGCGGAGGGAGAGGGAGGTGAGGGGGGAGAAGGAACGGTTTGA
>JAABUS010008697.1_pt1 | contig 11024 bp, 9 predicted proteins | sample 5560161 | NCBI WGS metagenome assembly JAABUS01 (sample SAMN10711885, study PRJNA513376) | rock metagenome | isolation source: Antarctica rocks | place: Antarctica: Victoria Land, Trio Nunatak nord | collected 2016-01-04
GCTCGGCGTCCTCGTCCTCGGTGCCGCCGCCTGCGGCTCGAGCGGCTCGTCGTCGTCGTCCGGCAGCGCCTCCGCGACGCCCGCGGCGAGCGCCTGCCAGAAGGGCCAGCTCGCGCTCACCACGCCGGGCACGCTGACCGTCGGCACCGACAAGCCGGCCTACCCGCCGTACTTCGTCGGCGACGACCCGACCAACGGCAAGGGCTTCGAGAGCGCCGTCGCCTACGCGGTCGCCAAGCGGCTCGGGTTCTCGCACGCCCAGGTCACGTGGAAGACGGTGCCGTTCAACGCCTCCTACGCGCCCGGTCCGAAGGACTTCGACTTCGACATCAACCAGATCTCGAATACGCCCAAGCGGGCCAAGCGCGTTGACTTCTCCTCGACCTACTACACCGCGCCGCAGGCCGTCGTGGCGCTCAAGTCCTCGGCCGCCGCCAAGGCCGGCTCGCTCGCCGACCTGGCCGGGGCGAAGCTCGGGGTGCAACTCGGCACCACGAGCCTCGACGCGGTCACGCAGACGATCAAGCCGACCGGCCAGCCACAGGTCTTCAACGACTCCAACGACACGGTGCGCGCCCTCAAGATCGGCCGCGTCGACGCGGTCGTCGTCGACCTCCCGACCGCCTTCTACCTGACCGCCGCGCAGGTCCCGTCGGCCACCATCGTCGGCAAGTTCGACGCGCCGCGCGGCGACGCCTGGGGCCTGCTGCTCGAGAAGGACTCCAAGCTGACTGGGTGCGTGAACCGGGCGGTGGACGCGCTGCGCGGCAACGGGACGCTGCAGCACCTGACCGAGCGCTGGATGGGCGGCAAGGCGGGCGCGCCGACGCTGCGGTAGGCCGTGCCCGCTCCCTCCTCGGAGCGCCGCCTCGTCCGCGAGGCGGCGCGGCGCCGCCACGCGCGGCGCGGCGCGCTGGTGTCGGCGAGCTCCACGGTCGTCGTGCTCGGCGGCCTGGCGGCGCTCGTGCTCACGAGCCCGGGCTGGCCCGACGTCCGCGACAGCTTCTTCTCGCCGACGGACTTCGCCAACTCGTTCCCGGACGTGCTGCGCGGCTTCTGGCTCGACGTGCGGCTGTTCCTCGCCGTCGAGGCGGCCGTGCTCGTCCTCGGACTCGCGATCGCGCTCGTGCGGACCTCGCGGACCCCGGCGCTGTTCCCCCTGCGCCTGCTGGCGATCGTCTTCACCGATCTGCTGCGCGGCGTTCCGACCGTGCTCGTGATCTTCCTCTTCGGCTTCGCCGTCCCGGCGCTCGGGCTCTCGGGCGTGCCGACCAGCACGGTCGTGCTCGCGGGGATCGCACTGACGCTGTCCTACTCGGCCTACGTCGGAGAGGTGTACCGCGCAGGGATCGAGTCGGTGCATCCGAGCCAGCGCGCCGCCGCCCTGGCCGTCGGCCTGACTCCGGGCCAGGCCACGCGACACGTCGTGCTGCCCCAGGCGATCCGCAGCGTGCTGCCGCCGCTGCTCAACGACTTCATCAGCCTGCAGAAGGACGTCGCGCTCGTCTCCATCCTCGGTCCGCTCGAGGCCTTCCGCGTGGCGCAGATCCAAGCCGCGTCGGACTTCATCTACACGCCGCTGATCGCCGCGGCGCTGCTCTACGTGTGCGTGACGGTGCCGCTGGCGCGGATCCTGGATCGCATGCAGCGCCGGCGACGGCTTGCGCTGGGCGCCGTCGCCGGAGTGCCCGCGTGAGGCGCCGGGCGTCGAGAGCTCCCGCGTGAGCGTCCTCGAGGTCCGGGGAGTGACGAAGGCCTACGGCGAGCGCGCCGTGCTGCGCGGCATCGACATCGCGGTCCCCGAGCACGCCGCGGTCGCGCTGATCGGCGCCTCGGGGTCGGGCAAGTCGACGCTGCTGCGCTGCATCGACCTGCTCGAGGAGATCGACGACGGCGACGTGCTGCTCGACGGCGAGGTGCTCACCGAGCCGGGCCGCGACCCCGTGCGGGCGCGCCGGCGCCTGGGCATGGTCTTCCAGTCCTTCAACCTGTTCCCGCACCTGAGCGTGCTCGAGAACGTCGTGCTCGCGCCGGTGCGGGGGCTGGGCGAGCCGCGCGCGCAGGCCGAGGCGCATGCCCATGAGCTGCTCGGGCGGATCGGCCTCGCCGGCCGCGAGGACGACCACCCCGACGCGCTCTCCGGCGGTCAGCAGCAGCGGGTGGCGATCGCGCGCGCACTCGCCACCCGCCCGCGCGCGCTGCTGCTCGACGAGATCACCAGCGCGCTCGACCCCGAGCTGGTCGGGGAGGTGCTCGACCTCGTCCGCGAGCTCAAGGCCGACGGCATGACGATGCTGATCGCCACCCACGAGATGGGCTTCGCTCGCGAGGTGGCCGACGAGGTCTGCTTCCTGCACGACGGCGCGATCCTCGAGCGCGGCGAGCCAGACCGGATCTTCTCCGCCCCGCAGCGCCCGGAGACCCAGCGCTTCCTGCGTCGCCTGCTGGAAGCGGGGCGGCTGTAGGGGCTTCGCGGGGCGCGGCGACACCACGCGAGACCACCGCGTGGCCGCTACCCTCTGGCGGCCACGGCGAGATAGCTCAGTTGGTAGAGCACACGACTGAAAATCGTGGTGTCCCCGGTTCGAGTCCGGGTCTCGCCATATCGTCTTCTTCCCTGCTATCGGGCTGGTTTTTGACCGGCTCGGCGGGATGATCAACCGGCTTCTGGAGGGGCGTTTCGGGGGGCCGGTACCTTTTCGGTACCAAAACCCCGGCCTCTGAGGGCGCGAGGAGGCTGCCGTGGAGCTGTTCGCGGGCGGTGCGGACGAGCCGGTCGAAGCTGGTGCCGTGGCTTCGCTGCGCGCGCTGCTCGAGCTGGGCGTAGACGTCCATGGTCATCTTGGAGTCGGCGTGGCCGACCTGGCCCATGACCCACTTGACGTCGAAGTTGTTCGCCAGCAGCGCGATCGAGATGTAGGTGCGTCGCAGGCTGTGCGGCGTCGTGCGCGGCAGCGGGGGCAGCCCGCGGCGGGTGAGCGTAGTGCTGGCCGCGTCGGCGGCGTCGGCGACGATCTGGCCGACGCGCTGGCGGTCCATCCGGCCGCCGCGGAGGTTGGGGACGAGGTAGGCGTCGGGTCCGGTGGGCGCGCCCAGGCGGCGCAGCCGGTCGAGGTGCTCGATCACGATCTCGACGAGGTCGGGGGTCATCTGCACCTCGCGGATGCCCGCCTCGGTCTTTGAGTCGGGGATGCGAAAGCGCGCCCCGTCGGGGTCGTGCAGGCGGACGTGGCCGACGCGCAGGTCGCACAGCTCGCTGGCGCGCACCCCGGAGCGCCCGAGGATCTCGACCACCGCCCGGCGCCCCACGTAGGCGGAGGCGACGTTCGCGTCCAGGCGCTTGAGGTGGAAGGTGACCGTCGAGCGCGCCAGACCGAGCTCGGCCGCGATCTGCGCCGGTCGCCGGCCGGCGTTGACCAGCCGGGCGACCTGGGCCTGGGTAACGCCCGCAGAGGGGGCGGGGCGCGCGGGACGCAGCGGTCCGTCCTGGTCGGCGGCGGCGTCGATCAGCGCGGCCAGCTCGTCCATCTCCAGGAAGCTGCGGGCGGGCTTGGGCACGCGCACACGCATGCGCTTGCTCCGGGCGGGGTTGCGGTCGATGTGCTCGTCCTCGATCGCGTCGTCGAGGATCGCGGCGAGCACGTCGATCAGCTTGCGGATCGAGGACGCCGACAGCGGCTGCAGGCGCCGGCCGCGCTGGTCACGCAGGTCGGCACCGGCGGCGACCGCCTCGCGCAGCTCTGAGGCCTCGCGCAGCTTGTGGCTCTTGAAGGCCAGGCACAGCTGCCGGTCGATCGCGTCCAGCCCGTAGCCGGCAAAGAACGGCAGCAGATGCCGCGACAGGCGCCAGCGATAGTCGGCCTGGGTGTTGGCGTCGATCGGCTTGTCACCCAGGACGCCGTCGATCTTGGCCTGCAGCCAGAGCGAGCTGTACTCGTGGAAGCTCGGGACGACGCCGCGGGCCGCCGAGGCGCCGCCAGCGGCCGGCACCGGCGGGTCGGCGGGTTGCCAGACGCCGGCGCGCACGCGGGCGAGGATGTTGCCCAACTCGGTGCGCGCGGCGCGCTCATCCCAGCCGCCGCCGCACCCGCACTGACAGCCGACGCGCTCGTGGAGCACAACGATCTCGCGCTGGCCGCCGGCCAGGAATCGCAGCCGGAAGGCGCGGGTGTCGTCGGCGAGCAGGCGGATGCCGAAGGAGCCACCGACGGGCCGGGCCATCAGGCGCTCCAACGATTGTCGCGGGTACGGTATGGGCACATCGGGATCAATCCTCCCGGTGTCACGGCCGGGGGCGTTGGCGCGCCGCCCGGCCACTTTGCGGTTGCGTCGAGCTTAGCTCGACGTACGGGAGCAGGTCGACGTCGCGGGCAGGAGCTCGGACGCGGGACGTGCGGCGATGCGCAGGCGGGGCGGCGGGCGCGTCCGGGCCGGCCAGTCGGTGCTCGATGTGGCGCAGGTCGAAGCGCAGCCGTCCGTGGGGGCTGCCGAGGCGGATCGCGCCGAGCTCGCGGGCGTGGGCATAGACCCAGTCGCGGTCGACGCCCAGCAGGCGGGCGACGGTGGCGGCGTCGGCCAGGCGCACCGGTGGCGGGTTGGGGCGCAGCAGCTCGGCGACGCGCGCGGCGATCCGCTCGATGTCGTCGGGATCGAGCCTCATAGGCTCGCCTTCGCGGTTCCGGTTGGCGCTGGCGACGGCGGTTCGGCCTGCCCGCCGGCCCAGTGCTGGATGCGGGCGCGGGCGATGGCGGCGTAGGCGGGGTCGCGTTCGATGCCGAGGAAGCGCCTGCCCTCCAGCACCGCGGCGCATCCGGTGCTGCCGCTGCCGCAGAACGGATCGACGATCAGCCCGTCGGGCGGCGTCACGAGGCGGAGTAGCCAGCGCATGAGCTCGAGCGGCTTGACCGTCGGGTGGTGGTTGGCGACGGGGTGCGCGGTGGCCTTGAGTTCGGCTTCGCGGCCGATCGCGAACGTCTGGGTGGTGCGTGGGCGCAGGTGCTCGCAGCCGGCGTCGCGCTCACGGCGGTCGGTTTTGGCGCAGTAGAAGAAGCGGGCCCGCGCGCCGAGCGCGCCGATCGGGCACTCGACCGTGCAGCGCCCGGGGGAGCAGCCGGGAGCGTGGCCGAGCAGCAGGTTGGTCGGCCAGCGCCCGCCGACGTCGGCCGGTGTCGGCGCCGGCGGCTCGCCGGTTGGGTGATCTGCCCGAGCGCGGCCGGTGCGGCCGCCAGGAGGCCCGATACGCGGCTCAGTGGGCGCCAGGCGGCAGGCGTCGATGTGCAGCGCACCGGTGCGGTGACGGGCGACGTTGTCTTCGAGGCGTCCGGCCAGCGGCTTGCGGGTCAGGAGGATCGGTTCGTAGCCAGGCTTGAGCGTGGTGCCCCACCCCGACCAGGGGCCGGCGAGGTTCTTGGACTTGGGAAAGCCCTGGCCGTAGAGCCAGAGCAGGAGGTCGCGCAACTCAAAGCCGGCGTCTTCGATACCGCTGGCGAGCCGGTGAGCGGTGCGCGCCGCGCCGAAGCTGACGAGGTGCCCGCCGGGACGCAGGACGCGCAGGCACTCTCGAGCCCAGCGCTCACACCACGCCTGATAGCCCCCGTCGGCGGACGCGGTGCCGCGCTTTGGGGCGGTCTCGCTGGTGCTGGGGCGGTCCCAGGCGAGCCCGCGGAAGTTGATCCCGTAGGGCGGGTCGGTGATCACCGCGTCGACGCTGCCGGCTGCCAGCGCGCTGAGCGCGTCGAGGCAGTCCTGGCGCCGGACCTCCCAGCGCTGCTCGCCGCCCGGGCGGCGTCGCTGCCGGGTGATGGGTGGCGTTGCGGTGGTCAGGCGCACGCCCCCGTGTCCGCCTGCTCGGCGTGGCCGAGCCAGTCGGTCCAGTGGTCGGGGTGGGCGGCGGGGAGCACCACGGGCGCCCAGGGGCCGTCGTGCACGAGGTCGTCGAGCAGCCCGAACGCGATCTCGACCTCCGGCGTGTCGCCCAGTTCCGGATTGCTCGCGCACAGCGCGAGCAGGGTGCGCAGGCGGCGCTCGAGCGCGGGTCGCGGCCGCCCGGCAAACAGCACGAGGATCCCGGGAAAGCGTGGGTAGCGCTCGCTCCACGCCGGGCGAGCCTCCCCGCCGGGAGTCTGCGGCAGGGTGGTGTGGTGGTAGAGGCGGGTGTAGCGGGCGAGCTTGTGCGCGAGCTGATCGACGGGGATCGTCGCCCGGTCGAGCTCGAGGAAGCGGTGATGCAATGCGAGGCGGCCGTCGCGCTGGGTGACTGGGTAGCCGAGGACGGCGTCGGGGATGACGACCGGGCGGCTGCGCGGGCCACCGGCGGCGATCGGGTGGGCGAGCTCGTGGCGCCAGGAGCGCCAGGTGAACTCCTCGTCGCCGCGCTCGCGCGCCGCGCGCAGAAATGCCAAGCCGGCGTCGTTGACCGCGAGGGTGTGGTGCTGCAGCGCGCCCGCGGCCTGGTCGGCGGTGAGCAGCTTGCGGCGGGTCTCGGCGCGCGCGGCGAGCGCTTCGACGACCTCCGCTCCCGGCTCGGCCAGGTACCACAGGTGGCTGGGGCGATGGCGCCGGCCGCGCTGCGAGACGTGGTCGATGAGGCCGCGCTCGGCGAGCAGGGCGAGGCGGCGCTGGGTGCGGCGCAGCGCCTGGGCGGGGGCGAGCAGCTTGTGCACCTGGCTGGTGGACAGCAGCCGGTGCTGGTAGAGGCACTCCAGCGCCTCGCCGGCCAGCACCGACAGCCCCCGCTCCGCGGCGACGGTCATCGCTGGGGCCTCTCGGGCAGCGCGGCCGGCAGCACGTCGGCATCTGCCCCGTCCGGGTCGCGACGGCCGCGGCGGCGCTGCTTGAGCTCGGTCAGGATCGCCCGGTCGAGCTCGTCGAGCCGGGCCAGCGTCTCGCCGGGTGGCCGACGCGCGATCGTGTGGTCGATCGCGCGCTCGAGGTCGGCGAGCTGGTCGGGGTGGTGGGCGTCGGGGTAGAGCTCTTCGACCAGCACCCCGCGGACCTCGAACGGCGGCGGGATCTCGGAGCCGTGAGTGACCGAGGCGAGGAAGTGGTGACGGCCGAGGCGGGTGATCGTGGTCGCGTCGGGCTGGCCGGCCCACTCGCGGGCGATCAGACCGGCGGCGCGGGCGTTGAGGACGGTGGTGATGAGGTGTGAGCGGTTGGTGGTGACCGCGTTGAAGGTGGCCTGGGTGAGCCGCTCGGGGTTCTGGTTGAGCAAGAAGGCGCGGATGCCGTACTTGGCGGTCTGCTCCAGCAGGGCGGCGAGGTTCCCTGAGGAGGCGCCGTCGTAGGTCTGCACCTCGTCGAGGAACACGTAGAACGCCCGCCGGCGGTCGGGGGGCAGCTCGGCGCGGCCGATCGCGGCGTGCAGCAGGTCGTAGACCAGGAAGTTGGCGACCAGCCGGTCCTTGGACATCCCCGACCCGGGGCACGCCAGGACGATCTGGCCGGTGTCCATCGCCCGGCGGATGCGGTAGGAGCTGCGACTTGATCCCAGCAGCGCGGCGACCGGCGTCGAGGCCCTGAGCCGGTCGATGAGGTTGGTGACCGGGGTGATCGCGTCGGCCGGCAGCCGGGGAAAGCGGTCGGTGAAGAACTGGCGGGTGGGCGGCGCGAGATGCGGAAGCACCGCCGCGCGCCAGTCCTCGTTGGCCAGCAAGGCGGGGATCTGAAACAGCGTCGGCGCCAGCTCGTCGGGCACCACGACGGCCAGCTCGACCAACGCCTGCGCGGCCTGGGTGATGAGGGTCAGCGCCCGGTTGTTGCGCTCGTCCCAGCGCAGGGCGGAGGCGAACGCGTCGACCACCGCCTCGACCCTGTTCTCTGCGTGCTCGGGCCCGAGGCCCTGCATCGAGAACAGGTTCCAGCCGGGCTGGCGCTCGCGGGCGGCCGGGCCGGCGAGGTTGATCTCCACCACCCGCTCCCTGAGCCCCTGGTCGGTGAGGTAGCCCTTGATGCGCGCGATCGCGTCCTCGTGGGGATCGAGAAACAGGCCGCCGTGCCCGCAGCGCGCGAGGTGCACGAACTGACCGATTGCGATCTCGGTCTTGCCATAGCGCGAGCGGCCCGCCGTGTAGGAGAAGAAGGTGTCGGCCAGGCGCAGCGCGACCACCCGCTCCCCCGCCTCGCCGCTCACCCGCCCCAGCGGGATGAGATCCCGCCGGCCGGCGGAGAAGGACGGCAGGGTGGGCGGCGCGGGGGCGACCACCCCGCTCAAGCGCACCACGTTGGACGCCGGGCAGTGCGCGCTGGGGGGCTTGAGCAGCCCGGCGATCTCCCGCGCGGAGACCAGGTTGCGCCGCGGCGCACGGAACAGCCCCGAGCGCACTCGCCGGTCAAATCCCGACCGCCGCCAGGGCGCGTCGGCGCCGATGAACGCCACGCCCGGCACGCCGAGGCCACGGACGCGGAAGTGGTTCTCGCCAGCGAAGGCGTCAAACGCAGACAGCAACGCGCCCACCAGCACCTGCGGGCGCCCCGCTACCCGCGACTCGACCCGCACGAGGACCTGGAGGCGGAGCAGCGACGCCTGCCCGCCGAGCTTGAAGTCCAGGCCAGCGCGTTCGCCGCGACGCTCAAGCGACTCGACCGGATCGCCACGACGGCCCTGACCCGGACGCTCGCCCCTCAGCAGCTCTCCGAGCGTCGGCTGTCCGCTTCGACCGCCCTGTTGGTGAGCGCGGGCCTCCTTGAGCAGTCGCTTGCGCAGCCGCCTGGTCCGCCCCGGACTGGCGGGCAGCACGTCGATGCACACCACCGCCCGGTCGTCGAGATCGTCGCGCAGCGACTCAAACACCTTGGCGATCGGCGCCAGCGGATCGGGACGCACCCCCCGGTCGCCGAGCGCCAAGCTCGCCCGCCGTGCCAGCACCAGCTCGGCCCGCGCCTCAGCCATCGCGGTCCTCGTCCATCACCGTGCTCCGCTCGCCGGCTATGTCGCCCGCGGGGCCGTCCTGCTCCTCGTCCAGAGCGCCGTCAGTGACGTTGAGCGTGGCAGGGTCGCGCAGCTCGACGCCGTCGTACACGGCGACCGCCGCGCGGATCACGCCGAGCGCCGAGCGGGGCGCCTCAAGCAGGTAGAGCATCCGCCCACCGGGCAGCGACTGAAGCCGCACCCGCACACCGCACGCAGCCGGCGCCAGCCACCCCAGCCGGCTCCGACGTACTCGACCCAGACCCGCAGCGAATGCCACCACCGCCTCCGGCGTCGGATCGAACGACTCGACCGCCAGCACCGCGACAGACACCCGGTCGGCCAGCAGCCTGCGCGTGACCACGACCCGGACCACCGCGAGCGAGACCACCACGCCTACGAGCAGCACCGCCAGCGCGACCGCCAGCGGATCAGCCAGCACACCAGAGACGGCGCCGGCCAGCGTGCAGAGCCAGGCGGACGCGTTGCGAGCCACGACGAGCACACCCACCGCGCCGGCGATCACCAGCAGCACCGCCGCGTCCTGCGGACGAGCTCCCCCCTCCCTCACAGCAGACAGTCCTCTCGAACAAGAGTTCTCGACCAACCGGCAGCCTCCGAGACCGCCGACGGACACGGGGAATGTGCGGTGTCGGCGACAGCGCCATTGCGACGCTGCCCCACCCCGCCAGGCGGGGTAAGCGACGCGGTAGACGCCGCCGTTGACGACGCCGTAAGCGACGCGCCGCACGCGCTCATCGCATCCCCTCCGCGACGGAGAGCCCGAGCTGCTTGACGGCCAGCCGGGTCGCGCGGTCAAGGCCGTCGGGTTGGTAGGCGCCGGCGTCGAGCATCACCCGCAACCTCGGGTCGTAGGGGATGCTCACGCGTTGGGCGGGGCGTTGGCGGCGAAACGCCGCTTCGATGAGCTGCCGGTCGACCGCTTGGCCGTCGGGTGCCTGGTTGAGGATCAGGGTGAGGCGGTCCTCGGCGAGCGTGCCGCCGAGATCGTGGAGGGCGTGCAGGACGCGGTCGGCGGTCACCCACTCCGGCGTGGACACCACGAGGGTCTGGTCGGCCTGGTCGAGGGCGTAGCGCGCGATCGGGTCGGTCAGCCCGGTCCCGAGGTCGAGCAGGATGACCTCGTAGAAGCGATCGAGGAAGCCGACGAGCTGGCGGTAGGAATCTGCGGTCATCGTCGCCATCACCTCCGCCAGGGCGGGGGCGGCGAGCAGGTGCAGTCCGCTCTGAAGCGGGGAGACGAACGGCCGCAGCTCACCCGGCGACCCAATCGCGTCCAGGCTGGAGAGGAGGTCGGCGAGCGACCGCTGGGAGCGCGCGGGGTCGGGGGCGAGTGACCCGAGTGTCCCGTAGTCGGGGTTGGCGTCGACCGCGATGACGCGGAGGCGCAGCTCACGGGCGAGGACGTCGCCGGCGAGGAACGTGCAGGTCGTCTTGCCGACCCCGCCCTTGGGCGAGACGACCGCGACGTGGTTGCAGCGCGTGAGCGTCCGGGCATGGGCACGCAAGCGCAGATCGAGCTCTGCCTCCTCGCGGTCGGCAGCGCCCGCCATCCGGCCTCGCAGCCACGCCCCGAGCCGTCCGCTGATGCTGCGCGGCGGGAGCTGCCCGTCGACGAGCTGTTCGCGGTAGGCGTCTGCGCGCGCGAGCCGCCGTCCCGATTGATTCTTCTCGTCGCAGGTGTGGTCAGGCATGCTGACCTCCACCGCTTGCGGTGGTGAAGACGTCGATCCAGCTGGGCGCGAAGTAGGAGCTGCGCGGCTGGTTCTCGGGCTGACCGAGTGAGGCGGAGGTCAGCCAGGAGACGTGCAGGTGCGCGCCACCGGAGCAGGGCATGCAGTGCTGCGGGTCGCCGTGGTTGGGGAACCCGTTGTAGCCGACGAACCGAAACGGCGGACGCGCACAGGCGGGGGCGACGCCGGAGGCGGCGCAGCTGGGCTTCCATCCGATCGCGCGGGCGAGCTGGAGTGTGTGGTCCCAGTTGCCGTCGGCGGGCACTAGGTCGGTCGCGGCGCCCAGCGGGTGCTCCCCGTCGAGCGAGTGGATCGCATAGCAGGCGGTCACCCGCACGTTGAAGCGGCGGGTGAGGTACTCG
>JAABUS010008698.1_pt1 | contig 11024 bp, 10 predicted proteins | sample 5560161 | NCBI WGS metagenome assembly JAABUS01 (sample SAMN10711885, study PRJNA513376) | rock metagenome | isolation source: Antarctica rocks | place: Antarctica: Victoria Land, Trio Nunatak nord | collected 2016-01-04
TTCCAGTCGTGCTCGTACGGGTTCCGACCGAACCGGCGCGCGCAGGACGCTATCGCCGAGATCCACCACTTCACCACCAAGTCCTACGACTGGGTGCTGGAGGCCGACATCGAGGCGTGTTTCGACAAGATCGACCACGTCGCACTGATGGACCGCGTCCGACACAGGATCGGCGACAAGCGTGTGCTGGGACTGGTCAAGTCGTTCCTCAAGGCCGGGGTGATGACCACCATCGGCACCCGAGAAGCGACCCACACCGGCACCCCGCAGGGCGGGATCTTGTCCCCGCTGTTGGCGAACATCGCGCTGTCCACGCTGGACGACCACTTCACCCAGGCGTGGAACCAGCACATGGGCGCCGAGGTCCACCGACAGCGCCGCAAGCGGCATGGTCAGGCCAACTACCGCCTGGTCCGGTACGCCGACGACTTCGTCGTCCTGGTCACCGGCCAACGGGAACACGCCGAGCAGCTGCGAGCGGAGGTGGCAGCCGTGCTGGCCCCGATGGGGCTGCGGTTGTCACCAGAGAAGACCCGCGTGGTCCACATCGACGACGGGTTCGACTTCCTCGGCTTCCACATCCGCCGGATGCGAAGACGAGGGAGCAACAAGTGGTTCGTGTACACCCTGCCCTCGAAGAAGGCAATCGCCTCGATCAAGGCTCGGGTGAAGACCATGACGTACCGGTCGACCCTGCACCACGAACCCGGGTACCTCTTGGAGTACCTGGGCCGGGTGCTGCGGGGGTGGGCCAACTACTTCCGGCACGGCGTGTCCAAAGCGACCTTCTCGGCGATCGACTCCTACACCTGGGAGCGGGTCACGAGATGGCTGCGGGAGAAACACCGGATCGGATGGCCAGAGTTGCGGCGTAGGTTCTGCCTGCCCGGGACCTGGCGGCTGACCGCCGACGGGATCAGATTCAAGGGCGCCGCCAGCGTCTCGGTCATCCGGTACCGCTACCGCGGCTACCGGATTCCGACCCCGTGGACACCGACAGCCACCACCGGCTGAACAACAAGCCTCACGTGGAGAGCCCGGTGCGGTGAGAATCGCACGCCGGGTTCGGCGGGCGGTCCGGGGAAACGGAACGACAGCAATGTCGTCACCGCGCCCCGGGCCGACCCAACTGGCATCACGTGTCGACCAAGCCGGTCGAGGATGGCGGCCGGGGTCCGAAGGAGCTGACCGGGATGGTCGACCTGACCCGAGACGCCAACGGTCACACCAAGGCTCGGCTGTTGGACCTGGTCCCCGGACGGTCCGGCGAGACGTATCGCGGCTGGCTGCAACAGCGAGGGCAGGCGTTCAAGGCCGGCGTTGAGATCGCCACCCTCGACCCGTTCCACGGGTACAAGAACGCGATCGACGATCAGCTGCAGGACGCCCGTTCGGTGTTGGACGCGTTTCACGTCGTCAAATTGGCTAGCCAGGTCGTCGACGACGTGCGCCGGCGGGTGCAGCAAGACACCACCGGCCACCGTGGCCGCCGTGGCGACCCGCTCTATCGGATCCGGAACATCCTGCGCGCTGGCGAGGAGAACCTGACCGAACGGCAGCAAGCCCGGCTCGAAGCCGCGTTCGCGGCCCGGGAGGAGCACCTCGAGGTCGAGCTCGCCTGGCGGTGCGCCCAGCAGGTCCGTTCCTGCTACCACCAAGACAGCCACGCCGCCGGCCGGCAGGTCGCCGAGCAGGTCCTGGCCTCGTTCACCAGCTGCCCCATCCCCGAAGTCGCCCGCCTCGGGCGGACCCTGAAGCAGTGGAGCCGCGAGTTTCTCGGCTACTTCGACACCAACGGCGCCAGCAACGGCGGCACCGAGGCCATCAACGGCCTCATCGAACTCCACCGGCGCATCGCCCGCGGCTTCCGCAACCGCAACAACTACCGCCTCAGAATGCTCCTCATCGGCGGCGGACTACACCTATGACCCCACACTCAACGGCGAAGAGCCCCCATAGTCCACCAGCAAGGCCTCACGCGACAGCCGAGTTACACCACGCTGAGGGACGCACCCGCTCATTGGGGCCCCGCAACGGTCACCTACACTCTGAAATCGGATGAGCCGTCAATCGACCAGTACACCACGGATGCATCGACTGCCGCAGCACCATGCCCACCCACAATTACCGGATTAATCTCAGCCCGCACCAACCGTGGATCATCTAAGAATCCTTTGGAGAGACAATCGAGGAAGTCGACGAACTCCGAGAATCCTGACATTCCTCGTGCTCCCTCCAAGAGCGCTGCACCTAGGACAGTCTCCGTCAGCGCGGACTCCAGCCTCCCTCGGCTGACTGGCAACGGCAGAAACCGGACATCCCGCACGAGCTCGACAAGTTGCCCACCGGGTCCGAACATGAGTAGTGGGCCGTGCGCCGGGTGATGAAAGACACTTGCGATAAATTCGGTCCCCTTCAATTGCTTCATTACCAAGAGCGTTTCAGTTGACGTTCCGGCGGGAAACGAGTTAACGGCCTGGGTAACACCTCGCGAACTACTCAGGTTGAGAACCACGGCCCCGCGGTCGGAGATGTGGGTATCCGAGGAGTCCACCTTGAGTACGACTGGGAAACCGATCGCTTCTGCAATCGACCCGGCCTGGTCAGGGCCACACGTTCTCCAACTTGCTGTTGGTACACCCAGTCCGTCCAAAACACTCAGGGAGGCTGATTCCGACAGGGTCGCAAACTGATGGAATTCGTCAGGCAGTCGGTCACTGCTGCCACCCGAGATAGCTTCGGGAGCTTGTACCCGTGCTAGTTGACTTAAGGCGGTCGCGAGGGAACTGGCGGTCGAAAACACCGGTATCTCAGCGGAGGCGAAGATCTCCCGAGTCTCGCCATCATAACTGCCTCCGTTCCACACCACTGCGAGCTTCCATCCTTCAGACTGACTGAAAGCCGTCACCATTGCGTTCGCGACCGGGCGGTAATCCTCCATGGTTGTCAGGATTGGAGTTATGACTTTTACCGCAGAGTCATGGCCCAGTATCTGGATGATGTCCCCATGGAGTTCTGGACGCTCATATCCCAGGGCTGTCATGTCGACAGGGTTGTGGATCGAGATGTAGTCAGGGAGTCCCTCGCGGAGAGCGTCCAATGTTTGACGGCCCAGGTCTGCGAATGTGACCTTGACTCTGTCCATCGCATCGGCGAGCAGAGTTATATTCCCACCCGATATCGAGAGGGCGGCAACACCGCTCGTATGCGACTCCGTAAATCCTGCTCGCAGCAACGTTGCAGCAGCAACGACTTCATCAATGTCGTCTACACACATGACACCCGCCTGCTGCATGATGTCACGCAGAACCCGGTAGTCACCTGCGAGCGAGCCCGTGTGACTTGCTGCCATTGCGGTGCCCGTAACGCCCCGTCCTAACTTCAACAGAACTATGGGTTTGTCCACCCTGCCCGTACGTAAGCTCCTAAGCACGTCTGCGGCGACCACTTCGCTTTCGATGACCAGCAAGATGACCTTCACCTCTGGCTGGGCGGCAACGTACTCGACGAGGTGACCCATATCAATGCCCGCGGTGTTCCCCGTGTTTACCACGTGCGTGAACTTCAACCCGCGCTCAACGGCAGCATAGCAGATACTCGCGAAGGCTAACCCTCCACTTTGAGACAACAGGGCGACATCCCCCGGCTGAGTGTGCCGCAAAAGCGCGGGCGCTGTGGTGGCAAAGACCCGTTCGAGGAGGTTTGCGAATCCCATACAGTTGGGGCCCAAAAACGGCATCCCATCGGCCAGTTCGAGTAGCGCTCTCTGGGCATCCTGCCCGTCAGCGCCCGTCTCTGCAAAACCGGCCGAATAGATACTCGCTGACCCAACCCGCACTGCCGCACAGTCGGTCAGGATGTCTCCCAAACGACTCTTTGCGACCACGAGCACGGCGTGATCTATCGGTTCCGGGACTTCTTTGAGGGACGCGTAGCACGTAAGGTCGTCAAGAGTCGAGTATCTTGGGTTGACAGGAAAGATTGACCCTTCGAATCCGGTTCGCTGCAACATGGGAATGATTTGACCTGCGAGCTTACTTTTATCTGTAGATGCGCCCACTATAGCTATAGAGCGGGGAGACATGAGGCGAGCGATTGCTTCATTCTGAGAACCACGAAGCTCATTCATTTTGGGTCCGATCTAGGAAGTGGGAGACTGCGTTCACCGATGGGGGAAGGATTCGACAAAAGATCGGTGCCCGACCCTTTGTCGCGAGGTTGATCTGGATGAATCTCTCCGACGGCCCGTGGCCTCTCGGAGAGATCCCGCCAGCTCACTCTGTGGGGCAGTTGATCCGCGCGAGCCGGACCGCTGAGACGGACGTATGCCTGGTGTGGCTAACGAAGTGAACTTTCCCGCGCAGGCATTCTTTCTGGAGGCGTCCTCGTGGGCAATTGCGACGGTCTTCGGCATTGGGCTCAAGCAGGCGAGGACGTCGCCAGCCCCTTGCTGCCGACAGAAGTCCCATGGACACGCATCGAAGTACCAAGCCCCTCAGACCCCACCACCTTCTCGATAGGCGCAGTGGACGAATCCGTTTGAACTGCGGGCGGGTTCCGCGCTTTGAGCGTCCGCATCATGGCCACATAGCACCCGCATAGGCACTACCGCCGCTGTTGACGCTGAAGGCCGACACAAGGAGGGTGCCGGCGAGTGCAGCCGCTAACCCCCTTCGTGGCCATTGTTCTTTTTGGAATCCATGGTCTTCCTTTGTTTAAGTTGCCGCTTCTAGGCCGGCGGGTCGTATAGTGCTCCCTCATCGATTGTCCTGTAGAGGTCCGCGGCGAGAGGATTACGCAGTTCTTCTGCAATATGTCCGAGTAGTCCCGCGCAGCGGGTCAGGACGGCGACGCCGCGTAGGAGTTCGATGGGGATGCCCGCGTCCGCGAGTGCGGCACCGCAGACGCCGGCGCCGTTAAGTGGAAGAGACCTGCCGAGTTCGGCTTGAGCGACCCTGCCTATAGCTTCGAAGAGGGTCAGGTGTGGTCCAAACGTTCCACACTCTCGGGCGATGGCGAAAATTACAGGAATTCGGGGGTCGCCGTTCTTATGCGTCGGATGGCCTAAGCCTGGTACGAATGTCCCGGTCGCACGGCGTCGCCTGATTGCCTCGCGAGCGACCTCGTCCCAGCCTTGGTCGTCGTTGGGGACCGACGTGATCCGGCTCAGCGTCTCGGCAAGGAACTTTCCCGAGTCCTCGGTGACCCCCAGGTACCGCGATCCGCCCCCTAGTATCCCGGCGGCCAGAGCGCCTTGAACGGACTCTGGCGCCCCCAGAAGGGTAAGTCTTGTGGCTAGGGCGGAAGGCGTCAGACCGTGGTCGGCAAGAGTGACTAGGACGGTCTCGAACATGCGCAACTGTCCGGGCGTTGGGCGTTTGAGGGTGATCATCCAGTAGGTTAGCTCCGCAAAGCCAACCTTCCCCATGAGGTCGTCGGTCAGGCTACGCCCTAACAGGGAGATGGAGGTTAGGTCGGAGGAACCCAACGCTGTCGTGAACTTTAGATCGTCAGCCATTTTCCGCATCCTTCTGGTTTGCCTAAGGGCTATGTGCCGGTCAGGTGTTAAGTAGGTTCTGGTATTCCTGTGCCTCAAGGAGTTCGTCCCACCCTGAGGTGGCGTCTGGCTCGATCCGCAACAGCCACCCGTCTCCATAGGGTTCGCTATTGACGATCTCGGGCCTGCGGACTGCGATCTCATTAATCTCGACGACGCGGCCGGCTATCGGCGCGTAGATGTCGGCGGCGGTCTTGTTCGACTCCAGCTCGCAGGTCGGTGCATCCTTACTGATGACATCTCCGACCGCCGGGAGGCCGACGTAGACGAGCTCCCCCAGTTTTTGCTGCGCGAAGTCAGTGACTCCGACAGTTACGGTGCCGTCGTCGTTGCGCCGGGCCCAGTGGTGTTCGGGGTGGTAACGACGATCGTTCGGGACATCCATTTCGATAGCTCCTATCTAACGATTCCACGCGCGGTCTCTCGTGTGAGGGGATCAGTGGCTTCACGCATCCGCTGAGCCAGTGATGGCAAGAATCCACCTAGCGTGGTTTCCGACCAAAACCAGTGCGCACGGGCGCGAGACGACTCCGTCGGGTGCGTCGCCATCCGGCCTTCGAAATACAGACTCTTAAGGTCGTCAACACAGTGCCGCACGAAGACCGAGAGGTGTTCGTCGCGGCCGCCCGGTATCCCCTTCGTGCTGCCGGCGACGTAGCCTTCGAGGAAGCGGACGATGGCCCGGAATTGCTTAGGGTCGTAGCCGGACAGACCAACCGCGCTGCGCCCCTTAACGGCCACCCAATCCTCCCAGTAGTGCCTCATGAGGCTAACCTCGGTCGCGAGATCTAGCTCATTCACGCGATGCTCCACACCCGACGCCTGCAGCGGGGATCCTGGTTCGACGACGCCGTCAGCAGCGGCAAAATCCTCCAGCACGGGGCCGCTTTCGGCGGTGAAGAGGTTGAGCGCGGCTTCGAGAACAGCGCGTTGCTGGGTGCTGTCGTCGACGTGTCCCACCGGCAGACCGAACGGGAACGGCACATACAGGGCGCGCGGTGGTCGGATCTTGACGACGTGCTCGCGAACTAACGACAGAATCACGGTCGGTAAACCGCTCAGTTCGAAGTTGCGCGCGATCACACTGATAGTTGATGTGCACACCGGGCATGACGGCGTGAGCAGGACGATGTCAACGTCGTCGTCGGCGAGCCGCCGACCGACCTCCCACGACGTGGTGTCCTTGATGGGCGAGACATCCTCCTGGGCACCCATGAACGAGTAGAACCGCGGTCCAAGCCCGCCGAGTGACCCATCGGCGACGAGTTCTCGCAGCCGATCGACCGGAAAGACCACGTTAACGTCTTGCATAATCGCCGTCCGATCGAACCCCAGACTTGAATGCGATTGCAGGATGTCGCGGTGCTGGACCGTGTGCGGCATGACACGGTAGGACGAGTCGTTGCGCACGAACGGCGCGTCGTCACGCAGGTGGACGCCCGCGGATGTGACGAGCCCGAGCGTGCACTCGGAAAGGGGCTTGCGCAACGGCGTCCATGGCGCGTCGTCATTCAACTCAACGGGACGCGACAGGAGAAGGTTGCGCGTTGCCTGTGGAATGGTCGATAGGTCTGGCATTTGAGCATCCTGCTTTCGCATCTGTCAATCAATGGTAATGCGCTCACCGAAGTACACTTCGCGAGCAAGTTCCTCGACGTCCCCGCCGCTGCGGAGGCCGACCGCGGTGCCGTGTCGAAGGAGAACGATGCGGTCACAGACCCGGCTCAGCGCACGGACGTTCTGGTCGACGAGCAGCAGCCCCAGGTCATGGTTGCGGGCGCGGCTCTGCAGGATGACCAAGATGTCTTGGATGATCTTTGGCGCGAGTCCGAGGCTCAACTCGTCGACCATGAGTATCCGGGGGGCGGTGATGAGTCCGCGGGCCAACGCGACCATCTGTTGCTCGCCACCCGAGAGCAGCGCACACTTCGAGTCACGCAGGGACTCCAGCTTGGGAAAAGTGGCGAACGCATCCGCTAACTGGCTCGAACCGAACTCGCCGCCGACCCCCACGGCACCCAGTCGCAGGTTCTGGCTAACCGTCATGTTGGGAAGCAAGCCGCGACCTTCCGGGACGTGGGCGATGCCGAGTCGAGCGGTGCGTTCCGGCCGGCCCCCAGCCAGGGACTTGCCGTCGACCTCGATCTCTCCCGCTACGGGCGTTACTAACCCCGACACGGTGCGTAGTGTCGTGGTCTTACCGGCCCCGTTAGGCCCCACATACCCGACAACTTCGCCGGGGGCTACGTCGAGGTCCACACCACGCAACACCCGGGCAGCGCCGAATGAGACGTGGAGGCCGCGAATGCGCAGTCCATCAGACATGAGCAGCCCCCAGGTAGACCTCGGCGACGTCGGACCGTGCGAGGACCTCCTCGGGCTTGCCGGCTGCGAGCACGCGACCAAAGTCCAGCACGGTGAGGTCGTCGGCAATGCCCCGCAGAAAGCCCACGTGGTGCGCAACCACCAGAACAGACACGCCGGCCCCTCGGACCGCTCTTAAAGCGTCGGCCATCACGTCCATCTCGTCCTCGTCGAGACCGGCCGTCGGCTCATCCAGCAAGACAAGTCGTGGTGAACCGGCCAAAGCGCGCGCCACGTCGACTGTCTTCTGTTCTGCAAGGGTAAGCTCGCTCGCCGGTCGGCTCCGGCGGTTCACGGGGAACTGCAACAGGTCAAGAACAGCATGCGCGCTTGCTGCGCTACGGCGGTCCCCGTCGATGACCTGCCGAGTGGGTACCCAACCGCCGAGGGACCACCAGCTCACTGGCTCCAAAGCGCCGATCGCGACGTTGTCGACGACGGTCAGGTCGGGGATCAGCGCTGGCGACTGAAATGTGCGCGCCATACCAGAGCGATAGATGTCGCGGCTGCCGCGGCGCGTTATCGACATTCCGTCGAACGTGACCGAGCCGTCATATTGCTGCACTCCAGAGATACAGTCGAGCAGCGTCGTCTTACCGGCCCCATTCGGTCCCATGATGCCGTGTATGGTTCCTTGGCGGACCGAGATCTGGACCTTGTCCAGCGCGACTACGCCTCCAAAACGCCTCGACAGCTCGTTGATGACGAGGACTAGCCGCAGTTCCTCGGCGCTAGTGTCCGTTCGTGACTGGCCTCTCTCCGAGCGCTCCGTCGCATAACTCACGCGAGCGGGACGGACGCCCGCAACAGGTGCGCGTTCCCGCCCAAACCCCGACAGCACCCCGCTTCGACGCCGAGCAGCATCCACGGCCTTCACCAGGAACCCGTACAAGCCATCGGGAAAGACAATCAAGGCCACCAGCAGTAAGACCGGGAAGATGACCTGAGCCCCGGATCCCAGTCCGGCGCCGCCGGACACCTTGTCAATGAACGCGTACAACAGCGCACCGAGTAGCGGGCCGACCACACTGCCGAGGCCACCGACCACTGCCATCGCCAGGATGTTCACGGAGATCAGCGGCGCGAAACTTTCCGGCGACAAGTAGCCGACAGCCTGCGCGTACAAAAATCCAGCGACTCCTGCGACCGCGCTGGCGTAGACCATCGCAACTCGGCGTGTCCGGTTCACCGCAATCCCGTTCGCCTCGGCGACCACCGAACTGCGTTTGATAACGCGCAACAGTTTACCGGGGCGGCTGTTGGCATAACGCCAAGAGATAACAAGCACGACTAAAACGACGGCGGCACACACGTAGAAGAAGATTGGATCGGACCTGAGGTCGGTTGAGCCAACGTGCAACGGGGCCACCGCAAGACCGTCCGCCGAGTGCGTGAGGCTCGCAAGGGATCGCCCGATGAGAAGCTCGTAGACAACGTAAGCGAAAAAGAAGGTGACCAGCGCCGACCCTAGGTTCGGGATTACCACGGCCGGGATGGACAAAATGCCGCCAACTACCGCGCTGGCCACCACCGCGGCGGGTAGCGCAGCCCAGATGGACCACCCATGGTCAGTCGCCAGTGAGCCGGCAACATAGGCCCCCACCGCTGCTAACCCGAACGTTGCGAAGTTCAACTGCCCGCCGTACCCGACATAGATGTCAAGGCCGATGCAGCAGATGCCATAGATGAGGCCGATCGCAAGCGAGAAGCGAAAGTCGACCGACACGAACTGGCCCAGCACAAGAACTGCGGCGACCGTCCAACCGATGGACCAGAGGGAGGCGTTACGCGCGCCCGTGGACAGCATGATCGTTTTACCCTTCTCTCCCGGATTAAAGACGTTCGGCGACAGGTGCCCCGAACAGGCCAGAGGGCCGCATGATGAGCGATAGCACAAGTGCGCCGAAAATCGCCAGCACCCCAAGATCGGCACTGGAGTACAAGGCGATCACGTTCGACAGGATGCCGAGCACGATTCCCGACACGAAGACACCGGCCAGGCTGGTGAGGCCGCCGATCACCGCCGCGCTGAACGCGATAAGCAGGTACGGTTCGAGCATATCCACCGAAAGTTGGGCGCTAGGCGCGACGAGGATGCCCACGACAAGGGCAACCAGGCACGCCATCACCCAGGCAATCAACGTCATTCGACGGGTGGGCAGACCGAGAAGACGCCCAATCTCAGGCCGTTCCGCAAGCGCCAGAAACGCGAAGCCCAGCGTTGTGAAGCGGAAGAACACAATGAACGCCGAGGCCAGCACGGCCGCCACGATAACTGTCCCCACAGTCAGCCAGGACACGTTGATCTCCCCGACCCGGAATGCGGTCCGAATCGAGAAAACCGCAGGGAAGGAGAAGGGCTGCCCCTGCGCCCACGTCGCCTGCAATATCGCGACTATGACGAGATAGACGCCAAACGTGCGCATCGTAAGATTAAGGTGACCAGCAGAGTCGAGGGGTCGGATGGAGGTGTAGTACACGACCGCGCCGACTAGTGCCATCAGGGGCAGCGTAACGAGCACCGCAAGATACAAACCGACGCCGAACCCCAGCAGCCAGTAGACAAAGAATGCGCCCAGCGTCGCCAGGATGCCGACGGCGAAGTTGGCGACTCCAGTAGACTTATACAATAGGTTGACAGAGAATCCCAGCAAGGCGTACAGAAGGCCAACGGCAACGCCGCTGACAACTCCGCTAATGAACAGTGTCATGCTGCCCCGCCTGGCCCCTCTAGGTCAAACTCGGCTTCAGTGCGCTCCCTGCTAAGTTGCCGTTTGGCGATCTTGTGCGTCTCTGTGAGGGGCCACTCGTCCGTGAATTCCAAGTAGCGTGGCACCTTGTAGCGCGGCAGCCGATCGGCGCACCACTGCTTGAGGTCCGACGGGAGGACCTGCACATCGGGGCGCATCATCACGAAGGCCTTGACGTCCTCTTCGCTGAACTCGGAAGCGACACCAATTACTGCAGAGGACATCACTGCCGGGTGCGCGTCGAGAACATTCTCGACTTCAATTGGCGAAAGGTTCTCGCCGCGACGCCGGATAAGCTCCTTCAACCGGCCAGCGTAAGCAAAGTAGCCCTCGTCTAAAGAGGTCGCCAGGTC
>JAABUS010008699.1_pt1 | contig 11022 bp, 16 predicted proteins | sample 5560161 | NCBI WGS metagenome assembly JAABUS01 (sample SAMN10711885, study PRJNA513376) | rock metagenome | isolation source: Antarctica rocks | place: Antarctica: Victoria Land, Trio Nunatak nord | collected 2016-01-04
CGGCCAACGACCAGATGCAGAAGGTCGTGCAGGCGTTCAGCGACAAGGCGACGGACCCGAAGCTGAAGCAGCTGTTCGGGCAATCCGTCACCGGGATCGCCCAGCACACGCAGGCGCTGCGCGCGATGATGGATGCGGGCAGCGACAGTCCCTGCCCAGGCATGCAGGGGCTGGTCCAGGAGGCCACGCAGCACGCCTTGCAGTCCGACTTGCCGCCGCAATTGAACTAAGCCGCTAATGCGGCAGTATTCACCACGCCCATACGGTTCTGCAATGTTGTCGAGGGGGTATTTGCTCCATCGCCTGCGTTGCTTGGCTGACAGTTGCGGAGAGTGTAGATCGGCGTGGAATAGGAGCTCATCCGCAACCTCGGTGCAGATCGTTGTCACGCTGCATGGACCAGGCGTGCCCTGAGCAAGTCGAGCTTTGCTCGCCCGTAGCCCTGGCGTTTGATCAGCTTCAGGCGGCTGACCTGCCCTTCGACCTGTCCGCTGCTCCATGGAAGGGTCAGGGCTGCACGCACGGCCTGCTCGTCCTGATGCAGGCCGGCGGCAAAGCTACGCAAGTCGCTGTTTCCGGCCTGGGCCAGCCAAGGGGTGAGCTCATCTGCGGAGCGCGCGCGAACCAGGGCACCGAAGTGCTGGGCAAGGTTGCGAACCATGGCCAGCGCTGGCGATAGCGACAGTAGCCGCTCGACATAGGCGCGGTCCGGCTCTGTAAGAAACGGCAAATCAGCCGTAAGCATCCGCGCAACGCGCCGGGCCGGGTATGTGGCAGACCGAGGCAGCTGCTTTGTCTCTGGCGCCGGTGCCGGTCCAGCTAACCGCTGCCGGCTGGCCCAGCCTGTGACGACACGCATCCCACCTGTGAAGCCGGCATTGCGCAGGTCCCGCCAGAGCTGCGCGCCGTTGCGGCAACCCTCCGCCCATCGCCGCTCCAACATCGCCCGCCACGGATCGAGTGAATGCATCCGTGGCCGGTGCAGTTCGGGCTGCTCGCCCCGCATCCAGCGCCGCACCGTGTTGCGCGACAGCGCCAGCTCGCGGGCGATCTGGCGGACGGGAACGCCTTTCCGGTGCAGCCGCATCACGTCGTCATGCACCAGGACACGCCGCTGCCATCCCTGCCACTGCAGCCGCTGCGCGCTCGTCATCGATGGCGGCGTTGCCGGATCCGGTGCGGGAACTGCGACCACCGCCGCGGCTGCAGGATCGCCGGAGGCGGGCTGGGCCGCAGCCCGGACTGCAGGCAGGTGCCGCTTGACCGCGTCAAGGACAGCGGCGCTGCAGTTCTCCAGCAAGTGCCACCGGTCGGCGACATGAACCGCACCGGGCGCGCCGCGGCGACCGCCATCAGCGTAGCCGGCACCACGATCACGGGCGATGATCTCCACACCGGGATGGGCCTGCAGCCAGGCCGCAAAGCTATCCGCCTCACGGTCGGGCAGCAGATCGACGACGGCACGGCACTCCAAGTCCACGAGAACCGTGCCGTAGCGCTGCCCTCGTTTCCACGCCCAATCGTCCACCCCGAGCACACGCGGCGCCATGGCGGGCATGACAGGTGCACCACGACGGACGAGGCGGAGCAAGGTCGCACCGCTCACGGGCGTGCCGATCCGCTCGGCCAGGCACGCGCCCGCCTTGCCGCCCAGCGCCAGGCCGATATGTTGCTGTAGGCTGCTCAGGCGCGCTGTCCGTTGCGCATACGGCCCGGAAACAGCGGGCAGGCGCTCGGCGAAGATGCGGTGTGCGCAGCCGGGCCGTCCGCAGCGCAGCCGGCGCACCCGCACTTCGATCTGCACGCGGCGGCCTTGCCACGGCAAATCTGCCAGCCAGCGGGGATAGCTGCTGTGCAGCCGCGATGAAGGCTCGCTGCAACCGGGACAGAGAGGTGCGGCGATGCGGGACCGACACATGAGGGTGACGTGGTCAGGGGAGGGCAGCACTTGATCGACCACGAGGTCGGCAGGCACGAGGGGCAGAAGGCGCTTGGACACGGGACAGCATGAACTCCGAGATGTTCATGCTATGTGTTCTCGCGTAGCTGCCGCCGCCACGGTCTGCACCGAGGTTGTGGATGAGCCAACTTTCAACGCCGATTGACACTGGCCAACTTGCAGCAGAGGACGATCAGGCCGATCATCATCACCGCGGTCGCCCCAGGCACTCTCGTCCAAACGGACGAGTATGCCATCTACGCCCGTCTGCCCGCTTGGGGCTACGGACACAAGACGGTCTGCCATGGGCGCGGCGAGTATGCCCGCGACGAGGAAGGCGACGGGTTCTGCGAGGTCCACGTCAACACCATCGAGGGCTTCTGGTCGCTCCTACGCTCCTGGTTGCGACCGCACCGGGGTATTTCGCAAGACAAGCTGCCGCTCTACCTCGGCTTCTTCCAGTTCGTGCGCAATGCCCGCCGGCGTGGCAAAGCCCTCCTTGGCGTTCTCATTGCGGCCCTGGTCGCATGATACCGCCACCACCCCGAAATCCAACAAGAGCCTCATTCTCCAGCATGCGTCGAGAATGGCGCGCAGGGCGGCGGGTCCAAAGCCACCAGACCCGCCGCCGATCCGCATCGGACTATCCGATCACATGGACTGCTCGTTGAGCTTCCGCGCGGCTTCGACGTGGTTGTGCCAGTTGCCCTCGACCCAGCGCACGACCTGGCTGGCCTTGTGCATCTTCCAGCCGTCGACGGTGCGGGTGAAGCTCATGTCGTAGCTTCCGGCGATCAGCCAGTTGGGGCTTCCCTGCGCGTCCTGTTTGAAATGACCCGCGTGCATTACCGCGTAGCAGCGGGCTGTGTCGCCCGTTACGTCGATCCCCTCGGGAACGAGGATATGCTCCGTGGCGGTGAGTTGGCCATGGAACTGGAAGACCTTCTCGACCCAGTCGTCGGCGGTGAAATGCGTCTGGGTCATACCCTCGACCGTGGGCGAGAAGTCCATCTCGATTTCATTGGTGTAGCAGGTGCGCAGCAGCGTGTGGTCGCGCGTATCAATCGCCTGGGCGTAGCGCCTGACGATGTCGGCGATCTCGGCGCGGTCAAACAGGAGTTGCGTCATCGCCTCAAAACCGCCGGCTCGTGCGGCAGCAAGGCTTTCGACTGAACTCTGCGAATTTGGCATTCAGTATCCCTCTATCTATGATCGCTCTGGCTTTATTTGGTATGGCAGCCGTATGGGTGGCGCGACTTCGCGCGCGGGATAATCCACGGCAACAACCACGCCGCTATAATAATTGCAGCGACTGCAGAGTTCAAGATGTGCGGTCCGGGCGTCGTCCAAAAGCGCCGAAGAGTGGACATCTCGTGATTGTCGGCGCGGCGCTCCGCCGAACCCGCGCCTGTCCGCCGTCAGCCTCGACTGAATTTTGCCGCGGGAGCGTGCTGGCTCGCCGGGGCACGACACACGGCAAGCTGCTCCAGCGCCCCGAGCTCCTTCTCCAGCCGCTCGCGCAGAGGCCGCTGGGTCTGCTCCTGCCGGCCGGTCTCCATCGCCAGCCTGATGCGCCGGTCACGAGGATCACGCGATCTCTGGACATGGATGCAGGCATGGTGGCCGCCTACATCCCGCTTTTTGCCGCTTCGATCCGTGCCGCGGCCGCCGGGAACAGTGTCAGAGCGTTGCGGCCGATCGCCTGGATCTGCTCGGGCGTTAGCCCTTCGTAAGCGAGCAGGGCCTCGATGTTGGCGTCCATGGTGGCGTCGGTCGTGCAGGGCACGCCGCAGTCCGAGCCGTAGACGATCTTGTCCGGCGTGGTCATCAGCAGCGCGGCGCCCAGCCCGGTTGGCATGGTGGCGGCGGTGTCCAGGAACAGCCGGCGCAGGTGCTGGCGCATCTCGGTGGGCGTGACCTGGTGCGGGTTGGGTATCCAGCGTTCATTGCCCAAAAGCAGGAGGCGTCCGGACACCGCCGGCAACGCGCCCCCGCAGTGCGCCACCACGAAGCGGATGTCCGGGAAGCGGCGGAATACCCCCGCATAGAGCATGTCGGCGAAGGTGTGGGCGGTCTGGAACGCCACGTCCATCAGCGCGGCGGGGCGTCCCCAGGCGCTGCCATAGGCGTTCGGGTGAGCGAACACGACCGCGCGGCGGCGGTTCAGCTCGGCCCACACCGGCTCCAGCCGGCCGTCGCTCAGATAAACTTCCTTGTAGAGGCATTGAACCGCGAAGCCATCCGCGCCCAACTCGGCTGCGGCACGGGCGACCTCCGCCAAGCACGCCTCCGGGTCGTGGGTGGGAAGGGCAGCCAGCAGGCCGAAGCGTCCGGGGTGTTCACGCACGAGCTGGGCGCCGTAGTCGTTGGCCTCCCTCAGCTTGGCCACATCCGGGGGCACGTAGCTGAGCATCTGCATCTGAATGCCCGTGCGGTCCATGTAGGCCAAGGTGGCGGCCGGGTCCCAGCTGACCAGTTCCTCGATGCACCAGCAATGCCTGTCTGAGCTGTCGAGCAATCTCCTGCCGCGCTTCCAGCGGCGCAGGCGGGAAGAAATGGCCGTGGATGTCGATCCAATGGTCTACCAGCATGTCAGGCATCCAGTCTTTGGTCGTGAGGCGCCGCCGACGCCGGAATAAGGGATTGCAGTCACTGCAAGTACGCAGATACCAGGCCAGTGCAGGTTCGCAAGGGGCCGGCCGCATGCCATATCGGCCGTATGGACGGCGAGCCTGCCATCAAGGAGAGCCGGCGCGAGCAGAAGCGGCGTGACACTCGTCTGCGCATCGCGGAGGAGGGCCTGCGGCTGTTCGACCGGGACGGGTATGACGCCACGACGCTGGAAGCGGTCGCGGCGGCAGCCGGCGTGTCGGCCCGGACCTTGTTCCATTATTTCCGGACCAAGTACGATGTCCTGGAGTTCTGGCACGACCGCGGCTTCGAGCAGGCCCTGCCCTCCGCTCTCCTTGCGGAACCTGACGGGCAGAGGCCGCTGCTCACTGTCCGGGACTGCTTACTAAAGCTCGTTCCGCGCTACGAAACCGATCGGTTGGTCACCGTTGACCGAATCCGGCACTCGACTGACACTCTGCGCGCCGACAAGCAGATGGTTTACTTCCGAATGGAGGACGCGGTTTTTGCCGCCTTGTGCGAGCGGTGGCCGCAACCGGAACAGCGCCCCGCCTTGCGGGTGGTCGCCATGATCTCCATCGGGGCGCTCCGGTTGGCCATGGAGGCGCGCAGGCAGGATGGAGGCAAACGTGTTCTGGCGGATCATCTGAAGGATGTTTTCTGCTCGGTAGCCGAGCCGAGCCGAGCCGGGTGACCCCGAAAGCCACTTGGGTTTCCGGTTCCCTGTCATATCGGCGTGAGTGCCGAGACGAGCCAGATCGTCGCCGTGTCGCTCACAGCCAAGGAGGTCGACGATGGCGCTGCGGTCGGCCTCCTGCTTGATCAGATCACTGGCGCGGTAGCCTCGTTCACCGCCGATGGTGGATACGACCAGGACCGCATCTATGCCGGTGTTGCCGAGCGCCATCCAGAAGCGGCGGTCATCGTCCCGCCGCATGCCACGGCGGTGCCGAGCGAGACGGCCGCGACCGCGCCCACGCAGCGGGACCGACATCTCCGTTCTCCATCTCACGACCGACCGTCTATCGCACTCTCGCTCGGCAAGTTGGCGGCGCTGCGGCGAAAGCGGCGTGAGCTTCCGGAACGGAATGCCCGGTGATCTGTGACTATTGGCGCCCTGTTGCGCGACGCTGCCCCTGTGAGTGCGTTTGATTGCTGTGCAAGTCCCCCGAGAAGATACGGACGTATCGCTTGCTGCGGCCAGCTATGCGGTGGCGAAAGGAGGTACGATGGAAAAGGATCGGCTCGTCGCATTCAGTGATGGCGTGATTGCCGTCATCATCACCATCATGGTTCTCGAACTGAAAGCGCCTCACGATGTCAGCCTGAGCGCTCTGAAGGAAACAGCACCAGTCTTCCTCAGTCACGTCCTGAGCTTCATCTATGTAGGCATATGTTGGAACAACCATCACCACTTCTTCCACCTGGTCCCGCGTGCCAGCGGGGTCATGCTGTGGGCAAACCTGCACCTGCTATTCTGGTTGTCGCTCATTCCCTTCGCCACCAGCTGGATGGGGGAGCACTACTTCTCGCCGGTTCCGACCGCCATCTATGGCCTGGTGCTGATGATGTCAGCGGTCGCATGGTTGTGCTGCAGAGGGTGATCATCCGGGCGCAGGGCAGCGAGAGCGAGTCGGCTCTGGCGCGAGCACTCGGTGACGACGTCAAGGGCAAGATCTCGCCCGTGCTCTATATCGCTGGAATCCTGTTGGCGTTCGTGGATACCCGGATCTGGGACGCGCTCTACGTGCTGGTCGCCCTGATGTGGCTGGTTCCCGACCGACGAGTCGAGAGGGCGGTCCAACGATGAGGGGCACCAATGAACGAATGCACCCCAAGCCTGACCCGTCCAGCGCGAATTCGAAGTTGACCCACGAGAGCGCGGGTCATTTCAGCGCCACATAGCTCTCAAGGAAACCCACCACTTACCGCTAAAGGCCACACCGTTAAGCTCTACCACGAGAATACGATGCCGATCGCCAAAATCTGCTTGATGCTCGGCATCTCCAAGCCGACCCTTTATTCCTACGTCCGATCGGTCGAAGCCAAACCGGTATCCGCGTAGCGGCAGGTATCGACCCGAAATAGTCATTCAGTCCACGAAGTATGCTGCCCGAAACCGGCCATCCGTTAGGCTGAAATTATTGGCTCAAGCGACTGCGAGACGCTGTCGCAACCTATCCAGCAGCCAACGACCGGCAGGCCCTAGCGCGCGGTCTCGCCGGTGTGCTGCGTAGATAACAAGTCCTTCACCGGGCGCCGGATCGTCCTCGATCGTGAGCGCGACCAGCTTCCCCTCCGCGATTGGTGCCGCGACGAGATGCTCCGGCATCCTGCACCACCCGAAGCCGGCGAGCAGGAAGTCGAGCCGCCGGCCAAGATCCACGAAGCGCCATAACCGCGCGCTCGAAAGGCCATAGGCCGCGCCGCCAGGATCGACCGGATCGGAGAGCACGAGTTGGACGTGAGGCTCCAGGTCGCCGCGTGCCGCGGAGCGGCCCAGCGACGCCAAAGGATGGCCGGGCGCCACCACCGGCTGCATGGCGACCCGTAGCAGCGGGTAGGCAGCGATGTCCTCGGGAACCTCCGGAAGCAGCAGGCAAACCGCGAGCGCCGCCGAGCCGCTACGCAGCCGCCGCAGCGAGCCGCCCAACCCCTCGGTCGAGAAGCTGACCGGCAGGTCGGGAAAGGTCTCGCTTAGCGCGCGCAGGCTATCGATCAACGGCGCGGTTGGTACCAGCGGGTCGATCGCAAGCGCCAGTTCGGGTTCCAGCCCCTCCCGCGTCCCGGCCGCCACCGCCTCGAAGCGGGCGGCGCTGGCCAGCACCAGCCTTGCTTGATCGACGAGGACACGCCCGACCTCAGTGAGCCGCGGCCGATGCCCGCTGCGGTCGAACAGCGCGACGCCCTGTGCCGCCTCCAGCGTCGCAATCGCTTGGCTGATCGCGGACTGCGCACGTCTAAGTTTGCGCCCGGCGGCGGAAAAGCCGCCCGTGTCGGCGATCGTCACCAGCACGCGCAACTGGTCGAGGCTGAGGTTTCCGATCATGGTCCATCATCTCCGCCGATGGAGGGCATCATAATTTGATCGCTCCCGCAAGGCGGCGATGGGCCTAGATCGGTCACATGCAACCAACCTACTTCATCAATCACGGGGGCGGCCCCTGCTTCTTTCTTGAGCCCGGCCCGATGCGGGACACGTGGAGCGAGCTGGAAGCGTATCTTCAAGGCTTTGCCGAGGCACTCGACGAGCGACCGCGTGCTATCCTCGTCGTCTCCGGACATTGGGAAGAGGCGCGCCCGACGGTCAACGCCGGGGCCGCGCCGACATTGCTGTTCGACTATGGCGGCTTTCCCGCGCACACCTATCGGCTGACGTGGCCTGCCCCCGGCGAACCGCACCTGGCGACACGGGTTCGCGCCCTGCTAGGCGCGGCCGGGATCGAAAGCGGGTTGGACACATCGCGCGGGTGGGACCACGGCGTGTTCGTGCCGCTGAAGGTCATGTTCCCGCGCGCCGACATCCCCACCGTCCAATTGTCGCTCCAGCACGGGCTCGATCCCGCGACGCATCTCGCCATCGGCCGCGCGCTCAGGCCGCTACGCAAAGAGGGCGTGCTGATCGTCGGCAGCGGCCAGACCTACCACAACATGCGCGGCTTCATGGGCGGGAGCAGCAGTGCCGATCCCGCCGCCGAGGCTTTCGACGCATGGCTGCGCGACGCGATGACGGACGGGGCGACGCGCGACCGTTCGCTGATCGAGTGGGAGCAGGCGCCCGGAGCCCGTCAGGCGCAGCCGCACGAGGATCACCTGCTGCCGCTGATGGTGGCTGCCGGCGCGGCGTCCGGCGAGCCGGGCCGGACCGCCTTTCACGGCCATGCGCTCGGCAAGCCGATCTCCGGCTTTCGCTTCGGATAACCCTTCCAAGGAGACTAAAATGACCAAGCTTCTCGTCGTCGAGACCAGCCCGCGCGGCGACTACTCCATCTCGCGCAACATGACCCGTCGCTTCGTGGCGGATTGGCGAGCCGCGCACCCGGACGGCGAGGCTGTCGACCGCGACCTCATGAAACCGATCTGCCGTTCGTGACCGCACCGTGGCTCCAGGCCTATTTCACGCCAACCGAGCAGCACTCGCCGGAAATGAAGGAGACGCTGCGCCTGTCCGACGAACTGGTCGGCGAGATCCTCGCCGCCGACCACATCGTCGTCGCTACGCCGGTCTACAACTACAACGTGCCCGCCGCGCTGAAGGCGTGGATAGATCATATCGTCCGCAAGGGACTGACGCTCGGCTTCGATGGCAAAGGCCTTGTCACCGGCAAGAAGGCGACCGTGCTGCTTGCCTCGGGTGGCGTCTATACCGAAGGCTCGCCGATCCGCGACCGCGACCTCGCCACCCAGTATCTCCGCCTTATCCTCAACGTCATCGGCATCACCGACGTGACGGTCGTCGCCGGCGGTGGGGCGAAGGTGGTCGACATGGGCGAACAGACGATGGATGGCTTCATCGCCAGCGTCGAACCCGAGATTGAGCGTGCTGCCGCCGCGTAAACCATCGGCGGCCAAGGTTCACGCGCGGCAGTTTTAAGCCGCCTCCTGCTGCGAGCTTGTCGCGGAAGTGCCCTGCAACGTCACGCGTTCGCCCTTACGTAGGTTTTACGTTCCGTTGCTCCCCAGACCCCAAGCCCGTCTGCCTGATGGTCGGCAGTGCCGGTGAGGCGAATGGCTATCGCGAGCTCGGTGCTTCCGCCTTCATCGTCGCATCGGATCAGGCTTTCCTGCGACAGGCGGCATCCGAGCCCCTCAAGGGTTTCCGCGATGACCCGAGAACGACACGGGGTTCGAGAACCGATTGAACCAACGCCGATCGTGTCGGTGTGGATCGCAAACAAGATTTCAGCAACAAGGTTAGTGGAGACCGAAACGTCATGGTGCATCTAATCCGGCAAATGGGCCATGTAGCCTTCACCGTGCCCAATCCAGACATCTCGGCGAAGGATCTCGTCGAAATCACCGGTCTCAAGATCACCGAACGTCGGAATGGCACGGTCTTTCTCTCCGCCAACCAGCGGCACCATGAGATATCCTACCGTCCGGGACCGAAGGCGGTGGTGGAGGCCATCGGGCTGGAAGCCATGGATGCGGCCTCCGTCGACGAAGTGCAGCGACGGCTGCAGTCCGACGGGGTCAGGATCCTGGACGACCGTCCGCTTGACCCGTTCATGGAGCGGGCCGTGCGCTTCATGACTCCCTTCGGCACCATATTCGAAGTCCATTCCCCGGTCGCGCGCGATCAGACGCAGCGCCACATCGGCGCCGGCTCTCGGCCGAGGCGGATCGAGCACGTCAATTTCAGCGCTTCCGACACGCTCGTCGCCCGTAATTTCTTCGTTGGCGTGCTCGGCATGGAACTCACCGACCGTACATCGCAAGACGAGTTCCTGTGGTTCCGAACCTGGGATGGTTATCACCACACCATCGCTCTCTACCAGGGTGAGCCGAAACTGAATCACTACGCATTCAACCAGAACTCGATGGAAGATCTCGTAGGGATCGCCGACACCCTGGTCCTGAAGGACCGGTATCTGTTGTGGGGCCCGGGACGACATGGGGCGGGTGGCAACATCTTCACCTACTATATCGATCCGGACGGCTGCGTGGTCGAGAACTCGATCGGCATGGACCATTACGGGAGCGACCTGCCCTATGAGGTCAGGACGTGGGAGATGACGATGGACCCGAAGAGCCGTCTCCTCAACCAATGGGGTGGCACGCGCAGCCCGGACGACTTCATCCACCATGGAATGCCCTTCGCGGCTGTGGACTGAACCGCTTCTGAGACCGTAGCCCGCGTCCGGAAGCCGACCGTTTGTAGTTTTCTGTCGATGTGAGAAGAACCGAAATGATCCGGCACATGGTGCTTTTCCGCTTTCGGGCGGAAGCGACGAGCCAGGACCGCGAATCGGTCCTGGATGGCCTGGCCAGGCTTCCATCCCTGTTTCCGGCCATGCGGAGCTTCGGGCTTGGAGAAAACGTCAGTCAACGCGATCAGACCTTCTCGCACGTGATGACGATGGAGTTCGCCGATCGGGAACAGCTCGAGAGTTATCTCGGCAGTCCCGTCCACGAAGACTTCGTTGCCGGCTACTTCAGGCCCACCATCGAGCAGCGCGCCATCGCGAGCCACGAATGCGCATCGACCTGATGCCATCGTCGGCTGAGGGGCAAAGTTAGTACACTTGAACCAACGCACTCAAAACTGTGAGGGGACATGTACTTTTTAGCGCAAATTCTTTTGTCCGTCGCGACAATCGGCTATAGCCTGATACCAGTCCTTGGAGTGCGCCCCTGCGGGTGGACAAGATCAGGCCGCTGATTTGACCGTCTGCTGGGCGTGTTGATCTTCGAACTGCGCAGGGCTGAGATAACCAAGCGCAGAATGTAGT
>JAABUS010008701.1_pt1 | contig 11018 bp, 14 predicted proteins | sample 5560161 | NCBI WGS metagenome assembly JAABUS01 (sample SAMN10711885, study PRJNA513376) | rock metagenome | isolation source: Antarctica rocks | place: Antarctica: Victoria Land, Trio Nunatak nord | collected 2016-01-04
GTCTTCGAGCCGACGCGGTTCCTGGAGCTCATCCGCGACTTCGTGCTCTTTGAGACCGACGGCGCGACAACTCGGAAGGTGATGGCCAAATACCACCAGGTCGATGCTGTCAACGCGGCGGTCGAGTCGGTTGCTCAGGCGATGGACTCGGACCGTCGCGGTGGGCTCGTCTGGCACACGCAGGGTGCCGGCAAGAGCTACACGATGGTCTTCGTCGTCAACAAGCTGCGCCGCGACCCACGTTTCGCGAACCCAACGATCGTCGCAGTCACCGACCGCACCGACCTCGACAACCAGCTCGCAGACACGTTCACCGCGACGCATCTCGCGCCCCACTGCCGGCAGGCCGAGGAGATCACCGGCGGCCCAAGGAGCCTCCACGAGCTGCTGAAGGTGCCGGCGGGCGGGATCGTGTTCACGACGATCCAGAAGTTCGCGCCGCCCAACGGAGGCGGCGGGATGCCGGTGCTCTCCGAGCGCGAGAACGTGATCGTCATGGCCGATGAGGCGCATCGCTCCCAGTACGCCAAGTTCGCCGAGAACATCACCATCGCGCTGCCCAACGCGACACGCATCGGCTTCACCGGAACCCCCGTCGAGAAGGCCGACCGGTCCACGCGACTGGTGTTTGGCGACTACATCTCGATCTACCGGATGCGCCAGGCCCAAGAGGATCGCGCCACGGTGCCGATCTTCTACGAGTCCCGACAGATCCCGCTCGACATCGTCGACCCCCGTCAGCTCGCAGAGGTCGAGGAGATCCTCGAGGAAGAGGAGCAGGCAGCCGCCGCCAAGCTCGTGACCGCATGGGCGAAGCTCGAGAAGGTCGTCGGCGCACCGGACCGCCTGCACCAGCTGGCCGGCGACGTCGCCGAGCACTTCGGTGCGCGCTGCGAAACGCTCGACGGCAAGGCGATGGTCGTGGCCTACTCACGCCGGATCGCCGCCGAGCTAACCGACCTGCTGCGCGAGCGGCTGGGCGAGCAGGCAGTGGACTGCGTGATCTCCGCCCAGGCGACCGACCCGCCGGAAATCTCACGCTTCCGCCGCTCCAAACCCGAGCTGAAGCAGCTCGCCAAGGACTTCCGCGATCCCGACCACCCGCTGCGGGTCGTCGTCGTCAAGGACATGTGGCTGACCGGCTTCGACGCGCCGGTCCTGCACACGCTCTACATCGACAAACCGATGCGCGACCACGGCCTCCTCCAGGCGATCGCGCGCGTCAACCGCGTCTTCCGCGACAAGCCCGGCGGCCTGGTCGTCGACTACATCGGCATCGGCGAGGACCTGCGCGCATCGCTGCGCGCCTACGACGACACCGAACTCGACGACCCCGTGATCCCCGCGGCCAAGGCGGTCGCGGGCCTGTGGGAGAAGTACGAGGTGCTATGCGCGATGCTCCACCCGGTCGGCTACCGCCAGGGCGAGCTACACCTCGCCCCGGACCCGGCGACGCTGTTCCTCGACGCCTACAGCCACATCCTGGAGACCGAGCCGCGCACGCAGGAGTTCCTCGACGCCCAGACGGCACTCGCCCGCTGGTATGCGCTCGCGCGCACGCAGCCGGCCGCGCTCGAGCTGCGCGAGGAGGTCGGCTTCTTCAACCGGCTCGCCGCCGAGATCCGCAAGATCACGGTCGCGGAGGTGCAGGCAAGCCAGGAGGCCGAGCAGGCCGTGCGCCAGTTCATGTCCCAGGGGCTCGCTGCGGGCGAGGTCGTCGACGTCTTCGGTCTCGCCGACAAGGACCGGCCCGAGATCTCGGTGCTCTCCGACGAGTTCCTCGACTCGATCACGACCAAGAGCGAGCACCGCAACATCCAGATACGGCTGCTGGAGAAGCTGCTCAACGACGAGATCACGAGCCGCATGCGTTCCAACCGCATCCAGGCCAAGGTCTTCAGCGACGAGATCGAGGCGGTGCTGCGCCGCTACGAGCTACGTCAGATCTCGGGCGCCGAGGTGGTCGAGCGGCTCGTCGAGATCGCCAAGCGGCTGCGCGACGCGCGCCACCGCCACGAGAGCCTCGGGCTCACTGAGGAGGAAGCCGCCTTCTACGACGCCCTCGCCGGCGGCGTCGAGCACGTCAAAGCCGACCCCGACCTCGCCGCCATCGCCCACGAACTCGTCGAGAACATCCGCAAGGACCTTTCTGTGGACTGGACCGACCGCGAGGCCACCGAAGCCAAGGTGCGGACCAAGATCAAGCGGCTACTGCGCCGCCACAAGGACAAGCTGCCTAAGCCGCTGGCGCCCGCCGCGACCGGCAGCGGCGGCGGTGGAGGCGGCGACCACACCGCCGAACTCAACTACTACACGAAGCTCATCCTCGACCAGGCCAAGTCGCTGTACCGCTACTGGCCCGAGGTCGGTGACCGGCTGTTCGCCGAGGCGTAGCTCCGGCTCTCCAACATGGCTGCCGACACGCACCGCGTCTCGATGGTCATCGACCGCGGCCGCTTCCCGAAGCTGGCCTCCTTCGTCGAGTGGGGCATCGACATGCAGCTAGCCGATGTGCGCGACCTGCTGCGGTTGCCGATGCCTCAGGCTGGCCGGCCAGAACTTCGCTGCAACCGGCGCCTTGGTCGGCTTCCTCGCCGGCGCGTCGGTCTGGTTCCTCGACGCCTCCGAAGAAGCGCTCACCAACCGCCGCGACCGCTCACTGCTCAGGCGGACCGGGGAGCTGATCGCCGACTCGGTCGCGGGGCAGGCGCGTGTCCTGCATGCCGCGCGACGGATTCTCAAGGACGCGCTCGCGCTGCGCGATCAGCGCGACCAGGACCTGATCGATGCCGAGCAGTTCGCCCTGCGCGTCACCGAGCTTGGTGAGCGGACCGACAAGCTGCTCCAGATGCGCCCGACGCACGCGCGAACCGCCGGCTGCTGGCGCACTTGCGGACCGAGCGCGAGTACATGTTCACACCCGGGTGCCCTCGGGCCACCGATCGAGCTCGAGCAGCTCGGTGATCTCGGCCACCCAGGCGCCCTCGCGGACCTCGCCGTCCTGGCGGATCGCCGGCCGCCACGCCCGCCGCACGCGGCCCACGCGACACGCTGGTCGCCCTCGCCCGACCAGCCCCGACCCCCCTCCCACTACACCTTTTTTGGCGCAACGTCGCCGACATGCTCACCGTCGGCCTGACGATTCGGCAATGCACAGCCGGTTTTCCCCCTGTGCTTCGTCGCCGGGCAGCGTCCTGCCGGTGCTTCGGCGGCGTGAAAACTCCGGCGACCGCGCCGCCGGAGTTTCCGTGTCGTTCGTGGAGACTGTCGCGACGCTGCCCGAGCGGGTCCAGGACGCGACCCACGGGTAGGCTGAGAGCGATGCGAGCGAAGCCCCTGGAAGCCCACTTGCGCGACGGCACGTACCGCGAGGACAGGCATGGCCATGCGCCGGTGCTGATCGGCGGGCGTCCCGGGATCGCCGAACTGGCGGAACCGCCGGACGACCTTGACACCGACGCCGCCGAACACTGGCACCGCGTCGTGCCCGACCTGATCCGGAGCGGCATCCTTGACCGCAGCGACCTCCCGGCGCTGATGCTGCTGTGCGAAACCTGGAGCGACATCCGGAAGCAGCGTCGCGTCCTCAACAAGCAGGGGCAGTTCGCGCTCGGGTCGACCGGCCAACTGGTCGGCCATCCGGCCGTCAGGATGCTGCGCGACGCGGTCGCCCAATACAACGCTCTCGCCTCCGCGTTCGGGCTCGACCCGCTGGCCCGCACGAGGCTCGCGGTCGAGGGTCTTCATGGCCTGTCTCTCGCCTCCGACATGGCCGATGCGCTCGGCACGCCGAACCTGCAACCGGTCGACGCCGTGGACGTGATCGACGGCGTCGCCGAGGACGCCTGATCGACGCGCCGACCTGCACGCGCTGCGGCACCGCCGGGTGGAGAGGCTGGGTCGACCAGGAGCACGACGGGTGGCTATGCATGGGCTGCATCGTTGGCTTGACCGTCGAGGCGGCCCGGTTGGACGCCCTGGTTCACGGCTGCGGCCGCTGCGATCGCCTCGACGTGACCGTGTGGCGGTTCGTGGACGAAGGCGATGACAAGCTCACCGCGATCTGCTCCGCGTGCGTCCGTGCCGACGACCTGCTGCTGCGAGTCGGCTAGTCCCTCGAGTTCGCGGAGGAGATGCAGGCCATCCGCGACGACAAGCTGTATCCGGGCGCGGAGAGCGATTCGCAGACCGTGAAGGCAGCGTGGAAGTCCTACTGCAAGGACCGCTGGTCCATGAGCCCGGGCATCGTCCACGGGATCATCCAGGCGCTACCGGTGTTCAGGCGCCTGGCGTCCGACGCCGTCGGACGCCAGCTTCCGAGTGTGAGCGCTGCCGCGTCAGTCGCCACGCTGCCCGAGCAGGTCCAGGACGAGATCCTGGACAACACCGCTCAGGCGGCGACGCGCAGGTTCTGCGTCGGCATCGCGTGCTCTGAGCACCAGCCTCGCCGCGACTCAGGGTCGGCAAAGCCCTCGCAGCCGAGCACCTTGCACGACTCGGGCTCGTCGGCCGGGTCGGTCGGTGGCCATAGACGCACGAGCATCACGACGCTCCTGATCGTCGCCTCGGTGATCGGCATACCGCGGAGATAGAGGGCGCCGAGAAGACGGCGACTGACGACCTCCAGGGGGTCGAGCGGTCCGTGCCTCCCGGGCGGCATGGAGGAAGGCCCATAGAGCCCTGAGCCCAGAGGCGGCATCGGCGAGCATCGTAGTCCGAACGGCGGTCGTCTCGACGCCGACCTCGACGCCGCGGTCGCCCACGACCGCGAAGCCATCCGTAGCCCCGCATAGCCTCCCGGGCGGTCGGTCGTCTCCTCGGGTCCCCCTCGCGGGCGATCGGCCGCCTCCTAGGGAACGTGATGCGCCCCGTGCTGGCTCGTGAGGATGCCAGATCGGGGCGCGTTGCGTTTCCGTCCGACGCCGCCGTAGACTGCGTGCAAGAGCGTCTTCCTGCTTCGACGCTCCCGCTTCACCGGTGTCCAGCCTCTCCCCCCCTTGAGCCTGGACGACCAGCCGCATCGAAACGCCCGCCGCGACCACACGCGGCGGGCGTTTCACTGTTCCGTCCGACCGGTAGCGGATCCTCTGGTTTCAACCGGACTTCCTCCCGCCTGCGCATGTGGTCGTTAGGCGGAGCGGCCAGGATCGAGTCAAGGGGGCGATCCACAGGCCGGTGGGCTAGAGGACGATTCGGGCCGAAGCAGGAGCGGCACCCATGCAGGACCAGCAGCAGAACCTCAGCCCCGCAGAGCGAGCGGAGCGTTGCCGTCGTCGCGCCGAGGAACGCGAAGCCCTCCAGCGTGTCCTGGACGCCGCCGCCGAGGCAGAGACCGCCCTCGACCCGGCCACCGAAGGGGAGCTCGCCGAGGAGCACGCCGCGGCGAACGAGTTGCTGCGTGAGCGACTGCGGACGGCGGGAGTGCTCCAGCCGGTCGTGCTGTGGGTCGTCGGCACGCCGCCGGTCGTGATCCTGCCCACCGGCCCGCGCCCATGTGGCCCGCGGCCCCGTGGCGCTGGCAGGCCCGCACGGCAGCCCGTGCGCCGCTCCAGCGTCCACTCGGGCGTCTCGGGCACTGACGACCCGGAACCAGAACCAGAACCGCAAGCCCACGTTGACCGCCCGAAGGGGTGGTCGCTGTGAGCGACCAGCTCCCGGACGGCTACACGCCAGACACGTCCGACCTCACGCCCGAGGAGGCCGCTGAGCGCGACCGCACGGCCCGCCTCCTGGACGGCCAGATCCTCGACTGCGTGCGCGTCGGCCGCGCTGCTCTGTGGGAGCTGGCGAAGCGGCTGCACGAGTTCGATGAGGAAAGTGGCTGGCTGGGGCTCGGCTACGGCAGTCGTGCCGCCTGGCTGGCCGACCGGCCCGAACTCGACATGAGCGACCGCACGTGTCGGCGCTGGATCAAGGCGTGGCGAGACTTCGGCTGCAAGGCCCCGGTGTCGATCCTGGCGAGCGTTGACCTCTCGAAGGTGGACGTGATCCTGCCCGCGGTCAAGGAGCACCGGGTCCGCATGGCCAAGGCGCTGGAGGACGCGAAGTCGCTCCCGCTCAGCGAGCTGCGACAGCTCTACTCGCAGCCGCGTGCCCTGGCCAACGTTGGCCAGCCGGGAGAAGTGGCCACCAGTGGCCACTTCGAGCCCGACAAGACGCCACCAGTGGCGCCTTCTCCCGATCCCCAGCCCGTCGAGGCCGCCCGCCTCGCGTCCGAGGAGCCGCCGCTCGACTGGGGCGAGCCGACGATCGTGGACCCGCACGCGGATGTCGATGAACACGTTCTCGTAGATCACCAGGACGCCGCGCCCACGCCGACCCAGGCCAGCACCAGCCCAGCTCTCGGGGAGGCCCTCAGCGAGGCTGAGATGGCCCTCCATACCTACACCTTCAGCGCCGTCCACGTGGCCCTGGAGCGCCTCATCGAGGTCGTGCGGCAGGAGCTTCCCGTGTAGCGCCCGCTCTTCTACATGGCGGGCACGGCCAAGTGGACCCCGAGACCACGACCCGCATCGAATAGGCAGTCGTTGGCAACCGGCGTCGAGTAGCCGGAGGGGTTCACCCCCAGATGATCACCGTACGTGTCCGCCCTCGGGCGGAGGCAGACGGAGACGACAGCGAGCAATCGCACCCGGCAAAGCACGACCTGGGCGGGTCTGAGTTTCCGTAGCGATGGGTCGTCCCTGATACCTCAGTCGGACGCCAGCATCGTGCACTGCTCCCCTTCACCGGGGGCAGTGTGCTCCGGGCCGAGCCCTCGTGTCCTCGTCAGCCGCCAGCCCAGCGCGTTGGACGAGGCGCCGTCGAACGTGCCCACATTGATCGATGTTCTTTCTGGGCACGTTCGAGCGCTTGCGCGGAGATGCTCTGTCCCAGCGCATGGACTGGGGGCGGCGCGTCGATCAGGACCGCTGAGTGGTGAGGATTGTGATACAATGATGCAACCATGACCAATCGCCACCTGCGGGCAGTCGCCAAGGCCCGCCGCGAGCAGGACCAGGCGCGAGACCGACTCGTCGCCAGCGTCCGGGCGGCCGTCGAGGCAGGCGTCCCACGGGCACGGCTCGCCGACACGCTCGGCGTGAACCGCGTGACCCTGTGGCGCTGGCTCGACCCCGACCCCGAGAAGAACAGTCCCCGCGCGGTTGCCGCCGCCGGGGACATGGCCACATCGGAGGACCCCGATGCAGCAGCCGCAGCGTAACGCCGAGGCCCTGGACGCCTCCCGGCTCACGACCCTCGCGGTCGAGATACGGACGGAGGTCGAGGCCGCCGAGGCCGACTTCCAGTCCGCCGTTCGCCATGCCATCGCGGCCGGGGAGAAGCTGACCGAGGCGAAGGCGCTCGTCCCGCATGGCCAGTGGCTCCCGTGGCTCGAAGCGAACTTCGAGGGCGGCGAGCGGACGGCGCAGAACTACATGCGGTTGGCTCGAAACCGCAACGCCGTTGCGGATTTGCCGAGCGTCCGCGAGGCGGTGGCGCTCCTGACGTCGCCGCGACCCGAGCAGGACACCGAGCCTGACGACGCACCCGACGACGACGACCAGCGGCTCCTCACGCTGGCGCGGCGGATGGTCGAGGACCGCAACCTCAAGCTCGGAATCAAGCCCGAGGAGCATCCGGACCTCATCGACCACGAGGTGAGGGCTCAATGCGCCCTGCTGTATCGGCGCGACTTCGCACGCGCCCTGCTGGACGAGGCGGCGGTCACGACGGCACCGGAGTATGGGCTCGCCGCCATCACGTACGCGAGCGTTCTGCTCGACCCGAGCATCGAGCCGTGGGGCGAGCGGGAGGACGAGGCGCACGAGCGCTGGCAGACGGCGCTCGGGATCGAGGACGGCCAGCGATGAAGGCGCTCGACCTCACGGACGCCGAGCCGGACGACGAGGTTCTACTCGTCACGGCTCGCGGGAAGGTCCAGCGGATCGCGGTGCGCGACGTGCCGCGCATGGGCCGCGACACCCAGGGCGTCCGCCTCATGAAGGTCGCTCCCGGCGACAAGATCGTCAACGTCGCGCTCGTCCGCAGGGGCGCCCGATGACCCAGCTCACGACCAGCTACTTCGCGGCCTACAAGGCGGAGATGGGCGTCGCCGTCCGCACGAGCGTCGGCACGCCGCACTGGTGGGTCGGGGAGCTGGAGCACGTGCGGCGCATCACGCCCTACGGGTGCCTTGGTCACGACGATTGGGCGCAGCGCTACATGGCCCGCCTCGATCGTCTCGACCCCGACGACCTCGGCCGCCGGTTCGAGGAGCTAAGCGCCCGCCACGACGGACGGCCGCTCGCGCTCTTGTGCTTCGAGAAGGCTCGGAGCGAATGTCATCGCAGCCTGTTGGCCGACTGGCTCGAACGCCACGGCTTCGGGCGCGTGCCGGAGGCCAAGCCCGCCCAGATGCACCTGGAGGTCGAACGATGAACGTCCCGGTCGTGATCTACGCGGCGCTGTCGAAAAAGAAGGACGACGATGAGAGCGACGAGGCGAGCATCGAGTCGCAGATCGCCAAGGTGCGCGAGCGGGTAGCGCACCTGTACGGCGACAACCTGCTGGTGATCGGGACGTTCTCGGACACCGGGCACTCGGGCTCCAAGCGCGACCGTGGCCCGGACCTGGCAGCCGCCATCGCCGCCGCGACCCGAGCCGCCGACGACCACGGCCAGGCGGAGTTGTGGGCGAACACCGCCGCGCGGTTCGCACGCGGCACGGGCAAGCGCGGCGAGGCTCGCGCCATCGGCGCCCTGTACTACGACCTGCGCTCACAGGGCGTCGCCCTGCGCACCGTCCACGACGACGCGTACGTGACCAATGAGGAGTTCATCGGGTTCGCGAGCCGGATGGCGGCGAAGTACAGCCAGGACCTCTCGGAGTCGGTCACGAGGGCGAAGCGCCGGCAGGCCGAGAAGGGCGAGCATCTGGGCGGCCCGATGCCGCTCGGCTATCAGCTCCGCGACGGCAAGGTGGTCAAGGACCCCGACACGGCGCCGACCGTCGCCCGCATCTTCGACCTCGCTGCCCAGGGTGTGCCCGACTCGGCCCTGGCCAGGACCGTCAACGCCGAGGGCTTCCGCACCCGAAAGGGCCGGCCGTTCGACCGCCGCGCCATCCAGGCGATCGTCACGAACAGCTTCTACGCCGCGCGGATCGCATACGGCGGTGAGACGTTCGATGCCCAGCACAAGCCGATCATCGACGCCACCTCCTGGGACCTCACCCAGAGCCAGCGTGCGGGCCGTGACCGCTCGCAGCCCGAGCAGCACAAGGCAGGCCGCCCCGCCCGCAGGCACCTGCTCTCAGGGCTCGCCCGCTGCGGGAAGTGCGGCGGCCCGATGTTCGCCTTCACGAGCCAGTACAAGCGCAAGGACGGTGCCCGAGCTCGCAGCTACCAGTGCCGCAGCTATCGCTCGTCGGACGGGCCTGCGACGCGAAGCCAGTGGACGCCGAGGTGGTGGACGCGGCCGTCCTCAACGGCCTCGATGACCTGCTGCCGAACTTCGAGCAGTGGATTGCGCAGATCGAAGACCGGCACGCCGGGGAGCGGCAGCGGCTCGCCGGCCTCGTAGACCAGGCCGAAGCCGACCGCGACCGGCAGGCCCATGCCGTACAACAACACGAACGCCGCTACAGCGGCTTCGTGGCGAAGGGCGACGACGTGAAGGCTGACCTGGCGATGGAGTTCGTCCAGGAAGCCCGCCGCGACCTCCAAGACGCCGACACCCGGCTGAAGGCCACGCGGGACGCTCTCGACAGCGTGCCGACCTCGGCGCCGCACGACCGGCTGTTCGACTTCGCGTTGAGCCTGCGGGATGCGATCCGAGGCAAGGCGGAGGACGCTCACTCGACGGCTGAGGTTAACCGCGTGCTGGTCGAGTTCTTCCAGGGCTTCACCGTCGCAGAGACGGCGTGGGCAGGGGTCGAGGCCGGCCGCTGGACCTACAGCCACCCGACCCGGCGCGGCGTGCTCATCCAGCCGCATCTGCGCCCCGAAGTCGTGCACGCCCTGTCGGACACGTGGCCGGCGATGGCTTCCGCCGAGACTCCGCCCCCGTTGGAGTGGGCCGCCCGCAATTCCGACCTCTCCCACGAGTAGCGCTGCACGAAGTGAAAGCGGCCCGCGTTGGACGCCAGCCACCGGTAGGCGGAGGAGGGCCCGAGATCGAGCTCGGTTCCGTAGCGATGCAGGGACGTGCCGGGCGGTGCGACCCACTTCGGGTCGGGGTGCTGGGCCCAGAGCACGGCCTGCTCGGCGTCGGTCCGCAACGCCGTGGAGATGAGCAGCGCGATGCCGGCGGCCCGCGCCGCGTGCGCCATGCGATCGAAGGCCTGGGCGACGTCCGGGCGCATCGGCTTGCCCTGGCGGTAGGCGAGCGGACCGTCGTAGCCGCTGCCGGGCGCGCCGACCGGGAGGCCGTCCGCACCGGGGGGTGCGAGCTCGGCGACGGCTGCGGCGCGAAGCGTGACGCGGCGGCGTGCTCGGTTGCGGTGGACCTCGACGTCCTCGGAGGCAGCGACGCGGATCCGCACGGGTGCGAACGAGGTCCCGTCTGGGAAGTCGACCGCCGGGGCGAGGACGCCGTTGGCCTTCGCCGTGCGCTCGGCAGCTTCCCGTCCGAGCGCCAGGTAGGCGTCCTTCTCGAGATGCAGCGGGTCGGGCCGACCGTCCAGCTCGGCGGGCTCGAACAGCCGCGGGTAGGCGGTCTGCATCGCCCGCGCGCCCGCGAGCGCGGCGAGATCGGTGCCGCGTTGGAGCCCGGCCTCGCGCCCCACCGCGCGAGCGGCGATGCCGAAGACCAGGACGCCGACGAGGATGGCCGCCAGCCCGGCGATGACGAGCACCGCGGCCTGGCCTCGCTCGTCGCCTGCGCGGCGGGCCGTCATGCGTCCACCAGCCCGGCGAGCGGCGCGTCGCTCTGGGACGACGGCGCGCGGAGACCGGCCAGCAGCGCAAACCGCGCCGGGCCTCCCGACGGCGCGCTGCAGGCGTGGACGGTCATGCCGAGTGCGGCGAGGTCTGCCTC
>JAABUS010008702.1_pt1 | contig 11016 bp, 11 predicted proteins | sample 5560161 | NCBI WGS metagenome assembly JAABUS01 (sample SAMN10711885, study PRJNA513376) | rock metagenome | isolation source: Antarctica rocks | place: Antarctica: Victoria Land, Trio Nunatak nord | collected 2016-01-04
CGCCGATCATCACCAGCCCCTGAAGGCGGTCTGTGTCGAGGCGGTCGGCGACGACCCGCGCGACGATCTGACCGACGGTGTCCCAGCCGATCCGCAGCAGCGCGCAGATCGGCGTCTTGGCCATCTGCTGGGCCATGAAGCAGACGATGTCCTCAAAGTCGCGCGTGTGTCTGGCTCCAGGCCGCGCCCAGGGCACCGCCTCCACCCGAACGCCGCAATCGGCGCAGCGCACGCGGCGCAGCTCGTACGCGACGTGGCAGCGCTGGCCGGCGAGATCAAGGTGGCGCCAGCGCCTGAAGGCGCGGTCATGCACCCGGGCGCAGACCTGCCCGCAGCCCGAACACGCCGCTCGGCGACGCCTGAGCGCTACACGAACAGTGACGCCATCGGCGCCGAAGAGCACGTCGGTGACGCGGGCGCCCTGCAGCGCCAGCAAGCGGTTGAATGCGGTCGTGACCCGCACGGTTTTCCTCCCAAGGTCGCTGAGCTTTGACACCCAGCAGCCTGCCGGAACGACGGCCGTGCGGGTCGCTCAACGCCCGTGCAAGCACCAACGACATCACCGACGGCGAAAGACCCTGCACCTACGCAAAGTTCAGGTCGCGCCGGTTCCACTCAAACGACCGGAGACCCGTAAATTGCCGAGTAGCGCTTCGCTAACCGACTGGGGGCAACATGAGCACACTGCTGGCAGGGGCATTGACGGCAAAGCGCGAGGACGCCGAGGAGGGCACCAGCACCACGGTGAGTCCGGGCGTAAAGCCCTACGTGGACGGCCTCGCCACACTGGTACCCGCAGAAGTCCTCGCTATCAGCGCTGTTGTTCTTCAGTTCTGCGTTAAGACGACGGACGACAAGAAGACAACGACGATCAGCCAGCCCACGACCTTGAAGTACGCGTTCGTCGCGCTTCTCATTCTGTCGGTTGTACTCTTCCTGGCTTCACGCTCGCTGGAGAAGGACAAGACGAAGAAGGCACCCAGTCTCCTTCTCTTGTGCTTTCAGTGCGCGATCCCTCCGTTGGCATTCATCGGTTGGTCGATGCTGCAACCCGTCTCGGCCATTGACGTGATCTACTCGGGGCTCGACTCAAGCGCACGCCAGGTGATCGCCATCATCGGCTCCGCCTTCCTCGCCGCCGCGGCCGTCGCACTGGGCTACAAGCTCGACGCGGAGAAGCCGAAGGAGAAAGACAAGGGGGCGGAATAAGTGACAGCGTCTAGATCCGGTCGGTGGAGAGACGCTGGCGGGTGGCGTAGGGCGTTAGCTTGGGGCCACCTTGTCGGTGACCGACTCCTTGAAGAACAGCTGCCCGGTTAGTCGACCAGCAGCACCAGCTTGCCCCGGGCGTGGCCGTCCTGGCTGACCCGATGGGCCTCCGGCGCCTCGGACAGCGAGAAGGTCCGCTCCACGGGCAGCGAGAACACGCCCTGCTCGAACATCTCGGCCGCCTGGCCGAGCGCCTGCCAAGAGCGGCCCTCCGACCCGCTGGTGACCTTGATGCCCAGCTTGGCCGGCGCCTCGAAGTCGGCGATCGTGACCACGCGGGCGGGATCGCCGGTGATCTCCACGAGGTCCGCCGCCGCGCCGTGCCCGGCGGCGTCGAGGGCCACGTCCACGCCGCCGGGCGCCAGCTCGCGCACCCGGTCGGGCAGCCCCTCGCCGTAGGTGGTGGCCTTCGCACCCAGCGACTCCAGCAGCTCGTGGTTGGCCTCGCTGGCCGTGCCGATCACCTCGGCGCCGCGGGCGCGGGCGAACTGCACCGCGGCCTGGCCCACGCCGCCGGCCGCGCCGTTGATCAGCAGCGTCTGGCCGGACCCGAGGCCCAGGATGTCCAGCGTGCGCACCGCGGTCTCCACCGCCACCGGTAGTCCAGCGGCCTCCTCGAAGGACATCCCCTGCGGCTTGGTGGCGAAGGCGGTGAGCACCGCGTACTGGGCGTAGGCGCCGCCCACCGCGCTGCCGAACACCTCGTCGCCCTCGGAGGTGGCCTCCACGCCCTCGCCGACCTCGTCGACCACGCCGGCCGCGTCGAGCCCGGGAATGCTGGGAGCGGCGAGCGGCTCGCCGCCGGCCACCATGCCGCCACGGATCTTCCAGTCCATCGGATTCACCCCCGCGGCGCGCACGACGATGCGCACCTGGCCCGGGCCGGCGTGCGGCTCCTCGACCTCCTGCAGCTGCATCACCTCGGGGTCTCCGTACTCGGTGAACTGGACGGCTTTCAAGAGCGTCTCCGGCATCGGGGGGGAGCTTCGAACCCTAGTCCTAGCGCACGATCCGACCGGCCCTCCCCACTGCCTTCACCGCGGTGACAGCTTCGTCGTGCCAAGTTGGGTTGATCCAAGCCAACTGGGTATGCTATTAGCAGGGTAGAGCCTCCAACCGGGGCCGAGCTCTCTCCATCACCACGGGACCACGGGGCACCAGAGGCCTTCGCGCAGGACCGTCGGTGCGCAGCACTTACCGACCTGGAAGGAACCTCCCGATGGATTCACAGCTTTCTTCGACCTCCGACTGGGACCGGGTAGTGCATGTCTTTCGCAGCCACCCCAGCAGCGTGTGCGCCGCGTGCGGCCAGGTGCTGCGGCACTTGGAGGACCGCCACAGCGTCGGCGGCGCGGTGTTCCACGTGGGCTGCGTGCCGGCCCAGCGGCCTGTTCGGCTCGACCGAGGGAGACGGCGTGATATCGCAGGACGCCCGTGAGAACGTGGTGGCCCACCGCCTGACCGAGTTCACGCCCTGCGTGCCCACCGGCTCGCCGAACGAGCGCTGCACGGCCTGCGGGCGGCGCGTCTATGCCTCCGAGGTGGCGCTGAGCCTGCACGGCGACCTCTTTCATTCCCGCTGCGCGCTGTACGAGAGCCCAGCCGCCGGGCGCTGACCGCGGCCGGCGCCTCAGCGGGCCCGGCGCGCCCGCGTCAGCGCCCGCCGGAAGCGGCGGATGCGCGCGGTGTCCGAGCGCACGCGCCGGCGCAGCGAACGGTTGGTCTTGGCCTGCCGCGTCCGGGCACCCTCGGCCCGGCGCAGCGCGGCGGAGGTCGTGCGCTTGTCCTTCTCCAGCTCCTTGACCCGCTGCTGGACCGCCGCCGGCGTCCTTGCGGGCGGATCGGACTTCAGCGCCCCGCCCAGCACGAACCCGATCGCCACCAGGGCCAGCAGGCCGATCACCTGCACGGCCACCACGCGCGGGCGCTCGCGAAGGGCCGTGCCCATCAGACCAGCTGCTCCGCCACCGCCAGGCCCAGCAGCTTGATCGGCATCCGCGTCTCGCGAGGCAGCGCGTCGAGGGCGTAGGTACCGGTGTCGAGCATGGTGCGCAGCTGGTCGTCGCGCGGGATGGTCACCGAGCGGCGCAGGCGCTGCTCGCGGAAGTGGGCCTCGATCTGGCGGATGTCGCCCTCGTCGCTCCCCGAGGCCTGGTTGAGCACCAGCGTCGCGCGCTCGTGGGAGAGGTAGCGCAGCGCGCCGGCCACGCTCTGGGAGGTGATGAACTCGGGCGTCGTCACCAGCACGAGCTGGTCGGAGCGCTCGACCGCGAAGCGCGCCAGCGGGTCGGTGATCCCCGTGCCCAGGTCGAGCAGGATCACCTCGTAGAAGATCGACAGGAAGGCGAGCAGGTGGCCGTAGGCCTGGGGGCCGAGCTTGGCCATCAGCCCGGCGTCGGTGGGCGCGCCGAGCAGGTGCAGGCCGCTGGGCAGCCGCGACACGTACGGGCCCAGCTCGGCGGCCGTGTGCACCCGCTCGAGGTCGTTGATCAGGTCGGCCAGGTTGCGCTCGGGGCGCAGGCGGTCGGGGGCGAGCGCGGCGAGCGTGCCGAAGTCGGGGTTTGCGTCCACCACGATCGTGCGCAGGCGCAGGTGGTTGGAGAGCAGGTTGCCGACCACGAAGGAGGAGGTGGTCTTGCCCACCCCGCCCTTGGGGCTGATCATGGCCACGGTGTTGGCCCGGGTCACGCCCGGCACCGCGCGGATCCGGCCCTCGACGTCGGCCTCCTCGCGCTCGCCCCTGCTCACCATCAGCCCCTGCCAGCGCGAGCGCAGACGTGAGGGGAGGCGCTGGGACATCTCCCGGCCGTCGACCACCGGCCCCGGATAGACGTCCCGGCGCTTGATCGGCCGTTGGGCGGGCGGCCGTTGTCCGGGGCGGCTGCTCACGAGCGGGTCAGGTTACCGCCCCAGCGAGAGGGCCTGTCCGCCCAACACTTCGAGCTCGACCTCGCTGAGCAGGCGGTTGACCTCGCGCGGATCGAGCACCCCGGCGCCGAAGTGCTGGGTGCTCTCGGCGCCGCAGGCCACGGCGAAGCGCAGGCACTCCTGGGCGGGACGATCGTCGTAGCGGGCGGCCACCCAGCCGGCCAAAAAGGCGTCGCCCGAGCCCACCGAGGAGACCGGCTCCAGCGGGTCCAGCGTGGCGCGGCACAGCTGGCGCGGGCGGGTCGCGTCGCTGTCGGTGCCCAGCAGGGCCAGGCAGCCGTCGGGCATGGTCATGATCGCCTCGCGCGCGCCGATCCCCACGATCTCCTTGACGGCGGTGGCGCGGTCCTCGGCGTCTGCGAACTCGTGGCCGACGAGCTCCTCGGCCTCCAGCTCGTTGGGGGTGACCACGTCGGGACCGGCGCGGGTGGCCAGGCGCATGGCCTCGCCCTCGGCGTCGACGATGCTGATGACCCCCAGCCGGCGCAGCTCGGGCACCAGGCGCGCGTACAGGCCCTCGTCGACCCCGCCGGGCAGGCTGCCCGAGAAGATGCACAGCGCCGCGCCCTGGGCGAGGTAGAGCAGCTTGTCCACGAACAGCTCGAGCTCGGCCTCCGCCACGCTGGGTCCGCGCTCGTTGATCTCGGTCTGCTCGCCCGAGGTGGGGTCCACCACGGCGGTGGACATCCGCGACTCCTCGCGGATGCGCACGAAGTCGTTGAGGATGTGCTCGTCGGTGAGCTGCTCGATGATGCGCGTGCCGGTGTGCCCCCCGGCGGTCCCCGTGGCGATCACGGGCTGGCCCAGCGCCTTGAGGGCGCGGGCCACGTTCACGCCCTTGCCGCCGGCCATCGACGTCTGCTCCACCGCGCGGTGGCGGCGCCCGAGCCGGAAGTTCGGCACGGCCAGGGTCTTGTCTATCGCGGCGTTGAGTGTGACGGTGATGATCATTCGGATGCCCCCCCGGCGTGCGCGCCGGCCCGGCTCTTGGCCCTACGGCGCTCGGCCTGCTTGCGCTCACGCCTGCGCGAACGGGTGCGTGTGACAACAAGCACTATGGCGCACACGCCCACCAGCGTCAGCAACACGGTCAACACGGGCCCCAGCTCGTGGGCGACGATCCGCACCGGGCCCGCTCCCGGCACCGCCGCCACCGTGACCAGCGGGACCCGCTCGACCACCTTGCCGTGGCGCAGGACCGCGATCGTGCCGACCCGCTTGCCGGCCGGCGTCTCGCCCAGCCGGCCGGGAGCGTCGATCCGGGTGCGGGCCTTCTCCCCGCGCTCGAACAGGACCAGGCGGTCCCGCGCGGGGGCGAGCCTGGCCCGCTCGTCGCGGTACTCGACGTTGGCCGAGGCCACCGGGACATCGGCGTCCAGCACCTTGCGGCGCTTAAAGCGCGACAGGCCGTACTGCAGCAGGGCGAGCGAGTCGGCGTTGCGGGCGGACTCGCCCGGCTCGCCCATCACCACGCTGACCACCTTGGCCCCCGCCGCGTTGCGGGCGGCGCCCACCAGCACGTAGCCGGCCCCGCGCGTGTGGCCGGTCTTGACCCCCTTGACGTAGGGGTAGCGGCCCACCAGGTCGTTGCGGTTGTTCACCACGCGCCGACGCGAGCCGGTCTCCAGGACGGCCGTCGGCCGGCCGACCACCGCGGCGAAGCGCGGCTTGGCCATCAGCCGGCGCGCGAGCGCGGCGAGGTCGCGAGCCGAGGTGTGTGTGGAGGAGTCGTCCAGGCCGATCGGGTTGCCGTAGGAGGTGTCGGTGAGGCCGAGCGCCCGGGCACGGGCGTTCATGGCAGAGACGAACGCCTGGCGCGATCCGGCGATCCCCTCGGCCAGCGTCACGGCGGCGTCGTTGGCGCTCTCCAGCATCAAGCCCTCGAACAGGTCCGACACCCGCATGCGCTCGCCGGGGCGCAGGCCGATCTTCGACTCCACCGCGGCCGGCCGGTAGTCCGAGGCGGTGAGGACCTGGCCGGGGCGGGTGCGCTCGAGGGTGAGCAGCGCCGTCATCAGCTTGGTGGTGCTGGCCATCGGCCGCCGCTCGCGGGGACCCTTGGCCACGATCACCGAGCCGTCGCTGGAGTCGATCAGGATCGCGCTCGGCGCCCGAGAGAGGTCCGGCCTCTGCTTGGGGGCGGCGAGGGCCTCCGAGGCGGGCGCCGTCGCCAGCGCGGCGAGGGCCGCCAGCACGGCGCAGAACGCGCGCAGGGTCACTCGCGCAGCTTGATCTTCTGACCGGATACCAGCGCTTGGGAGTCCAGCTCAGGATTCAGCTCCTGCAGCTTCTCGACCGGCACGCTGGTCTTCTCCGCGATCGAGCCCAGGCTGTCCCCGGTCTCGATCGTGTAGGTGGCGGGCTGCTTGGGCTTTGGCTTGGGCGCCTTGGCCGGGTCCAGCTTCTTGGAGGCGGCGGTCTTGGTCTCGGCGTCCTCGGGGGGGGTCTGGTCCTCGCCCCCGCCGAAGAGTCCGGCGGCCACGATGATCAGGAACACGAGCGTGACCAGGGCCAGCGCCGCGGGAGGTAGCAGGCGAAGCGGGCTGGGTGGTGACTGGTCGGCCATGGCGGTGTGCGCTCAAGGAGCGAGCTGCTGGGCCTCAGAGTAGTTCGCCGGAGGCGATTCTTGGACGGTTGGTCGTTGTCGCCCTCTCAGAGGTGCCAGGTGGCCGACCGCAGCTCCCGCGCGGCCGACTGGGCGGCGAGGGCGGGATCTCCACCCCGCTGCGCGTACGCGTCGACGATCGAGCGCGAGGCCGCGACCAGGCCCGCCGCCGGGTGGGGCGAGAATGCGGCACCGAGCTCGGCCGGGTCGCCGCCCTGGGGCCCCACCCCCGGCAGCAGGAAGATCGCCCGGGGCATCAGCTCGCGCAGGCGGGCGAGGCGCTCGGGGCGCGTGGCGCCGGTGACGGCGCCCACCAGCGAGAGCCCGCACCCGCCGACGTGGCTCGCCCCCAGCGAGTCGACCAGCGAGGCCGCGTACTCGTGCACCGGCCGGCCGCCGGCCTGGAGGTCCTGCAGGTCCGCGGCGCCGGGGTTGGAGGTGCTCACCAGCACGAAGCAGCCGGCGCCCGCGGCGGCGGCGGCGTTCACCAGCGGCTCCAGCGAGTCGCGCCCCAGCAGCGGGTTGGCGGTGAAGGCGTCGGCGCCCAGGCCCGGCACGGGACCGTAGGGCCCCGGCGTGGCGCCCACCAGCGCCTGGGCGTAGGCCGAGGCGGTCACGGGGACGTCGCCGCGCTTGGCGTCGGCCAGGAGCAGCAGGCCGTGCTCGTGGGCCGCGTCGCGGGTGGCGGCCAGCGCCGCCCACCCGGGGGCGCCCAGCCGCTCGAAGCAGGCCAGCTGGGCCTTGACGGCCACGCACTGGGGCCCGGCGGCCTCGATCGCCAGGCGGCAGTGGCGGGTTACCGCCTCGGCAGTGGCCGTGACGGCGTCGTCGGGTGGGGCAGTCGCCATGGCCGCGTCGTCCGGTGAGCCGCCGGCGTGGCTCTCGGCCACCGCGCCGGGCCACAGCTTGGCGGGGTCGGGATCGAGGCCGAGGACGATCCGGCTGTGCCGCTCCTCGACGAGGACGGCGAGCCGGTCGGCGAAATGGCCTTCGGTCACGCGCCCGGAAGCGTCGCGAGGGCCCCGCTCAGGGGGCCCCCGCGGGCCAGGCGGTCTGAGACCGAGCAATCCAAGGACGCCCCGACCGAAGCGTGCTTGGCACGCGAGGGTCCGAGGACGCCGGAGTGCTCAGGTATCAGGCCGTCCAGCTGCGCAGGTCCCAGGGCGCCTACGAGCCCTTGACGGCCTTCTTGAGGGCGGAACCGGCCGAGAACCGCGGCACCTTGCTGGCCGCGATCTGGATCTTCTCCCCCGTCTGCGGGTTCACGCCCTGGCGGGCGCCGCGCTCTGCGACGGAGAACTTGCCGAAGCCGGTGAAGTTGATCTCTCCACCCCGCTTCAGCGTGCCCTCGATGACGCCGAGCACCGCATCCACGGCTTCGCCGGCGTCGCCCTTTGACAGGCCAGACTCGCTGGCCACTTGATCGACGAACTCCGACTTCGTCATTTTCTCCTCCTTCTAGGGGGATTCACGATGGTGCGAACATATCGGTGCCCGCGGACGAAGGACGCACCGATTTGGCTTGGGGAGCGGGGTCGGGAACCGAGAAACGTCCAATTTGCGGGATCAAGACCCCGACACCGACATCTCCCCGATCAGCAGCGGAACGGCCTGGACGCTGCCGCCCAGGGGCACCCAGCGCGGCTGGCCCCCCACCGCGGAGACCGCCCGCAACATGCCCACCAGGTCGCTGGCGATGGTTATCTCGCGTACCGCGGCGCCCAGCTCGCCGTTCTCGATCAGCCGGCCCGAGGCGCCCACCGAGAACGTTCCGGACACCGGGTTGACCCCGGAGTGCAGGCCCGCGACCTCGGTCACGTAGACCCCGTCGCCGGCCTGGGCCACCAGGTCCTCGAGGCTTCCCTCGCCGGGCTCGATGACCAGGTTGGTGGCGCCCACCGAGGGCTGGGAGCGGTAGGAGCCCCGGCTCGCGTTGGCGGTGGTCTGGCGGCCGCCCTTGCGCGCGGTGCGCGAGTCGTAGAGGTAGCCGCACAGGCGACCGCCGGCGATCAGGGGCGTTCGCCGGGTGGCCGAGCCCTCGCCGTCGAACGGGGCGGTGGAGGGACCGTCGGGATGGCGGCCGTCGTCGGTGAGGGCGAAGCCCGGATCGGCCACCGCGTCTCCTTCCCGCCCGGCGAACAGCGACCGGCCGCGCTGGACCGCGTCCGCGGAGCACATGCCGCCGATGAAGCCGGCGAACGAGGCCGCCACGAACGCGTCGAGGACCACCGGACATCGGCGGCTACCGGGCTGGCGTGCGCCCACCAGGGCCAGCGCGCGATCGGCGGCCTCCAGCCCGATCGCCTCGGGGTCCAGGGCGCCCGGGTCGCGGCCCAGGCCGATGCCCATGCCTGTCATCAGATCCTCCCCCTCCCCGGCGAAGGCGGACGAGTAGGCCCAGGCCTGGGTGGCGGCGTAGGAGGCGGCAAAGCCGTTGGAGTTGACGATCGCCGCCTGGCCCTCGCCGTCGGAGTAGACCGTGTTCTCCACCTGCGAGACGCCCCGACGAGAGCGGGCGGCGCGGTCGATGGCCAGGGCCAGCTCGATCTTGCGCTCGGTGGTCCAGTCGCCCATCGCCGGTGACTCGAGACCCTCCACGTCGGTGGCGCCGTTGTGCGCCGGCAGCCCGGCGTGCTCGTCGGGATCGGCTACCGCGGCCAGGCCGTGGGCGCGCTCGGCCACCGCCCGCAGGCCATCGGGGGTGAGGTCGGTGCCAAAGGAGTAGCCGGCGCGCCCGCCGAGGAAGGCGCGGATGCCGATCCCCCGCCCGCCGGCGTCGCTCAGGCTCTCCACCCGGCCGTCGTAGATGCGGATCTGGCGGGAGGTGGAGCTCTCGCCCCAGGCCTCGGCGTGCTCGGCGCCGGCGGCCATCGCGGCCTCGACGCCGACCCGGGCCAGGTCTTCGAGCGTGTCGGAGGAACTCAACCCGTTCCGCCCACGGTCAGCTCGCGGATTCGCACGTGGGGCTGCCCGACCCCGGCGGCCACGCTCTGGCCCGCCTTGCCGCAGTAGCCCGTGGCGATCGACAGGTCGGCGGCGATGCCGTCCACCGCGGCCAGCGCCTGCAGCCCGTTGCCCACCAGCGTGGCGCCGCGCACGGGTGAGGTGACCCGGCCGTGCTCGATCAGGTAGCCCTCGGACACGCCGAACACGAAGTCGCCGGTGGCCGGCTCGACCTGTCCACCCCCGAAGGAGACGGCGTAGAGGCCTCGGTCGACCGAGGCGATCAGGTCCTCCGGCGTGGCCTCGCCCGGAGCGAAGTAGGTGTTGGTCATGCGCGGTATCGGCAGGTGGCGAAAGGACTGGCGACGGCCGTTGCCGGTCGGCTGCACGCCGTCGGCCCGGGCCGTCTGGCCGTCGTGGAGGTAGGAGGTGAGGCGACCGTCCTCGATCACGGTCGTCCGCTGGGTGGGGTGGCCTTCGTCGTCGACGCCGTCCGAGCCCCACGCATTGGACCTGGCGCCGTCGTCGTAGGCGGTCACGCCGCGCTGCGCCAGCTGCTCGCCCAGGCGGCCCGCGTAGACGCTGGCCTGCTTGTGCACCGCGTCGGCCTCCAGGCCGTGCCCCACGGCCTCGTGCAGGAGCACCCCGCCGAAGCCGTTTCCCACCACCACGCAAAGGCGGCCGGTTGGGGCGTCCACGGCGTCCAGGAGGGTGATCGCCTTGCGCGCGGCGTCCGAGGCCACCTCCTCGGGGCGCTTGGCCAGCAGCTCGAAGCCGGCGTGGCCGCCGCGGGTCTGGGTGCCGGTCTCCACGCGCTCACCGCCGGCTGCGCCGGGGCGGCGGGCCACGACCTGGACGGACAGGCGCACGCGCGTGCGCTGGTCGGCGGCGGCCAGGCCGTCGGAGTTGAAGATCTCCACCACCCGGTGGTCGTGCATGTAGCCGCAGCTCACCTGCGCGACCTCCGGTGAGGCGGCGCGCGCGGCCTCGTCACAGCCACGCAGGATCTCGGCCTGGCGCTCGGGCGCGACCGCGTCCGGAGGCTGGGTGACCTCGTGACGCGCCCCGCCGCGCGGGGCGCCCAGCGCCGCCGGTTCGCGGGCCTCGCCGCGCACGGCCTGGGCCACCGACCCGGCCACGGCGATCAGTGCCTCCTCGGAGAGCCCGTCCACGTGCCCGAAGAAGGTCGAGTCCCCCCGCACCACCCGCACCGAAGCGCCCCGCTCGGTCCCGGCCTGGGGACGTTCGATGCGGCCGTCGTCCAGGCTCAG
>JAABUS010008704.1_pt1 | contig 11015 bp, 10 predicted proteins | sample 5560161 | NCBI WGS metagenome assembly JAABUS01 (sample SAMN10711885, study PRJNA513376) | rock metagenome | isolation source: Antarctica rocks | place: Antarctica: Victoria Land, Trio Nunatak nord | collected 2016-01-04
CGTTCATCGGACGGTCTGGCCCACGCTAGATCAACCACGAGAGAGGCTAGGGGGCAGGGTTTTCCGACCTGCCCCTGGTGATTGCAAGTGGACTAAACGTCTATAGACGTTTAGTCCACTTGACCTCGGTCAACAAGCACGGCGCAGGGGTAGTAGCCTGAGAGAGTATAGGGATACTGGAGGAAGAGAGCATATGAAGCTAGGGGAAATCGCGGCGGCCTTTGGCAAGGGGCTGTTTGCTGGCGTCGCCGGTACGGCGGCGATGACGATCTCCAGCACGCTGGAGGCGAAGCTGCGGGGGCGGGGCGCGAGCACGGCCCCGGCGCAGGCGGCGGCAAAGGTGCTCGGCGTCGAGCCCGTGGACGAGGAGGCGATGGCGCGCTTCTCGAACATCATCCACTGGGGATACGGCACAGCCTGGGGCGGCGTCCGGGGGCTCCTGACGACGGCCGGGCTTTCAGGACCGGCGTCCACCGCCGCCCACCTCGGTCTCCTGTGGGGCTCCGAGCAGGTGATGCTTCCTATTCTCGAGGTCGCGCCGCCGCTCCCGGAGATGGGGCTGAAGGAGGCCAGCGTAGACGCGCTGCACCACTTCGTGTACGCGGTCGCCACGGGGATAACCTACTCCCTGCTCGACCGCTAGTCCGGGCGAAGAGAACGCAACACCAAGGAGGTAAGCGATGCTCTCGGGAAGAAAGGGGACGGTATGCCTGAGGTGGTGGTAGTCACCGGCGCCTCGTCCGGCGTGGGCCGCGCCGTGGTCCGGGAGTTCGCCCGGCGGAGCCCCGGGGTCCGGATCGGGCTTCTGGCCCGCAACGAAGACGGGCTGGAGGGCGCCCGTAGGGAGGTCGAGGCGTCCGGCGGGGAGGCGCTGGCGCTGCCCACCGACGTGGCTGACGCCGGGGCGGTCGAGGACGCTGCGAGGAGGGTCGAGGAGGAGTTCGGACCCGTGGAGGTGTGGGTAAACAACGCCATGGCGTCGATCTTCGCCCCCCTCAGGGAGATCACGCCGGAAGAGTTCCGGCGGGCGACCGAGGTAACCTACCTTGGCAGCGTCTACGGGACCATGGCCGCCTTGAGGAGGATGCTGCCGCGCGACAGGGGCACGATCGTTCAGGTCGGTTCGGCCCTCTCCTACCGGGCCATCCCCCTGCAGGCGGCGTACTGCGGGGCCAAGCACGCCGAGAGGGGCTTCACCGACTCGGTGCGCACGGAGTTGATGCACGAGGGTTCCAACGTGCGCATCACGATGGTTCAGCTCCCCGCCCTCAACACCCCGCAGTTCGGGGTGAGCCGTAACCGCATGCCCAAACACCCGCAACCGGTGCCACCCATCTACCAACCCGAGGTGGCCGCCGAGGCGATCTACTGGGCGGCGCACCACAACAGGCGAGAGGTCTTCGTGGGCACCTCCTCGGTGCTGACCATACTCGGCAACAAGGTCGCCCCCTGGTTCGGCGACCGCTATCTGGCACGCACCGGCTACGGGGGCCAGCAGACCGACGAACCCGCTGACCCCGACCGCCCGGACAACCTCTTCGAGCCCATCGCCGGGGACCACGGGGCGCACGGGATCTTCGACGACCGGGCGCACGCAAGGAGCCCGCAACTGTGGGCTACCAAGAACCGCGCGTGGCTGGCCCTCGCCGGGGCGGGCCTGGCCGGAGCCGTTAGCGCTGTCCTACTCAAACGCTAGGAGAGGATATCTTTGAAACCGGAAGATCCGAGCCGGCAGCTCCGTGAAAGAGACGCCCGGATACCGCCCGCGCTGGCGAACAAGGCCGCGTTCGACACGGCCCGGGCGGACAAACCTGGCGTGGGCCAGTGGAAGGAGCACCGGACATTCTGCTTCTGGTGCCTGCCCGCCGCCGGCTCCATCTTTGCCATGGGTCTCTCGTGGCCCCGGAAACACGCGACGCCCCGCACCAATTTGCTGCCTAGAGGACTTCGAGAGGAGATAGGGAATGTCCGAAACCTCGATAGGTGATTACGCCCTCTTATCTGATTGTCAGTCGGCTGCCCTGGTGAAACGGGACGGCACCGTAGAGTGGTACTGCCCGGCGCGGTTCGACTCGCCCTCGGTTTTCGCGCGCGTGCTGGACACAGACGGCGGCCACTGGTCCATCCGGCCCGTCGGAGAGTTCGAGGTCGAGCGTGCCTACCTGGACGATACCATGGTCCTGCAAACGATATTCCATACCGCCCAGGGCCGGGTGGCTCTAACGGACGCCCTGGCGTTGGAGAGCGGCGCGCGGGGACACGACATCGGTATGCGAGTCCCCCACGTCTTGTTACGAAGGGCCGAGGGGATCGAGGGCGAGATAGAGTTGGAGGTCGAGTTCTCTCCCCGCCTGGAGTACGGTCTCACCACCCCACTCATGGCGCCGACGGATACCGGAGTCTCGGCTCGTGGAGGTCCCATCGAGCTTCACCTGGTCACCGATTACCCTCTAGAGATCGACGGTTTCAAGGCTACTGCCCGGCTTACGTTGCAGGCCGATGAAGCATTGGACTTCGCGCTGGTCTACCGGCGGGCGTTCGGAGACGAGAGCAGCGTCATACCCGACCTGAAGGTTGAGGCGGAGCTGGAGGACACCGGCGAAGGGTGGAGGTCCTGGTCGGAGCTGCACCGCGGTTACGAGGGGCCGTATGTGGATCAGGTCCGGCGCAGCGCCCTGGTGCTGCAGGCGCTGACCTACCAACCGACGGGCGCCGTGACGGCCGCGGCAACCTCCTCCCTGCCCGAGACGTGTGGGGCCGGGGACAACTGGGATTACCGCTACGCCTGGTTGCGGGATCTGAGCCTGACCCTGCGGGCGCTGTGGGTTGCGGCCTGCCCCGACGAGGCCCAGCGGTTCTTTCACTGGGTAGACCGCGCGGTCGGCGCGCATTCGACCGACGTTCAGCAGCAGGTGCAGATCATGTACGGCGTCGAGGGCGAACGGGATCTGACCGAGCACTCGCTGGAGCACCTGCGAGGCTTCCGCGACAGCCGCCCGGTGCGGGTAGGGAACGACGCCTGGTCCCAGAAGCAACTCGATGTTCTCGGGGAGGTCGTCGACGCCGCCCACCTGCTTCGGGACCAACTGGGCGATGAGTTCGACGATGCCACAGCGCGCCTCGTCTCAGGTTTCGCCGATAAAGCGGCGGAGAGCTGGCAAGAGTCGGACACCGGGATGTGGGAGGCCAGGGACGAGGAGCGGCCCTACCTCTCCTCGAAGGTGATGTGCTGGGTGGCCCTCAACCGCGCGATAGATCTCGCCCCACGTCTCGGCGAGCGCGCCAACGTAGAGACCTGGAAGTCCGCCCGCCAGGAGGTTCGGAAGACCATCCTGAAGCGCGGGTGGAGCGAAGAGGCCGGAGCCTACACGGGCGCTTTCGGCTCCGATCAGCTCGATGCTTCGGTCCTCCTGATGCCTCTCGTAGATTTCCTACCGGCCACCGATCCCCGCATGTGGGCGACCATCGAGACCATCGAGCGCGAACTGGCGGGAGACGGTCTCGTTCACCGCTGGGACGGAGACGACAACGGTTTCCTCATCTGCACCTACTGGCTCGTGGAGTGCCTGGCCCGCGCCGGGGAGACCGGACGGGCCGTCGCGCTCTTCGAACGGACTACCTCATACGCCAGCGATCTTGGGCTGCTCGCCGAAGAGGCCGACGCGGCGACAGGAGAACTGTGGGGCAACTTCCCTCAGGCCTTCTCGCACGTGGGGCTAATCAACGCCGCCTACAGCCTCGACCGGGCACCCGGCGACCGCACCTAGAGAAGAAGGAATCTTGACCGGCGCCGTGGAAGCGGACATATTCTTCGGTTTCACGGCCATCCCCGGAAAAAGGTACCTGCTCCTCAGGCCAAACACTCCGTCAAGCTTCGAACTCGTGCAAAATGGGCGACGTTCGACGTTCCGTAACATCCGGTAGGAGAGAGAACATGGCGAGAGGAGATCATAGATGAAAGCGGTAGCGGTCTTTCCCGGCAAGCCCGACAGCATGCACCTCGCGGATCTACCGGAGCCTCGCGTCGAGGACATACCGGACGGGCGTGGCGTTTTAGTAGAGGTCTTGCGGGTCGGGGTGGACGGTACGGACAAGGAGATCAACGACGCCGAGTACGGGGCGGCGCCTGAGGGCTACGACTTCCTGGTGACGGGCCACGAGTCCTTTGGGCGCGTGCTCGAGGTCGGTGCGAACGTCCGAGATGTCGAACCCGGGGACTACGTGGTCGCAACGGTGCGGCGTCCAGGGGGCAGCATCTACGACCGGATCGGCCTCTCCGACATGACCACCGACGAGACGTACCGCGAGCGCGGCATCAACCTGCTGCACGGCTACCTGGCCGAGCGCTACGTGGACGACGCGGAGTTCATAGTCGGGGTGCCGGCCGCCCTGAGCGAGGTCGGGGTGCTGCTCGAGCCGACGAGCATCGTGGAGAAAGGGATCGAGCAGGCGTACGAGATACAGCGCCGCCTCAAGGTCTGGCGGCCGGCGCGTGCCGCGGTCGTCGGCGCCGGAACGCTGGGACTCCTGGCGACGCTGGCGCTGAGGCTGCGGGGGCTCGACGTCACGACGCTGGCCCGCACCGAACCGCCGACGTTGAACAGCGAGCTGGTGGAAGCTCTAGGGGGGCGCTACCTGAGCACGCGCGAGGTCCCGCTGGTGGAGGCCGCCGAGAGGCACGGGCCGTTCGACATCGTCTTCGAGGCGACGGGGGCGAGCGTGGTCGCGTTCGAGGCCATGGAGGCGCTGGGCAAGAACGGCGTCCTGGTGCTGACCGGCATCAGTAGCGGGGACCGGGAGATCGAGGTCCCCGGAGATCGCATCCTGCTCGGCTTCGTGCTTGGCAACAAGGTGGCGGTCGGCTCGGTGAACGCCAACCGTTCCTACTTCGAGAGCGGCGTGCGGGACATGGCGCTGGCGGAGGCGCGATACCCCGGCTGGTTGGGACGCCTGCTGACGCATCCCGTGCGGGGGCTGGAAGGCTACGAGGAGATGATCCGGCTCCTCACCGAGGAAAAGAGTGCCATCAAGGTGTTCGTCGAGGTTGCGAAAGACGCCGGGAACGGCGAAGGGTAACCCGCTGCCGTGGAAGAGCTCTTGATCTCGGCGGTCGGGTACATGCGGTTGGTGGTGGAGGCCATCGGTGCCGCGGTCATAGGGATCGGGGCTGTCTCTACCGTGTTCTTGTTCGCGAGGTCCCTTCTTGCTCCCGGCGAGTACTCAACCTCGGACATCCGGCTGCACCTCGGGCGCTTCCTGGTACTGGGGCTGGAGTTCCAGCTCGCGGCAGACGTCCTGGCCACGGCCATCGCCCCTACCTGGAAGGCGGTCCAGTTGCTGGCGGCCATCGTCGTGATCCGAACGGTCCTCAACTACTTCCTCTCGAAGGAACTCGAACGCGAGCAGGCACCGCAGGCTCCGCCCCGCCTCGGGCGCGACGACTCGGGCGCCTAGGGCCTCGCGGGAGCCTATGGACGCTTACCACACCGGGCTCGCCGTTCTCCGTACGTCCCTGCTGCTGGTGGGGAGCGTGGTGATCCTTCTCGGCGTCGCGCGAGGCGCCCTCGAAGCCCTCCGCGAGCGGTCCGGCCGTCCTGTCGCCCGGCACTTGGCGGCCCACACTGAGCTCGCCCTGGAGTTCTTCGTCGGCGCTACCATCCTCAACCTCATCCTCACTCCCACCTGGGTGGCGATCCAGACGGCGGCCGTAACCATCGCCGTGCGCAAGCTCATATCGTTGTCCCTCGGCCGCCTCGCGCGGACGGCCCGAACACGATAACCGCGGTCCCCGCCCCCAGCCCTGACTCGCGGAACGCCCGGGCACCAACGACAGCGCCAGGGTCACGGACCCGCGTCCCCCGTGCGGCCGGAGGGGTATCGGAGATCGGGAGAGCAATCGGAACAACCGGAAACCACGTCTCTAGAGCGCCCAGATCCGGGTGCGGAACGCCTTCCTCCTGCTGGTCGGCGTCGCCCTGTCGGCGCAACTCCTGGGGCTCGAGGTCATCCCGGGCGCCTTTATCGCCGGCGCCGTCACCGCCTGATCGACCGCAACGGGATGATGACCCACCCCCAATTTCAGACGAAGCTGGAGGCGGTGGGCTTCGGGGGCTTTATCCCGTTCTTCGTGACCTGCGGGATGGAGATGGACCTGCGCGCCGTGTTCGGCGGCGGGGTTGCGTCGCTGGCGCCGGTGCCCGTGTTCCTGCTCGCCCTGCTGCTCGTGCGCGGGCTGCCCGCCGCCCTCTACCGGTCCTCGCTCGGGACGCGGTGGCTGCGGGGCTATAGCAACTCGTCGAGGACCCTGCCTTGCGCGTCAGCCGGGGGACGCACGCCCAGCAGGGCGGCGATGGTCGGCGCCACGTCGACGAGCCGGGCATCTTTGGGGACCGCGCCCGTCCTGACACCGGACCCCGAGATCAGGAGCGGCACCCGCATCTCCAGGGTGCTTCCATGGCCGCCCCGCGACGCGCCTTCCGCCGGCTCCGCGAGCCCGAAGCCCCAAGGCTCCCTGGCCTCGACGACAAAGTCGCCGAGCTTGTCGCCGGCGCGTAAGGCTTTGAGGTCTGCCGTGTCGAGGACCCGGGAGATCTGGGGCAGCCTTTCGAGTACCCTTCGGACTTCCGCCCGCTTCTCGGACGTCGCCGACAGGCCCCGCACGGTAACGTCCATTATCCGGCCCGCGCTCTTGACGATGACGATCTCGGTGTCGGGGGAAGGCGCGCGTCCTGGGGGCACGATCTCCACGCCGCGGCCGAGGTCGGGCGTCGCGGCGAGCCCCTCCACGAAGGAGCGCTCCCAGGAGGTCATACCGTGGTCGGAGGTGAGGATAAAGGCCGTTCGCTCGTAGATGCCGACCTCTTTCGCCGTCTCGACGAGCCGGCCGAGCTGCCGGTCGAGCTCGGAGAGCAGCGACCCGATGTTGGGGCTATTTGCACCCTCCACGTGGCCGAAGGCGTCGAGGTCCGGGCCGTAGACGGCGAGGAAGTCGGGGATCTTCGGCACGGTGGTCATCTCCCCGCCGGAGTCCACGGGCCTCTGGTTCAGGATCTCGACGGCCGCGTCAACCCGCTGCCCAAAGAGCCCGCCGGGCCGGACGTAGAGGTGATCGGGATCCCCGTAAGAGGCGCCGTGGTCCTGAACCATGTACCACTGCACCGCCGCGGTCGTCCGGCCTTCGGCGGCAAGCGCCTGGGTGATGGTCTCGGCGGCCAAGAACCGGGTCTCGTCCACGGCCTCGCCGGCCTCGTCGTCGAAGTAGTAGGCGGCATTGCCGTGCGTCTCAGGGTAGGCGCCGGTTGACATGGAGGCCCGCGCGGGGTTGGAGATGGTGGGGTAGATGCTGTCGGCAACGGAGAGGCTTCCCCGGTTCGCCAGGGAGTCGATGTTGGGGGTCGGTGCCAGGGCCAGGTAGTCCGGGTCGAAGCCGTCCCAATCAACCAGGATCACGTGCTCCGGGCGTCCGGTGGAGGGTCCGGCCTCCGGGCGGCGCGAGAGTAGCCATGCGGGCACGGAGGCAGCCACGACCGCAGCCCCGGCCCCCGCGAGCAGCCCGCGCCTGGAGATGTTCACCGGCGCGCCTTCGCCGGCCAGAAACCTATCGGTCCGATTAGGAGAACCAGGGCTGGAACGAGGAGCGTCCGGATCACGAAGGCGTCCAAAAGCACGCCGAGGGCCACGGCCGTCCCAACCTGGAAGAAGTCCTGCAGGGGGATGAGGGTCAGCGCGAGGAAGGAGGCAGCGAGCGTGAGCCCGGCGGCGTTGATGGTTGGGCCGGTCCGCGCCAGGGCCGCGGGCACGGCCTCCTTCAGGGGTCTTCTGGCGGCCTCCTCCCGGACGGCGGCCATGATGAAGATGTTGTAGTCGCTCCCGAGGGCGACCAGGAGCAGGAACAGCGTGAAGGGCACGTAGTAGACGACCCCGTCCTGCCCGAGGACGTTCTGGAAGAGGACCGTGCAAACGCCCAGGGTGGCGGCGAAGCTCAAGACAGTCGAGCCGAGAAGGTAGATCGGGGCCACGGGCGTTCGCAGGAGCAGGGCGAGCACGATGAACGAGACCGCGAAGAGCAGCGGCGCCACGGTTTCGAGGTCCGTCCCCGAGGTGTCCCGGGCCGCCGCGGAGAGGGCCGTCTGTCCCCCGACCACCCCGGTCGCGCCGTCGAGCCCCGCCCGCTCCAGAAGCGTCGGCATCCTGTCCTGCATGCGCTCGGCCTGGTCAAGCGCCTCGGACGAGAAAGGGGGACCGTAAGAGACCAGCAGTACGCGGGCCGCCGACCCATCCGCGCTCACGAAGTCTATCTCGGGTACGCGCCCCGCGTACTGGGGCCCGAAGGTCAACGCCGACCCGCCGGCGTCCAGAAGCTCCGCCTGCAGTTCGTTTTGGAACCGCAGCAGTTCCGCATCCCTCTCGTCCAGGTTCTCGCCCTGCACCAACACGTTGACCGGTGCCAGGACGCCCCCCGGGAACTCTCCGGTCAGCTCCTCGTAACCGCGCACGGAAGCCGCCTCCCCGGGCAGGTTCGCCAGCTGGTCGAAGCCGACCCTGAGACCGAGGCTACCCGCGGCGGCGAAGACCAGGCCGCCGATGAGGACACCAACGACCAGACCCGAACGCTGCAGGAACGCGTGCCGCGGCCGGTCTCGTTGCCCTACGGCCCTTCTCTCACCGAAGGCCGCCGGGCCGAGGATGGCCAGAAGGGCGGGGACGAGCGTCAGCGTGACGACGAAAACGATGCACAGGGCGAGTGCCAGGCCCGGTCCCAGAGCCCGGTAGAGGCCCAGCTCCGCCAGGATGAGCAGGGCGAAGGCCGCGATCAAGACCGCCGCGGAGGAGAGCAGGATCCCCCCGACCTTCTCGACCCCGAGCCGCGCTGCCTCGACGCTCCCGGCCCCCTCCTCGAGCGCCTGCCGGGTCCGGGAGAGCAAGAACAGGGCGTAGTCCGTCCCGACGCCGAAGAGCAAGACTACGATTATCGGCTCGATCTGGGCCGGTATGCTAGTTCCCTGCACGGCCGCCACCCAGCCCAGAACGCGGAGCGTCAGGAACGTCGCGAGCCCGATGCTGACCAGCGGGACCAGCGGCGCGACGAGCGAGCGGTAGGTCAGGGCGACGACAAGGAAGATGGCGAGCGTCGTGACGACCGTGACCAGGGCCAGGTTCCCCTCGATGGCGATTTTCGTATCGTACTGGACCAGCCTGATGCCGGTGACCGAGGTCCGTAACGGGCCTGGGGCATCCAGGTCTTTTCGGATCTCCTGGACGCCGGACGCGATCTCGGGAAGACGTGTCCCCCGCTCGAAGTAGAGCAGGACGGGCAGCGCCTTGCTGCCGAGCAGCCCCCGATCCACCCGCGTGGGATTCGAGTTGTTCTGGGCGGCTAGCGGCACCGCACGCTGCAGACCGTAAGACCGCCCGGGCTCCTCGTTCAGGTGTTGGGTCCTGTGCCTCATCTCCTCCACGTCGGCCCCGCTAAAACCTTCGGGGTTCGAGTAGACGAGTATGGCAGGCGCCTCGACCGACCTCGACAGACCCCCGGCCTGGGCCTCTGCCCTGGACGCAGGCGCGGACTCCGGCACCACGTCCGAGAGGCTGCTGCTCGTGCTGTCGCCGAGCGCCGGCAGGTAGAGGTACGCGGCCAGCGCCACCACCGCCCAGAAAATCACCACCGCAAAGCGGAGCCTGACCAGGAACCACCCAAGCACGCCAAAGAAGCCTCTGGGACGCATCAGGGGAGTCTACACCTCTCGTGCGGGAGAACGGCACGCCACCTGCGGGCTTCGCGGCCTGTTTAGAATTTTGTAAGGTGCCGTTAAGGGGTTTGTCATTTTAGTTTCGTATCCTGAAACAGGCAGAGGAGGGGCCGCCGGTCCCCGAGATGGGAGGCTTCGCATGAAGTACGTACTGGTCTTGATCACGCTGGCACTAGCGTCGCTATCGGTAGCGTGCGATACCAGTACCGTCGCTTCGAAGGTCTCGGGTGCGAAAGAGGAGCGCAAGATCACGTCTTCCCCGGCAAGAGATCCCCGGCTCGTCCTGGGCGATACGGCAACGACCGCAGAGAACGGGACGACGTTGGCCGTGCTCTCTTACGAGTCGCCCTCGACGGTGGAAGGAGCAAGCCCCGAGCGGGGCTTCGAGTTCTCCGGCATCGAGGTGAAGGGCTGCGCCGGGCCGGATTCGGAGAACAGCCTGATGCACATAGGCCCTGGCGCCTTCGTGCTGCGGATGCCTGACGGCACCCGCTTGCAGCCGGAGGAGTTCGGCGAAGAGGCGAAGGTCAGGGAGCCCGCGCTGGAGAGCATGAACCCAGGGCCCGGCGAGTGCGGACGCGGCTTCGTCACCTTCCAGACACCGGCGGGCGAACGACCGGAGCTCGTGCTCTACGACGAGCAGTTCGTGTTGAAGTCAACCTTTGCCTGGAAGGTGCCGGAGAAGCGTTGACACCCGCGGACGGCGCAGCCGCCTGGAAAATGGGTCTCCCAGAGAAACGTGTGAGCTCGGCGGGATTCCGGTGCGTAGGGTGGGTAGCCCGGTCAATGATACCGAATCCGGTTATATACTTCTAGCATGAGCGAAAAACGGAGTTCGGAGAAGTCGGAGTCCCGCCGGTTAGAGGGTCTGTACCGCAAGGCTGCTGACCCGGTGCTGCGCACCCACCTGCTGATGGTCTGGCGTATGTCGGTCGGGGATTCGGTCCGGGAGGTGGCCGGGATGGTGGGCTACTCGGAGAAGTGGACCAGGGAGATCGCCGGGCGCTACGAGTCCGAAGGGGTCGAGGGACTCGGCGATCGCCGCCACGCCAACCCCGGTGCCAAAGACAGGGCCTTGCTCGACGAGGAGGGGCAGGAGGAGCTTCGGGAGGCCATTGTGGAGGAGGCCCCACCGGGTGGGGGTATGTGGAGCGGGCCGAAGGTGGCGCGTTGGATCGAGGAGAAGACCGGGGCGGAAAGGGTGCACGCCCAGCGAGGCTTTGAGTACCTGAGAAAGGCGCGTATGAGCCCCCAGGTGCCCAGGCC